>JAABUP010000491.1_pt1 | contig 87086 bp, 97 predicted proteins | sample 5559201 | NCBI WGS metagenome assembly JAABUP01 (sample SAMN10711887, study PRJNA513373) | rock metagenome | isolation source: Antarctica rocks | place: Antarctica
CTTTTAATAACAATCAGAATAAACAGAAAGCGTGAAGTGTACCATGGCTGTGGAGGGGGGGGGGTTATAGGCTGTATTTAACGACGTGTTCATGGGAACTGCTAGTACTGAGAGAGAGCTCTGCGTTATTCCAGAATATTGATGACAGGCGACAGTTTCATGTTCAACGGCCTGCCCTACTTTTCGACCCGACAGCAGCAGCAGCAATCTGTAGCATCCTGACAGTACCCTTCAGCGCATAACAAGATAATGGAGGAGTAGCGGTTTCACGAGCAGCCTTCCCAAGCGGACCCTACCGACATGTAGTCTATCTATGTACCCCACGGCCGCGATGCAGGATAATGCGCGTGAAGGTGCAGACGCATAAGGTAGTCCGTCCATGGAAGTACCTAAGGTACCTACAATAATAATATACGCACAATAAGTACAAGTATGCATATGCATATGAACATGCCAGCATCCACCACTGAGATCTCGGCCGCGTGCACCGGCGCAAAGCTTCTTCGTTGCGCTCCGATGACGCAAACTTTAAATAGACTCCGTGGAGAAGATCATTCGCTCGCTTGGCCTTGCCTGGGATTACAGATGTCCGTGCACTTGGCAGAGCCGCGTCTTCCTTGCCTAGCGCTTACAGCTATTGGGTCGAGGGTGACGCATGTCTTTGGGTGTGGTCATTCTTCGCGGTCAAAATAATCTTTATCGAACACCTGTCAATACCGGCAAATTGTTACACTATCCGGCAGTGAGGAGTAATAAGAATCTTTGGGGCAATCTAGACCCTGGCGCCCAACGAGGAAACTTTGTACCAAAACTGTTCATATCGGCGAAAAGCGGAGAGGCCCGAGAACTGAACCCTTCAGCTTCGTACCTTACCTTAGATAGGGAGGATCAGCTAAATTTCCACCGCTGCATACCCATGCTCCAGGACCTACATTTACAGAATCGAGGAAGAATATCCCCCGAGTTCGCCCGACAACTTCGAACAGGGAGGGGGGCGTTCTGTCAGATCTGCATGTCTTCACCGCCTTCCCGGGGAGCTTTTGGGTAGAATAACTCCGATTAGGCACAAGTACAAACTGTGCTCGAATCACGTTCCTGGGTAGAGACCTTCATGGAAGGAAGTATTCGAGAGCTCCTCTCGATGCTTTTCCGCTATCACGCTAAGGATAATCAGTCGATGAAACGGTAAGCTGTGAAGACCGCTACACCTCAAGTTTGCCGTCTGGTTTTGCGGATATGGTGTTTGACAATAGGAGAATACTCGCTAGTGTCAAGGTGAATATCTGCGGTCGCCTCTCAAGTTTCATCCATTCAAGAGCCCCTTCAGCGAGCGTTAGACACTGGCACGCAAGCTCTGAAATCCTTCCCGAACATTCATCGAGAAGCGGTACAGGTTTAGGTCTCACGAATTTGGGAGGCATGTCAATCAATTTCATAGGCTCGACCTTGAAAGAAATGTAGGCCTGAAGGTGTGCCACAGGGTCCTTGCCCTCTCTTGGTGCTTGTTATGATGGCTTTGTTGTTCATTCATGACAAGCAATCTGACCTCATCCACGCATACTGATACTGCCTCTGTATACGAGGTGCCAATCTTAATACACATACAGTCTCAATCTTGTCACGTGCTTGTAGACTCAAACTCCGAGGTTGTGAGTTCCCTACTAGTTAGACAAGTCCACGTATGTCGCTCTACTAAGAAGATGTCCCAATATCCCTCAGACGACTTTACTAAGGTATTTTGTATCAGCAAGCGAACGTCCTATCGTTTACCCCTCCGCTTAGCTAGATTGTACGTCACACAGATGGAAGCTGCTCAACTACGAGAGCAACATATAATTTTATTTTGCATTGGATTCGTAATGTCTATGTAAATGCTGTGGAAACAAAATCGAATCGTTAAGACCGGAATAATAGGCGACGTAGGTTCTGGGAAGTTCACGCATGTTGTGGCCTGTTCCGGGAACCCATAGAATCTTGTGGATCTGCATGGAAGTGTAGAGAAGTTTCTGGCGCGCAATTCACCGCTCTGGGCTATAAGAACTTTTCGCTCACAACAACACGACGACTTTACTTCATTCCAATACCACAACATACAAAGGAGTTTCCGTACTCTTAACGCATCACGAAACACAAGAGAAATTGTCTGATACTTTGTTTACGAAGACCCAGCCCTTCACGAATTCAAATCTGAGTCATACCTCTAATCTTCAGCCGACATCATGGCGCCAGCTATTGGCATCGACCTTGGTGAGTGTTTCCACAGCATACTGCGATAGTCATTGAGTGCATTGTTGCTGATCGATTCTAGGTACCACATATTCCTGCGTCGGAATCTTTCGAGATGATCGCATCGAGATCATTGCCAACGACCAGGGCAACCGAACGACTCCATCGTTCGTTGCTTTCACCGACACTGAGCGTCTGATCGGTGATTCTGCAAAGAACCAAGTTGCTATGAACCCAATCAACACCGTTTTCGATGCCAAGCGTCTGATCGGTCGGAAATTCGCTGATGCAGAGGTTCAGGCCGATATGAAGCATTTTCCTTTCAAGGTCATCGAGAAGGCTGGCAAGCCAGTCATTGAAATTGAGTTCAAGGGAGAGACCAAGCATTTCACACCGGAAGAGATCTCGTCGATGGTCTTGACTAAGATGAGGGAAACTGCTGAGTCGTATCTTGGGGGTACTGTCAACAACGCCGTGGTCACTGTCCCCGCCTACTTCAACGACTCTCAACGTCAAGCCACCAAAGACGCTGGTTTAATCGCTGGTCTCAACGTACTTCGCATCATCAACGAACCTACCGCTGCAGCTATCGCCTACGGTCTCGACAAGAAGTCCGAGGGTGAGCGCAATGTTCTCATCTTCGACTTGGGTGGTGGTACTTTCGATGTCTCCCTCCTGACCATCGAGGAAGGTATCTTCGAAGTCAAGTCAACTGCTGGAGATACACATTTGGGTGGTGAGGACTTCGATAATCGCTTGGTCAACCACTTCGTCAACGAGTTCAAGCGTAAGCACAAGAAGGACCTTTCCTCGAACGCTCGTGCTCTCCGTCGTCTTCGCACTGCCTGTGAGCGTGCTAAGCGAACCCTATCCTCCTCGGCGCAAACTTCCATTGAGATTGACTCTCTCTATGAGGGTATTGACTTCTACACATCCATCACCCGTGCCCGCTTCGAAGAACTCTGCCAGGACCTCTTCCGGTCTACCATGGAGCCAGTGGAGCGTGTCCTGCGCGACGCTAAGATTGACAAGTCTTCCGTCCACGAGATTGTCTTGGTTGGTGGCTCAACACGTATTCCGAAGATTCAGAAGCTTGTCTCCGACTTCTTCAACGGCAAAGAGCCCAACAAGTCGATCAACCCCGATGAGGCTGTCGCCTACGGTGCCGCTGTCCAAGCTGCTATCTTGTCCGGTGATACTTCCTCGAAGTCGACAAACGAGATCCTCTTGCTTGACGTTGCGCCACTTTCCTCCGGTATCGAGACTGCCGGTGGTGTCATGACCCCACTCATCAAGCGCAACACTACCATCCCAACGAAGAAGTCTGAGGTTTTCTCCACCTTTTCCGACAACCAGCCAGGTGTGCTCATCCAAGTCTTCGAGGGCGAGCGTGCGCGGACCAAGGACAACAATCTGCTTGGGAAATTTGAGCTCACCGGCATTCCTCCTGCGCCACGCGGTGTTCCTCAAATCGAGGTCACATTCGATCTTGACGCAAACGGTATCATGAACGTCTCCGCCCTTGAGAAGGGTACCGGTAAGACCAATAAGATCATCATTACGAACGACAAGGGTCGTTTGTCGAAGGAGGAGATAGAGCGGATGTTGGCAGAGGCCGAGAAATACAAGTCTGAGGATGAAGCGGAGGCTGCTCGTATCGGTGCCAAGAACGCTCTTGAGTCGTACGCCTACTCTTTGAGAAACACTCTCTCTGACTCCAAAGTCGACGAGAAGCTCGACGCTGGCGATAAGGAGAAGTTGAAGGCTGAGATCGACAAGACTGTCGCCTGGTTAGACGACAACCAAACCGCCACAAAGGATGAATACGAATCGCAGCAAAAGGAGCTGGAAGGTGTCGCCAACCCTATTATGATGAAGTTCTACGGCGCTGGTGCAGGTGGTGAAGGTGGTGCTCCAGGTGGCTTCCCAGGTGCCGGTGGTCCAGGTGGATTCCCAGGGGCTGGGGGCAATGCTGGAGCCGGTGGACACGATGACGGTCCAACCGTAGAGGAGGTTGATTAGGCGTTCTAACTAGCTACCCTGTCTGTTCTCGTCGCTCGCGATTCATGTCGGCAAGCCTATGGACCTCTGGTTTAGGTAGCACATGCTGCATCGGTCCCTTATTGTCATATTGGCTCGTGTCGTGCGCTTCTCCCATCATATTGCGATCATGATTCATGGCGGAAAAGCTGGTGTTTTGTAGCTTAGATCTGCACGATATCCGTGCCTCAAATCAAACAACCTGATAATCTCCAAGATGAAACCATTGACCTTTGGACATTGACTACTCTAAGTTGGCTCTTCTATGCAAAGACGCTGTACAGTGACATATAAGATTGACGGATTTCCGATATTTCAGAATATCATACTGGGTGCCCATACACAGACATGGATTTATCATCCAGGTGCCCTAGGTACGCGACCTGCTTTGTTGGTCCAGTGCATGTATTACTCGGCCGTCCAACTACCCCGCAAGCAGGTGAAGGGACGCATGGCCCATGACATCAAGGGCGATGCGCCCGGAGCATGGCTTTTAGAGGTTGTGTCGTTCTCTCCAACTATCAGAACTATTCCTTCCGCCCTCAGATGGCTTGTGTTGCCTGAACTGATCTTAGACATTGCCGTTTCCCTCCGTAACTCTCAACCACCAAGCCCAAGGATTGCCCGTTTGCGCTGCCGGCCTTTACACTCCTGACAGCTCTTCCCTCTCCACCCTATCCCTCTCCTCCCCCGCCGCCTCCCTCTCCAACGCCTCCAAATCCCCCTGAAAAGCCCCCTCAACCGGCTCCGTCCTCACCTCCCACACATCCTCACTACTCGGCCCGACCTTGTACTTCACCGCGCGCTGCCTGTAATGTTCCCGAATCATCCTCCGCCGCTTCTCCTCCGGCTGCGATTTCGTCCGCATACAGAACCAGAACCGCGACCAGTCCTCGGAACAATTCCGCATCCCGCCGTACCGGTAGAGATTGTTGAATTGCCCGCCGAGAGATTGGCAGTAGAAGGCGCTGTCGAAGGCTTGCCGGCAGGACATGCTGGAAGGGTAAAGCGAGTCGGGGGAGATCGGGGATGGAGTGGAGGCGTCGCTGCCGTCTGTGAGGGACGCGCGGGTTGTGGTGTGGGTGGCTGATTCGGCGGAGAGTTGGGTGAGGAGGTCTTTGAGGTCCGCTTCGGCTTGTTCGTCGCGGGTGAGTGGTTTGGGTGTGTCTGCTATGTCTGGTGCTGAGACGGGGGGTTCGGCAGCGGAGGCGTTGCCAGGTGGGGATTGCGGTGATTGGTCCTCAGCAGGCTCGGCGGAGCTCCACCACCAACCCATTTTCCAAATGATGATATAGAGATTGAGGTTTGATATCTTTGAAGTGGACGTGACTAGGATAATTCGACGCACGTGCTCTAGAGCAAACACCCCGGAACCAACGTCACCGGGCATTTTTAGACGAGACCCTGCCTTGCCTGATAGCTACCGACCACACGCCCATTTTGGCCACCACGTCTTTGTTGATGCCAGGTCCGCCAATGATACACGCTGGTTTGACGTGATGCACTAGAAATTGCCAGTCAAAATGCTTGGGCTCGCAAAACCCTTTGGCATGAGCCTGCCATTGCGCGCTATTCCTCGAAGGCAGTACTTCTTCACCGCAAATGGGTTCCGACCACGACAAAGTCCCGCGCAAAGGGCCAAGGGCGTAAGACAAGCTACGACAGAAGCTGGTGAAGAGAAGTCTGGACATATTGATGCGGGACCAAACGAAGGGATATTGTTCTTCGACAGTACGCTCCGGCTACGATCTATACCAGTTATATACGACGCTGATGGCAGCATATAGATGTCTTCCCTCTCAAGCTTCGCTGGCTGCTACGCCTACCAATCCTACACGCCGACAGATCCATTCCCGAGCTGATCAAGCGCTTGAACCATACCCACATCGCAGCCGCAGACCCCATGAGCATCATCCAGCGCGCCATACCACCTAAAGCCCCACTCAAAGTCACGGAGATCTTGCCACGGCTAAAGGAAGGTGGAGCCTTTGTCAAATTCTCGCACGATCCAGGCATCACTGGTGCTGAGATTGAAGGGACACTCAAAGGCTACCTGAAGGAAAAGCCTGTCAAGCCGTGGTTCAATCCGTTCAGACGGGTCAGGACATTCCTGGTGCATGGAAAGCCGTGGGTGGAGGATCTATACCGCTTTCCTAGCTCGCGCTTGAGGGTGGAATTCATACCAACGGCTCCTGGCGGAGAGGCTGCAGAGCTCTCGCAGGAGACGCTGTACTCGCTCTTCCGGAAATATGGCAAGCTTGCGGACATTGTGTCTCAGCCAGCCGATTCGAAGGTATTGCCAAAATTCGCCATTATGAACTTTATCAGGGTTAGACAGGCTATAATGGCGAAGAACTGCATGCACGGTATTATGATATCAGAAGCAGAGGGCGGGGGTAAAGCAGGGACGGTGCTCAAGTTGGTCTATGAGCAGAAGGTTAAAGCACACTGGATCCGAGATTGGCTAGTCAATCATCCAAGATTCGTCATCCCGCTTGTTGCGGCACTTGTTGCGACCTTCACAGTGGCCGTGTTTGATCCGTACGTGCATCGCTTGCTATCTGATTTGCAGTGCTGATGCAAAAGTGTTTTAGTATCAGGACATTCTTCATCAAAGCACATGTCACTCATTCCTTCCACCTCACTGATAACAAGGTCTACAGATGGTTCAGGGCCCAAGCAAACCGAGCCAATGACATCTTGACGTTTAGGCACCAAAGAACTGAAGATGCAGGGCTCAATGCCATCTGGGATGACCGAAAGGGAGACATCGAGCAGATTCGAACTTGGCTAATGGAGACTGCCGATACGTTCATTGTAGTCCAAGGACCCAGAGGCTCGGGCAAGAAAGAATTAGTCATCGACCAAGCGTTAAAGGATCGAAAACATACCCTTGTCATTGACTGCAAGCCGTTACAAGAAGCTCGTGGAGATAGTGCGACTATTCGTGCCGCAGCATCAGAAGTAGGCTACCGACCAGTGTTCTCGTGGATGAACAGCATGAGTAGCTTACTCGACCTGGCAGCCCAGGGCACAATAGGCGCGAAGACTGGCTTTTCCGAAACTCTAGACACTCAGTTGGCCAAGATATGGCAGAATACTGCGACCGCCTTGAAGCAGATAGCTCTGGAAGGCCGAAAGAAAACCGACAAGGACTTTGAATTGGGAGCCGATGAGTATCTCGAGGCTCATCCGGAGAAAGTCCCCGTTGTCGTGATCGATAACTTCCTGCACAAAAGCCAGGAGAGCAGTGTCGTCTATGATAAGATCTCAGAATGGGCCGCTGCTTTGACGACTGGCAATATCGCTCATGTCATCTTCCTTACGAACGATGTGTCGTTCCACAAGTTTTTGAGCAAGGCCTTGCCGGATCGCGTGTTGCGTCAGATATCTCTCGGAGACTGTTCGCCGGAAGTGGCGAAGCGCTTCGTCACTACCCATCTTGATGCGGACTCAGCTGATAACGCTGGTGGTGATGAGAAGCTGACAGCGTCGCAAAGGCGCAACGATTTGATTGAGCTCGACGAATGTATCGAGACCATCGGAGGGCGTCTGACCGATCTGGAATTCTTCGCTCGAAGAATTAAGATTGGCGAGACACCCAAGAGTAAGTGCTTCACGCCTGTAAGTGATCGTATAAAGAGCGTATACTGACCAAACCTTCAGAGGCCGTTCGAGAGATGATCGAACAAAGCGCCTCCGAGATCCTCAAAATGTACATTCTCGACGTCGACAAAGCCCAACGCAAATGGACTCCCGAGCAAGCCTGGCTTCTCATCAAACAACTCGCCGCATCCGACGTCCTCCGCTATAACGAAGTCCTCCTCTCAGACATCTACAAATCAGGCGGCGAATTCAACCTCCAAGCCCTCGAACAAGCCGAACTCATCACCATCGTCTCGTGCAATGGCCGTCCGTACTCCATCAAGCCCGGCAAACCGGTCTACCAAGCGGCATTCAGATTACTGACTGAAGACCACGTGTTGAAGTCCAGACTGGATCTGGCAATTACGACGGAATTGATAAAGATCCAGACGGCCAGTATTGACAAATATGAAGCGGAGTTGAATTTATTGGCGAACCTACCAAAGCAACCCGGCGAGCTGACGCCAAGGATAAGATGGCTGCTGGCCAAATTGCAGGCTTGTCAGAGCCAAGTGGAGAAGTACGAGCAGGAAAGCGGAATGCTCAAGAAGGTCCTGCAGGTCGAGTACTAGCAGATCTAAGTTCTCTACCGCTGCGTTCCAGCGGGTTGGTGTATATATGGTTGTAAAGTATGTCAAGACACTCTGCTTCGTCCTACGTACTCTACTATGAGAGATTGTCGATGTACAATTGGCGATTCTGATTGGCTATTATTACGCCTAATTAACTGTTACCCTTTTTGGGCACGTTGCGCATTCGTCAGCTCTCTAAACATCTGCCCTCTTGCGAAGTGGGGAGGTCGATATCGAGCAGTTAATTACAGAATCAATGATCTTGGAAGCCTACAACGAATTCCTCGCTCAGTCACTTTTACAATTTTCTGCATGATCAATACATCAACGGGAGAACTGTGCTTCGGACAAGGTAGATATTCACAGCCCTGAAGTCTAAATTTAGTCTTCTTCTGGTCTGTTATAATCAACGAAGCTAAAGGCCAGAAATGAAGAAGACGGTGTCGGTCAGCTGAGGAGGGTCCGCCTTGTTGCATTTGCTGGAGAGTCTTGAGCCCTCTCAGCGGCCTGTATCATCTTCAGGCGCCCCAGAACTTTATTCAAGCCTGGGATAAGGTCACTAGGTCGAGCTAAGGGTTGTTGTGACCTCTACGAAGGATGGTGCAGTGGGTGTTGGTAGGAGGGATGGTAACTGAGACTTGCTGCCGGTTCAGCAAGGTGACCGTGTTTGCGTGCACCGTCGGACACACACTATTTTACTGTTACTATTCGGGCATTGAAAATGGCCATGGCCCCTTAGCCGAGCCAATGGAGGGGCGCAAACATTTGTAGTCTACTCGTTCCATTCGGAGACCCTGGATCGCAAGGAAACCTAGATAGTAAATCTTGAAGGTAGACGCGATGGGCTTGAACCATCTCCAGACTCTGAACTTACTCCAGCCGCGAGAGTAAGGATCAGCTGGAGCCCCCCAGATACAATGCACACATATCCCTCGTCTGGGAAAGCCCATGTAAGGATCGAAGAATTGGAATCGAGGCAAGACCTTGCAGCACCACCTGCACACGCGCAGAGCGCAGTACTGCTCTTGCTCGACGGTATACGCGGTTAGATACCACAGCCACTGGTACTTGTAGGGTTGCGGAAGAGATCCGATGATGCGCGAGAGGTGCTTGGAGGTGAGCTTGAGGTTGAGCTTGTAGGTGAAGTCAAGGTGAGGAGTTATCATGGATACGATCTCGGCCGGGAGGCGGTGGATGGGTGGATTAGATTCCATCTTAGAACTAAGATTTAGCTCTACTAGGTGTTGGGCAACTAGGAAGGTAGGATTGGCCTTTGGCTGTGGAAGGTAGACAGAGTTATAAGACGACGGACCTGATGGTGCCATGCCACACCGAACTCTACAGCCCTGAACGTCAGCTCCCGTGCAGTTGAAGGTTTTGGCAACGCACCTGACTGTAACTCAGGAACCCGCGAGAAACTCTACTGATGACAAGATTCTGAGCTAGAGATTAGGGATCTGCAACTCTATATTGGGTGTCAAAGGCTTTTCGTTGATTAGGGCAGAGACGAGGTGGGGCAGACATTGTGTCCTCATCACAGTCGTGCAGATAAACTGGGGTTTAGTGTGCGCGGAGCATTTGAACGTGATTAGTGATCATTACGTGTATATAGCAAAGAAATCTGCTTGAAGAGCTTCAGCATTGACGTGAGATCAAAGTAGCAATAAGCTTGATATTGTGGTAGCTTCAGGACCTTTATGCATAGTAACTTTACGCGAAGTGGCTCGCGTCGGAACGCGAGGTCAATTTGGCGCGTCTTCCACGCCAGAACACTTCAACAACCACTTTCCATACTACGCTGATGTGGACTCTCGAACTGTGAGAAAATACACTCGATTGCCTTCTATCCAATGGCCACTGTTATGCAGCAGAGACTGCGGGGTCGACCCGCCCGTAAGCCTTTCCCATACAGTTTTCAAGATATTTGTTGACATCCATACTGCACAGATCCACAAGGGCCGACATTCCTTACATACACCCCAGATGGCAAACGCTTGATCACGGCAGGCTCCAACAGTTCAATTCGAATCTATACCACAGGTTCTGACGGCGAGCCCACGAATCTTGACGACTGTCAGGACAATAACCTTGCTGTTGTGGCGTCAGTGCGTAGGTTTGAGTCCATAGACTCTATGCCGCCGGGCTAATAGATCTATAGAATGACTTCTTCATCACTGGCTCCGAGGATGGTACTGTGTGCATGTACTCTCTGGAGACCAACTCTCTAGACAAGATCCTTGTTCGATGCACGCTGCCAGTGCGTGACGTTGCCTTGTCGCCCGATGGGGCTTGGGCGGCTGTTGCCAGCGAGTAAATATTGGAAGATCTTAACAGAAAGAACTAGTGCTGATCTACGACAGTGAACTCACTGTCAAAGTTGTCAATACACAAGACATGACTCGAGTTCTGTACCTGCGCGATCAACCGAAGCCGGTAAAGCATCTATCATTCCATCCTAGCGGTTCATACCTGGCATTGTCTTGCACCGATGGGATTATTTACGTCTATTCTCTGAGCACAGAGGAGCCAGAGCTCGTGAGAAAGATCGACGGTCTGATTAGAACCTTGGAAACGGACGCGGAAGCAAGCTCGAGGGTAGTATGGCATCCAGATGGCAGGGCACTTGCTGCTCCGACAGCAACAAGAGATATCCTGGTCGTATCAAGAAGCGACGGAGAAAGGCAGCGAGCTTTCGCCACAGGCCACATGGGAGATATCACAGCTGTTGCGTGGTCTCCTAACGGAGCTTTCTTAGCAAGTGCTGGCGCTGACCGGAAGATACTGTTATGGGAGACTAAGACCCAGAAGATCATTGCACGGTAAGAAATACCATATTTAGGGTATGCGGTGATTCTCATAGACCTTTTCCAGATACGACTATGCGAACGTCATTAATCTTACCTGGCATCCCACAGAAAACATTGTGTCCTTTACTACGTCTGACGGCGAGCTGTATATATACACAGACTTCGTTCCATCTGAGCACATCCGCCTCCTGGAGAAGGGTCTACAGCCGGCTCCTTTCATTCACGATCCTCTCTCAGAGACCTCAGGGAACGCGCGTAATGCACCGACAAATGGCTTCAAAGATGTCGGAGCAGTGCGTCGTATACGCAGAGGAACCCCGGACTCGTTGGATGACATTTTGGGTTCGGATATTATGGGCAATGATGAAGACGACTTCGTTAGCGACGACGATGGTGCTGGCTATGCCAACGGCATCAATGAGTACGGGAAGCGCACGAATGGGCATCTCGATGTATTCGACACATTCGATGGAAAGCGAAGAGCAACCGCCTATGGTGGGCAACCACAGCTGCATCAATCGTTCCAGCCTGGCAGTACACCGTGGAGAGGGAATAGGAGGTATCTTTGTAAGTGCTAGACGATCCAATTCATTTGATCCTCCGGCTTATTGATCCGCATAGGTCTCAACTTGACGGGATTCGTGTGGACAGTCGATCAAGATACACATCATACAGTTACTGTAGAATTTTACGATCGAGAGTTTCATAGGGACTTCCACTTTACTGACCCGTATCTGTACGACAAGGCTTGTTTGAGTGAGACTCTATCATCCCAATGAACAGTGGATTAGGCTAACAGAGCTGAGACAATAATGGTACATTGTTCTCGTGTCCACCTGCAAACGGCAACCCAGCCATGATATTCTACAGACCCCATGAAACGTGGACGTCAAGAGCGGACTGGCGAACACATTTACCCGTTGGAGAGAACGTAACTTGTAAGCGTGCGATCAGGTAGTGGGAATGCTTGTAGTAGCTACTGACATGGGGGCTAGCAATTTCTCTTAGCGACTCGTATATCGTCGTCACTACAACCACGAATTATGTCCGAGTCTTCACTCTCTACGGCACACCTTTCAGAGTGTACCGCCAAAAGAGCTCACCTACAGTCACCTGTGCTTCTTGGCGCGACTATGTTCTCACTATGGGTAATGGTCCAGTCGGCGGTAATGGTTCAACGCGGCTTATGTATACCATTGAAAATGTGAAGAGGGATGAGATTTGCCAAAGTGAAGACGTGGTGGCTTTGACAGAGGGTGCAAAAGTGAAGAGTTTGTTTTTCTCCGATAATGGTGATCCTTGCATATACGACTCCACTGGCGTGCTCCTGGTTCTCCTTCACTGGAGAATGCCTGGTCAAGCTCGGTGGGTGCCACTACTGGACACAAAACTCCTCGACCGACTAGTAGGTGGCCGCAAAGAGGAGTCATACTGGCCGGTGGCGGTTGCACAAGACAAGTTTCATTGCATTATCCTGAAGGGTGGAGACAAGTACCCCTATTTTCCCAGGCCCTTACTAAGCGAGTTCGAGTTCAAGGTACCGCTCTCTTCATCAGCACCGAGGGAAGACTCAGAAGAGGGAGCTGGCACTGAAGGCTCGAAGCTGGAAGAGTCGTTCGTGCGAAGCTCGCTCATGCTGGGCTTGTTAGAGGACCTTCTATCAGCGACTAGCGCAACACACGATCAGCGCGCAGATCTGGCGAGGAAGGAGCTTGAAGTAGATAAGGTCCTGCTACAGCTCCTTAACGTGGAATGCAGAGAAGGCGAGGAGAAAGGAATGAAGGCGTTGGAAGTTGTGGGTTTAATGAAAGACAGAAGTGGGAAGATGCTTGAGGCTGCTGGAAAAGTGGCGTCAAGATATAGCAGATTCTTGCTTGAGGAGAAGATTAGAGAGTCGGCAGAAAGAAGATTGATGGGCATGGAGGATGAGATGGCATGATGGGAACTGAAAGCATATGCCGTTCATGGCGTTAGGCTCCGTGAAGGTACTTCAGGATAGGCTTCCTCACATAACCGCTTTGCATAAGTGTTCCATATAGGGCGTTCAAGTAAAGATTAGAACCACACTCATCTTCAAAAAAAAATCAAAAGATAAATAATACTCATATTTGAATAATATTGCGTCCCAGATATCACATCGCACTACGTCACACCTTCAAGCGAAGCGCAATCGATAAACTTTCCGTTTACGGCGAACCACGGAGCCCTGATCATAATCACCAATTCATCTTCGGTTGGCCATCGTCCATGACCTACTAGATGACCGCCAGTCTGATGCGGAGGCTATCGCCGTCAAGTCTACTGCGCGGACATCGCTTTGCTTTGATTAACCCAACCTTCAAGAGCACTCAAGTTGTGCTCCGTACGACTTTCTTCTCGCCATGCCGCTCACTTGCCCAAGTCCAATCCGGGCGTGAAATCTTCCTCGAAATATGGTTCACGAGCTCCAATCCACGCCGAACGCCAGAGGACGTCGGTAGTGACAATGGCAAGCCGCCAGACGAGCGGACCCTCAAGCTCGGAAAGAGTGAGTGCCCTTGCCCATCACCAGTCCCGCGCAAACACTGATCGCCAAGATAACAGCACTCCGTATCCTTCAGGAACATCTCCCCACCCTCCTCGCGACTCCCCTCCCGCAAGAAATCCTCTCCCCACACATCTCTCTCCACCTCTTCCCCTCCACGCATCCACACTTGCCCACCGTCTCCGGCCGGGTAGCCTACCGCGCAGCGCTCTGGACTGCGCCAATGGCATGGGGTAGGGTGCCGATCGTCGGCAACGTACGCCTCATCATCCAGTCCGAGCGCATGGTCAAGAACGGCACCATGTCGTCTTCGGCTTCTGGGAACGAGAAACTCATCGTGCGCTGGAAAACCTGCGGGAAGACCAAGGGAAAGGGTATGGGGGCTTTGTACCGGGGCATTGGGGCAAGTGAGCAGGTCGATAAGATTACGGAGTGGTTGGGTGGGGATGCGAGGGATGATGAGGAGTTTTGCGGGTTGTTTATATTTGAGTTCGATGAGGAGGGGAGGATCGTGACGCATACGATTGAGCATGCAAATGAAGGGGCGAGTTGGGATAAGATGGCTAGGGTTGTGAGCGTGACTGATTGGCTGTTGGGGAAAGCGAAGCGGAGGAAGGAGGAAGAAGTGGCAGGGTTGGCGCTGGGGTATTGTGAGGGCGATGTACACAGGAGGACTCAGGGGAGGCGAAGTATCTAAGAGCAGGACAAGGTGCTCCAAGGCGATCAGGTGTTATTGGCGTTTCCAGGGCTTCCCTACCACTCCTCTTCTTTTTCTAGTATTGGCGCTGCACCATCCTGGTGAGCGTCATTGTGTACAATACAGAGCTGATCCACGTCATTGAAAATACTCTGAACATCGCAGGCTGTCACACATCGTCTCGACTGCAAAACTAGACTCTGAGCGGCTTGATACAAAAGCTCACAGGACTGCGAAGAATGTGACTGGGTTGGATTTCAAAGACCAGTGGCATGTGTATCATCGTTGACTGGCCGTGACAATAATCCCGTCAAATGGTTGACAGACAGCACTCAGCATGTCCTGTCCGAGGAAGAATACTCCGGCCTCCAAGACCCGTCCTCTCGATCTGCAAACTGGTACAATATCTTCTACAGCCCGCCCGTCAATACGGCTCTGCAAGATAGCTTGTGGCCACAATCTCGGAGAGCACCAGGTGCGGTATTGTCCGATGCGATGGTGAAGGTTATTTGATCTCGATCAAGGCTTCCTTCACGTCTGACGGGTCAAACATAATAACGAAAAGGTAGGTAGTAAGGAAACTTTCTTGCTAATATATGGATACGTGTCGTTTTAGGTTTATGTGAAGAGGTCCAGAGAGGGCGCGCGATTAGAGTAGCTGGAAGCATGTGATGGATTGTCATGCGTCGAGAAATGGTATGTGTATGTCCGAAAGGTATACTACAAAGGAAAGACCTCCGGAAGTAATCGACGTGAGATAACAAGAGAAGGAGTCCGGAAAGGCTCCTACTATTCAAAAGCGGTGGACATGCAACCACTGTCTCGCACTGTAAGGGTCATTGTTAGGCAAAGCCTATGTACTAGGAGTAGCTTGCACCGCGACTTCGTACTGTCAGCTCTTCGGGGAGATGTATGAAGTACATCTCGATACGCAGAGGGCCTGAGCGCAAAGCGACGATAAGCCGGAGAAACTCGGCAGTCACATCTCGTGAAGCCGATGCACCTTGATGGTAGTAAGAGGGGAACGAGTTGTAGTAAGTAAAGCCAACGGCTTCACTCCACACAAGAGACCTACAAGACCTAAGCAGGAACAAACACCTAGCGGAGCCATGGAACCTGAGTGCTGATCATACTTTGACTCAAGATGGAAACGAATTAGACGCAATTTGGATCCACAGGCACTGCCTGTATCTCCCAGCATCTGCGGTGTGTTCTCTCTCGAGTGTAAAGAATACTCGTCTGAAACACTACCTTTCTTAAAGTACTGATTCAGCCTTAAGCGCATGCTGAGATTCCCCTGGCTTATACGTTGCTAGAACAAGGTCTTGTTAGGGAATCGGAGGCTGGTAACCATCAACTTCTCGAGAACGCATGAGGCTCCTCTCGTCAGAATTGAGACCGTTCAAAGACACAAGTTTGAAAGCAGAGTGCTACGACCCTCGATTGGGAATAACATTGGAAATTATGTACACTGTACCCCTTATTCCTTAAACCGTCATGATCACCAGTTCTGCGAGTATATCTGCCGTTTACGCAAATGGACTGGAGTCTCGTTTTCCGGCGTCCCGGGTATTATCTTCTCCATTTTCTGTGGCCCAGCACATCAGCACTAACATCTCCTCAGCTGTCAAGCTTTGCACTCACTAGCTTATCGAATACACAAGCGTTGAGCTTTGTTTCCGGCCTCCGACATTGCCATAATTGCTGGTTATTTTGGTCCAAACATGTCCAATGCCTCCGAAACTCCTCAAGGCACGACTTGTTGATGTCGTCTAGCCTGCCATGAGTGGTAGTGTCAGCATGTTAGTACCTCCACAGCTCGGAATGCAATGTAGTCTCCCGCCATCCTATATCTAGAAGTGCTTCCACGCAGCTAGTAGAAAGGAGTCAACATACACGTTCGCAGCACATCTTGTAACTTTCCTCCCCTCCTTCAGGCACTCAATCTCGCCTCTCCCATTCGATTCTGTCTTACAGACCATGTAATCATCATTGTAGGGTTTGCATCGTGATCCGATGAAGTATGCCGCACTCAGCAGCGGTGCCGAGCTCGCCCCGATCTCTGAAACTTTGGGGATGTTGTCTGGGAGGGGCGTAGTGTCCAGGAGGACTTGCTGATTGAATCTATTGGCGCATTAGCATTATTGCATGCATAGGTTCTTCCGCCCATTGACTTACCTTGGTTGTCGAGCAGACATAGTGGACCGAGAACAATGCCTTCGCGGGGAGTTGTCGCTGATCACAATAGTGGAGTTGAATGTGAGGCAGCTCGGATTCCGCCGAGCGCTCTGATTGGCGCGTGCCTGTGCTACGGACCAGGAACTTCAGACAACACAAGGCACCACCGGCAATCTTGACCGTCGATGCTACGATCTACCGTCGGAGGAGTTTTATTTTAGCAGCTAAATCAGTCCGTTAGGGAGAGGAAAGCACATATCAGCATTCGTGCGCCCTTACACGTTCTCAACTGACGCGCTGAGTACCTTGCACAATCACACTCGCAGCTGCTTCGACGAGCCAACTTCATTCGTGACTACCTCTGCCCTGCGTCCATCTGCAGTACGGCATTATAATGTCTAGTCTCTTTGGGAATTCGACAGGCTCTGGGTCTGGCTCGAATCAACCGCAGTCCTCGAACCCTTTCAGTTCTCTACTTACTCCCCCAAATCCCCAGGACAAGCCCGGCGGCCTCTTCGGCTCCCTAAATACCACCACGAACACTGCTCAACCACAACAGCAGTCCGGGGGTCTGTTTGGCAATTTGGGAAACAGCGCACAGCAGCAGCATCAGGGTGGTGGTGGCCTGTTTGGATCATCTTCGCAACCGCCACAAGGCGCTAACCTTTTCAGCGCATCATCGCAGCCGCAGCAGCAAAGTGGTGGTCTCTTTGGCAACCTAGGCCAGAGTACGCAGCAACAGCGAGGCGGAGGGCTATTTAGTGGATTAGGAGCGAACACACAGCAGCAACCACAGCAACAAAGCGGAGGTCTCTTCAGTAACCTTGGACAAAGCACCCAACAGCAGCCGCAACAACCACAACAGCAAACTGGTGGATTGTTCAGTAGTCTGGGCCAGAACACACAACAGCAACAACAATTACAGCAGCAGCAGCAGCAGCAGCAGCCACAATCTAGTAGCGTACTGGGCCAGTCACAGCAGCCAAGATTGGGTTCAATATGGCAGCCTGGGAGTGGACTAAGCCCCCGTACGTGTATCATCCCACCGGCATTATCCTCATTGCTTACAGACCATGTAGGACAGAAGACCATACCCGAGCAAATCCAGCTAGTCGCCGAGAAGTGGGATCCCAACTCATCCAACACAGTCTTCCAAACCTACCTCTACAACCAGGTCATCGAAGACCAAGCGCCCTTCTACCGCCCGGGACCTCAGGACGAGGAGGCGAAATGGGAAGAAGCTCTTCAAAAAAAGCCAAGTCCAGGATCTATCCCAGTACTTTATAAAGGCTTTTTCCAGCTTGGCCAACGCCTCCTAACTCAACAGCGGCATTTGGACGTACTACAAGGGCGTTTGCATGAGATCAACAATAGCTTAACTGTTATGCTGCAAAATCATGACTTAGTGATTTCGATCCGGGCAGCTGACTGTAGGAGGAAGCATCTGACGCTTAGTCAGCGGGGCCTGGCTCTTGCAACAAAAGTCCAGATCTTGAGAAATCGAGGGTATGCGATGGACAGTGCAGAAGAGGAGCTAAGGAAAAAGTTGATAACGCTGGAGAAAGGTGTCTTCGATCCTGCACTCACTGGTAGAGGGGAAGAGATCTGGGCGAGGATGTTAGGGGTCAGAGAGAGGGCGAGACAACTACAGGCTGAGTTTGAGAAGTCTGGAAGGGGGTTGTCGAACGGGCAGGGACAGGAACTGGATGAAGAAGTCGCGAAGAAAGCCAAGAACGTGAGTGAATTACCGTGCACCTCCAAGACTGTGGTGCTCACGCCTTCGCGCAGATTCTGGATGACTATAACGCTCAGTTATCGCATCTGACAAAGGAGCTCGTGCAGATCCAGAAGGACTTTGTTGAATGGGAGGGCAATTCTAACCCAGCTGTCAATGGGATTGGAAGGGGTAGATGAGCTTGAAACTCCTGGATCTTGCACAGGAACCACATCATTACTTGCAATGCTTCGGCGTGCCAACGACCTATCACAAAGGCTTCGGGGCATAAGCACAGCATCACTTTTTCTGACCTGAAGGAAAAGGCTGGGAAAAGTTCATGCGTTTTTATAGTCTTCATTGTTTCCTCGATGGCCCCAGAAGCTTACACGAAGGATGCAATACGCTCGCCAATGCCGTACATGACTGCTCCACCTTGACCATCTATTATACAAGTCTCTTTATGTAGTCAATCGCGAAAGGAGCTGAAAGACATTCAAAAGTCAACCCTCACGCTCTCCTTCGGTGTATGACGGGTTGAACACATCAGAACAGGCATAGAGGGGGCTTACAAAGATACAGCAGTAAGCTGCCAATAGCAACCCTCTGCACGGTGACGAGGGCTTCCTCTTCCTGCGTCTAATGTATTATCACTCTATCAGTATCTCCAATCATGTCTCGATCAAAAGTATTCGCATGCAGAAATCCAAGTGCTATGCTCTGCGAGCTTCTGTCCTGTGCCATGAGCTTGTGCGCGTACCTTCAATTCGGCCTTGCTGGGCGGTGGTGGAGCTATAGTACTGTAGTTTAGCTCGTGTTCATGGCATAGAGATGGTGCAATAGAGTCACTTACGACCTCCAAACATCTTCGACTTCTGTGAACGACTGAGTTGTTTGGGATATTATTGAGGGTTGTATGTCGGAGGCTCAAACTCTTCTGGGTGACGCGCTTCAAGTTCTAAAAAGTGATTCTCGCTTCGAATTGCTTGCAAGCGGGCGAGGCAATTTCAAGCGAGTGCTCGTTGCAGACACACTTCCATCTACAAACACTCCACTGATAGCAGTTTCCCACCTCACTTCAGAAATCAGGAGAACCTCATTTGCAACCTCTGCACGACCGCTGCAATCATCTGCATCCTGGTACTCGTACATTCCTCGATACCAGTTCTAGAGATACGCCAAGATGTCCTCAGCGTCGGATTCTCTTCCTGCCACCCCACTCCCAGAAGCTGGCCATGATCCAGGAGACCCAAATCAACCCTTGTACGAAGACCATGACCAACCTTCTGCACCTATCGGCAACCCTACTGCAGACATGGACGAGGACCTTTCGGATAACGACTCTATACTGTCTGAGGTCGATGAAGCTCAATTCGAAGACTTTGACCCCGCCAATGTTGCTATCGATGATAGACCCCAGATTGCTGTCGATGAAGACACGGTGAAGTTACTTGGACGGCACAAGCGCAAGCGGCCCGCTGATGGAGATGTCGATGGGGAAGGGGGAAAGAAGAAGAAAAAGGAAGGGAAGAGGGACAAACCTAAGAAATCGAGGAAGAAGAGGGATGAAGATGATAACTTCAGCGGTGGAGAGGAGCTGGAGGGTAAGAGGGTTAGGAAGAAGAAGGAAGGAGGAGAGAGGAAGGAGAAGGCTAGGCCGAGGAAGGCGACTCCCGAGAATGAGGAGGATTTGGATCCAGCAACGAGTAAGTCTTCCTCATGAGGTGCAGTTTGTGTGCCAAAATGATACAAGGTATGGGCCTAATCTATATACTTGTCCAGGACGGAGGAGAGGGCTCGACAGGGCAATGGACGAAGCACTACGGAATCCGAATAAGCGAAGACGCAAGATGGATGGCATTGTAAACTCAAAGTCCTTTATTTTTGAGAAGGCAACATGCTTACTGTCATTGCCAGGATCTCGACGGTGCGGCAGACGCCGAAATTGAAGACGTGAGCCGCCGTATGGCTGAAGCAGCCGAGGCCGACACCAACGCACGCAAAGCCAAACCACCAAGACCGGCCATGCACAAGCTCAAAATGCTTCCCGAGGTCGTTTCTCTACTCAACCGCAACAACATCCAGCAATCGCTCGTTGACCCAGAGTGCAGTGTTCTACGGTCTGTGCGATTCTTCCTAGAGCCTTTGGATGATGGTAGTCTGCCAGCATACAACATCCAGAGGGAGATGTTTGCCGTTCTGGCCAAGTTACCGATTGGCAAGGAAGCTTTGATTGCTAGCGGGGTTGGCAAGGTCACTCTCTTTTACACGAAGAGCAAACGGCCGGAGCTGGGGATCAAGAGACAGGCGGAGAAACTGGTCGGAGAGTGGACGAGACCCATTCTCAAGCGAAGTGATGATTACCGCCAGAGAGAATACGCACACGCAGAATACGATCCTACGTATGTCCTGTTCCGCTCCTATCCCAACCCACCCGTTTATCTTCAAATACTAACCTCAGACTTAGCAGACTACCTATTCGCGCCTCCGCGCGCCCATCCACTCAAGCAGAAACTGCAGCCGAAGCTCGTGAGCGCGCTCTAGCTCCCCCTATCCGCAACGTAAATAGAGCAAGGATCCAGAGCGGCCCGACGAGTTACAATATCGTACCGAGGAATGCGCCTGTCAGTCAAAGCCAATATGCTAGACCACTGGGAGCGAGTGGAGAAGATGCGTTTAGGAGGATGAAGGCACGGCAGTTGGGGAAGGTTGGGGGTGGGGAGCGGAAGAGATAGCTGGGGTAATCATAAATTCGCCAAAAAGGGGCTATGAAATGACGGATGGCAAAGGACGTCGGTGGAACTTGGGCCAACGTTACATACTATATGTTTTTAAACCTCAACAATCCATATCCGTTTCGAGGCCCCCTGTCGAGATGAATATTAGCCGTAACGTGGATGCTTAGTCGTCAAACTTTCACATCAGCCATTCGCTGGACATGCTTAACTAGCGAATTCCTCTTGTCAATCTAATTTTCCTCGCGCAGTGCACAATGGACTACCCCAAAGAGAAAGACCAAGGCGTAGAATGACGTGAAGAATGGTTAGAAATGATGTTATGTCAAGATTGCCCGAGACAAAACACAAGTAAAGAGCTTAGTGAGTGAGAAATATACCCCAAATGTTCTATGCAGGTAAATTGGAACCAGAATTCGGCTACAAAGTAGTGGTTGTGGCAAAGGCGAAGGGATTGACATAGCCAAAACAGGGTTTGATATCAATCGGAGCCAGGTCAAGGCGCTGGTCAACGGTAGTCACTGTGCTCCGTGATCAGGATCCCGATCGGAAGTCCTGTCAACCTGACTCACTTGGTAGTGACTGCCCCTACATAGTTGCCAACCAACCTGTCTTCTTGAATCTTTCAGCCATTAGTTCTCTATACAGCAATACAGCTGCTCTCAATGTCTCCTGTTTTTTTTTAGCAGTTAGGAGCTCACGTCTGCATCAAGACTTGCCCACACCCCAGAGCTTACGCCCTTCTTCTCAGAGACTCGAATTGTTGACGAGTACTGCTAGCTCATCAGTAGCCGTGCGAGCTTCTGGCGGAAAGTTGCTGGATGCAGCCGTGGTGTAGGTATCGCAACACCCCATCAGTTTTTCTATATAGCCTCACAGAGAGATGCCCTCAGAAATTCGACATAGTATGGGGGGCTTGACCACTAGCTAGCCGTTATCTACAATTTGCTAGTGACGTCCTTCGGATTGATCTCATCCGTCCCCTGCCAATGCGTCGTAGGCGCAGCCTGCACACTCCCGGAGCAACAAGCCCCCTCCTTGCCCTGAGTTCCCGGCGCCAATTGACTCGACAAGTTCCGCTGCCCGGGTACATCCAGCGCAGGATTCCTATCGAAGAAATCCGCCGGCCGGATATGGACCTCGTGCTTCTCCATCGGCATGACGGGCCAATCCTCGACCCGCGGGTTATGCGTCAAGCCGAAGACGTTCCAGATGACGACGTCTTCGTCTTCGACATTATCGCGGCGACCAGCAGCGTCTGACACGCCGTTGATCTCGTATTGCGATTGGTTGGTGAATTCGCCGCCGGCCCAGAGCTCGCCGTCGCGGTGTTTGGTTACCCAGACGTGGTGGTGGGCGAATTGGGCGCGTTTCGCTACGATGCTGTCGGGTTGCGCGAGCAGGAGCTGCGTAGGGGAAGGCATGAGCTTGTAGCCTACTGGTTTGCCGGAGATAGGGTTCAGGCGGTGCTGGTTGACCATCTTGATGATGCGGTTTGTGGAGGGTGAGGCGTCTAGCCATTGAGAGGTGGTGATGGGTTGAGAAACGACTTGGTAGCCGTTGCCCCATGGGTTCGTGTGCTGTGAGAGTGGTAGTGGGAGGGATTCCTCTTGGAGGACGGTATTCCTTGCGCCATCGATGGCGGGATCGATACGGATGCAAAACAGGTGCTGGTGGTTCTGGGCAAGGACTCCGGGAGCGACGACGTTACCCCAGGGTGATGTCTTGCCTGGGTCGATGTTGACGACGGAGACTATACCAGTGGCTCGGGTCTCGATGGTGATGCCTCCTGCTTGGTCGAATTTGTATGCGAAAACATACTCGTAGTTTGCAAGTGTGATGATGAACTGTACCACCAGTTCTCTTGATCGGGTGACGACAGCACGAGTCGTGCGGAAGTTTGTATGTTTCCAGCCGATCCCATTATCTTGCTCGTGGATGCAGACAACATTCTTGGAGACCGTAGGCTCACCGGAAGGAGAAACCATGATTGCGTCAAGATACTTGATCACACCCAGACAGTCACAGCCAAGTTCAAGATTATTAGCAGCGCGGCCAGCGCCACCATCCCCGAAGTCAAAAGCCTGCTTACGGTGGAACGGTGGACGTGGATCACCGTAGGGTACGGTCATCTCGCTCAAGCTTAGGCGGTGGAGCACGCTGCGGCCATCATAGCGGACATCATGGATTGTCGCTCCCTCGCGCGGATTGAAGCCGACTCTGAATCGCCATTTCTGCCATTCCACTAGACTCTCGTTGCTGACTTTGAATGATGGTCCTTCAGGCTGCACCACGTTGAGAGGCTTTAGATCTGTCCGCATGCCTCCTTGCACCAGCTCCGGCACATAATCCGAGGCCACGCAATGATCCAGAACATTGGTTGCAACTGTGTCATATCTGATGCCGTCATCTTTTCCACCTGTGGCCAATTTGTCCACTCTCACAATTTCGGATGTATAAGTATCCATTACTGGGATGATCGGAAGAGGGTAGCCATAGTGATTCGAGTTCGCGTTACCATTCCTCGTGTCCCGTGCAAAGCAAAGTCCCTGAGTGTACCGCGGGAAGATCTCACCAGGATCTGGCCCACCGTAGGGCCAAGGATCGATTGTGATGTTGAAGCCTTCCGGAAGTTTGAATTCTGCGATGGCTTCTTTAAAAAGGGGAGAGGCGACACAGGCATCTTGGAAGACTCGGAATTCATCCCTGTCAATGAGATCAGCACTCAAGGCCCACCTTTCCGAGGGATCTCATACGAACATTGTCAAGCTAGGCTGATGCATCTTGTCCACCACTCTGTGTAGCGTCTCCCTTCTGGCATCAAGGTCCACCACTGACTCTGTGTACTCATGACTCTTGTCAGCATGCACGACATCATACTGCACTCTTGCCAGCCGTGCTGGTCTTCGTGTCCTGCTGTTCAGGGAACCACTATGCTCAGCATCTAAAAACGCTAACACCTCAGCCTTGGGGGGTTCTTCGAGAGCAATGGCTCGGAACTCAATGATAGAATTCCCCCGTGCATTGAGGATAATCCCACGAGCAATTTTCGTCTCATTGATGGTCAATTGACCGAGAGGATGTGGTTTTGCATTCAAGCTAGACACCTGAGGCCGATGAGGGCTATTCATGGCAGTTTCTCCGGACATGACTGTAGAATTGGTAATATGAGGGAAGACCAGCTTTGAGGAATGGCAGGACGTCTGCGAGTACGTATCAAGGTATATAAGAGCGGGGACATAGTGGGATCGTCAACGGCCCCGCAATGTGTCCGACCTAGGCACAGTAGCCTTGTACATGTAGTTATGAAGTTCCTCCACATGGTTTGGAGTGCAGAAGTCTATCGATAAGCAGAACAGCCTTTCGAAGGTTGAAATTCGGCCGAGGGGCTCTCGTCAATCAGGAAGGTCCATGCACGCGCATCAGGCTTGATCAAGCATGTCCTTCCGATGACCTCAGAACATTCAAAACTCCAGATTCCTCTCCAGCTCTGGAGGTTCACAATCAGCGGCCCATAAGCACTCTGCCTTCGGGCCATGGATGATGGACCACGAGATGCCTCGTGGTTCGACATAACTTAGTTACACTGGTACTTAGCCATAAACGCTCACTCTAAAACGGAAATCGAATAATGTTTAGGGCAGGCAGCTGGGGCAATAATCAATGGACGCAGATTTACACGCAACTTGTGTCCCAGGGATGCGGCATTGCTTCCTTGCTTTCGCGTGTCGATTGAGGCTTTCAAGTGTCGACTCATTAGCCCTCTCAATAACTTGATGCTCTATCTCCTATTCAGGTTTTTCTTTGAGACAGTTGAACTACATTATCTATGCTAGTACGGATAAACCTTCACTGATGGCTAACTGCGAAGTTTCTAAGGTTACAACTGTTGATGGCCAATCTCTCACTCACCACAACAAGTACATTTATTGCATTATTTACGGTATGAGAAGCAGATCATGGCAGGCCGCATATGCAGTGGCGCGGTGGGAAACCCCGTGGCACAGAACAGAAAGGAAGACTTAACTGGCATTGTCTCTTTGGGCGTAATTCTGCAACGCTTTGTATTGCTATGAACAGAATACCTTGAAAAGAGCAAAGATACCCTTATTCAGGAATGACTCCACCTAGGGGTCTTCATGCGACGTCGACGGCTGGGTAGATGCAGCCTACTTTCTTTATCGACGCAATCTTCCATACTATGGAGTGTAAAAGCTTCGTGCAGGGAACCAGGACAGAAAGATTGATCACTTGGGTATACCAGATTCTCCAGAGGTTCGCCAAAGATGCTCTTTGACAATGGGTGCTGCAAGATACAGAGAATTATAAAGAGAAATTGATCCCGTCGATGAACCCTTGGCAGCAATCTTCGCGAAGATTTCAAACGCGGCACACCAGGCCAGCGGTTCCAGAACCCTTGTGCACGCGTCTCTCCATACCCCCAGACAGCTCGGTGGTTGATCATGCGATACTACGAAGGAGAAGAACTGAAGGAAGGTCTAGTAAGTGTCCTTCACACTTGAAATGCCTCATCTGTACGTTCTGATGGTAATCGAAAGGAACTTGGTAACGAAGAACACGACGTTGCCACGATTGTAGGCACCTGGAACTTTATCTGGCAGACCGGCGAACAGGTAGTCATGGAAGAAATGTCGGTCCCGGATCATGGCGAGAGTGAAGCTTACCTCACGTTACACCCTGCGCCTAACCCCGATTCTCACCCCGGAAAGACCTCCACTGAGGACAATGACGGCGGTGACGATTTAGAGGATTCATCTGACGACGGTGGCACCTGGCTGACCGGCGACTTTAAGTACTTCGATTTTAAAGGCACAGTATCTTGCGAATATTATCCAGGCTGTGCACCAGGGCTCGAGTTCGTCGCGCAGAACCAGTATACGAAAGACAATCTTGGCGATATCGAGATACCGTTGGAATTCGGCTTCGAGAAGGATGACAACGGGTTCCCGTTCATACAAGTCGATCTTGACACTGGATATACTGGCTGCACGCCGACAGGACTCACTCTAGTAGGGAAGAAGTCCGTCGAAGGCAAGCCTAAAAGACTGACTGATGCTGAGCGTGTGAGGTTGGGGTTCGAATTTCGGGGCAGCTCTGAGGAAGAAGAGGAGGATGATGATGATAGCTCTAGTATCGAAGAAGAGTCTCCGGGCTATCTCATTTGATTGATAGCGGACATTTGTTGGATATCCTTAGGTAACAATTACAGCTGAGGAGTTGGGTATCAACATACCTTCATCTTGGCGAGAAAGAAACGGATTTCGTTATTCCAAGGGCACTACTGCCCTGCTGACATGAGATCGCACAAGAATCCAATTGCCCGGAAAAGTATGAAAGCCTTGACAGGAAGATATTCTTTCGAAACTCCAGCAGTTTTGGTAAATCGAAGGGGAAGGGTTGTGAAGTAGGTTGTCTGATAGCTTACTTGACTGTGCCTCTCTTGCAAATCTTGACGAAGGGGCTGCACGCGGCAGTGGTGACGTGGTCGCCATGGGCCCATATTAAACAAAGGTATACACTGCAATAAGTACATAAAAAGGTCAGAGGACGGAAAGGATGGAGATCGTCGCTAGGGCTTACATTCAGTAAATAAGTTTGTGCGTGAGAGCAGTGTTCACCTTTGCTGTACTTGAGAGGCTTATTTGCGGGCTTTAGTCATGGCGATGAACATTATCTAGCTTCATCATTCTACTGATGATTACAAAGGTTCCTAAACTGCAATCGTTGAATACTCTGTAGTGTTAAAATTGGCCCTAAGCTGCAGTATCCAGATGTCTTGTTACTCCATAATTCAGCATTCAAAATGTTGGATAAAATCCAACAGTCCATCGCAAGATGTCTTGTACATGATGCTCCAGAGGTCCAATGGCAGAAAAGCTCGGCCACGATTTGGGGTTCTGCAGTGTTGAGATACAAATACCCGTACCGTTTAGCAAACCACGCTACAGTAGTGCACAAAGCTCCAAACAGTAAACTTTACTTTTACACCTTCAGCTCTAGAACACAAACAATCTTCTACAATTTCTCGTGACATTAGTTGTTCCAGCTGACAGCCTATTCCGAGATCAAATCAAGTCCTACCCACATTTATCTACGCACTATTGAAGGCTATACTTCATTTAAAACATAATCTCTAAAGCTTGAATCTGCCTTCCCTACCCACAATGTCTTCCGCCGCTATCTCCAACCCACCCACACAAACTGAGTCAAAGACTGGAAAGAAGAAGAAGTCGAAAGCTGAGGTGCCAGCTAACGCGTCCAATGCGCCGTCAACTACACCAAGTGCCGAAGTTGGAGTTGCGGCAACGGCTACTGAAGGTACCACAAATGGCGTCGAGGGCAGCTACGAGAGCCCTTACATGAAGGAGTTGTACAAGTTGGTCTCCACTCACACATCTCTCTGCAGGGTGGTAGATGTCTTACTTAGAGTCCGAAGTGGAAGCTGAAAAAACGTCTACACACAGGAACATCCGCAACATCAACAAGAAACTGGTAGGCTTGGTGTCCTGTATCTACCACTGCGACGATACTGACCGGTCAATGCTACAGAATGCCACTCAAAAGGTCGACTCTATCATTGCCGAAAACCCTGGCAAGACTCTCGATGAGCTTGTAGCCTCTCGTAAGATCAACAACGACCAAAAGGCCCAAGCTCTGAAGAAACCCTCTCTCCAAGCCTCCCTCGCCCAGCTCGAAGACCAGATTGCCCAGTACAAGAAATTCGATCAAGACTATCAAAGCCGGATAACAACAGAGAAAGCTGCTCTGGAAACCTCGCACAAGGAGGACCTGGAAAAGCTGAAGGGGGCTAGCTTTGCAGAGGCAAAGATCAAGGCTAAGAATGATGAGAAAGAGGATATGCTGGTGCTGAGCAAGTTTCTTAGAGCTGCTGCTGCTAGGAGACAGAACGGGGACGACACGTCGATTGAGAGTCGCGCGTTCGAAGGAGCTTTGCTGCTCGTCTATGGCGGTGATGCGAGTGCCGTCGTGGCAATAGAGAAGCTGATCGAGGGCAGTGGCGACAAGGTGCCAGCCATCGATCAGGAACTATTGGACTTCACTTGTACGTCTTTCGCTACGACAATCTACTTTCTACTTTGACCTTTAGCTGTCCGGCCCAATCTCATGCATGCTTACTCGGACTTCTACAGATGACCAAGTCAAGCAAGCTTCTCTGGAACACGCTCCTTACGCCGCAGAACAAGCTTGGGTGGAAGACGTTGCCCAGTCAGAACCAGTACCTCCTAGCGCCGACGAGAATTCTCCACCAGTCGAGACCGATCCAACCATTGCCCATGCCGGCCTGACCGAGATTGACAATATCCAAGCGGCCACGACGAATGGAGACAGCCACATAGAGACGCCGACGGTTCCTGAGGCATCCAACATCGATGCTGGCGCCGCCAATGCAGCAGCCGAGGTCAACTGGGGTCCGGAGCTCTCCGCATCTGCCGAATCAGGCCCAGACGGGTGGGTAGAGGTCCCTCGTGATCCTGCTGAAACAGACACCGGCTTTGATGCCACCCCGGCAGCGATGAACAGCACTCAGAGCTGGGCCGAGGACGTTCCTAATAAGCCGGCTCCAGTTTCTTCTGATCCTGCTGCAGCCCAACCGACGACAAACGGTGGGGATGGATTCCATGAGGTGCATCACAGTAGAGGCGGTAGGGGTCGTGGCGGGTTCCAAGGGGAGCATCGGGGTGGATGGCGTGGTAGAGGTGGATTTCGAGGGGATCGGGGCGGAGAAGGTGGATATCGTGGTCGTGGAGGGTTCAGAGGTGATCGGGGCGGGGAGGGCGGGTATCGGGGACGAGGAAGAGGTGGATTCAGAGGCAATCGCGGGCGCGGCGATGGGGCTCAGTAAGCAGCCTTCTGTTGGACACGGCCAAGCAGGTGATGAGGCTGCCATCTTTGAGGAGATATAAGCACGCACATTCTCTACAAACTGGCTTCTTTTGAAACGGCCAAATGTTCCTGGTGTAAAGGAAATTCCTACTGTTTCGAGGTTCATGATATGGAAGGCAACCATTCAGGCTAGAAGCGAGCGTTGCAGGCGTTGCATCATTTTCTCGGGTGTCGCTTTGCGGCTTTGGCAAATTACGGTCATGTCCTTTGATGCATAATCAGTGGAGCATTGCTTGTCTTATTTGTACTCTACCAGTTTCCTGATGACTCATGTCGCCCGTCGGTGTGAGCTCTGAAGCAAAACAGCAGGCGTTGCTTCAATCACACACGAATGATGTCTCTACTGCAATATTGCGTTCCGAAGGTCGGCGACCTCAGTGGGCGGACGAATGGTACCTGGTAATCTGAATCTGACGTGCCACGATCGGGGGCGATCACCCGAGGCGGAAAGCGGCTGTCAACCTGCCAAAGCACTATGTATGCGAGGGCTTCCCCAGCCTGTCGGGTCGCATGGCAAGACTTCACTGCTTCTTTGACATTCGAGGTGACAACGAGCACAAAATGAAATCAGGCACATAGATCGTATCCTGAAGTGCTATTTCTCGCAAGCAAGAGCGCAAAGCAAACACTGGTGATGCCATGCGCTGACGGCTGCTGCGCTCAGCGAATCTCTGCAGCATTGCTTTAATGCAACTATACTGCGTTCCAACTTCGGTAACGAGGTATCCACAAGCCAGAGCCTCAGTTGTCATCTATACCTGGGAGCCTTCTGCTGTTGCGCAAGAGTCAACGTTACATGCGTCAAGATTGGTCCTCTGCAGTTGTGCCTCTCAAGCTGCCTTTTGTTCAGTTTGATCTGGGTGATGCAGGTGCTGGACCTGAATGGATGGATGACACTGAGGGAGTACATGTAGGGTTCGTGATGACAATAATTTGACAATGGTTCTGGACCGGATCGATGAACCTGACCTGCCTGTGGAGACATCCAAAGGCTAAGCGAGCCTTAAGGTATGATTGGCACGCTGGTTTTCACAGCCTCAAGAGCGCAACCACAACCCGCTTTTGGGAGCCTCTTGACTGACTCCACACAAATCAATACTACTTGGAGTCCAAGCTTCTCATCACTGGAGATCGATACGAGCTCGTCGTGAATCTCAAGAGCAACGTTGCTGCCTCCTCGAGGCACACTCGCTTAACGCGACCTTGCACCTCCGTTTTCTGCAATTACCGTCACTTCTCCCCTCCCTCGACTACCACATCAAAGTTTCATTCCACGAACGACAAACGATCCTACCAACACCAAAGGCAGCCATTGAGCAGCATCGCTCGCTTTCCATCAGTTATCATTACGAGCCTTAGATCTTGCCGCTATGGCGGCCGCGGCCATGTCACCACCAAGCGACCTGGACGTGAAGGTTGAGACGAAGCCGACGCTCACGCCACCGGCAAGCGGAGAGTCAGATAAGCACGATGGTTCATCTTCTGAGCTCTCCGATCTTGAACTTGACGATGACGACAATGGTGAGATCTTACCGGATCATTACTACGAGGGTGGGAAAATTCCGGTGTTTAAGCCGGTAGGTTACGACTGATCGCAACTTCATCGTCGCGATCTGATTACACTCATCGAGTGATGCACATTATTCAAATGCCTTAGTTGTCACAGTGGCTAACGTCAGCGGTGTTTGCGTAGACCATGGATCAATTTCGGAGCTTCAAAACATTCATTCAGAAGATCGATAAATATGGCATGAAATCGGGGATCGTCAAAGTCATACCACCGAAAGAATGGTAAGTTATAAAGACTGCCATGCAACTCGGTTAAAGATGCTGATCTTTGTCGTCTTAGGCGTGATTCCCTTCCAGGCCTTGATGAGCAGGTCAAGACAGCCATCAAAGTCAAGAACCCAATTACCCAAGAATTTCACGGCACCCACGGCACATACACACAAGCGAACATCGAGAAGCAGCGCTCCTACAATTTACCCCAATGGAAGGGTTTGAGTGAGGAGAGCAACCATCAGCCTCCTGCAAAGCGCGGAGAGCGTAGACGCAACCAGGAGAAGGTCATAAGAGGCGCGACGACAAGAACTAGGAACCCACCTGTCATACTTCCAAACGGCAAGAAGAGGGGTCCTGGACGCCCAAGGGTTCGTCCACTGCCAGCGGTCGTGCATAAGACGAGCGAAGACGGCCAAGACGATGAGAACGAATTTAGAGTCGAGGTCCCACCTACCCCGAAATCGCCAGCTGCGAAGCCTCAGAAACCAACACAAGAGCATGTCAGTGGTGATGACTGTGACTCCCCTACCAAGCCTAGGGGTCGCCAGCCCAAATCGGTTTCTGCGAGACGGAAGTACAATCGGAGAGATGCTGCTGATATCGTCGATGAGGAGGCATTCAAGGACTTCGATTACCGGGTCTATAATCAGGATGAATGGACGCCGGAGCGATGCAGTGAACTCGAGACCGCCTATTGGAAAAGCTTGACCTTCAATAATCCGATGTATGGAGCGGACATGCCCGGATCCCTGTTCGACGATTCGACCACAAGCTGGAACGTAGCCAAGTTGGAAAACCTCCTCGATGTTTTGGGGCAGAAGGTGCCTGGTGTCAATACTGCGTACCTCTATCTGGGGATGTGGAAGGCGACGTTCGCATGGCATCTCGAGGACGTCGACCTCTACAGTATCAACTACATACACTTTGGCGCCCCAAAACAGTGGTACAGTATCTCTCAAGAGGATGCGAGACGGTTCGAAGCGGCAATGAGGAGTGTCTGGCCTAACGACGCGAAGAATTGCGATCAATTTCTGCGGCATAAGACCTATCTCATCTCGCCCTCTCTACTTCAATCTCAGTACAATATCCGTGTCAATCGTCTTGTCCACCACGAGGGTGAGTTCGTAATCACGTTCCCCTACGGGTATCACTCTGGTTACAACTTGGGATACAACTGCGCCGAGTCCGTCAATTTCGCAACAGAGTCTTGGCTTGATTATGGACGGGTGGCGAAGAAATGCAACTGTGAAGCTGATAGCGTCTGGGTTGATGTCGGAGATATCGAGAGGAAGCTTCGTGGCGAGCGGACGCCCGAATATTATGAAGAGACTGATGAGGAAGATGACGAGGATGAGGAGGAAGATGATGATGACGGCCCGACTGATCTGCCGACACCGCCAGGGAGCGACAAAGGCAAGCCGAAGCCACGCAGCCGGAAGAGGAAGAGAGACGACAAGGATGCGAAACCGAAGATCAAGAGAGTCAGAATCCGCATCAAAGCGCCGGCGAGAGAGCCCTGCGTGCTTTGTCCGAACGACAATTCTTATGAGGAGCTTCTCCCAACTGATAATGGACAGCAAGCGCATCGCCGCTGTGCTATGTACACTCCTGAGACATACATCACTGTCGAAGACGGGAAAGAGAAGGTGTGCGATGTCACTAATATTGACAAAGCCCGTTTGGAGCTGAAATGCAATTACTGCCGCTCAAAACGTGGAGCTGTCTTCCAATGCTCGCAGAAAAAATGTACGAGAGCTTACCATGCCACTTGTGCTGCTGCAGCTGGGGTGCAGGTTGATGTGGGCAAAGTGCCCGTCTTTAGCGAAGACGGTACAGAATATACAGATGATGGCATCGACTTCAGGTGTCGCTTCCACAGGATAAAGAGAGGGAAGCATGTCGATGGTACCGCTCTTGAAGAGAACTCCATGATTAAGAAACAAGCGTCGAAGTTGGCAGTCGGGGATGTCGTTCAGATGCAGTACTACCAAGGCGACATCTTTGCAGGAACGATAGTGGAGAACCGTAAAAGCGAGCAAACAATGCTAGTTGACATCCTGCCAAGAGGGTTAGTGGACCACCTTCGATATGATTTGATAGAAGCTAATAAATGTCACTAGTGATCGTGTCGAAGTGGAGTACAGATGGATCTTGGTATTCGACCCAGCAAACTCGCAACTTCCGGTCCCATCGCCGAATGCGAAACCGCTACCTTCTCACCTGGCTAGAAAATCCAAGACCACGACCCAAGACCCGCAGAACGACAATCCGAAAGCTGACGAACCATTTTGCGATCCAAAAGGTCCCCACGTCTGGTCCGAGTTCCACACTGCCAAGCTTTCACGCAACCCGAATCAAGTGAAGATTGATCTTTGGAAGCCGAAGCAGCTATGGTATTATCTGGGTAAAACATCTACGGAGGCCAAAGCGCAATATACGGAAGACCCTCGGAAGCGTCGCAATAATCTTGATGCCAATTTTCTCGAGAGCGTTAGACCTCTTATACCGATTGTACCACCGGTGCAGCGCCAGTCATACCCTGCTTCTTACCCAAGTGGAGTGAACATGCACGCTGTTAATGGGGCTATGGTTCATGCACGTCAGCGACAGCTACAGCGACCGCAACAGCCACAACAGTCATTACAGCAACAGCAAAGAGGGGCAAAGCCTTACAAGTACAAGCCAAGGATACATGAGGGTTATTCTGTGGACCCGCAGGCTTTGATGTCGCAGCGCGCTTTCCAACAGGGAGCAACCATTAGACCGCCACAGAGGCAAAATTCTTACGAAGGCTTCCGAGCGCCGCAAGCACCCATGGCATCCATGGCTACCATGGCGCCCAGAGCACCGATGGCACCGATGGCACCGATGGCGCCTATGATGAGTGGGAATCATCAACGGTCGCCCAGCTACATGAAGGACTTTGAAGACTACCAACGTGTGAGGCTATCAACCACCTACTTGGAAACTTGTCATGTTCAAGTCAGAATGCTGACGAATTCAGTGGAGACAGGAACCAGAAAACCGACCTCGGCAGGAGCAGCAGCAGCAGCAGCAACAGCAACATCCACAGCAAGCGCCCAGAGCCCCTGTTGCAAATATGATGGGCGGCAGTACCGTTAGCCACAATCCTTTCAGTAACCCATCCTCCTCAGGCAGATCTCCATTCTCCGCCCGGCCCTCCTCCTCTAACGCCGCCCTGCCCCTCCATCCCACCGCCAAATACCCCTATCTGCACTACGCCGACAAGAAAAAGGCGCGCGTATACCAATCTCCTTACGCTCCCGAAGGCGGTTTCACAGCCCTCTGGCTCCCAAATCCTCTCCATCAACAGCAGACAGCTGCTCGCTCATCACTTTCACAAGAATTCCTCCTGCAGAGAACGCCAAGTCAGCAAGAGCATGTTCATCAGCACGTTAGGCAGTTGAGTGCGGGGAAAATGCCGCAGATACAGACACAAGCGTCGCAAGTACCGCAACCGCAGTATCAGACGAGTAGGGAGTTTGAAATGCAAGTCCGGAAAGAGGCGGAGCAGAGGCACGGGACGGGGAGGAGTGGGTATGAAAAGTTTTTCGAGGAGTTGAAATTTGCGGGGATGAGTGGGACTGGGAATGGGTATCAGGGTGGTGGGTTGTCGGCTGCGGTTGGTGCGCCTGGTCTCTAGATGATGGCTGTGGGTATCATGCATGGGAGATGAGATGGTGATGGTGACGATGATGGTATATATGTAACAAGACTGGAGCCGGTATAGCTCCTGGAGATATTCGCGGTTGGGTTGGGTTGCTTCTTTTTTTCACGTCTTTTCCTGGGACTTTTTCTTTCCATCTGCTCTACTCGCTGCTTCTTTCTCTCAAAGGCCATCGCGGGGTGTATGATACGGATCGCTTCTCTTGACCGGCGATGGGTGAAGGGACAGGGACAGGGACAGGAGATGGGATGGGACTACCGATTTGAGACGATAGCAATGGGTAACAGAAATCATAGTGTATCACTAGACAGACATGGAAATTTTAAACCTCCTAACTTATCAACCATATACAAGATTCTCAGATATTTACGCATCGTAGACCCTCTTGTAAAAGCCTCCTCTAGTCTCCTCGTACGATAAAAAGCTGCGCCATCACACATGCCCTCCCTCTCCCTCCACTACGTGCGTTCCCGCGGCTGGAGCCAAACTCCTCACGCCCCGACCCGTAATTTCAAACTCCACACCCCTCTCCCCCTCCGCTGCAGCTACCCAAGGCGCGAAGACGACTTTCATCCATCGCCTCCAACGGACTAGATTTTTCTCACCGCTGCTTTCGTCATCTGTCCGGTTTTGTTTGTCCACTGTTGGATTAATGTTAGTGTTAGTGTTGGTGGCAGTGGAAGTGGAAGTGGTAGTGGTAGTGGTAGTGGTAGTGTCGAGAGTGTAAACGGGTTCTTTGAGGAGGGCGATTCGACAGGCGAGTTGGTTCGTCCATGTTAGACCTAACGCGGGGGTTTTGAGATTTGTATGATTGTTGGCGGTGTTGGTTTTCGGGGGAGACGGAGGGGAGTCGGCCCAGCCGGTGAAGAAGCGTTGTTGGTGGTCGAGTGTCAGGTACGTTGCGGCTGATGAGGTTGCAGGAGTAGATTTGCGGTTGTTGTCTGGAGTGGTGTTGGGTTGGGGGGAAGCTAGCGAGGACGAGGGAGGTGGAGGTGCTATTGCCTCAGCTGGCGATGAGGGCATGTGGTGTGACGATGGTCTTGACGAGCCTTGCTGCTGCGGGCCGACTGGTGCGAAACGATCGGCGACCTGGTTCGCGACTACGATGGCGATGTCGTATGTTCGTGCCAGGTCACGGAGGAGTTGACCGAGGCGGACGAGTTCGGCGGAGCGTTTGGCCATTGCGAGGCCCGCGCCGGTGCCCGGTTGTGCATTGGAGAACTCGGCGCGGTAGTTTGCTGCGACGGAATCGAGGACTACGAGGCCGATGTTGTGGCGGGCGACGGCGACGGGGAGTTGGTAGGTTAGGATGTGGTCTTGTGATTCGAGGTCGGGGGTCTGGATGCTGAGGACGCGGTCGAGGGTTGGACGGGAGGGTGGAGGGAGGGTGGTGAGGTGTGGGTGGGTGGTGAGGAGCTGGGAGAGGCGGGGTGTGCAGAGCGGGGATTCGGTGGAGATGTAGAGGGTGTTGCGGGAGAGACCGTTGGGGGGAGGGAGTTGGGCGGTTAGGAGGAGGGTGAGTAGGAGTTGGGTTTTGCCTGCGCCGCTGGAGAGAGGTTCTGTCAGCTATCTTGGATGGACAGCTTTGCCGTAGGGGAATGATCTAAAGAGTGTGTACCTCTCCCCGGTGATCTCCGTGATATAACCAGTCGGGATCCCTCCACCTAGGGCAGCATCAAGCCCCTCATCAAGCGTGCTGATTGTTTTCCATCTCTCCACAATCTCTCGACCGGACCTTCTCAACGTTCTTGGCTCCCTCGTCTCTTCCACTCCAGCTTCGTAACCTCCTTCGTCATCCCCAAGCACTTCACTGAGCCCTAGCTCGCCCTGCAATGTTCTCACGACATGCTTCGCTAACCTCCGGACGTCCAAGAGGGGAAGCTGGGCCCGCTTAGCTATCTCCAATGCATCGACAGTGAGTAGATCGGTAGTAGTGACCAGGTTCTTCTCGAGCGAGGGTAAAAGGTGGGTGTATGACTTTGTGGGGAAGGATGGGACAATATGAAGCAGGTCTGTCATGAGTGGAGGAAAGGATACATGGATTAGGGATTCCAGTCTCTGTGGGCATTTCGATGCATGGACAGCTCACTACCGTCTATGTCTGGTGCTCTGGTACGGAGTAGAGTACGTCTGTACTGTCTCGCATCCACAATGCCCCCTGCAATGGTTCCCGCAGAAATAGTTGCATAAATAGTTGCATGCATAAGCATTCACAAGTAGAGAGGACTGGCTTCTCGAACCAACACTGGCAGCGGCAGCTAGGTAGCCTCCCGCGCCATTTGATTGACTGCACAGTTACAAAAGTCCAAATAGTACGACGGGGAATCGGGGATCCATATCACGCGCGATGGAGCCCCAGCCTTGCAAAGCCCTGGAGTTGCATTAGTTGGCTGTCTTCCCCTTGTACTTTGCTGTCGCTACCCCGTAATAGTCCTAAAGGAATCCATCCATCCTGCGACGACGTACATGATTGATGCACCATGCGAGGAGGGGCCTGTTTTCGTTGCGGGGTGTAACAAGATTAGAGAGGTAAGAAGCCGCTTTGCCATCTGCTGTGCTCTGTCCTCCGTGTGACGGTCTTATCCAATCTTCACAAGTTACACTGCCACAAAATACCAATTGATCCAATTGATAGCTGATAACGATGGCAACCGTAGCTCCTACCGCGCAGGCACCCGCGCCTGATCCAAATGCTCCTCTCGTCGCAGATGTGAGTTGGTTTCATAGAATACGGAGCTATCTCCTTGCTGATGAGGTGCCACCAGGACTTCGAGAACTCTGCAGACGACAATGACTCTTCGTTTGGCAGTGAATTGTAAGGCTAATTGAGTTCTGAACACCGTCTGGATTGTGATAGTAACTCTCTATTGTCTAACAGTGACGAGAGTTACACAACATCTATTGCATCGAGTGTGTTGAATTATAAGTCAGTTTAATTCCCAGTCCTTTGGCCTTATTAAGGAGGCTGACGTGGGTGCAGATATGAAGTACGATTCTAGATCATCAAAGCATCTTCACACAGCGAACCATGGTCACTGAAATGTTGCCGTGTCCTAGAATGGACGACGTTATCACAGCTACCGCGAGGGACAGTACGTGATGGTATGATGACTTCGGACATGTATGACTTATGCGAGCATGTTTAGCTGATTTATGCCCAAAGCCCAATGATGAGAAAGAACAAGAGCGTCTTGACCTGGTACCTCCCATATCTGATCGCCATGAGTGGAATTCCTTGGTAATGATGCCGCAGGTCCATCACATCCATCGCCTGGTCATTGACGGCAAGCTGCTCCGTGCACCGATTGGCAGCAATCCACAGAGAGTCTTAGATGTTGGTACCGGTACTGGCATTTGGGCAATTGAGTTTGGGGAGTGAGTTCGCAGTCTTCTCTGGCTACCGCTAAATGTTCAATGTCTAACAGGGTCCAAAAACAGCGAGTATCCTAGTGCTGAAGTGACTGGCATGGACCTATCTCCCATACAACCCAGCTGGTAAACTAAATTGCACCTTATTAAGATCCAGTGTACAGAAACTGATAAAACCTACCAGGGTACCCCCGAACGTCAAATTCGAAGTCGACGACGCCGAATCCGAATGGCCATACAACACCTCCTTCGATTATATCCACGGCCGCAGCCTCTGCGGCAGCATCGGCAACTGGCCCAAACTATACGCGCAAGCCCTCGAGCATCTCAAACCCGGCGGGTGGATTGAACTACAAGAGTACGAAATGTGGCTGCACAGCGACGACGGTACTCTGGAGAACCTCGCCACCAACTGCACGGAATATCAGGAGAAATTAGACGAGGCGTCCGAGAAGTTCGGGAAGAAGATGAACATCGTGAAGACGCTCGAGGGGAAAATGACCAAGGCGGGCTTTGCCGATGTCAGAAGTGACATTTATAAGGTTTTCCCCCACATTCCCTCCTCCTTCTAAGTTATTCGTCCATGACAGACTCTTACTCGCTAATAGGTACCTCTGAGTCCGTGGGCACGCGACAAGAAGCTCAAGGAACTCGGGCGATACCAACAAGTCGCGACGTTGGACGGCCTCGAGCCGTACGGCTTGGCCCTGTTCACTAGGTATTTGGGATGGAGCCGCGAGAAGGTCCAGTTGCTGCTGATGGGAGTTCGGAAAGAGCTGAAGGATCCTCGTATCCATATCTACTGCAAGATGTGAGTCTTCTTCTTTCTGGTGTATGAGACGGAGACTGTTCTGATTGTTCTGATCAGTCACTTCATCTATGGTCGCAAGCCGGTGAAATAGGGCAGGGCCGGTTTGAGATGACTTTGGACCTGGGCTTTGCGCGGTTTCTGGCTTGCTCTTTCCCGATATCTGTTTCGTTCTGGTTGAAATTGATTTATGTCAGATATTGAGGGTCTTAATTATTATGTGCATGCATAAGGCACGTCTTCTAGTCTAATGTGGGTCCGAATGTATCTCGAATTGGTTGAATGCACTGATCGCGCTGGAGTTGAAAACGAAGATTTGTATCTGAAGAAGCCAGACGTCAGACAGCCATTCGAACTTCAAAGCGCCGCTGTACAGTACACGTCTCAACTGCGTTTGTTGCAGTCTCCAGCCACTGAGCTAGATTTTCCCATTGTCAACGACCAGAGATCAGAGCTTCGCCAAGCCGCAAGACTACTGAAGGTCGCCCAAGCTGCTAACTCCTTAACGCTTATTGTTGTCAGGCCCGGCCTTTCCAGCCACACATTGGCTGCCTTGATGACTGCTTTTGACCATTCATTCCGCCGGCTTAGAGGAGATATGACTCTGGGCAGTGGGAGACCGTGCTCTTTAGCGTCTTTCGATTCTCCTGTATTGTCCTAATCGTCAATTCGAGCGCCTTTCAGCATATAAACGTGACCAAAGTCGAATCCACAACCATTGGATTCCACCACCTGAACTGCGCCACTCAACTCCTGGGTCAATGCCAGGGACTAGAAGAGTCCGATATGGATCAGCGCAATGATCAAGGAGAGACCGCACTGCTGTGCGCATGTAGAGCCGGCCAGGTAGAGGTGGTTCATCTCCTCTTGAGTCGCGGTGCAGATGCGTCGATTGCGACTCAGAGTAAAGAATCTCCAATACACTGGCTTATTTCATTTACAACTTTGTCGCCCTGGGGCCTGCGTCTCCTTGGCTGGGCTTATTGGCCCGAGAGGGTTCAGCAAGATCCGAAGTTTTAATCAGGCACACACCTGTAAATCGTAAATCGTAATTCGTAAATCGTATTTCGTAAGCGCATTTCGTATTTCGTAAATCGTAAGTGCAACTTACCGTAGTCTCCACACCTGGATTTCGTAAATCGTAAATCGTAAGCGCAACTTACCGTAGTCTCACACCTGGATTTCGTATTTCGTAAGCGCAACTTACCGTAGTCCCACACCTGGATTTCGTAAATCGTAAATCGTAAGCGCAACTTACCGTAGTCTCACACCTGGATTTCGTATTTCGTAAGCGCAACTTACCGTAGTCAGCCTCACATCTGGATTTCGTATTTCGTAAGCGCAACTTACCGTAGTCCCACACCTGGATTTCGTAAATCGTAAGCGCAACTTACCGTAGTCAGCCCAACACCTGTATTTCGTAAATCGTAATTTGTAACTCGTAAGTCGTAATTTGTACCTCAATTCATATTGTAAATTGCAAGTTATACTTAGTCGTATAGATTGTAGCCCCAATTACTGTACTTTTTCAGGTGTTCAACATTTATTGAGCTCACTGGTGGAGTTTGGGGTGAATCGGTAAGAAAGGTAGAGCTTGTTAGCAACACAAACAACGCCTTTAACCTCACATCAACGCTACTCGATCTTGGCGCCGACATTGATGCTAGAAGTATGAGCTCCGGATTAGTCGCTATAGAGTATCCCACCACTATTCTCGGCCACATCATCGCGTTGACAGCACGTCATTCAACGCCACGCCTAAGGTACATCCTCTTTTGACAGCGAGCTTGAGAAGAGCGTGGGAAGTTGCTGGTATTGATTAATGGCTGCCTATGCAAGAGGTCCCTCAGCGAGACCAGGTTGCGGATATAGGTAGATTGAAACCAGTCCAGTGCGGTTCTGCTTGACCAGACACGCGTGAACCCCAAGCAATGTGACCCATATGACGTTGTTCGTTTGTGATGAATATGCTTGGGTATATCGTAAATAAACTCCGCCCTCAACGCCCAACAGCATGCCCTCGATCTTCCCTTCCCATTACGCCGCCACGATGTGCCCCAGACGCCATTTGATACCCTACAGAGATCCCTCAGCCCTTGAACTTCCTCAGACTCCCCTACCATAACATCAGCATCTGCTCTTCTCAACGCGCCATATCACGTTGCGTATGCCCTACCTCTGTAACCTTCCTCACACTCCTAGCAGTGATCCCGCGCTCACCCGTTCTCTTTGCGTGTATCGAAGCTTCCCGTATCAGACTGTAAGACGCGATTTAGCGGTGTCATTACGCTTCGTCCACTGGGCGGTATTCGTTGATCGACACAGAATATGTAGGAGCGTCTTGTCATTGACAAGAGATGAAAGGCCCACTTACTCCTGCAAAAAGAGCGTATAATCCAGAAAGATCTGCCCGCTCCACACCCAGAATCAGCCTTCTGTCGCCCCTCACACATACACACACACACACACACACACACACACACACACACACACACACACACATGAACCAGCAAGAATAACAACTCCGCCAACCCCGCAATACAAGCCTAACGAGGGAAGGAGAAATTGATTCATTACGTACCAGAACATCGACATTCTTGCTAACGTTGCGCTTCGAATGGGCTTTGATGATGCGCTTTATCGTTGCGCGCGGGTAGAGCTTCTGGGAAACAGCCATAGTGCTTGCGTGGCTGATATGCGTGAAGGTTGGTTGGGAATATGAGTTGCGAGTTACTTCTTGGGTTTGTTTTGGTTGTTGATATGGGTCCGTAGTTAATGCTGCGGGAGGTTCCGTACGGTGGAGCTCGAGTCTACAGGGGGCCGGATACTCCTTGTTGAATATCTTTGAAACGAAAGAATCACTATGGGCAAGCTTCAAAAGGTTGCAAGAGGGATTGTCCTTGGTCTTTGCGAGAGATGGGTTAAACAATCTATGGGAAATCAAAAGCGGCACACTTCCGTCCAGTGCTGCGAATGAGACGACTATATTTTGGATTTATATGGCTGGGAACACCCTCCAATCTATGAAGGTTTCACTTTCGCAGTAAGAGAGCTCGGTGGAGCTTTTAACCCTCCAAACACCACTGCACAAACGCCCAGCATGCCCGCGCCTCCAACGGCGTATGCTACGTCTCTACCCGCCCACCAATACAAAGAGCAGAACACTAATGGGCCCAATGATCTTCCAACTTGGCCTAGCATGATTGTGTCAGCATCAAATGGCGTAAATCATACAATTTATGATGAAGAACCTACCCCAACTCCTATGATTTCCTAACTTTTCGCCCCTCTCTCCCTCTCCAGCCTCAAAGCTACTCAAACTGTTCAAACCAGTCACCACAGTCGCCGTAGTTACCGCGAGCATACCCGCCGCAATATACAATCCCATCTGCGTGTTAACCCTCCCCAACAAGAAGAAGCTTAGAGCACAAGCTGTGACACCTAGCTGGACCACCCTCAGCGGATGTAAGCGACGCGTAACAGTGCCTTGGAGTAGAGATGCGATGAGCCCGATGAAGCCTAGAAGACGGCCATTCTGTGAGGACGAGTACCTGAAAAGGTCGTATGTCATAAATGAAAGGGAGAATTCAATTCCTGAAAAGAAGAGTATGAATATGAAGTGGGTAAAGTTAAGGAGGAGGTGAGAATTCGTGCGCACTCGTGGCGCAGCTGGCTTTTCCTTGGACGATGTACCATTCGTTGTGGGCTTTGCACGAGAAGACGGGAGTGTCTCTGGGAGGTAAAGATATAGGTATATAGTCTCCACAACCAGGAGAAAGAGCGAAAAGCCCGCGGCTGTCGCGAATGGGTTTGCAGCCACAGTAGTGATATTCGACAGGGCAGCACCAAGCGCTGGGCCAAATGTGAAAGCTATGCAGAAGCATGCACCTATCAAAGCCATTGTAGCTCCGCGTTGCTTATCATCGCTGATGTCTGTCGCAATGGCGGTGGCGAGCTGTATGTTTCCTTCACTCAGGCCGCCAACAATCCTGCTGGCGAGAAAGGTACGGAAGTCTGTCGCTGCGACCCATAGCGCTACCGAAGCTAGATTCCCAGCCATTGACCATAGTAACGCTGTTCGACGGCCATATTTGTCAGAAAGGGTGCCGATTATAGGCGATGCGATGGCCTGAAGGAAGGAGAAGAGGGATCCGAGTGCGCCGCCAAGGAGGACAATATCATAGCGATCGTTGATGGGTCGGGAAAAGGAGTTCTTGTATGCATTGAGGCCAGCAAGGACTCGATTGAGTACGGAATTCGGGCTTTCAGTGGGTGCCTCAAGATTGCGATAGAACTCAATAAGCTTCGGGAAGAGAGGGAGGATGAAAGTGAATGATATCTAGTCTTGTCAGCGTAAAGTACTTTAATCGCAATAAGTCTTCGTACTAGATCAAGTAGTAATGATATGAAAAGGACCCTCAAGATCCTTTTGCGCCTTTCGGGGGATACAGGCGCTACGGCCATGACGAAGGAAGGAATACCAGACAAGCTGATGCAGGGTCCGAGCTGACAGTTCAAGCCGTGAGTGACAAGCGGACAGTGTAAAGTGAACGAAGCCAAAGAGCCCCGACAGCTATGCTGTACAGTCTGGTGTGTTGCTACATGAAATGAACAATAACCTGAACGAAGGTTGAATTAGTGGATCGAGATCATCGGCGGATCGTAACCCCTAGTGACGATCAAGCATTTCGCTTCTGCGGCTCTCGCAGGATCCGAGCGCCACATGAGCTGCTTTTGGACAACCTGGATGTCAGATCACTCTTTCAGGAATGGCGCCCTGAAATGACGGCACAGAAAGGGCTTAGGGAAAGTAACGACCCTGAGAGAAGGAAACCGTAGGGAAAGCGGGTTCTTAGGAAGCAAGTCCTCGAAGGACAACCAGGTCCCACGAACTACGAGCCTTCAATAAGTGACCCTCTACATTTGTAGACTGGCGAATTCAAGGGTATTGGTTGTCATGCCTCAATAATACTCCATACCTTTGGTCAGACCTGATGCCGCGCCTGGCTCTACGATAGAACCTCATCCATACCTTTCCGGGCGCGGCGGTTCGCCCATGTGGAGGATTACACTTCCACCAGATCGGGACCTGTCCGGAACGCCATCGTCGGCTCAACTCCGATGGTTGAGTATATGACGAGATTGCAGGAGGGCATTTCTCCGCCCCCCAACCTTTCGCCATCATCTAGGGTTTCGAAATAGGGTCGCTGCAGAGGAAACAAATCAGAGGACAGATTCCTTGTTGTACACCTTGTTCCACAGTCGCAGGGTGCAGTGTGGTCGGTAAGTCATACTACCAAGACAGGAGCATTCACGTTGGACAATACTGCCGGGTTTCCATTTGGGTTCGGTCTGGATGGCAGGCCGCCGTTGCAGGTACCTATGACAGACTTGCTAAAGCTCACCAACACCTCGCTTACATGCACAGCTCACCATGCTTCCAGTCATGAAATTCGCATCCCCAACACTTCTGGATGGTCATGCCCTACCGTCACCACCACAAAGCCGCCGCAACCAACCCATTCATGCGCTTCGGTGCATGTTCTGAGCATGCTTCAACTCAAACCCATATCATCGCTTGAGCAGAGAGAAGCTGATGAAGACGTGCCGAGGCTAGCAATCCTGAAGTCGATACTTGCGGTGACACCTACTCTTGTCTAGACGGTAATTCTACGTCATAAAATCCGCGGACGCTGTGGCTACACCACCAGGGCACCAAACCTTACTTCATATCGATCAGACACTCCGCTCCTGACCCGCCATTGATGTTTTTCACAGCGCCAACAAGGTGCCATATCTACAGTCTCATACTCTTCATTGTCATGCAAGTGCCATCGGCATTAGTGTGAGGGATGCTTCTAAAACAATTGCACCATCTACTGGGAAGTCGTGTAATAGGCAGACGTGGACATCCTTGTGGCTGGCTATTTAGTGTTGAGTATGTACGAGTACATTGAGGCGTGGACCCCACAGTGCTACCAGGTATTGTTTGACCTGCACGTCATCCAGCGTCTAGCCGAGCAGTGCCAGCCCATTCCGCTCTTCATCACGCAAACGTGCAGGAGGCAGGCATTGGCATACCTTGAACATTGAGGCATGCGGGACATCGATCGAGGAGAAAATCTGTTGTACAAAGGCTTTATCGCCGTTGTAATGTAAGCGAGACCCAAAAAGGAGTCGCAAATGCCATTGTCATCTCAACCATTTTGATACTTGTATACTTGTACGTAATTGTGGCCCATCTCCAGTGCCTGTAACGAAGGCACAGCGGGTGGCCAACAAACCATGTTGCGCATTATACATGAAAAGTCATTCTTCTCGGACAAAACCTCATCGTTACATGCTTGAGATGGGGTCCGCCGTGGATCGAGGCCGGTTGAAACAGTAATAATGATGGCTGCTCAAGGTGTTGTCTGGAAACGCATATCTAATCAATGCTAAACTAATTCCCGTCATTGCCGGCTGGCTGGCAATAACATGTACATGATTGTTGAGGAGTCTCCGGATATTTAGCGCCAGTACTTGGTCTCAGGGGTGAACAGGATGAAATCTCCCCAGCCGGCGTAACATTCCGATACTCCGATGCGTACACGCTTCGTTTTCAGTCGGTTTTCAGCATACCCAAACAATGTCGAGGTCGGTTGGAACTCTGCAGGAAACATCGAGACTTCGCTCCCCAGCAGCAAAGTTATGCCCGGCATGTGCATGACTTTGAAAGATCCTTGGTCCGACACACTTGGCGCCAGGTACCCGCACAGATGAGCCAATGACAGAAGACATCTAGACCCCTGACAGCCAGATCCCAAGCACGCATCGTCTGGGGCCTAAAAGGGTTATTTGGGCCGTTGACACTCGCGCCATTATTGCACAGCATTCGACCATTGTCGTTTGGAATGCTCGACGCCGTTCCTTCACCACCGTTTGAGAAGATCAGATAGCTGGCATAGTTACTCTGCGATAGAACGAAGTTTGTACATATATTCAGACAGTGCCGCATCGTAAGGGAACTCGTAGCAAGTAGAACTTCAATCCCCCCGCGTCGTGAGCATTAAAGTTGCGTAGCCCCGGTCCTTGTTTCAAACTGGTAATCAAACGGAGCGAAGCCAATCAGCTCGCTTCAATTTACTCAAACACATCCTCTCTCTCTCCCTTTCTTTCTTTCTTCCTTTCTCTCACCTCCACACACAAAGAGTCATTCACTCTCACCTTGCTTGCCACCACGTCGACTTCTTCAGCTTCTTGTACACTTTCACTCTTTCAAGTGTTCACAGCTATTCACTCTTTCGTGGAACGTTACGCCAGTCGAACGGTCATTCACTCACTTCCTGTGAAACCTGACTCGTAGTACGTACTCAAGTCCCTCTCTCGTCCAAGGTTCCTCCTCATAACCGCGCGCTGACTCTTGTCTTTCTGTGAAAGCCATCGAGTATCACCACATCCAGTCCTTTCATACACACATTCCTTTGAAGCCCGAGATCTGAGATCCCGGACCAGCTCAATCAAAAGTAACAATCCCTCAAAGAATCAACCGCAATTGTCAACATGCGTCCCTCGACTCTCGTGTCTGCTCTTTTCGTGGCGGGCGCGCTCAGCTCTCCTCTTGTCCAGAAGCGTGGCTATGTGACTGAGATCGACGTCGTCACTGTCACTGCTTACGTGACTGAGGTTCTTGCGGCTTCAACTACGTCTGCCATCCAGTCTTACCAAGGTAAGCACTTCCAATCCGTGGGCACTACCATGATGCGTCTTCCACTAACTTTTCGGATAGCTCCAAGCTCGAGCAGCGCTCCGTCCACGAGTTCTGAGGCCCCAGCTCCGACTTCGAGCTCTGTGGCTCTAGCTCAAGCTCAAGCTCAAGCTCAAGCTCCAAGCTCCAAGGCTCCAGCCCCTGCTCCAAGCTCTGAGGCTCCAGCCCCAGCTCCAGCCCCAAGCTCTTCCAGCTCAGCTGCTCCGGCGCCTAGCCCTGTTGCTCAGTCTATCGGTACCGACTACAACTCTCGCGCTCTCTACCACCACAACATCCATCGTGCCAACCACTCGGCGGTTGACCTGAAGTGGGACGATAACCTTGCTTCCAGTGCCCAGGAAGTCGCGAGTAGCTGCGTATACGCGCACAACGTGTAAGCCTCCTTACCCAGATGATTGCTCATATCGAATACTTATTTTTTCCAGCAAAGCCGGTGGTGGAGGTTACGGCCAGAACATCGGTGCTGGTCCAGACGCCGATCACGTTGGCGGTGTCATCACAACCCGGTTCTATAACGATGAGATGGAGCTTTTCAAGGGCTTGTACGGCAAAGCTTCACCGGACATGTCCAACTTCGAGAACTGGGGTCATTTCTCCCAAGTCGTCTGGAAAGACACCAAGTCCGTCGGCTGCTACACGCAAGCTTGCCCGAACGGTCTCGAAAACGTAGGAGAAGGGGTAGGAAAGCACTTTACGGTGTGCAACTATAGTCCTCCTGGTAAGCACATGTCCAGGATATGCTGGGAGTGAATGAAACATTGACAGTTATGAATTCCAGGCAACTTTGTCAACGATTACACCAAAGTCGGCAGCCCAGAAGGCAACGCCTACGTTAGCTCTCCTCTTTACTGAGCCGTCCTTGGCACGGAGACCAGCATCCATCATTCTCATGAGCTCGAGAACCTCTTTTTATGTCTCACTTCTCTGATCGCCTTGTCGACTGTTCAATGACTCATGTCTGGCACATTTTGCTTCTAGACGGTCTTCGGCGCGTATCTGAGGCGTGGCGTCTACATGTATGGGGGTTGTCTCACATCTCGTGTGTTGGGATCTTATCGACGCACTTCTTACTCTGATCTGGCTGACCTCTCTCCACCACGATTGCAACGTAAAACTTGTCCATATGAATTCCCTTACAAGGTGTCATCTGGTTAAGTCTTGCGAGCATGGTGGATATGGCCGGCCTAAAATTCGATTCTTTGTGGATTCATCTTTGCATGACGAGTTCTCTCACAAGTTCTCTTTGGTTTCAGGGAAATCATTCGCTTCTACTCCCTGTGCATGTGGTCTACGACATAGATAGAAAAAGCCTTTGCTCTAGCTACCAAAGTCTACTGCAACGTGATCTATGACCACGATCTTGGCAATGTTGCCATGCCCTACGACAAGCCGACCATTCTACGTTCTAAGGCAGTCACCCTATCCAGGCAAGTATGATGTACCTTACCTATAGTATGCCGAAATCAACGGTGCTACATCTTTTGGGCAGTGTAGCCGATCCCCGCTACAACGTCATTGGTGAACATACCCGCCTTATCGATACGAAGTGGGACAACTCATCTTGGGATTTTGACACAGTAACGTGTATGAAGTAGAACTATAAGCTTGCGTCTTCACAGACTCTAATTCAATTGGTCATATATCAGCTGAGCTACCGTCTACACCCATCTCATATCCACTATAATTGCATCAGAACGACAATATTCAGACAGCACACCCATTACATCAAGGGAGCTTCTAGGAATTACGCCATACATCTGAGAGTTCATCAACCAAGATCCAGCTTTATTCGGACAAGCCGTTCAATCCAGGCTGAGGGCTACGATCCTTTGCGCTTGAAGGCGCAGTGGTCGCAGCATGGCGCAGAAGCATGGGGGACAAGAGCTGAAACTGGAGAATAGGTTGGCGGAGAGCAGGAGTCCGTATGTGAGTCTTCTACTTTGTGAGCTAAGCAGCGGCGGTATGGGAACGTGTGACGCTGATACGATGGGTCACCAGGTAAGAGGACATATGAACAACCCGGTAGCATGGCAGATGTGGGGCCCTGAAGCCATCGCACTCGCCAAGAAGCACAACAGATTGCTCTTCGTCAGCATTGGCTATGCGGCGTGTCACTGTAAGGTCCCTGGCCATTCGTTATTTGATGAGATGGCATCGCGTCCTAGTCGTACTAACGGCTTGCAGGGTGTCATGTAATGGAACGTGAATCCTTCCTCTCTCCCGATATCGCCGCGCTCCTCAACAGCTCCTTCATCCCCATCAAACTCGACAGAGAAGAACGCCCCGACATCGACAGCATATACATGAATTATGTGCAGGCCACCACCGGCTCCGGCGGCTGGCCCCTCAACGTCTTCTTGACACCCGACTTGGAGCCCGTGTTCGGAGGGACCTATTGGCCCGGTCCGAATCATTCGATGACGGCTGTTGGCAGTGCAGCTGGATTAGGAGCTGAGACGGTGGGATTTCTAGAGATATTGGAGAAGATGAGGGATGTGTGGCACCGACAGGAGCGAAGGTGTTTGGAGAGCGCAAAGGAAATAACGAGGCAATTGAGGGAGTTTGCGGAGGAGGGGACTCATTCGCATCGTCATTTGGGCGAGAAAGGCGAGCATGGTGACGGTCTTGAAATCGAGCTGTTGGAGGAGGCGTATCAGCATTTTGCAGGGAAATATGACTCTGTCCATGGAGGCTTTTCGGTCGCTCCGAAATTCCCAACCCCAGTGAATTTGGGGTTTTTGCTCAGGCTGGGACAGATGCCGGAAGCCGTGAAAGATGTCGTTGGAGAGGAGGACTGCGAGAGCGCCGCTGCTATGGCAGTTACCACATTACGGAAGATGGCGAGAGGAGGGATCAGAGATCATATTGGATACGGCTTTGCACGATATTCTGTAACCGCAGATTGGAGTCTTCCACATTTCGAAAAGATGCTTTACGACGAAGCACAACTTCTCCACGTCTACCTCGATGCCTTCCTCATCACGCACGATCCAGAGATGTTAGGTGCTGTCTACGACATCTCAACATACCTGACCTCTCCACCAATTGCTGCGCCGGAGGGTGGTTTCTACTCCGCGGAAGATGCAGACTCATATCCGACACCCATCGACAACGAGAAGAGAGAAGGCGCATACTACGTTTGGACACTGAAAGACTTCCGTTCCATCCTACACAACCGATCAGCAGACGTGTGTGCACGCTTCTATGGGGTCACTGCCGACGGCAACGTCAGTCGTGAGAACGATCCACATGACGAATTCATCAGCCAAAACGTGCTCAACATCAAATCAACGCCTAGCGCGCTAGCGAAGGAATTCGGGCTACGTGAAGAAGAGATTGTGAAGATATTGAAGGAGGCGAGGAAGAAATTGAGAGAATGGAGGGAAAAAGAACGACCGAGACCAAGTCTGGATGATAAGGTTGTTGTGGCGTGGAACGGACTTGCAATCGGTGCTTTAGCCAGGACGAGCAAGGTGTTACTAGACATCGACCCCGAGAAAGCGAAGGAGTGCAGAAATGCGGCTGAGAGAGCCGTCACATTCATCAAGAAAGAGCTCTGGGATGACACGGCCAAGAAGTTGTGGAGAGTCTACAGAGAAGGAAGAGGCGACGCACCGGCCTTCGCAGACGACTACGCCTTCCTCATCCAAGGCCTCCTCGACCTCTACGAAGCCACCTTCAACGACACCTACCTCGAATTCGCCGACGTACTCCAACGTAAGCGCCCGTCTCCCCATCTCCCCTCCCATTCCCATATCCCATACCCTCCCTCAGCGTACTAACCCCCCACACAACCCACAGAAACCCAAACAACTCTCTTCCACGACCCCTCCTCCTCCGGAGGCGGCTTCTTCTCTACACCCGCCCACCAACCCGATCTCCTCCTCCGCCTCAAATCCGGCATGGACGCCGCCGAACCCTCCACGAACGGCATATCCACCTCGAACCTCTACCGTTTGAGTTCTTTCCTCGACGACGAGTCTTACGCCGATTTGGCGAGGGGCACGCTGGGCGCCTTTGAGAGTGAGGTTTTGCAGCACCCGTTTTTGTTTGTGGGGTTATTGGTCGGCGTTGTTGTCAAGAACCTAGGCATGAAAACTATCGTCGTCACTGGCGTGGGTAAAGAGGTCGACAAAGCCCTGGGAAAAATGAGGGCGGAGGTAGGCGCCACGAGGACGGTCGTGAGATTAGGCGGCGAGGCGAGAAGTCCCTGGTTGCAGAAGCGAAACAAACTCTTGAGCAATATGCATCCAGACAAGCCGGGCGTGTGGGTTTGTGAAGGACGTACTTGTAGAGAGGACTTGGGCGCAGGCACGGAGACGGAGACGGAGACTGAGACGGAGACGGAAAAGGCAGGTGGGCCCTTGGACACAGGCACAAGCACAGGAACGGGGACTGGGCCTGGGCCTGTGCGTGGGCAACTGGGCATGAAGGAGGTGGGAAGTGCTATCGCCGATCTTGCCCGAGGCAGTGACTTGACTGCGTGAGTTGTGGTTGTTCTCTGGCCGAGTGTGCGGACGTGCGCGGGCTTTGGTTTGCCTTGCCTTGCCTTGCCTTGGTTTGCTTTGCTTTCTTTGTAAGGTTGGCGTTCAGCGCGTGGGAAGCGTCACTCGTGCATGACTGGATATGTAGACAGTGACGCTGTCGGAGCTGGTGTAGGTTGGGTAGGGTAGGGTAGGGTGGAGGATGGCGAGTTATCAGCCGCGGATGAGCGAAGTGTTGGCTGTTGTGTTCTGCTACTTTGGGTGATTGTCTGGATAGGGGTCGTATAGCTGTACCTGTACGTACGTATGACGATGACGATGACGATGACGATGTCAGTGTCAGTGTCGCTGTGAGTGCTGGGGAGAATTGATTGGCGCCGCAGATGGGATGTTAGTGACGTTCATGATGAGGGTTGATGTACCTACTGCGCGTTACAGAGACCCCATACGTAAAATAAACAGAATAGGACACTTTGCGTAAATCTAGGTTGTGATTTGAAGGATAGAGAATACGGATATATATAGTCTGCCCAGATTCACAACTATGGTATAGACGTGTACTGATAACTAGAAGCTAAGAATATTCCTTCATGCCAGATTCATATATTCATATAACATAACCCCTCCCTCTCCCGCGCGGCATTGCCCTCCCCACACTTGTTCTGTTCTCCTCTCCTCTCCACCGAGAGCAAGCCTAGCTCTCCCTACGCCCCACCCGTCCTTCTCACTGCCCACACACACCCGAGACTCCTTCCTCCTCATCACAAGCCCTCTCCCTCGAAACAGAACCCATCCTCCGCTCCATTTCCGCTTTCACGCCGACAACTCCCGTCTCAATATTCACTCAACCTCAATCTCTTCCCAATACCCGCCCTACTCCTCGCGTGCGCGTTCCCGGCCGCTTTCTCGCTCGGGCGCGGTTCTTTGTCTTCTTGGCTTGCTTTGAGCGCTTGGAGGAGCATGCCTGCGTCGAAGAAACCGTCTGTTGATGGGGTGAGGGGATTAGTGTGTGGTTTTCTTGGGTGAGGAGGAGGGGGAGTGCAAAGTGTGTGGGCGAGGGAAGAAGACACAGAACGAGAGAACCGCACGCTAAGAGATAGAGAAGGGCTTGGCGAAGGACGGAATGCATTTACTGAGAATCTTTGACGAATACTTACATCCACCCAAACCTTCATCATCGCTTTCCTCCTTGTCCTCGATCGGCGTCTCGTTACCCTTTCCAGTCTCCCCTTTGATGGCCCTGCCTCTAGTCTTGAGACGTCCGCTAAGACTAGGTCGTGCTTCGGCTTCTCGTGCACGGCTGGTGTGGTTTGACGTAGCTTTTCGCTTCGTCTGTCGCAGCAATTTCCTAATCTCAAGCAGGTATGATTCGAGAGCGTCGACGAAACGCTTGGTTTGTCGGTGCTTGGAAGAAGCGCAGATGGAGATTGAGTCGTCTTTAATGATGTACCCAATTCCGAAGCCGTCGCCCGAAGTGGGACCGAAACCGAAATGGCGCAGAGATGGGTTACCGCAGTTCGAGGTCGAGAGAACAGTGTTATTGATCTTGTCCCATCCTCCATCAGCGAAAATGGCTGGCATCTGGTGTGGTACATGACGACCGTTTGTCGAGCCAGAGGCGGAGCCGTCGGCGGAAACGATCGATTCACGTTTCGGAGATTCGCCATTCGAGGTGGGGTCCTGCTCCAAGTCCGCCTCCACGGGACTGGAATAGCCGTTCGAGCTAAATCCATTGCTACTTGCGGCCTCTGCGCCTTCTTCGTCAAGAGCGCGCTGCCAGACGCTATAGAGGGCATAGAGATGGCGATCGTGACCTTGTGCCTTGGCGCATTCCTTGGTCATGGCTGTATGCTTTTGTGTAGCTACCCTTAGAGCCTCGACCTTTTGATGGGGGGGGTTCTCGGCCCAGAATGTCTTCACGAATTCGACAGAGTCGGCAGTAACAGGACGGACAGCTTCTGTCCGGCCGTGCAGGTAAACTTTGGTCATCGCCGGTTCGTATATGCATTCGACTCTACCATAAAGCCCGTAATAGGCTGCTTGAAAGGCCATCTGCACGAAAGCGTCCGGAGAGAACCCCATCGAGGTCATAAAGTTCTTGCCATAGCCTCCAAACTCCAAGACTTGGAATTCGTTCTGCTGAATCAAGTCCGCCAGTCGAGTTTCAGCAAATCGCAGCGCTGTACTAAGCTCAGGCAGCATGTCCCATTCAAGCTTGTGAGGCGTTGTACTGACATCACCGAAGCTGCTTGGATCTCTCTTCGCAGGATCAGGACTTGTCGACGTCCATAAGCTTGGTGCTTCACCATTGATACTTTTCGCAAAGCGCAAGATAGTATCAGTGTAGACATCGCTGGCCATTCGTAAAACGGTGTGGCCGTCAACACCAGTGTGCTCAAAGTTGATGCCTGCACTGCCATTCTTGCATACTATAATCTGCAGCTTGTCGTACCATCGATTCGTGCAGGTCCCGATCTGGATGCCTTTCACAACCTCGTTGGTACCACAGAGCATATTCGTGCAGAGCTGAGATCCAGTTTGCGGCTCGGTGTAATCTAAGCAGAGAATGAACAGTGCAGAGTCGACGATACCGAGGCAGTCAGCGTTGTTCGAGCCCTCATCTCTTGTCAGAACGTCTCGCAGTCCCGCCCAGACCTTTCGATTCTCTGTACTAAGCACACCAAGTGCGCCTTTGGCGGCTTCCTGAATTGGTGTTTGCTCGGCATCATCAACAACAACCTGCAGGTTTACTGCCAAGTCCTTCTCCGTCATGATAAGATCCGAATTATCGTCCAGTACATCGAACCAGTAGAACTGACCACGGCAAAGGACAACCATGTGCTTCGCATCCGGATCTTGTACGATCTGACAACCATTTTCCGTCGGCACCCGGGCGGTGCCGAAAAGACGTGAATACTGATACATGCATAGTGGGGTGCCCCGCATAGTGTCTGGTGGCAGTTCCTCTTTCCGCACAGCGCGGACAAACGATAGAGCTGATACTACCAAAGACGCAGCACGCGTCAATTGGTTATCTCGCGCAGGTGTAGGGTCATCTTCGAGCAGGAAGAAGGGATTGAGATTCAAGACAACAGCTTCACCGCGGTTAGCGCAGATACATAAAACTGGGGCGAATACGGTACTCACGATTGTCGAAATTCAGGTATGAATCGTACCCTATCAAGCAAGTCAGCGAATTTGTCTACACCTGGCAATACTTGTATTTCCTTTCCCGCCACGATATCCGTTACCGCAGCCGTCCCAGACCAGCTCTTCTAATCCCGAAACGACTTACAAAACTGTTCGATATAGCTCGTCTTTCCCGTAGCGTACTTCTTCAACCTTTCCTGCAACTCCGGCCCCTCTGATTTGAGAAACTCTTCGACAGCAGCTTTGGTGTCCGCCTGCTCCCGTGGGCTTTGTAGCGGCTTCAGAGCCTCCAAGTATTTCTTGCACGAGCTCTCAAGGTCGGGTATAGGTAATTTCGGTAACTTATCTTCCGCTGCGAACGTTATACCTGTATTGTGCTTGGGCTTCTGTGACGATAGAGGCTCACGCTCGGAAGTGGTATACGAGTTCATTGTAGCGGCAGGAGAAGGGTCGGGTCCGGAGTTAGGGGGTTGAGAATCGGCGAGGGACTCGTTGAGAGACGTTGGCATGGTGAATTTGCGGGCTGTCATGGTGAACAAATCTCAGTCAAGCGTAGAGTGATGAGATGAAAGTCGGTATTGAAAGTAGCCGCAAGGCACTGCGATAAAAATAATGGCAGTCTTGAAGGCAGTAGAAAGACATTGGGGTGCTTCAATATCGAATCATGGAGGAAGTTTGGAAATGATTGTACGAATAACGGACAGTAAAGAAGGCGGAAAGGGTGCCAGGAGAGTCGGAAGTGGCGTGTACCCCGCGATTACATCGCGCTCCGATGACAGGATGGAGAGTATGTAGTGGATAATGCAAACCGCACGTAGTTTGGTCGACAGCAACTGCGAGATATTCCAGGGAAGAGAAACGTACAGCAGGATCCTCCCCGCCGATGCGGGGATCGTTGTCCGGCTTAGCTGCAACGGAACAGAATGCACAAGACCCAGCAGTACCAACTCACCAGCACCCACTCTTCGTGACCAGCTCACCCGACGCAAGCCGTCTTCTGGGGATAGTTCAGTGTTGTCCGGGGCTCGTTGACTGAATGCGGTTCCAATTGCCGGCCGGTTTCAATAAGATTAGAGCTTATCGGCTAGAGGGAGCTCTCGAAGACCTGCTATAAGCGGTCAATGTAGAGGATTCTGAGAGTTCACGATGGGTAGAGAAACGGACGAGAGGATGAGTGATAGCGTGGGGCTCGTGACGCGGTGCAGAAGTTGCGGCATGATACATTTCTTGACTCAGTTTCGGGTTTCCCCAGATTTGCGGACCGACACTTCACCCGCGGGAGGGATGTAGTCAGGCTTTATATCTGTTCAAGAACGAGAACAGAACATGCTCATACGATGTATGATTAGTCCGCCTAATCTAGAAAGGGTCCAAATACTACTACTATTTCTATTGTTATCATTTTTATGGAGTTATTGGAGATTGACGGTTCTTGCATTTCCGACACGGCGGAACGGAGCTTGGGGGCGGGGTAATTTAGAGCCAGATTTCGCAAATCACACAAGGCGGGACCTGATGACCAAGCAACGCCTGATCAAGAGTCTCCTTTTTTTAGTTGACTTTTCCTCCGCTGCAGGCTTCTATCCCGCCACGAGTTTCTACAAAGCAAGTGCTTGTGACGATGCAACGGCCCTTCCGAGTCTGCTGTCTTCAACAGCGTTCTATGAGGCATTCTTACTGTGGGTCATGCTGTTGAATTTATGCCTTTCATCTTCACTTAACACTGATAACTTAAAGAGTACTAACATCAGTGACATTGCGTTGTCAAGATAGATACTCAGTAACCCAAGCATAACTCAATTAACTTAATAGTACTTCAGTTATGTCTAAAAAGACTCTCTTTCTCTTCTGAGAATAAGTAACTGCACTCATTCTTTTTATTCTCATCCTCTTGTTCAGCTTCCCTACGACAAAGCGTACGAATTTCGTTCGTCATCAAACCTGCTGCAATGGGCATAATCTCAACTGTCTCCCTGGGATGCTTTCACTTTGTGCTGCAGATACTTTGCTAGCAGTACAGTATGAATTTCGGCAGGATAAGAGGCGAGGCTTGGAACCAGCAGTCTGTGTGTTGGACTTAGGATAGCTCTCCTACATGGAAAAGACCAGAAATTGATTCCAAGCGACTCCATGATCCCACCACGACAACCGAAGCCCTAACCAATGAAAGGAAACGAGTCTCCCAATTCAGCCATGGTCTTTCTCTGTACCGCAGACAACAACAAAAGAATGTTTACTCGCACTAATGCTAATAATCGAGTAGAGACCGTCCTCGACATGTTTCGCAATCTCGAGGAGCACTCTATCGACCGACAAGCTGGACTGTTTTCTGAAGGTGACGAAGTCGCTGTGGACATACATGTTGTGCCAGATGCAGTCGATGCCCACACGCTGCTCGTTGCCCTCATCAGTTGCAGACGCCGGAGATTCTGTTGCCTGTGATCAACGTCTGACTTGCGCAGTGTTTTGCAGAATGGGGGCTCACCGTCTACAACCGCAGACTGCTCTGCATCCGGCATCGCCACAAAGGAATGTGCCATATGAATCGCAACGGTAGTTGGCACTTCCACCAGGATAGCAGCATCCCTGACCGGCACCGGTACAGTCGATTTCGAATCTCGCTACACAAAGGACGTTCGGAGTGATTGGCGGCGGCCGTGCTGTTGTCTGCACGGGTGAGATTGATAGCACCTGCGTGAGCCGCAGATAAGTAAGCAGTCAGAACGATAGCGAAGCAACTGATGTGCATGGTGAAAAGCCGCAGAAGACAATTTGGCCTGTAATGATGATTTGTGAAGTTATCGTGAGAGAGGAGTATTGCTCACAGTGATCACCAGAATTCGTAGTAGCAGAGCGAAACGGATGAAGATGATCTTACACTTTCTGAAATGTGGGAAAGCTAATGCTGGTGGCAATTGAGAGGTGAATAGTAGTCAATACCCCTTATTGTTACTGTATTGGGATGGCCCCGCTCTGCCACTGGCGACATCACACACGTAACCTCAGACTGATAACGATAGGTGAGTTTGATATATGCCATGCTCGGTCTTTCAGTCACTTACAACTCAATCACATTGTCGACAAGTATTCGGCGTATAAGGCTCTTTTTCACATTTATCTCCTTCCTTGCAGCGTTTAGGCCCTGGAGAACAGCTTCATTTGGTGAGCTACAAGGATGCTGCAGGTACACCATCCTGAACGTGCAAGAAGAAACTAGATTCACAACTATCCCCTGTGCATATATGCAGGTACGGCTTTGGCTTGTAGATTAGTGGTGGCGTGAGGCGGGCCGTCTCCTGCAGAAAATCGGGTCAAAGAAATCAACTCCTATCCTGGTGACAGGGTCTCTACCTCCGCTGGTCTTCTTGCAGGATCGACAGCGTTGGGTTGTGTAAAACCAGCCTTGCGAGCAGTCTCACGCGGTCACCAACTTCATTGCTGCCGGTGCTCATGCGCCCTCTGTCGAATCTAGTTAGTTATTCGTATGGTCCCTGTTTTCCCAGACTCAAAACCCTTCTCAGTAAGTGCGTTCTTGCACCCGCACCTGTATCGCTGTCAACAACAGCCCGAAGATCTTCTGCTCTGCTTACTTCACCTTGTCGGTGGAATTGACATAAGGAAAGAGCGCACCGGCCGACGCTAAGACGCAACCATTGCCACCAGCAAAGTGACCTGACGTAGATGGTAGACTGTGGCTCCGAGTTCGACTCCATCTTCGTTAATGCTGCTGCATTACCATATTGCAAGCCCTCGGCCGACAAGGCCATCTTTTGAACGGCGATCTGACTGGTGGGCTGTTATCTTCTGACGGAAACCAGTAGTATGCCACGGAGAGTAAGCCAAGGATTGGCGATGTGCAGAAGGTACATGTCAAACGACAGATGGAGCGCAATGTAACATCATGACTCTGTCAGCTTGCCGCCTCGTGAAATGTTCATCCGGAGTTTCGAGCCCGTCAGCACAAGGTCTTATTCAGCGATGGCTGTCATGAGCTACAATCGTCAAGTCTGCGGAGATCAGCTTCGGCGCCGGAGCTGAGACAAGGCGAGGCGTAGTGTACGTGCAGCAATCAAGGAGCGCACTAAAAGAGTTGTGGCGGGCTCGATGATGAATAAGAGCGTTTGAAGCTGATAGCGTCAGGATAAGAGTCGAAGAGCAACGGGTTAAGTCACGGACGCGCGAAAAGGGGTTTCGCCGAACGAATCAGCCCAAGTCGCTTGAATTCTTCCAATATCTTGTTAGGCCTGATGGTACAATCTTTCAAGAACTATTCGGATTCTGTGACGTTCTGTAGCATCTCAGACAGAAAGCAAATCAGATATCACCTGGCCCCGCACTCCAGTCCGAGGATAAGGAATGCCATCGAAAGCACTCATGGCGGGCACTGTCTATTCACTATCATCCATCAACTCTGCAAGCTCTCTCTCCTCATCTGCCGTCATCAAGGACTTTTTCGTCGGCTCCTTCTTCTCTTCCCCTATACCATCCTTCGTCTCTTCAGCCTCTACTTTCGCCTTGCGCAGATCTTGTGGCTTCAATGACCACTTCCGTATTGTTGCGTCAATCGATACGCTCACAACTATCTGGCCCAGTAATAGGAGGCCAGTGACCTCCTCGAAATGGCCTGAGAAAGTGTGATGTAGCTTTCCAGTCTTCGTTGCAGCAAGCGTTAGCAGATCAGCCCATAGTCTGAACCGACAGATGCACATACAGCACGATTCCAGACCCTTACGTCCTCATCTCTACACCCAGTAATTACCCATCCACCTCGATCATCCACAACCACATCCCTTACAAAGTCAGGGTGTGTGAGCACGTTGTCTGCTTTCCATCCCCTTTCCCTACTAAGGCACTTCACCGTTCCATCCGCAGATGCTGTCCACAGGTCATCATCTGCATCGAAGAAGAGTTTGTAAACGCTTGTCTCGTGCTCTAATATCGGTTGTGTTTGCTCTGCTTCCACAGATTGCCCAAAGCTGACAGTCCAACGCCTGATCTCGCGATCGCTGCTAGCGCTGAAGACTGTCACGGAACTTATACTTCGAGTGTAAGTCGTTGGGTCGATGAGCAGGTCCTGGAGTGCCCCCGTGTGGCCTTTGAGAGTGTGCAATTTCGTTCTAGTAACGACATTCCAGATGATCATGCTCGCATCAGCGCTTCCGGAGATGAGGAGAACATTTTTCCCGAGTTTGACGCAGATGACTGTCTTAACGAAATCCGCGTGGCCAACAAATCTCTGTAGTGGTTCGCGAGTAGAGACGTCCCAGCTCCAAATGCACTTGTCCCAGCATCCTGCAAAGAGAGTTTGACAATCAGGGCTTAGTGCTGCACTGGTAACGGGTGTTGTAGGACCGCGATAAACGTGTGATTTTTCACCCGTCTATTCCTCCTCCATCGTCAGCAGGTACCCTCCACGAACATGGCAGTCTTTCAGAGAGAAGCGGAGTCTCACCCACTTCAAGCACCACCCTTCTTACTGTTCCCGCGCTCTCTGCGACATAAACCCGGCCGTCATCGCTAGGGTCTGCAATTACTGCAAGGATTTTTGACTGAAGGCGGATTGGAGAGCCGTGGGTGTTTTTGGATTTGATGGCCTTGCGATTGGTTTCTTCAATTGATGTACTGCATGAGGTGTCAGCTGTAGATGATGAATGAAAAGGTTAGTTAGGAAGACTCGCGTCGTTTGGAAGAAGCGATCTGGGTCTGAGGTTTGCGACATTGTGTAGTTTAGAAAGTGAGCGGAATGTCGTTGGGACCCTATCGATAAACTAAGCCGCTGTGCGATGACCCTCAGCTTTCAACGACGTAAGCAATCAAGGCTCTTCCGTAATAGTCCGTCAAGTCCTCAGGCATGCTTCTAGCATTAGTATTCCTTCACTCCACTGTCTCGGTTTATAGAACTTTTCGCATGCTGTAGCGGCTGGCTTCGCCTTGCCAGATCACGGCTGCGAAAATTGTTGCTAAAGTTAGGTCTTCCCAATCCCGCACCAATCTCGGACGGTACAAGTGAGCTTCGTAATACTACAAACCTCAAGCTGAACCATTCCTTGCGGATAATGTGGGCGATGCTACTACTTTGCTGGATTCGCCATGAAAGAGGCTTATGCCACTAATAGTAGGTGCGATAAGCTTCAAAACGCTTACCATCATGAAGTTACACTTGTATATAGAACATCCTTCTCCTGAGGGCCATGGGATAGCTCTAAACGTCCTATGTTGTTTGCTATCTACCATTACCCTAGACAAGCCCTAAATTACCCACTGCCAAGATGATCCCGCGGCAATATTGCTATCTTCTCTTCACAGTCCTCTGTCTCCTTGCACTCTTGAATGCTACGCCCTCTTCAGACAGTCCAACGCAGAGCATCAAATCATTGACCTTACGCAATAGTCCTCCACCAGCGTCCACACCAAGTACAGGAGTAACCTTAACTACAAACCCCACCAGTCCATCAGGCCCAACTCCCACTCACACCCGCAATCTCGTCATCCTGATTGTCTTGACAGTCACCATCCCCGTCACGATGGGAATTATTCTGGCCTGCATAATTCTCCATCGAGCCCACCGGCGCTCAGCTCCACACCCCGAGCGAGATAGGATGATGGAACGGGGCGCATCACCAGGACGGTGGAGAGGAACCAGCACTTGGTGTTGTGTTGGCGGAGCGTGTGGAGGGTGTGATATGACGTGTGTGGACTGTGGGGAGTGTTGTGCTGCGTCTTGCGCTGGTATTAGTTGCTGAAGATTATGGAGATCCTCCGGCGATCTAATTGAAGGAGATTATGCTCGCAACAAGCAATCATGGAGTACGCCAATGAAGGACGTTGAACAAGAGGACAAGCGTTCGCATATGAAAAGTAGTGTAGCGGTTTGACGAAGAGAAAAGGCTCGTGCTACCACAACAGGGAGACCCGTGGTATCACCCTCGCCATCGCTCTCGCCATCGCCGCCCTCTGCTGAAGCTGGACGAAGGAGAAGAAACTCCAGGCCTAAGGCAGCCAGCACAACCAGAAAAGTTGGCGGAGGCTCCGGGTCAGTACCCGACAATCGTCAACAGCAGAGGCACTGAAGACGGTGCGCGTCTAGATTGAAATACAGGATAATCGAGGAGTATAACATGACTATGGGTGCTAGATGGACGATAGTCCTGGAAACCCACCACTCCTCTAAGACACAGCACACAGACTTTCAGAGTGGGTTACACTGGGAATGGTGATTGCTAGAGGGCCAGGGAGAAATAATTTACAACAGGTAAATGCAGGATGAAGAATCCCAGCTACTGTAGTATAAACAGCTTCATATGTAGACTCAACCGAACATTCAAAGTCTCTGTAGGACATTGCTTGAATCGAGAGCAGGATGGAAATGGATGACATTTGTCAACACGATAACACTCTTGACGTTTACGAGACAATACTTACAGTCGCCTCCAACAGACTTCAGCTTCAGTGCCACCACAGTCTTCACTGCCATGAAACCCACCCCTCCTTGGGTCACACTATTCACCAGAAAAATCCACAATCAACCGCACATCCACTTTGGTCGTCCAACCAATCTCACCTTCGCAACCGGTCAATCTTGCCATAGTCGTCCCCGTTGTCGTCGCGGCTCTGATCTGTCTCGGCATCTTATTGGGCTGCTGTTGCATACGCCGGGAAAACCAATGTCAAGGCCGGGACAGTCCGCGGTGTTGCTGTATGTCTAGTCTCTGCGTGGTTGTAATTGCAGTGGGTGCATTGGTACGGATTGCGATTGCTAGAAAGTATCAGTGGCAAAGCCCCGACGCTACTAGGTGTAGGAGAGCCCGGGAAGATAGAAGGTGTCTGGGCGTCTAAGGGAGGTCACATTGAGCTGTGGGAGTAGGTTTCTGTCGGCTGAACACTGGCGTGGTAGTGAGTGTATCAATAGAAGCGTGCGGAGCAGAGTCCGTAGCTCAGATCTATCTTGGAGTGAATAATTGCGGTGATTATAAGACTGACCTTAGATCTGATGATGAAGAGGTTCACTTCCGAACAATGATCTCACTTCAATTGATCTGACCATTGGATCCTATCGGCCAGTTGTTCGACCGGCACCTCGACAGAAGTGTCTTCAATGTCCTCAATCGATAGAGCATGTACGAGCATAACCAATTCTCCCACAGCATCACTATCGTCATCGACAGACACAAGCACCGATACACTGACCATTGCGGCGATACGCAAAGGGGTAACTCTCACCTGTCCATTCTCCTCTTACAGTTTCGTCAGTAACGTTAGTGTAGAACCACTTTCGGGAGCCCTTACCTGCTGCATCAACACCAATTGTACATCTGAGCTCGCCAATCTTGAAGCTCTTATCATACAGTCCATCACCATACACCCCGACGCCATACACTCCGTCGCCATACACTCCATCTCCATATAGCCAATCTCCGTATACACTATCTCCATACACTCCCTCGCCGTATACCCCATCTCCATATACCCTCTCTCCATACACTCCCTCGCCGTACACACCATCTCCATATACTTCATCCCCATATGCACTATATCCATATACTTTATCCCCGTACACACTATCTCTATACAGTTCATCGTCGGCAAGCTCCTCGAGGAATTCGGATTCCAGCGCGCTATCCTCAACCGGCGCAAGCCCTACAGCCCCATCGAGCTTTTCCGCAAGGCAAACTTCGTCCAGCGCAGGCTCCTCTTCATCGCCTCCATCGACGAAATCATTTCCACCTTCGCAGACAATCGCTTTTCTCATATCGTCAACTCTTACCACATCATCCCCATCAATCCGGCCTTCCTCACAGTCACCCTTGTCCTTATCTACTTCCTCATCGTCATCATCCGCTTCCATCGCCCCTACTCCTCAAACCGCCTCTTCCACAACACACACGAGCGATCACGGCTCGCAAACAGTTATTGGCGTCATTATCGCCGCCGCAATGACCGCCATGATCCTTACTGGGCTGCTTCTTTGTCAGCATTCCATCCATATACGGATGTTCCTTTCGAAAGGCTTGGCTGATTTGACTATAAGGGCGACGGTCAAGGTTGGGCTCGATCTCAAGGCATTTTCGTCCACGCTTAGGTTGGCGGGGTCACTGGGATCGATGATCGTTTGGGCACGTATCTTTTGGCAGCCTGGTGAATACCAAGGTTATAGTGGTTTGTGGTAGTGTGCAGCGGACGCCCAGAAGTATGAGTTTTGTTTTGTTGCCGTTCCATTATGATCCTGTAAAAACCAGAGGTTAACCTTGCCTTCTCCAAGGTCTGTCTGGTCAGCTATTTCACAGTTTCCAAAGAACATTGAAGGCTCTAGAAACAGCAGTACGAGCGGGAAGAAGCAATTTATAGACGGCTTCATATTCCATAAGAACACGCACTTAGAGAAGAACCGCACATGCAAAACCCCATATACAACGACAGAACCAGATGGCTGCGCTCGATGACAAGAAGCCTGGCGGCAGTGCTGGCCGCAATCCGCCCACTCTCGTATGCTGCAACACAGTTGACCCATGATGATCGGTAAATGTTGCTCTTATGGCACAATCGCCCATTAGGTGTATCGAACCGAGCAACGATCCAAACAACAGGAAAAGAGCACCTCTAAGGCGTATGAAGAAGACCTTCAGGAGCACAGTGTACGAGAGCCACCAAGGACGCTACCGCTCCGTCCGTCCCTAATAGCAAGGTCTTGCCCAGATATTCATTATCTAACAACATCCACCCGCGGAACCCGACTGCACACCCTGGCCTTGACCGACTTGCACGGTTGGCTTATTGTTGACAGTCGTTGTGCCCATTCTCTCTTTGATTTGCCTGGCCATCGTCAAGAAAGCTTGTTCGACATTTGACGCGTTCTTCGCTGAGGTCTCGAGGAAGGGGATACCGATACTATCGGCAAATTCCTATAGATAGACGATGCTTTAGTCTTCCTCTTAGAATAGCTATACTCTGCATAAAAACAACAATAGCGTACTTTTGCGACTGTGTACTCTACGACCTTCTTGTCAGACATATCGCTCTTGTTGCCCACAAGCAGCTTGTTGACCCCCTCGGTAGCATAGCGGTCAATTTCCTGCAACCACTGCTTGACGTTGTTGAAAGACTCCATATCTGTAACATCGTAGACAACACAGATGCCGTGCGCACCGCGGTAGTAGGAGGACGTGATGGTTCTGAAGCGCTCTTGCCCTGCAGTATCCCACTATTGCACGATCATCAGAAGGTATCCAATGACCACGTCGCTTCTTCATTTTCAAGTTTGACTCACAATCTGGAGCTTGACAGTCTTGCCATCCAGCTCGATCGTTCGGATTTTCTGTCCCTCAAGTCAGCTGACCTGTTGGTCGCGCGGCTGTACAGCCACCACACAGCAAGTGCCAGCTTACAAAGTCAACACCGATGGTTGAGATATAGCTTTCCGTGTATGTGTCATCGGCAAACCGTAACAGGAGACAAGACTTTCCAACGCCGGAGTCACCGATAAGGAGGAGCTTGAAAAGGTAGTCGTATCTGCCAACGTAAGTCTGTCAGCCTAGTTTTCGCTCTGCTGGGTACGGTCGCTGCGCGTCCGGGCGATCGTTCTAGGCAGTAAACATATCCTCTTATTGGAGATAAAGTTGGGACTCTGGCGAAACACTCATGTCAGCTCTAAAGTCGTCGGCCGGAAAGAAGTTCTCTCCGAGCGGTGACTGTTGCCAACTGGCGCTCCAGGAAGGATACGTACTACTCGGGATTCATCGTGACTGCTCTGCGGTAGTACTAGCTCTTGTGGCTTACGAAAGACTGCTGTAGAGAGCAAAGTCTTATGGAAGAAACGGTGATGTCGAGAATGATGGGTCTCAAAACGGAAAAGGCACAGGATGTAGTTACGAGATGTTCTACGGTGAGCAAGGACAAGGGCGCGCCTCATTCACACTAAACTCATTCCAGGAGTTTCGCTTAATCTTTCATGCTGACAGTGACAGGAGGACAACAGCCTTTGTTCACTCAGCCAACTAAGACACAACTGGCAGCGCTTACTCCGTCATGTGAGAGCATGATACAATACTTTGATCACATGCACATTGTGGCTCAGTTCGTCAAGCACTTCAATTTCTGTGATTCAGATGACGCTTTAGCTTGGTTGGGTCCTTGCGTTGATCTCAGAACAGAATCATGTGTTATACGACGTCTGTCTCATCGTCGAGGAGCCTCATGCATACCCATGAGCTTTCAGCCATTCCAGTATCAGCCCCTCATCCCTCTCTTTATAATTCGCATTTCCCCTCACTGTATCAGAGATGACCCCGAGGCTTCTGTCGTAGCCTCTGTTGTCCTTATCTGAGAAGAACTGTGCAAGGTCTTTCTCCACGGCATGGCTAGCGAATTTCGATAGACTCATCCGCAGGAAACGATCAAGGACCACCGAATTCCCTGACAGTTTTCCATGAACTGTTTCCCAATTGTCCTTGATGTACTGCCAGAGTACGCCACGCCCTTTTGGATTCGCAGCGAGGGACGCAGCACCAGAATGCACATCTTGTCCAGCAACTTTGTCCGAGAACAAAAAGTTCAAAAAGTCGTTGGCTAACGCTGGATTCTGAACGCGTCCAAGAGACTGGAGACAAATCTCTTTGCCGTCGATCGAAGTGGTCTGGAGGTACTCTTGCTTCACTGCTTCGTATTCCGACTTATCGCCCTCGGAGATGACAGTGCGGAACACTGCGGAACGAAGACTGGGATGGATAGCGTTCCGGTCCCCAGAGGTGTACTCTTTAAACCGGCGCTTGGCTTCCGAGATGATGCTTGAGAAGAGTCAGTAGACAGCAACACTGAAATGATCTGCAGTTTCTAACCTCTGATGACCTGCGCCGCCAGCAACAGTTATGACAAGTGCTCGAAGCTGGCCCGTGAGGAAATCCTCGTTGGTCGCGAAGTTCCACCCAATCCTCTCAGTTGCAGGACTGACTAGCCGGAGTGTGAATTTCTTCAAGCCATTGGCTACGTGCTCCGCGTCTGCGAAAACGGATCGAACGCTTGCAAGGGAGCCTATCATTTGCGACCACACACTGCATGCTATCAGTTGGGTACTAAAATTCGGGTTAACTATCTCACAGGTAGTTCTCCTCGTCTTGAAAGTCTTGGACGAATGCGAGTAACCCAGCTGTCTTTCCATCGCCGGCAACAGCGAGTGCGCCGGCATCTCCGATGAGTCCAATTTTGTCTTGGACCGTTAATTTATTTCTTGCAGATCCGAGCTTAGCCAGCCTCCCAGGCGGGTAGTTGGTTCGATAGAAGCCCATCTGGTCTGCGTTAAGCTTGTAGAAGGACTCGTCAATGTCGCGGATAGTTTCTTGTTTGGCTGTCAGGGCTTTGGTCGCGGCACTCGCATCCTTGGGGTCTGTCTTGAGCCCCAGAGGAATCCACCACGTCGTCTGGTCTTCCTCAGGTTTGACATCCCCAGTGGAGAGGAAACGAGACTGGCGAACGCCAATCTGACCAGGCTCTTCGGCAACCGTGAGCACCGGAAAGCCGATCTTGCGAATCCAGAGATCCTAGATAATGTAAACTTGGGATCGAATCAAGCCCGATGGAGCACGAATTACCATGAAGCTATTAACATCCTTCCCTGATTCTTTGCTCAAGGCCGCCCACAAGTCGTTGGTTGTGGCATTACCTACAAGGTGTCAATAGTGACGGCGCAGTACTAGAAGAGGATCGCGGCTTACCGTATGCATGAGCCTTGAGGTAGTTTGATACACCCAGTAAGAACATCTCGACTCCAAGGTGGCCGCTGAGCATCCTGATAACGGAGCTACCTTTCTGATAGCTGATCGCGTCAAAGATCTGATCAATGTCAAGAGCATCTTGCACTGGAACCTCGATGGGATGGGATCCACGAAGAGAATCGAGCTGAAAAGCTGTTTGGACGGCTTCAGTCTAGACCGGGCCACGACATTGTCAGCTTGACAACTTTCTCGGGTGTTTAATACCTCTGGACATGCGGCGTACAACAAACTGTCCCCAGATGTTCCATTCTATCGAGTTGCTCCAGATTAGCGTACATCGAATGCTATGGCAGCCTAAAGTGAGTAACGACTCACCTGGATATAGATGGTCTACTGCCAACCAGCCGACCCATGTTGCAAAGCCCTCGTTGAGCCACAATTCGCTCCACCAGTCCATGGTAACGAGATTGCCAAACCATTGGTGAGCAAGTTCTTGAGCCGCTTAGCCTCTAGATTTGCGGTGACCTCTAGGGTTGTATAGTCTTACCGTGCGCTACAACATATGCAACGCTATTCTTGTACGACGCAGCCGACTGTTTCTCGTCGAATAAGACAGCCGTTGTCCGGTAAGTAATCAGACCCCAGTTCTCCATCGCACCGTGTGACTAGGACGCCCTGGTTAGCTGGCCAATAGTTCCGCCACGGAAAGAGGGTTACATATGATGGGCTTGCTGGTCAGCGAAACTCGACGAACGAGGTCACACTTAACCATCGGAAAATTGTATGCATATATTGAGGAACGGGGTACTTACGAACTCATGAACAGCTAGTAGATCGACTTTTGGTAGAGGATAATCGATGCGGAAGATCTGAGAATCCACGTCAATAGATGGTATCAGTTGCAAGAGAGATCATTATCCTTACCTCCGAGAAATAGTCAACAACCTGATGAGCGTTCTGCAGTGCAAAACGACCCTGTTCTTTCAAACCCCTTGTGGTGTACACCCTTACTGGCAGCTTCTTACCGTTGTACTCTCTAGACGTGCGATCTTCCACGTACTCAAAGTCGCCGACGGCCCAGGCTAGCAGCTATCGAGAACAGTCAGCACTCAAGGTCTGGGGTTCATTTCAATACCGGCTTACATAGGTACTCATGACGGGCGTCCTATCAAACGACACTACTTTTCGTCCATCCTTTCCCTTCTTGACTTCTTTTTCCGGCATGTTGCTTAGAGCGACCTGGTCCTCTGGGATCTCTATCTCGAAATCGAAGGATGCCTTAAGATTGGGTTCGTCGAAGCATGGGAAGGCTCTCCTAGCATCACAAGATTCGAATTGCGTACTGAACATATAGTGGTGCTCGTCGACTTTGGGGACTGAGGATGCTGGAGTGACAGCTGGTTTATATTTGGATCGGTAGAATCCAGCCATAACATTGTTCATCGTTCCGCTGAAATTCATCACTAACAGCGCCTTTGTGGAAGTGGGTAGTTCATCTGGAAAGGCGAGTATGACCCGACGAGATTTGTCATTATAGGAAATCTTGGAAGGGCCCAGGGGCTGTTGAGCTTTGGGTAGGTTAGCGTGATGCTCTATACCCAAAGCATCGTGATAGACTTGCTCCCTGTACGGTCTATGAAGACCTCCGCATTATGTACCTTGAGCTGATTGGCATTGAGTACAATCTCCTTGGTAGTCTTCTTGATATGGACATCGATCTTGACCGTGGCCTGGTAACTGAAGTCGCCGCCGAGCTCGAGGTCGTACAGTGAAAGATAGTAGTTCGTTGGCTTTACCCTAGGAACGAAGTCCTGTCAGCCCTAACTGCTAAGCCATGCATATCTCTTATATCCTTACGCATCAGGGAGCACATCTCTATCTTGCGCCGCCATTGCGCTAGCAGCTATGGTCGAATGGCACCTAAAAGCGGGCGTGAAGCTGGCCGGTCTTGGAATATTCCCGGCTTGTGGTCTGCGCTGGAGACGATGTGGTTTTGTAGTAGGTCTGGCGTTAGTTGCTGAGCTTTGAAGCCCTCGAAGCTGTAGTGGGGTGGTGAAAGGGCGCCCCGCAGTCGGCAAATAAGCTGCAATTACGCTTCTTGGAGAAAGCCTTGAGGAAGATGTTAAAAGAGTCGTTGAAGGTCGAGAGGTATTCACAATGCTAATACTATGCCGTATGTACATCTGATTCAAGCTCAGATGTTGTTTACCCTGCTGTTCATCTAGCCAAGTGCCATCGGCAAGCTAGCGTCAGGGTCCATCGTTGGGCGATCGTAGAGCATGGCCCGTCGAAGCCCTTCCCTATCAGTGAGCAATGGCATGTTTCTTATCAAGACAGCCTCGATCAACACAGCATCATTGCGGATTAGATTAGATTAATCTAGTGTTTTTGATGAAAATCATGTCTTTGACGCATTCTTCCTCCAGGGTGAATAATCAGGAATGGTCTTCTGAGAGCAAAGTAATCTGCTGGATACGGCGGGCTCTTGAACGGACCACCTTGAGACACCCCGGCAACAAACGTCCATTATATGCGTCCATAGCAATCCCGCATCCCTTTTCCAATTTAGTGCGCCCGCTAAATGCATTGGAGTAGAGATAATCTTGATTACCTGTCCCGTAGCCCTTAGCCCAAAGATCTGTTCTCATTTCCCGGCTTTGGATAGTCCATTGAACCCATGATCGGGAAACATAATCTCATAACCTGATGAGCACATCCACACATGGCACCCGCCACTCCCGCTTCCCCAACAGGCTCCTGATCCACTCAACACCAATGCCAGTCCACTCTGTCCTGACTTCCATTCGCCGTTTGACTTCCTCTATCGCTGCGCCCGTCAACGCCGCAGCTGTATTATTTATGGCTGCAGCCATAAATGAGGCTTGCTCCGCGATACTGTTGGGCATCGCTGTAGAATCGTTTGCGGCATTTGCCATCGGATTCGGTAAAGGAGAAGAGAGGTGTCGAGGTTCGAACCAGTTGGTATGGAAATCGAAGAAGCAGTGATCTGACCAGTGACATGAGGAGATGAAGAGAATCAGGAGGAGGACGGAGCAGTAGACGCATGGTCGGTTGAGGAAGTATGTCAGGAAAAAGAAGGAGACGACAAATCTGGAGGTTAGGCTGTTTAGCGGAGGAATCCTTGAACTACCCGAGAAGCCGCTCGGGTTGGATGGGAACAGGATCAGCACTCACAAGGGAGAGGCATTTGTCGGTATGAAGAGAAGAGGTAGCCAGCTACAAAAGGCATTAGTAGAAACATAAGCAAAAGCATAGAGGAGACAAACCTTCGGAGACAGAACATAGTGGCAACTTCCGCCCTTTCTTCCTATGACGATGGAGTTTATCCTGGCAGCACAGTCTTTATGAATGCGGCAGAAAGGGTGGAGCGAAGGCAGAACTCAAGCGGATAAATGCGGGCAATTTTGGTTGGCAGTTCTGTCGCAGGACACGCCTGGTGGGTCGATCTAGTCTTCCGTAGTTAGCGTCAACACGACGACCCCCGACGCTTGTCCCTCGTCCATCGGTGCATCGTGGTACATGCAGCACTCAGCTGAAGCATGTTGGCGAGCCTACAGAAGAGGGATCGATTGCACGAGTGAGAGCGCTCGTCGAGCGGGCAAACCTCCAGGTCCGCCTTGACACTAATGGCAGCAGAGCTGCGGATGCCCAGGGCAAAGACCAAAAGAGGTCTTTCCTAAGGCTTTGCGGCGGAGAACATGAGGCTGCCTTCCAATCCGGAGAGCGTTGGACCAGGACCAGCAACTTTGCATCTGGGCTACATTGTTCTGAGACTCGTTGACTGCTCCTTTTCTAGTATTCTACGTTGCTATCTGAGCATTGCACATCATCTCTTCACAGAACTTCAGGATAGTCAAATTTCATTCAATTCATGCTTTCGATTTCTATCTACAGTCCAGTCATCGATTCCTGCAGAGTCCTAGTGGTTGAGCTGCAACATCGTCCCTCTTCTGTTAAGACAGTCTCCAGACTCCTCCCCGTTGGCTTGCCAAAGGCCTAGACTTTCCTCAAGTGTCTCATTTACTCACACCCTAACCTTCAATCTACCTTGATATTGACTCACCACCTCAAACCTTGACTCTCACGCTCATCATCCCATCGCCAAGGGCTTCCGGTGATTACCCTTTGTCGCATTGAGATTCAATTTCGACCGGGTACATCCTTACTGGTCCCCTTCGAGTCGGCTCCCTTTCTCCTGGGGTTTTCTTTATCACTCCAAAGTCACGGCAATAGCGGTCAAGCGTACCTCTTGCACTCACCTCACTAAATTGGACTTGCTGTTTGGACCGCTACAGGCACTTGGAGCTCATGTTCTTTGCGTCCCCTAGGGCTACGGACTTGGAAAGCATCACAGCCTCACCGCGTTACTGATTGATCACTTACGTTTATTCACGTAATGCCAGCCAACCATGCTAGCCGTCGCACTGATGGCTTGGAATCTCTGAAAGCAGCACAAATCAATCGCCATGCAAAGAGAGAATTTGTCGAGGACGAGGGTGGGTTGTCCATGAGCAAAGGGACGGTAAAGATTGAGCTGGAGCCGGATCTCGCTGAAGGCAAGGATGATGAAGACAGCGAAGACGAAGAGGAAGACGACAGCGGAGATGATGACGACAAGCACGAGCTAGATGACGAAATCCAGGAGAGAATAGACGACTTTGATTGCCCCTACGACTCCTCCATCGAGGGTCTTCCCTCTCATCCGGCCTTTCACCCTGACTTTAAGCAAGCGGAGCATGACTGTGTCGATATCATCGGAAAAGCCGTCAATCATTTGCAAAATGCCAAGTACGGGGATGCGGAAACCCTCCGGCTGGCTGAGGAGGGTCTGTCGATCAAAGATATTAAATATGCTTTGGGAACGAAGGTTGCTATGATTGGCAACTCTGGTGTTGGTATGGTTTAATGGATTGAAATGAGCATCGGGAGAATCGACTGACGTCGATAGGCAAGAGTTCTCTAATCAATTCTCTTTTTGATACGCCCAAACTAGCTCCTGAGGTACGACTTGACAGCGCAGGTCCACCAGGGAGTTTTACGCTGAGGAACATTCAGGGATCTACGGGCAGCAGCTGTACACATGTTGTGACGGAGATCCGCAGAACTTTACCCAACCAAAGGATGCCCTTTGCAGCAGAGATTACCTTCTTCGATGAAGCGGTACGACGGCTTATCCTCCAAAAGCATCTCGAAAATTACTATCGATATTTCTTGGAAAGCCAGGAAGGCTTGGACAGGGCCACGATCGATGATTCCAAAACCCTCGCCATGACAGCGCTAGAAACCTTCAAAGCCCTGTTCTGCGATTTAAGCGAGTTTCAAGACGATGTCTGCGCAAAGAATTATCTAAGCACCCTCACATCGGAGAACGACGAGCGGATTTTACTGAAGCTCTACGAATGGACGGATCTTCTGCTTTGCAGCTTTCGTGCTGATAGTGGCATTGTGTTTCGTGAAGCCTCTACCGTGGAGGAGCTCGCTGACCAAGTCGAGCCGTTTACTAGAACCCCTTGCGCCTTAGAAGAAGAGAGTTCTGCGCCGGCTCCCTGGCCATTGGTGCAAATTGTGAAGTGGGTAGTATCGCTCACCTATGTTTGTCGAGAAGCGCTAATTTTCACCAGGTTGGGCGTTCAGTCTGCATTCGTGAAGACTGGCCTCGTTATAGCAGATCTTCCAGGCCTATCGGATACAAACACCAACAGAGTCAGAGCTACCCAGCGTTACCGGCGCGAGTGCAGCTTCGCATGCGTTGTTGCACCCATCAGTCGAGTATTGACCGACAATCTTGTGGAGGGATGGCTACAAGAAGCATTCGAAAGATGGGGTAGTAATAAAGCCTTGATCTGCACACACACAGATGTAAGTTGTTGTGTTCCACGCACAAGCTGTGACTAACCTGCAAGGCCATGGACCTGAATACCCAAGTCCGCGAGGTTGCAAGTACACGGGACGATATGACCGAGCATAACAATATTACCAAGGCTCACACGGCTATTGTGAACGAGATAGCTACACTCAATATGCAATTGCAGAGCGTGCGGGGTAAAGCTCGAAGGCCACTCTCGGACAAAAAGCAAAAGCTCGTGTGGGTTCAAGGTGATCACTTGCTAATATCATCTGGTGCTGACGATGGAGATAGCCTCAATAAGGCTGTTGTCTCTTCGATGTAAGCGATATTCTCTCTGAAACTGACTTCTGTCGGGTCTCTTCGTTCAATCGAAATAGAAAGACTTACAGTTCTCAGGCGGCGCGAATCCTTGATCAAATTGCGCAATAAGAAGGTGATAAACGCTATTCGTCAAAGATATAGGGATATCACCGATGATCCGCATCCTTTTCACGTATTCTGTGTTTCGAACAGCGATTACACACAGCATCGGAGTGGGTACATTGGTCACAACGTTCCAATGACTCTCCAAACAACCGGCATACCCGCTCTTCGCGCTTTTTTACTGGGTCTTCCAGCCAGCAGTAAATTCAGTACGCTGGAACACCTATGCGAGGGCACTTTGCCTGAGTTCATCAGCTCATTGGAGATGTGGAGCACACAATCTGTCTCAAAGAGGAAGAAGGAGCTGCAGAAGATCGTGTCCAGGCCGCGAGAGGTACTGGCCCACTGAATATTCGATGTGCTTCCCTGATAACCTGGTCACAGGTCGCATATCTAGAAATCGCCAAACTTTTCGAGGAACTAAAGTCTAACCTAGCAGCTTGTGTCCTGACTAAGATCAGTAGGGTCATGCTGCCCACCCAGTACTACTACAATTAACAAACATTGCAGGTGACTCAGTAGATCGTTGGGTAGCGAAAGGGAAAACCACCTGCCAGAAATGGGCCACTGTTTGCAGCCTTTTGCCACCTGAGTATCCAGTATTGCTGATGCATGCGTCTAGTGGAACCAAGCAAGCTATGCAGCCTTCGTGAAGCATGACGGCAACCATGCGACCAAGTCGAAACCCCAGCAATCCTGGAACTCTCAGCTGCTAGAGCCAGTTGTAAACGACCTGCGACGTCCTTGGAAAACACTCGATGAGACCTGGAAGGAAACAACTGAGAAACATATTGTTACATTGACGGCCTCATTGGATGCGGTCCGTGATGACCTGAAAGGTACGCGGAGTCAAGTGCTCTGAACAGTCTCGTAAGACACGCGTGACTAAATCGAACATGGGCCAGCTACGCGTGGTCTCTCTTTGACGCCTATGGACCCTTTCATCTCATCTCTCTTGCCGAAGAAAGCTATGTTACGGGAGCTTTTCCAGAAGTTCGTTACAGAGCTAGAGACGGCCAGCAGGTAAGGGTAAGCAACGGATCTCCCTGAATGCAATACTAATCAGTACAGAAATACCAAGGTTGATGCGACAACCGACGAATTGGACGCCTTTCTGGTGAGGGAAATGGCGAGAATCTACATGGAGTGCGCAGAGCATTCAGGTATTTCGAGCCCTTACTAGACTGTCACAGGAGTGTGCTAAGACTCATATCATTAGGATTTGGCTCGCACGGACGAAGGTGTGCATCGATTGACAAAGAGATCTCAAGTGGCGATCCTTTCCATGCCATCTACAACGGCGTCAAGGAAGCCTTTGAGGATCATCTCAACACTCAACAGACGATCCTCCTTATGGCTGTAAACTCGGTTTTCGACAGAGTGCTAGAGGATTTCGGCCGCCAATTTGTGGTGAAAGAGGTTCGCAATGCAAATGCAGACAAGCTTCGGGCTTCACTGCGTAAGTTTTGCAAAGAGGCTTCATCGAGGATCAATGGTCCAGTACGTCTTGGGCTTTCAAGAGCAAAGGTTATGGCAGAATAAATGCTATTCATCAACTTTCTCAGCTGTACCTGGTGTTGGCAAGCGCAAGCAACAGTCCGGTGAGTTTGGTTTGGTCTCTGCGAAGGCTTTAGCAATGAGCACGCCATTACGCCGTTGGAGGATTTTCTCAAGCGATCTCAGCCCCTGAGCAAACCTTGGCCTTCGGCTTACACTCCTTTCATTCCATCTCATCTACATGGGCATCTTTCTGTCTTTTATCTGTCAGCGCCGGCCTACACTCGCACTGCGACACACAGTTCAAGCTCGCCGATGCCTCTTTGCTGCAGTCTTCACATTCTTTAGCAGCTTTCCGATATTCTAGAGGTACTGCAAACATAAACTGAAGTTCTACCTTTGTCCCAAACCAGACTGTGATGCTGTTCAGATGTCTGCAAACGCATACCGTGCCGCCTACGAATGATTGATAATATCAAAGTGTTTGAACGAATACCAAGCGCGATGTGGTCCGACCCTGAGCTTTGAACTTTGACTACGTAGAAACGTTCTGTCGACCCCTGTGGATAGCACCAATCAAAGTATGCGCTAAACTTTGAGAGGGTCGGTATCTCTATGTGAATACATAATTCTATGCCATCTTGGCTTGGAATTCTGCACCTTCTTTGGAATCTCCGCCCAGGACACTACCTGAAAATCTCGGTACGCGCAAAATTCTTCAAAAGCTGCTCCGGCCTTGTTATGGACGGAGCGGGTTAATATGAAGAGGCCCCGGGGGTACGACGTGGGTTTTAGAGCGGTGGAGCAGAGGGGGTAGGGCTGAGAATTCTTGCTTGTTGGGAGCTGGGTCTTGGCGTTCATTGTACAACCGTCGCCGGATGGGTGATGAGGAGATGATACTGTATGCTGAGATGCCTGTGTAGGTTTTGATTTTCACCCGGTTCTACATTGGGGGCGGCGGCGTGCTGGTATTGCAGCGGCCTGCTCGAGCTGCCTTCTTCTATCTCTTCTTTCGGTATTCAAAGCGATGTTTGAGTATTATCTGGACGTACTGGAGTACCACTGGCAGAGAGCAGATACACAGAGAGAGTAGCCAGCCCCTCCCAGTCGAGCAAACAGTAAGCTCGTGCCTTGGAGTTATTGTAGAATCACTACTGAATGTTAGCACGGCAGAATTGAGACCGTGCAAATTCTTCTAAGAATTACTTGCCCTCACATTGTGACTTGAAGCTCTTGAGGAGATTGGAACCCTTTCTAGATAGTGAATGACGGGTAAATCTTGCTAAGACTATATATAACTCATGACTGGACGATCCAATCCAAGACCTCAATCAAAAAGTGGGTGGGTTCGATGGCTGCGACTAACAATTTCAGTCATCAAACCCCTGGGTAAGTTGAAAAGTGGAGATTAGCAAATCAGATGGAGCTCACGTGGTAATGCTGCGTCATAGTCGGAGAAGAGCAGTGAGCCGGACGGTGTTGAGGGTAATGGATATCGTAACCTAGAACCGAGACGATTGTGTGATAGTCAGCAGTGAAAGTGAGCTGATGGTTATGAGCAGTCGCTGGCACGATGAAACCCAGCCATTGCTGGAGGAAGTCGGAAACTTCAGTGACGAGTCTCAGAGTGCTGATGCCGACGTTGAGTATTGGTGCTAAGTGAGTACATCTATCGTGAGTCTGGTCGACGATCCAGCGATCTAGAGGGGTCTCTTAGATGCGGATCGTTCATAGTATCACAGCATAAGGAATTAGAAGTCAAGCATGGAAGCACATCGCTATCTCTACACAGTGCTGCAACGAAGGTCTTGCGAGGATAAGATATCAATGGATTCTATGGTAACAAACGCCTATTTGAGCTATTGGAAAGTATCTTCCCATAATTAAGGCAGCCCTAAAAGGCTGGTGATGGACAATGGCCTAGCTGTTCCTGAGCGGCTGCCCATCATTCGTAGAATTGGCACAACCGTGCATACGGCTCGATCATCGTCCACCTGCATGGATATCCTGTCTGAAGAGAAGAGCTCCTCGAACATACGGCTAAAACCATGGACTAAAGTAAGGCGAGGTCATAGTGTCATAAAACCAGATTTGGGGTAATCGAAGCAAAGAAGAACATTTTCCGCAGATGTCAACAAGGAAAAGAAAGGTTGTCAGATGTCATCGGACGGAAGCATAATCCAGCGTCCCGTCAAGCAAAGAGTGGGTGTACAGAAGCGTCGATCATCCAATCGGAAGAGTCTTCCATATACTGGGGGAGTAGGCGTCAAACGTCGGTGGAATATAGCTCTGCGTGGACATGATGAGAACGGTCGATGGCGTGGAGTAGATCAGTGCTACAGATTGAGAGTAACGAGGTGATAGTATAATCGCATTTGACTCAGACTTGGTCAGTGAATACGGCTCTTCAGCTCTCTGGCCTGCCTCGTCAATGGTGGAATCTTGCGGAGGACAGGATCACGAGGATCTGCCTCGGCAATGTGCATGTACTGGCCCTCTAAGCGCTGGCTCAGCACATCCATGATCTTGGGAGCGACCTCTCGTATTTCAGGATCCTAGCCTATCGTTAGCAAGACTCTCCGAAAAGAAACAAGACGGCCAGAACCTACCCTTGGATTAATTGTAGCGAAAACCGTCTCAAGCCAATCAAGGCGCTCCGTGACATGTGTCTCGAGCGAATTTGTTACAGCAGCCCCAACGGAAAGAGCGATCAGTGGGGAGAGTAGCTGAAGATAGGCCGGGCTGCAGCGAACGAAGAATTTGTCGAACAGTTCGGCTTGCTGAGTTGATTGAAGCCACTGTGTGACATTAGCTTTGCCATTGATTTCATAAAGAACGACAAGACTGACCAGGATCGTTCCCTCCTCGTAACGGCCTCCATTCATCAATGAAGCGATTGCTTCAAGCTCTTCCTGTTCGGGCGTTTTCTGTGGCGCCTGCGGCGGAGAACGGATCTCGCTAGCCCCTGTAGATGCTCGTTGCTGCTGGCTGGACGGGGTTCTACTGGATTCCTCCTGGCGACCCTGCGCCAATTGCCGCTGCAGCTTCAGGAATTCGTGCTGGAAGTCTGACTGCGCGGTTGCCATTGTATGGATAGTGTCCGACAGACTTCGAACGAGGGTTGTCAGTTGTTCAATCTTGAGGCTATCGTTGTGGCGTTGGGCGTCGGTTTCATGGAGCTGCTTGCCGACACGACGCTCAACTTCACTAGTCATCTTCTGAGCCGCACCGACAGCGAGGTTCTTGAAGGCTGGTGAGATGGTGCTGTGAAGTACAGCAGCAAATTCGCTCTCGACGTGTGCTGCTACCTTGTTCGCAACGAGATCCGAGATGACACGTAAAACTTCCGGATTCTGCATCGCTCTGCTGATGGCTTCTGGAAGGGCAGCTCTCAATTCTCGAGGTATGGATTGATGGACTTGATGAGAGAGGACCTCTTGAAGTCTCCTATCCAGTGTTGACGAAGTCACGTCCGTTATTGATGGGAGAACGACTTGTTGGATATTGGAAGTAATAATACGAGCGAGACTTTTCTCCACATTGTCCGAAAGTGTGCTGGAGACAAGGCGGAGTATGGCATCTTGTTTTGCGGCCCCAGCAGCATCTTGGACACGTTTGTCCTCGTCGAAGCGACGGTACAATGAATCCAGCTCATGGCCTATGACTTTATGGAATTCAGCCAGGACTCCCTTCTCAATCTTCTTCAGCTCCTTATCCAGAAAGTCGCCAGAGATACCAAGACTGATAGACTCGCTAGTCGCAAGTGGCGCCGTTGGCTGGTTCTCCATAGTTGTAGGGGGATTTGGTTCGCGAGCATCAATGGACTTCGCTTTCGATATAATCGATCGGCTCGGTGCCTTGCTCGGAGTGAACAGATGTTGGGGGGCTGGAATAGTTGCTCGTTGCGCAGCACTTGCGTAAGTCGAGGTGATGGTGTTAGTAGACGCGTTATCTGCGCGCGTTGAGCTCTCGGCTGCACCAGCGCGGTTTTTCTTCTTCTTCTCGATTTTGTCTCCAGACTTGCTTTCCTTGTTATGAGATCCATTCGGCGTTACTGCAGGCTCCATAATATCAACCGCCGTACGAGACTCTGAACTAATCGCAACATTACTTGAAGACTGCGTTCTTTGATATAGGTTGCGCTTAGGAATCTCAAGGTCTGCTTTTCTTGCAGTATCCTTTGCCACTGACTTAGTTGCAAGTGTAGCTGGAAGTTGCGCGGGTGATCGGTGATCCCCGTTCACAGAAGAAGGCTCACTAACGGGCCCAACATGAATCTCGCGAAGGTCTTTGACAACGATGACACCCTCTTCCTTAGCGTCAACGGGATTCAGCGCTCTGCCCTCTTTACTCCACCCAAGATCTTCCCTCTTAATACTAAGGCAAGTCACACCTTTAGAATGCATAGCATATAGCTCGAATAGGATTTGATCTTCCTCCGGGTCAAGGCCATTTCCTGAATTGTTAGAGACTGGAAGCAGATCGACGCTTCGCAGCTGTCCTTTAGACGCAAACGAGAATTCCCTTATGCCGCTCATTATGGCAGTCGCGTCGGGCTTAGGAAGCGTCGGGTCCTTGTGAGCAAGTCGCTGGACATATTTCGCTTGACTCATTGCTGGTAGTTTGTGTGTCGGAGCTGAAAGATGAACGAAATATATCGAGTTTCTGGTTGGATGGCCAACAACGATGATACTAGAGCTTGGGTGATACGCAACACTGCAGATACCGTCCGATTCCTTTGCATGCGGGAAGTTCAGCTGCTGGATAGCTTTACCCAAACTAAGGTCCCAGAGTTGCAAGGTGTGGTTTTGTTTCATGCCAACAATGAGATATCTGAGAGCAATGCCTTTGGCATATGGCCGAACCTTGTCTACAAAAAGGACCGAAGTAGGCCAAGATTTCTCTGCCGGTGAGACGGTGGTGAAAGTCATGAGCGGCGTCTTGACCTCGACGGGCGCCATCTTAGATGCACTCGAGTTCGCTTCATTGACCAAGTCGCGAATGTCCCAAAATTTTAGGCTTCCTGCCTTGTCCAAAGAGACAATCAAGCTATCGTCTTCGCTGAAAGCAAAGTCTTTTCCAGCTTTACCAGTAGTGATTTTCAGACTCCGCTCTTGAAAGAACTTTTCGGTATCAACTGTTCGAGCTTTGCCTGGAGTTCCATATCTCGGATCCCTGGCAAGGAACGGCCATACGATGTGAATGGACTTGCCGCGCCCAATGGCAAAGAATTCGGGATGTCGACAGCTCTTCTTCGCTCTCGTCTTGAGCTGGCCGCCAGAAGAATTGTCATCGTGCGCTGGGATAGGGGGGAAGATGAGACCATGTTTCTCCATACTTTCGTCTTCAAACATATCCTGGCCATCCTGAGAGATCAAAGCCCAATAAACAGAGCCACTGACTCCAGTTGCAATCGCTGCCTGTGTAGTATACGACGGACCTCCCTGCGCACCTGTTGAGATCGCAACATTGAAGACACGATCGTGCGCAGTGCGGAAGATCTGCCTATCCATTCCGTCATCTTGCCTGATGACCCGTAGTCCTCCGTTCTTTGACATGGCATAGACAATTAGGGTAGTAGTTGCTGTCGCAAGGGTACGGTCAATCTGGTCAAACTCCTTCTTCAAACGTGCAATGTCCATCACACCATCCTCTTGGAGCGTTACTGCGGGTTCGTCATCTGACTTTATGGTGATCGAGACAAATGCTGTCATAGGAAAGTTATAAACTCGCACGACGCGCCCGGCATGTTCCTTGGTAGGACTCTCTTCCCCATCGGCACTTTCCCAGCTGTCGGCTAAGGTACCATGCGCAGCATCGTCAATGAGGTCTTTAATAGCCTCTGCCACCGGCTCTGGCATAGCTTCTTCCAATACGCCTTTGTTCTCCTCTTTGTCTAACTCCTGCTTGACCTCAACAGCTGTGTCCTGAACCTTGCGCTCCAATTCGGCGAGAGTCGTTTCCTCGTCATGGGATTGCTCCTGGTGCTTGCCGTTCTCGTGGTCGATTCTCTCTTCAGCCTTTGAAAGCGCTTCCTCGACTTGCTTATTAACTTTCTCACCGACTTCATTCAACGCTTCAGCCACGGTTTCGGCGTTCTTGGTGGGTGCGCCAATGCCCATCAATGCTTCGAGCTGACTTCGACCGTCTGGAAGTAGAGCGGGCGATGAAGACTCGATACTAGCCAAAAGGTCACCGCCAGAAGGGGTTAACTTCCTCCTCGACGAAGATTGTTCGGGTTCAGGCAAAGGCTCTTTGATCTTCCTTTTATTGCCATCTCCATTGAGCCCATGTGCTCCATTTCTGGAGGGCTTAAGAATCTCTACAGCAGATGTCACATTCTCCGAGCGTGATTTATCGGATATGGGCGTACGGTTTCGAGGAGAGGATGCGGCAAGCTGCTCAAAAGGGTTGACGTAGGTAAATATGGAGTCTTTCTTCGGTACTTGCTGTGGCTCGAAGGGTGTGGGTTGAGTGATTTCATCATTACCAAAGATACGAATTGGCGAGCCGTTGCGCGCAGGAGATTGCTGTTTCTCGGAGCGGGATGCCCCGGACGGGGCCTTCTCAATTGAGGCATCTGCAAGATCTTGCGCAAGGTCGTCGATAACCGCTTCGGGAGCTTGCTGGTCCGGAGACTTTGCCTCCCCAGCTGACTGCTCGAAAGATGGTGTCCCACTCTGTAAAGGTTTGGTTTGATTCAGAAGCTTCAGAAGAAAGTTCTGAGGGTTTTGAGATGGAGATGCCGCAGAAATGGGGGGCGATTGCTTGGACTGGTTTGGTGTTGACGAGGCAGCCGCACTCAGTTTTGGCGTGGGAGATGAAGGCTTGCCCATGAATGACGCCACCAGGTCTGATGCGGAGATGCCGCGACCATGTACACTCTGGGCATCCTGAGCTTTGGGGCCCTGAAAAGCGCCAGAAGCTGGTGGCGAAGTGACCGTTTCCTGGTGTTGGACCGTATCTCCCTGCTGGGCCATGCTTCCCCGCGCAGTGGCTGCAGGTTGGTTGAACTTGAGTAAGTTCAGCAAGTTTGCCGTTCGATTCGCATTCGACTCGTTTGAGTAAGGGTTTGAGCTCGCAGCACTCTCAGACCTCGTGTTCGCACTCATCGTAGGATTGTAAGATTGTGGTTGAGAAGCGCTGGGGTCGAAGGAATGATATCTTTGAGGCTGGAATGCCACACGAGGTGGGTTGTAATTCTGGACATACTTTTCTTCATTCAGTGAACGAAATTCGCCTGAAGAGGAAATGGTTCTGCCTGGGCGAAGATTTGCAAAGAGATCTTGGAGGTGATCGTTATCCGGATGTGACATGTTCAAAGCGAAGCAGAGCTTAGTACCATATGACAAACCAAATCTAAAGAGAAAGGACCGTAAAGGACAGATGAATACTCCTCAATGCCAGATATGCCACCGCGACGATGATTATATGGTTCTGGCACTAAGGTATGAAGGTGTTGTAACTCAATCGTCGAAAAAGTTATGATGACGGCTTTCGTCCTACTGCAAGCGCACTACTACCTTACCTACGGATTATGTAAGATAAGCGAAGATCAAGCCGACCTTGACCTTATTCGGACCTCATGCAAACACCATGCTTGTTTGAATCAACAACAGGCAAAGTCTGATTATCAGCATACCTTGCTCAAGATCTCTGCTTCATGAGATTCAGGTCGAAACCACATATTGCATATGGACTGTTCGTTCCTGCGAGTCCGCTAAACATACTTGATCTCACCCGAGCCTCTTGCTAGCTTTAGTGAAATACTACACAATTCTACCCCAATACGTAGCCTTGCTACATGACGAAGCTCCTTTTTGTCAAATCGGATAGCGACGTGCTGTGCAGAGCGATAACGTCACAATTTGCATTAGTCATAAAGCAAGAACGTTGGGAGCTGAATACAGAAAGTCATCTACATCCTGCTCCCGACATACAAATCCGAGTCTTGCTAAGAGCTCGCATTGCTGCATTTATTGGAAACAATCTATGTGCTGAGCTTGAGACTGGAAAGCACTAAGTAAGTACGAATGTGAGCCAGGCAGGTCGCAGCGCAAATAGTCGCCCAACGTGCTTCATCTGTGCACTAAAAGGCTTCCCTTAATCTCCTTGTCTATATGCATGATATCAAATGAGTTCCGATTATAATTGCTCTCATCGACGAGTTCGCGTTCGTGGAGGCAAGTAAAAGCCATAAGTCATAGCCAGCCGCACCGGTAGAGAAAGTTGGACCGTGCTTGTGTGTTGACAGCGATGACCGTGGATCAGATAGCAATATGTCATATTCCGTAGCGCTTGACAATTCTTCAAGCCGAAAGCCATCCTTTAATATTTTCTCTTTAGCTTAGCCGTGGGTATACCATGGATGGTGGATTGTCTAAATTTCGTGGAGGGAAAGTGTGCCGAGATATTGGCGCAAGTGTATCACAGTGATTCCCCAAACCGTATTGCTGGGCAACATCGAACTGTATCAGTCGAGTGTAGGAATTTCGATATTCGTTGCTGTCCCTGGTCAAGTCGTCAATCCAAGTTACTTTTATATTCCGAAGGGTTGCTGAGGACTCAATCCATTCGCCGAGAGAGCTAAGTCGCTCTACTCTACTAGAAGCGTGCCATGTTACGCAGCTTAGTAGATACGATACTCTTGGTCAGTCGGCTCTGGGAGATGGCCCCTTATAAACCTAGTACAAATAAAAGAAATTAGCGGACAGAGCTATATAAAGCTGACAAATGGTCACCATACCTGTTGATGAGTTCCTTCCAATTGCCCCGTTATGCGGGGTGTGTCAGTTGCGTTGAATTCTGAAACGTGATTCTTCGATGATGGCCTGGCAAGACCAGGGTATGGGGTCTGAAGGTTTATGATGTTGAAGTCCCGTTAAAGGCTGTGGTAGGCTGAAAGTCCGCGATTGCCGCAAGCACCCTTATTCCTCGATGCAGGATGGCCTCTCTGAAACCAGCGTAACAAAACTTATCGCTGATAACGGAGGCACACGACCACCTTACTATCATCCCAGAACTGTCATGGTGCCTGACTGGTGACTCGTGACCTTGTTGGTGATGCCCTCAGCTTTGGTCTTCTTGAGCAGCCACTTTACCTTGCCATCAAAAGAATCAGTAAGTGCGTTCTTCTCTAGACCGACTGCCATCAACAAGATCTTAGAGCGCCCAGGTTGTGTCTCTGCGTTGTGCTCGTTGAAGGAGATAATCAAGAACTTCTTGTGTTCGCAACCATCTTCTCTCAAGCATTTGTAGTCAGTCACTTGGAAAGAAGGTTTAGCGCCAGTGTTGAATCGAACAGCCGTTCATTGACCTTCCGAACGTCCTTGATAGTTTCGAAGACATCATGAAGGGGTTAGATAATCTAGCCCTAGGCCACTGCTAATTGATGGTCGAAAGAGACTCCATCGGTTTTTGAGGTCGTACTTTTGAAGAAGCCACAATCAGGGAGCGAACAGGTGTAAGCTTTAATAGTAAGACTTTCGAAGCACTGTGCGCATCAAACTGATCCGGTTGAAGAAAGGGTTCAGAGCATCTGGCGATGTCTCTCCAGGCTTACAGTCATTGCCGCCCAAGGGGTCCGCCGGTCTAGATGCATTTGTTCTGTAGATGTGTTCAAGCTCAGAAGCGTCGTCCTATCTTCCCGGGCTGAATCGATCGCGAGTCAGACTATTGTAAGTGCTCGTTGCAGGTAGAATTGCAAGAAGATTATCGGGACTTAGGTCCCTGTCGGCGTTAGCGTAATCTCGGCCATACATACCCCGGCCTACAGAGATATCCGATGCCGCGGTAATGCATTCACGCGCGTGTGCCTGTACTACGGAGATGCCCCCAGAGGGATGAGCATCGTGATATATACTATCTTTGTTACCATCGGGAAATCGTAGGGAAGGACTTCACTTGATTCGCAATGACCTGATCACGGCCGAATTGAACGATCGGAGAGTTACAGAACTGATCTGTGGCGTAATAAGATGTCGGATTCTGTGGGTTAGTGACGTTGGGCTCTTAGTGTTGTGCTTGCCTTGCTGCCAGTGCTCCAATTAGGTTTTGAAGAACCTTCTGAGGATATGTACTGATTACAATCTCACAGATCGAGTCTTTGTACATGCGCTCAACACTGTCAAGAAGATCCCGCGCACAGGATCCGCGAGACCGCCGCCAGCGGACCGGCTAAAGCTCTATGGCTTGTACAAGCAGAGCATGGAAGGAGATGTCGATGGGGTGATGGAGAGACCTTCTGGAGAAGGCGAGGATGTACAAGCAGAGCGGGAGAAATGGTAATCGACTTCCTCCCTCGCCCGATGACGGATCTCCGGCAACAATGCTGATGACTTTCGTCCAGGGACGCATGGAATGCTCAACATGGAATCACACGCACCGAGGCCAAACGCCGTTACATATCTACCCTCATTGCTCCGATGCATAAGTATGCCTCCACCACTCCTGATGCACGCTCGCTGGTCTCCGAACTGGAGTTTGTGTGGGACCAGATAAAATCGAACCCTTCCTCCTCTTCCTCTTCAAGTCCGCTGCAGACATTGGGTGTACCACCACATCTGCAGCAGCAGCCAAGTTATGCTTCGATAGGGGGTGGCGGTGGCGGTGGCGCAGCACAAGGAGAGGAACAAGATGGTATGAGGGTACTGAGTCCGATTAGTCAAGGGGACGAGCAAGAGTTGGAGGAGAATGAGCAGTTTGACGATGCTCGCGATGGGACGTATGAGGGTGGTGATGACCCTGGGCGAGTAGTGGAAACGAAGAAAGGCGATGAGGGATTTGATTACGAGGCCAGAAATCGGAAATGGAGACGAAGAGTAGAGCAAGCGCTTGTCAAGATGACAGCGGAAGTTGCGGCATTACGAGAACAGCTGGAGTCTAGAAGTGGATACGGTGGGCGGCGGCGGAGAGGCCTGTGGGCATGGATGCTGTGGCTGGTGTGGGTTACTATCAGACATGTTGTTCTGGATGCAGTGGTACTGGGGATATTAGTGGTTTGGTTTCGACGAAAGGGAGATAAGAGGCTGGAACAGGCTATTAGGATGGTGGCAGAGATGGCGAGGGAGAAGTTAGAAAGGACAAGGTTACCTAAGCTACCTAGACTACCGCAGCGGTAATGGAAGACTTCTAGTGGACGCCTGGTTACGATATATTCATGAACTCATGGACTGGCGATTCAGCTATATTCGGCGTTGTGCGGCCGGTTGAAAGTAAACTATAATACTATTATAGAACTTTTGCAGTCATTATGTAATATCCCACTTTACTGCTGAAGCATACTGTACTTTTCCATCATTCTAACCCCCAAGACAGATGCCGTTTTGATTTGTCTGGCGCATCTCCCTTCACATTATTTTTGCAGATTTACGTCAAATGTTAGTAGGAAACAGACAGCCTGTAGTAATATCTGCAGCATTGTAAACGCTTCACGCAATTATTGTCAATTTCCGGATATCAGGATCTAACTGAACTCCTCTGTACTCTACATATATCAATATTATATCCACACGATTCACTTTTCGCTCATCGTCCAAACTCAGACCTCAAAAACAAACCCTCGACTGACATCACCCTTTGATGCCCGTCCCAAACAACAACCTCCATCCTGCGCGCACCTCGCATTCCCGGCCAAAGAACATCTCACATCCCAAACCCAACAATGAATCCTCAAACCCAAGAACAAGTACTCTCCCCTCCTCTCTTCCCGACCTCTCGACATGAACTCACATCAAGCAGATATCCATGGCCCACGCGGTCACCGTGCCCTTTCCCCCGTACGTCCCTCCCCCTACGCCCCCGCCCCGCACCCGTCCTCCACCACCTCCACCACCCAATCCCAACACAGCACAAACGTCTAACACCCCCAGCGATGTCCAGCACCCCAAGCGCGGCGCCCCAAAACCCAGAAGAGAAACTCGAGCTCACCATGCAAAATCTGGAGAAGCACCACGCTGAAGTCCGGTGCGTACACGGCGCTGCCGCCACTCTCTTCCTCGGTCCACATCGCACGCGCGCGCGTGCGTGCGCCGGTGGATGGTTTGATTCGGCTGATACCTTTGCGGGAGTGGAGACGGAATGTCCTCGCTCAAGCGCGGGTCTGCAGAACGCTGCAAGCTACCTCCTTTGCCCTCCCCGCCGCCTTCGAATCCACGCATCCCACCACCAACAATAACAACAACAACAATAACAACAACAACAACAACAACAACAACAACAACAACAACAACAATAAGAACGAACACGACAACGACACCGCCGCCCTGGTCGGCATGTTGAATACCCGCTGGGATCCCACGGGCCCTAGACCGATCTATCGCCCTCGCCCTTCGTCCTCTCTCCTGGATTCCACGACGACTCGGCCTTTCAATTCGAGAGATGCCGGTCCGGCGGCGTTCGTGCGAAAGGGTGAGGCGGCGTTGGCGTGGGAGACGGTGAGGAAATTGGAGGAGTATGATGCGCAGGTGGGGGAGTATAGGAGGGCGGTGGGGAAGGGGGATG
>JAABUP010000492.1_pt1 | contig 86802 bp, 155 predicted proteins | sample 5559201 | NCBI WGS metagenome assembly JAABUP01 (sample SAMN10711887, study PRJNA513373) | rock metagenome | isolation source: Antarctica rocks | place: Antarctica
CTTCCAGGCCTATCTTCGGTCCTTCTCGTTTCGAGTTCAATGGTGTTTCGTCGTCGGCGAGGGGAAGCGTAGCGAGGACAATAGAGGCGAGCAGAGATAATAGGCGTTTGAATACTGACAGTGATAGTGTCACGTGGCTGATATGAATAGTTGGTTTCATACCGCTACGCTAGCAAAGCTAAAAACACCAATTGGAAGTCCCGACCTCCGGGAAATCCACCAACTATATACGGGTCAAGTCCCCGACATGACACTCTGTCGGCCGAGCTCCTGCGAGGCAGCTGTCTTCCCGCATCTAATGCGAAAACCTCGTTGTGATTACGTAAGGTGCATTACGCAATAGACCCCAACGCTCCCTCGGGTAGAGTTTCCAAGGCCGAGCGTGGCTGCGCCACAGTGGCTTTCATCGTCGAAAGTTCAAAATCTCGCACCCCGAGTGGGATTCGAACCAGTGACCCTCGGGACTTCCAATTGGTGTTTTTAGCTTTGCTAGCGTAGCGGTATGAAATCAACTATTCATATCAGCCACGTGACAGTCAGACGGTCTGAGCTGTTCAAATCGTCTATTGGGTTGTCCTTCATATCGATTCTCATTCGGTCCTTGATGAGACAGAGCACTATCCTCTATTTTATGTGCATGTTGTACGTTTTGTACATTGCTAGCATACTTGAAGTGAATCCGCGGTAATCAAGCGAACGATATTCTCACCGGTGATTAAACGACGTCTCGGCGATCGGAATCCGTAATCTCGCTCCTTCAGGGAAGTGTGGCGGAAACCTCCACCTGCCTCGTCCACTGGGGGTTCACATTGCTTGATTTTTGCTCCACGACAGGAGACCGCCTGGAAGAATCTGTAAGAGTTTTGTGAGCAGACGAAGCTAAGTAGGAAGAAAAGCAGAGTATGCGTACATCTGCCGTGCTAGTATCATGGACGAGAAAGCGCGGTCGGCCAGGGACGTGTGTGATTTTGATGGGACCAAGCGCATCAATCAAGGGAGTCCCTCACCCATCCCTTTGGCGTTTCGTCAACGAGGTAAACATCAAGCGCATGTCTCGCTTCTCTCATTCGACTTCTTCTTCCCCATTCCTATCTCACCTCATCTTCAGCTATCTCACCTCATCTCTCTGTTCAGATCCCACTGACCTCGGTGACTTTCTCTCGTTTGTCAGACACATTCCTTTGCTCGTCTGATCGCCTTCCTCTTCTTTCCCTGATCACCAAAAGTGAGCGCTCCGATTTCTGCACAACTCCGGCGGACTGAGTGATATTTCTACAGCTCGACATGTCATACCCAGGCTGGCCCTACATCGAAGCTCCATACCCCACCACCCGATCCAACTTCACCATCCCCTCACTCCCTTCGACATTCCACCCACCTCATTCTCAATGGGCTGATGGGTCATACACGACCACTCCTCTCGTCGAGATTGACCCGTACACCATGTCCGAACCGCTACTACCCCCTCGCGCCCGACGACGATCTACCAAGTCAAAGCAGCTCATCAAGACTCGACCACCCGTCTTATCCACGCTATCCACCAACACCACCCACCCAAATAACGTTCCTACTTCCCCAACTTCCCCAGAAATCCCCGATATCCGCCTGAAAGGCCAGACCGGCCCCCTGCTCCCCGTACCGCCAGGCTGCAATCTCGAAGTGAACAACCTCCTCATCCTCATCCCACCAACCGTCTCACCTAGATCTCCGTCGAGAGCGACCCCTCTGAATCAATACAGCAACCCAGGCCCGGCTGAACAGCATCGAAGTCAGTATGAGATGTACACCTGTCGTGCATGCTCGAAGACGTATGATGGGAGGAATGCGAGGAGTGTGGCCAGGCGTCATCTTCAGGATAGGCATGGGGTACCGCTGGCGATGCAGAAGCGGAGGACGCGATGGGATTCTGGTTAGTTGGGTGGTCGTCGTCGTGCTGGCTGACGGGATAAAAGAACCGGATCGCCCGAAGACGGTGTACGAGGCACGGGAAAGGAATCTCAAGTCGAAGCGGGAATGGGCGTCCAAAAATCGGTTCGTCTCCGTCCTGTTCCGCCAAGGATGCTGATGGATGCCGTAAACAGTCTCCAAGTCCGCCTGGAGAAGCATCATGCTGAGTTTCTTTCCCGCTTTGGCCCATGCGGCCTCGTCATGCCTTGTGGGACCCGACTCATCGCCTCGAAATATCGCGGTCCGATCGAGACCTCGCGCGGCAAGAAGTGCTTGGACGGCCCGTCAGGTGCGAACGGTATCGATATACCGGATGAGCTCCTTGAAGGTATGAAAGCGATCCACGATGCCGGGAGTCCGTCGATCATCGAAGATGCATCCGAGTCAGAGTCAGAGCAGGAGTGGCGATCGAGGCCGAAGGTCAAGAGCAAGGTGAAAGGCAAAGGCAAAGGCAAAGGCAAAGGGAAGGGGAAGAAGGAAGGGAAGAGGTCAGCAGCAGATACCAGTTCACCCATCAAGGACGTCCACCAAATCAGCACCAGAACTCCAGTATCCCATGCTCGGGCTTCACCAGACGAGAACGAAGGGAACGACGAGGAAGACGAGGAAGATGACGAGGCACGGCAATGGGCGAGACAATGGGCCGGATCGGTGTCCGCATCCGCGCTGCTGGCGGCGATGGAGCAGGGCGATCATACCGAGCCGTCGATCTATTCGCGGACCGGACCTGAGGAGCGTGGGACGTCGCACCTCATCCAGCAAGCGACATCACTCCTCTCCTCGGATCCGACAGAGCCCGCCGACATCGACCATCCTCCTCAACAGTGGGTCATGGCGACGCCGATGGGCCAGATATGGAGTCCTCAACCTGTATCATACCTTGAGGCGGATCACGCTTGGACGTGGCCCAATACCTTCCCTGAAGCGTCGACATCAGCATCCACCGAGACCGCCGAGGATCCCGTCGACGCTGAAGAAGCGGCCGTTGCCGCAGAAAGCCTTCTCAACCTCCACAGCACACCTCTCCGCCCAACCACTCATGTCGAGCGAATGACCCCGTTCAAGCCACCGCTGCAACCTCCGCCAGTCATCAGCATCACCCCGCGTCCTCATCCAGTCCGAGCCCGATCCTTCGTCCAGCCATTCGCCCGTGCTCGCCTACAAGCTCCGGCTCGCAGCCTCAGCTTCTTCAACGCGACGCTCGAGGACCCGTTCCTCCTTAACCCGGTCACACTGCCTCCTAGGACCATCGCCAGACCCACGCTAGGCTCGCCGCTAGCTCCGAAGCGCAAGATCGCACCCTCCCCGTCCCCGGTCCAGCCACTCCGCACCCGACCGCAGAATCATAACCACAACATGTACACAACTCCACTCCGGCGAACTCCGATGCATATCCCCAGCTCGGTATGGCGAGAAAGCGTAGTGTGCTCGCCAAACGCGGATCTGGCAGCGAGACTGGGACTGGCACCAGCAGCAATGATTTTCCCGCCGGAAGGGTTCGCTTCGGGAATGAGTGAGACCGAGGGGACGAGGAGAAAGAGGGTTAGGACGAAGATGGGGATGAGAGATGAGGATCACAGAGGGGAAGGAGAGGGAGGATCGTGAGAGTGATGCTGTCAGAAAGTATCGTAGATTTGGGTTGGCATATCATATAAGTCGTTGAACGGGCGGGAGCATTTTGATCTGGACGTGGCGCACCGCTTCACGAAATAAGATTCTCATTTGATTGCTCACATCCTTCTGGCTGGCCCACCGGAACGGATGTAAGCCAGTGATATTCCATTTAATAGTTCATCCAAGCATACACTTGATATTGGCTCAATCTCAATTAACGACTCTTCTGCCTTGTCAACATGTCTTCTCCCTCAAGTCACTCAAGACCGTACCCAGCCAACTATGATTCGGATCGAAACTCACGCCCAAGCAACCCTCATGCCCCGTGGACTATCAACGAATGGAGACGATTGTCGAAGACAATCGCGGGTATGATATGGTCTGACAAAAGAAAGCTGAAGAAAGGTTGACACAGTCAACAATTGTCAAACACAAACGACAACGAGTGCGGATAAGAGACTTACCAGTCTAGTCTTGCACAGCACGAGAGATCGCTCAACCAGAGGGTGGACACTTCCACAGCCAGGCTAGCTCTCCGTAGAGTAGATCCGCTAGTTACAAGACGTTGCATAGACTAGCTCCCAGAAATTCGATACTAGATCTCTAGCGGATATCAGCCAATCTGGTAGCTCTATCATACCCCTGCATATCTCGGTCTTTTCCGCTCTTGCCACTCCCAAGCCCGAGGCCTATCCTTCTCTCCATTTCTACGGCAATCTAGAGCTTTACCAACCCACGTCCTCTGCTCGTCCGCCAGACTCATGACCATCCGCGATAGTCCAGATCAACTTTGTATGCGCTGTGTAGCCCACGTCAAACGGCACCTGGATCTCATGCCATATGTATCTTCGCTCTCGCCATGTTATCTTACCCAACGTCTCTCAAGCGACCAGTCCATCTCTACCTTCTGGACTGTCCCTTTCTCTTCCGCCACGTCGCCTACGCCTCAATCCCCAGTCCTGTCCCCGACCCATAAGGTCATCACCATCTTGTTATGCAACCCTACGGCCAATTGCTCCCCGTCGTCTCGCCAACGCATCGCCATCTGGCCGAATCGATCAGCTACCCACCATGACTTCCGCATGAATAGGCTCGAACTCACCATCATTGGCCGCTCCCTTGCAGTTTGCCGAGAAAGATCCTCGTCGATCTCGTACTCCCTCATCTTGACACCGGTCTGATAGGTATCAGCGTTAATTAGAAAGATAGGCTGTGGGGTCGCTCACCGAAACATCCCAGACGACCAGCTGCCCGTTCCAGCCGCCTCCAGCCAGAGCCCGGCCGGTAGGCGAGAAAGCGATAGATCCGGTACCAGTCTCCAGGCCAGAGAGGGTGTGTAGAGTCTCGCCCGAGATGGCATCAAAGACCTTGACGGTGGAGTCCTGGCCGCCACTACGTGCAGAGTCAGCATTTGCCATCGTCACAAGGCGAAATGCTGCGCAATGGTGGAGATACACGTTGAAGAAACACACTCACGCAGCAAGGATCATATGTCCCTCTCGACAAGCCGAACTCCACTCCACCGTGTCCATCCTTCGATTCTCACTTCCGGTGACCACCGACAACCGATTTACACAATATTCGATGCCCAGAACTGCGCCTGCAGATTGAAAATAGTCATCTTCGCTGCTCTCCTTCGCCGCCTTGATAGGACTCAGACTTCTAGAATGGGTGCCGCGGTCGTCGGGATATGTTGGAAGGCGCCAGACCATAACGTTCCCGTCATCGCTGACGCTGGCCAATAATCTCTGATGGGGTGCGATGCCGGGTTGAGGAGGCGACCATTTGATCCGGGTCACGTCGTCTGTGTGTCCTTTGAAGGTGAATCTCGGTCGTTTGTCGTTCGCACGGTAGACGAAGATCGTATGATCATTCCCGGCTGAAGCGAAGACATCGTCGTCCAGCCAATCCACGTCGTTGACCTCCTTTGTATGAGAATCGAAACATCGCGCCATGGTCTGTTGGTAGGTGTTGTCGACGATCCAGAGGCAGACGGTGAAATCCCATTTGGCGGTGAGGATGGCTGATCCGGAAGGAGAGAATTTGAGGGCGTGTATCGAGCCGCGGCCATACGACATGATACCTTGTAGCTGACCTGATGGTGTGAACAGTCGCGCAACACCGTCCTGCGATGCTAAGCTGTGTCAGCTGGCTCTGGGCAGATTTGCGCACCGGTTGCTAGGACCGTGCCGTCAGGGTGCCAAGAAATCGCGGTTACGCCTTTCTTGCTTGAATCGATGGATTTATGATTGATGGAGGTTGGCTTCTTGCCAAGACTTAATGCGTGGCCGTCCGAGCCTTTTGGCAGGTCCCAGAGACGGGCTGTCCCGTCGTTGGACCCCGTAGCCAGGACATCTCGGTTCTTCGGATTCCAAGCAAGGCAGCTCACCTTCTATTATCAGCATGGCGTGAAGACGAGGAGAATAATACTGACAAAATCCCGGTGCTCGCTCCACGATCGCACATCCTCCTCCGCAACCGAAATATCACTCCTAGGCATCTTCTTCACCGTCTTCCCATTCCCAGGTGACCTTGACCGCCTATCCATGTCCGACACATCAAGCTTGGCAGATCCTTCCTTTCCGCTTCCTCTCCTCCTCGGCTCCTCATCAAGTTCCATCCCATTGCCATCACTAACCCTCGCTCGCTTCTTCTTCTCCTTGACCGGACTGACCGAGCGAGCAGGCGAGGGGTTTCGGGAGGAAGACTCGGTTGATTGGCGTCGGGTCTTTAGTTTGCCTTTCGCTGGGGCATTCCTATCTGAGGCCTGAGGAGCATGGGAGGCTCCGGCGGTGGAGTTCTCTGGAGGAGGGAATGCTTCGGACCGTTTTGCCAGTGGAGGGGAGACTCGGAGGGAGGGTGAGGGTAGGTGAGGGGGGTTGGATGCTGAGGACGGGTACGAAGGTGGGCAAACATGTGGGATGAGGAGGTGGAATGGGACCGGACATGTAGGCTTGTACGGCTCCTAGACTCATGTGAGATGGTGAACTCTTGCTGAAGAGACAGACTGACGCCGTTCGGCGCCACATGTCGTTCTATCTCCTCCCACCTCAGCCCCTTCCACAGCTTCCTCACCAGCTCGCCTCGTTCGATCCGCCCATCTGTACGGCCGAACGGCGCAGTCCCCGGGCTCGCAGTTCTCGGAGAAACCCCATGCGGCCGGTTGTTTTGGGATGACGAGGAAGATGGGTAAGGGGGGTGAAAGTGCTGGAAAAGGGAGGTTGAGGGCAGGGAGGATTCGGATAGGAGCGTGAATGCCGCATGAGGGAAGTTGGATTCCAGAAGGTACTACGAGACCATCAGCACCTATAAAGCTTGACATCAAGCTGGCAACACGCGATGGTCACCGTCCTTTCCGATAAGCTGAGATACTGACGAGGTATATGAGGATATTGATTTCAACGCTCGACAACTCCGCCTTCCCTTCAGCTTCGTCGCTTCTCATCTCCACATCCTCGTCGATTTGCACCGTCGCAGGGTCGAAGTCCCGATGAGACAACTTCGGAGGGGCGGGTGGCAGCATGATTGGACATCGAAAGGCCGCGTTCGGTAGAGCGAGCCCGATGTTGGGTTGGTCCAGGAAGGAAGCTGGACCACAGAGTCGGCTGGTCGTGCAAACCTATGGGATAGATTGCGTGGTTGGTCATAGAGGTGCTTCCCCAAGGGATCATATTCCCACGAACAGCAGTTCGAACGCCGCCACACCAAAAATAACCGAGATATTGCCGAGAATGGAGATAGTCTTGTATGGGACGCGAATATCAGCTCATTCCGCCGTCTTTAATCACGCTACAGCTGGCACCGCGTTTTCACCCATAGTCTTCTCCCACCAAAATCCTCCACGATGCCCGCCATCTCTTTCCTCCCCTTCCTCCAAACCGTCCCCTTCGCGACCCGCATCCTGACCCTAAACCTCCTCCTCTTCACAATCTCCGCCCTCTTCCACTCCCTTCTAGCCGGGCAGAACTCCCCAGCTCCACCTCTCCCGGGTCAAGACATGCCTTGGCTGGTGATGATACCTGGACAGAGTTATCGGTACCCGTGGACACTCCTTACCGCGGGATGGGTCGAACTCAGCGTATTCGAGGTACGCTCCCTCAAGTGGTCGCGGATGAGGACTGATGGGAGTAGTTGGTTTTCTCGGTGATGACGCTGCCGCTAGCCTGTCGATATCTTGAGCGAGTATGGGGAGCGAGGGAATTGTTCCGGTTTTGCGCGATTGTGGTTGTTTTCTCGAATGTCATTGCGTTCGGTTTCAGTTGGTTGGTGTATATTGTGCTCGGGCAGGAAGAGGCTCTGTGAGTCTGCTCGATTCGCTTTCTCGCCATGGTCATCATGAAGCGGAAGCTGTGGATACAGATGAGCTAATAACGTCTTGCATAGATACGGACTACCCTATCACGGTCTCTCAGGCCTTCAAGTCGGCTTCCTCGTAGCCTTCACCCAACTCATCCCAGAGCATCAACTCCAGCTCTTCGGCGCACTCAAGATCCGTGTCAGGGTGCGTTCCTCACTTTCTTCCAATTGAAACGGCTGACCAGTTTGTAACGCTAGACACTTCCCGGTATCTACCTGATCATTTCCAACGTCCTCGTCATCATCTTCGGCCCCTCACCCTACATGCTCGTCCAATTCGGCTTCGTCGTGGCATGGTGGTACCTGAGGTTCTTCAAGCTTAGCGAGAATGGAGACTTCAGAGGGGATCGGAGCGAGACGTTTGCGTTTCAGTATTGGTTCCCTCCGCCTGTCCGGTATGTCCACGCCTCGATCACACACAAAGGCCGACATACCGATGACGATGATAGACCATACATTGCGATTGCCGGGAATCACGTGTACAAGATCGCAGTGAGAGTAGGACTGGTGCAGGCGTGGGATGAGCCAGCGGGGTATAGCGTTCTTCCTGGACCAGGTCAGGCGCGGGCCGAGGCAGAACGACGGAGGTGAGCAGATTTGTGCGACTAATTCGTCCCTTGCAGACCCTATCGCCGCTGCAAGGACGCGCAGAGAAGTCATATCTGTACAGCACGCTGATACCGGTGCTCAGAGCCCTTGCCCTCAAAGCCCTCGACGCAAGGATCGCCTCTGGCTCGCCAGCTCCCGGCGCAGGACCCCCAGCTCCGACCGCTGTGCCAGCCAACAGTACCTCGCCCCCGCCTACGACTTCTCCGACTGCGGCGACTGCGCCTCCTCTCGTGCGCTCATCGACAGTTACCACGCCGGCCGCGGCTGGTATCGCCGATGGGGCGAAGGAGGCGAAAGACTAGTGATGGATTATTTGATTATAAGCAGGGTACTAGGCGTGCTACGGGTGACGATCGCATGGCATGTATATGAGCATCATTGGGCTTTGCAACGACGATGAAGATAGTACAAATGCGAGAGCAAAGCTTTAAACGGTGATCCATTAGTCACGTGTCCGGCCAACGCGCAGGATTCCGCTCTCGCAGCTACCTTTGTCCTCTCCTTTAAGCTCCTTGAGGGAGCTGAAACTGCTTTGTGATCCACCGTAGCCGGGCATCTTCAGTACTACAAAGTGCGCGTAAGACTCCGGCCATCCGCCCAGCCTCGGCGAGTCACTCAAAAACGACAGCACAGAGCTCCCAAAATTCGAACGACCTCGCATCCGCACGAACAACAGTAGCAACTCCCCACATGCCCTCCCTCTCTCCCCCTCCGCTAAAACAGCGCACCTCCTCCCGCTCCTCCGCCGCTCCACCCTCCACCTCAGTCTCCAGCACCTCCCCAACCGCCATCCCACCCGTGACAACCAAACTGACCGCCAACGCCAAGCCTGAATCCGACGCCGACGTCCGTCTCCGAGACCCTTACCCACCCTCCTCCAACCAAGCCGCATTCGGCGGGAAACGTCGACCCAATCGCGATTCCGGTCTAGGGCTGAGGTGGAGGGAATGGGCGATTTTGGGGCTCGTCATGGTGGTTGGGGTGGGGACGAGGATGTATCGGCTCTGGTGGCCTACTTCAGTCGTGTATGTCTCCTCTTCTCCCTTCTTCCTTCCTTCTGCATCCCACCCCTTCCCTTCTTTTGCTCAAGTGGGTGGTGTATTGAGCTGACGGTGCGCGGTAGATTCGACGAGGTACATTTCGGAGGGTTCGCGGCGAAGTATATAAAGCAGAAATTCTTCATGGATGTCCATCCCCCGCTGGCTAAACTGCTCATTACCCTGGCGGCTTTCGTTGGCGGGTTCGATGGGGAATTCGACTTCAAGGATATCGGGAAGTGAGTGACTCGTACCTTGACTGAGCACATGAGATTGACACTCGCTCGCCACGCTCGCTCGTTGCAGAGACTACCTCGAACCCTCCGTCCCGTACATCATGATGCGCCTCTTCCCCGCCCTCCTCGGTCTCGCCCTCATCCCACTATCTTTCCTCACCCTCCTCGCCCTCCATCTCTCCCTCCCGACCGCCATCCTCGGTTCCCTCCTGATCACCTTCGACAACGCACTAATCACCCAATCCAGACTCATCCTCCTCGACTCCTTCCTCGTATTCTTCACAGGCCTCACCATCTACTTTTGGGTCCGATTCTCGAACCTCGACTCTGAAGGACGGGCGTTCACGAAAGCTTGGTGGACGTACCTCACTCTCTCTGGCACGGCTCTCGGCGCGGTGGTGAGCTGCAAATGGGTCGGACTGTTCACGATCGCCACGGTGGGGCTAGGGACACTGCGGCAGCTGTGGTTGTTGCTTGGAAACCTGACCGTCACGCCGAGGATGTGGATCAAGCACTTTGCGGCGAGGACGCTTTGCCTAATCGTCGTGCCAATCTCGTTCTACATGTTCATATTCCAGATCCACTTTTGGGTGCTGACCAGTTCGGGTGATGGGGATGGGTTCATGAGCTCGGAGTTCCAGCATACTCTCAGTGGGCATGGAATGGAGGATACCTATGGGGGTATGTACGCACCATCCTGAACGTATTTTTCGCTGACATGCCTAGATGTCGGCTTCGGATCGTTTGTCTCGATTCGGCACGTCCATACCCAAGGAGGGTACTTGCATTCTCACGCCCATGCATACCCGGGTGGCTCTCAGCGTACGTCCTCAGTGAAATCTGGCTTGGGGATCATTCTGACCCGCGCAGAGCAACAAATCACCCTCTATCCCCACCGAGACGAGAACAACCTCTGGCGCATCGTTAATGGCTCTGCTCCCGATGGCCCAGCCACGTACCCCTGGGACGACCTTCCGTTTGAGCACGTCCTCACTGGCTCACGTGTCCGACTCGAGCACAAGACGACCGACAAGAGGCTGCACAGTCACGATGTCCGGCCGCCAGTCAGCGACGTTGACTTCCAGAACGAAGTCTCTGGCTACGGCTTCGAGGGGTTCGCTTCTCCCTTGGCTTCGAGACAGCCTGGCTGATGGTAGCAGGTTCGCCGGAGATGCCAATGACGACTTCATTGTCGAGGTTCAGAGGAACATCAGGGGTCGGAAATGGGATCGACAGGCGAAGCACCGGCTCAGGACGCTGAGGAGCGAGTTCAGGCTGCGACATGCTTTGAGCGGATGTTATCTGTTCTCGCATAAGGTCAAGCTGCCAGAATGGGGTTTCGAGCAGCAGGAGGTGGCTTTCGCACCGCAACCCCTGGACGAGGAAGCTGATGGGCGATAGGTGACGTGTAATAAGAATCCTACCCTGGAGAACTCGCTATGGTACATAGAGACAAACTCGCATGCTCAGCGTGAGTTGCGTTGAGCATACTTTCTGGAAGCCTTTCTGATCGATCATAGTGTCTTTTGATGCGGAAAAGGTCAACTATCAAAGACCAACGTTCTTCGAGAAGTTCTTCGAGCTTCAAGCGGTCATGTGGCGGACCAATGCGGGCCTTACCGAGCGCCACGCGTACGACTCGAGACCTCAGCACTGGCCGATGCTTCGGCGTGGTATTGTGAGTACCCCTTCCGTAGCGCCAAAGACGAGACTGACGAAAGTGGCAGAACTTCTGGGTGAAGGAACATCGTCAAGTCTACCTTGTCGGGAACCCTGTCGTGTGGTGGTCTAGCTCCCTTGGCGTGGCGCTATATCTCGCCATGCGAGGTATCGTCTTCCTCCGTGCCAAGCGTGGTTTCCGAGATCTATCACAGCGTACGTGCCGTCTAGTTCTTGGTGATGAGAGCTAATCATTTTAGCCAAGCTCGCCTTCTACGACGAAGTCTGCGGCTTCCTCGTCCTCTCTTGGGCACTCCACTTTCTCCCCTTCTTCCTCATGCAACGCCAACTCTTCCTCCACCACTACCTCCCCGCCCTGTACTTCGCAGTCCTCTGCTTCTGCGCGGTGTTCGATTACGTCACGTCCCGACTGCGACCAAGGACGAGGGTCCAGATCGCAGCTGTCATCTTGATATTGGTCGTTTGGTCATACAATCATTTCAGCCCGCTCACTTATGCGAGCCCGTGGACGAAGGGAAAATGTGAGAGGGCGAAGTGGCTCAGGACATGGGACTTCTCGTGGTGAGTGCTCGTGACTGATCGAATATGACTAGTCGTGTTGATGAGTCGCAGCAACGATTTCCTGGACAACATGTCATCATATTACAAAGGGATCCCGGCTGGACCGATGGAGAGTCTGAAGATCGGCCTGAACGATGGGCTCGGCGGCGATGTGCACACGGCTACCATGATCGTAAGCGACCATTTCTGATCCTCCACAAGCTCTGACGAGGCGCAGGAAGATGCACCGGAACCTATCCGAAACGTCTTTGAGGATGCCAACGCGCCACCCGAGGTGAAGACGATCCGCCCCGTCGGACCGATCAACGAAGTCCCGATGCAGCAATCCACCGACATCGCCCCGCCTCCTTCTGCTCCAGCCGAGAAGCCAGAGGATACGCGAGCGCCAGTCGGTCTCGACGCAGGGAATCCCGAAGTCACGGACGCAGCTGAGGACGCGGGTGGGTGGCAGGGCGGTGCGGAAGAGGGTGAGACACGGGAGAAGGTCGAGGAGGTGCAGATGGAGGGCGCACCGGTGGGGGCGACTGTGGAGGCTGTGGAGGTGGGGTTGGATGATGATGCGAGGAGATTGGCGGAAGAGGCGATGAGGGATGATGGGGGAACATGATTAGTCGGTGTGATCCATCTGTAAAACGAAAACGAATAATCGTAAGGTGCCGAAATGCTGTCGCGTTGAACGCAGCATCCGGTAGATGATTTTCGGGGAACCATCGATGATAACCCGGAAGCAATGAGGAGAGACAGTATGAATCGCGAAGGGATTATGGCATCTCTGCCTAGGTGTCCTGATCATCCCAACAGATGGGCGACGCCGATTTAGTGGTCCATGCGAGTTGAGGTGAAGCCGATCGCACGCATGTCCCGCTGACAAGCTCCCATCCTTGCTCGCAAGCGAAAGCCTCGCACCGCCCTTGGGTGCAGGTGACGGCCCCGAATACGACACCCGGTAAAGCGGAAGCAGCTGTGGGGATCAGCCCAATCCGGCTCATGCGAGGAGATCAAATGTACTCCATACCGATTGTCGAGTCGTTCCCATTGTTACCGTAAAAGCCGTCGACACAAACCCCAAACGATTCCAGCTCCTTCTTCGTGTCGGGACACTACTCACCTCGAAAGATCCCTCCGCGTTCGGGATCCGACAAGCTTCCATCTCACCCGGACATATCGATATGGCCCTACTTCCCCTTCTCGCCCGCGCCATCCGCCGGGTCAGCCCAGAAAGCTGAGCGTCCTGGGTATGATAATGTACAAAAGTCTGGTCACTCGCACACGTGGAAGGATCTCCCGTGAGACCTTCGTAGAAGAAGTCGGTGTCGGCTTGTCGAGGGGTGAAGACGGCGTAAGTCGAGTGATTGCAGTATGTAAAGTACGAATCTATTTCAAGGACTTGAATTGAGAAGGTCGGGTTGGAAACGACGGCGTCGACGTCATGGAATCCTCGAATTGGGAAGCATTGGAAAGTGTGAGAGCCCAGTGAGGAGTCTACCGAGTTTTTCCTCACCTCAATTTACAGAACATCCACCTTGACGACCTTACTAGCCCTCTTGATCTCCTCCACGTCCAACTCAGATACCCCGATATGCTTGATCTTGCCCGCATCTTGCAGCTCCTTAAAAGCGACCACGCCGTCTTCTAGGGATACATCCCTGAGGTGCGCGGGCAAGGTAGTACCCGTTAAAGCATAAATGTAAGCGCTTGTCGGGCACCATTCGGAAACGTACAGGTCAATCTGGTCCACCCGATTCGTTTCAGGGATTCGTCATAGGCATTCAAGACGTGCTCGCGGTTGCCATTCATTGTGCGCCGACTACGTGTCGCGCTTCAGTCATCTTCACATCTGTCCCTCTCGCAGGGTGACCATGCTACTCACGTGCCATCAGCTCCGATAGACGGTCCGACCTTTGACGCAATGAACGCTTTCTCCCTCATAGAGTACCGAACCCAATATCCAGTCCGTGTACCCACAGCTGTACATCATCATGAGCTTTTCGCCTGGTGGAAGTTAGAAAAGGGTAAGCTACACATTAGAAGTGTCGAGCGAGGCTCCCGCCTCAATGGCTTTACGGATGACGGCTTTCGACTCCTTGAGCTGTTCTTCGGTCCGCTCGCCACTTTGGTAGTTCCCATCGTCCACTGGCACAATGATCAAGTCGGCGCCAGGCTAAGCGGGAAGACATACTGGATAGCAGACCGAGCGCAAGGAATCCGACGGCTCAGGAACCGATGTATCGCTTTGGAATCGGTACTTTTGCAGTAGTCTTGGTGAACGATAGTCGTGATCAGTGATCATCAGAGATGTGAGCGGAGTCTGGCTGCTGTCATCGGTCTGCAACAAGATGGGCCGACTCCCACCACGTCTGGTGGAGGTTGCGGACTTGACCCCGAGCTTGATTTGGATGGGTCAGCAGATCTGAACGGTCCGATGAGGCGAGATTGCGCATCTCCCCGCGTGACTTTTTGGGGTCCAGCCCAGCATGAGATGCTCGGATGTAAACAAAACGAGCAGAACCAGGAAGGATACAAACCGGTCCCTCGGTGATCGAGCTCGGAGCTTCCTACGGTGCCCCACTATGTCTGCTGCCTCCCTGACAATTCAGGCCTCGATCGTTACACATCGGATGAGACTACGGTTCTCGTTGTCGCCTTCTCCCTTCTGATAAGCGTAGTTGAAGTGAGCCATGTAGGAAGCTTCGTACAAGGCAGGAACCTTCCGAATACCTTTGCTCGATCCTTGGGAGTAAATAACACATGGATTGACAATTATGTGAATGGACGGCTCACGACTCTCTCGAAAAAACAGGCTGGGTCCCGTACGCAGAAGGGCTATACTCCTATACCATCCAAATTGGCTTCGATACTATTTCGATAGGGTTTTGAAACACGGTGCCTGAAACCCTGAGAGAGAGTGTTGAGATTCGAGCACCTGTAGTTTATATATCCGAGGTGTAGAGAAAGCTCCCAACTAGGCCTGCTAGCCAGTTAGATAGGCGGTTCAATTCACACGCCTTTCAACAGAGAGGCCATTCCACTCGAGTGCCACAACGTGACATTTTCCGACGTGCTGTGTTTGGCCGCTCGGTGCGGTGCTGCGCCACTCGTCCTTAGTGACCCCGCTTGCCCCTTCCTTCATGGCCGTGGCTGCCATTCCCGTTCCACTCCACATCTTTGCCCTATCCTCATCAACAGATTCCCATCTCCATGATCCGATTCACCTGATCGACCCGTATCCACATGTTCAACAAGTCCACTCGGCCACCAAAGACGTCATACGCCTTTTCTCAACCCAACACCGCCAGCTCGTCCTCCTCCGCCATCCGCCAACAATTGGCAGAGACTTTCTATAAACCACTTCCGCACACCACCAACGCCAACGCTAATACCAACGCTTTCGCCGATCCAGGTGTGAATAGTAGGGATTACGCTTCGAGGACTCCGTCACCCAACGCGTCGAGACCTTTATTAGCCGGGGCTTCACCTATTGGAAATAACCTCGATTCGCCGACGATGGCACCGAACCCGAGCAGAAGCTATGCAACGCCGAATCGAGTAGGAGGAGGAGCGGAAATGCCGCAGAGAGGGGAGAGTCAAAACGCGTTATTGGGGAATGGGGCGGAGCGACAAGTGAGTGGAGCGAACCTTCCTTTCATCGCTGTCTGGACCAGTTCCCACTTCCCCCTCTGTTTGCCCAAACGGTGGCATATCGAACCTCGCTGACATGCGTAGCCATCTGCTGCTCGTCGATATGGTCCGACTGCATCATCCGCTCCGGTCGGCGCGAACGCCGCATTACTAGGCAGTCCCGCGACATCCGTCAGCGACAAGCAGGCCTTCCCGGATACCGTTGGATGGGGAGCAGGACTCGACGGGAACCCGGAGGCGGATGATTATCTGCACAATCCCGACCCGAAGCGGGATCGAAAGGTACGTCGGGTCACCCCTTTGGTTCGTTGACTAACGAAGGCAGAACGATCACGGTGGAAGCGTCTTCACCACTCGTGGATTTGCCAATATTGGCTGCTTGGTCCTCCTTCTTATCTGCCTCATCGCCCTCTTCGCCGGTTATCCAATCATCACATTTTACACCCGGACTCATGTGAAGACCAATGGAGGGTATAATCTAGGAGGTATCAACTCGACGGGTCAAGTCCCTCATATCTCCAACTTCCCAAGCGTGGTCGATTCCGATACCCCTCGAAGCGTCTACACGAGGACCGGGTTTGACGGGGAAGCGTATAACCTTGTTTTCTCGGACGAGTTCAACAAGGATGGACGGTAAGTCCATGACGAACAGAGGCAAATGCTGATTCGCGAAGGACCTTCTTCCCCGGCGATGACCCGTACTGGACAGCGGTCGATATCCACTACTGGCCCACTGGGTACGTGTCACCCGATGAAGGGAGTACGCGCTGACGTGTCTCAGCGACTTCGAGTGGTATGACCCTTCGGCGATCACCACAAAGGGCGGAAACCTTGTCATCACCCTTGATCAAGAAAACATACACGATCTCAACTTCAAGTCCGGGATGCTCCAATCCTGGAACCAAATGTGCTTTCAATACTCGGTCTACATCGAAGCTAGTGTCTCCCTCCCAGGCACCAACGCCCTCGGCGGATTCTGGCCAGGTGTGTGGATGATGGGCAACCTCGGACGACCGGGTTATGGCGCGACGACCGAGGGGACGTGGCCGTACACATATGCCGCATGTGATTTGGGAACATTGAAGAACCAGACCACGGCGGATGGGACGGGCCCACCTGCGGCGCTTGACTCTGGAGCAAACGGTGGATCGATATCCTAGTGAGTGGACAGATAGGAGAATGTTCCTGGCTGACGAATGTTGCAGCCTCCCTGGGCAGAGAATGTCGGCGTGCACGTGTCCGGGTGAGGATCATGCTGGTCCAGATGTGACGGTCGGCCGTGGTGTACCCGAAATCGACATCATCGAGGTGTGTCCTTGGTCTCGTCTCAGCGGTGCTGATACCTTGTCAGGCCCAAGTCGATCTATCCGTCCCTCGAGGCCAAGTCTCCCAATCAATGCAGGTCGCGCCATTCGATGACTTTTACCAATTCAACAATGCAACTCCCGCCGTCACGCAGTATGACACCTCGCTTAGCAAGTGGAACAGCTACCAAGGCGGGCGTTACCAACAAGCCGTGTCGAGCTTGACATACATCGACAATGATCTCTACACGGGTACGGCTGGCAAGTTTGGAATCTATGGTATGTTCCGGATCAGCTGACTCGTTGAATGGCTCTGATGGAGATTCAGGTTTCGAGTACTATTCGAACCCGAATGACAGATCTGCTGGACATATCACCTGGGTCTCGGGTGGGCGGAAATCGTGGACGCTTAATCCTGCCGCGGTCGGGCCGAATCCGAGATCGCAAGTTTCGCAGCGGCTCATTACAGAGGAGCCGATGGCCATGGTCAGTCCGGAATAGGCCTTGATCGTCATGAACGTAGGCGCTAATGAGGTCCCGTAGGTGGTCAACTTTGGCATGTCGAACAATTTCCAAACCGTCGACTTCGCCCATCTACCTTTCCCCGCAGAATTGCTCATCGACTATATCCGCGTTTATCAGCGATCGGACGGGAAGATTGGATGTGATCCCGCCGACCGACCTACGGCGGCGTATATCGCGGCTCATCAGAACGCATACAATAACCCGAATCTGACGACTTGGGCGCAGGCTGGGTACTCCATGCCGGTGAGTCTGCCATGGACTGGTTTTCGAGGTGCATGCTGACTGCTAGCATAGAAAAACTCCCTGGTTGATAAATGTTGAGGGGGATAAGTGGGGTGTGTGGGGGCGTTATGGACTGTGTCGTGTATCTCCTACATTGTTAACGGAATGCATGCATTCGTATCAGGATCGCGATAATATCAAATGGGCTAAATGACGTGGGAAGGAGGGAATAATGTTAGCACGTGGGACTCATTCATCGATAGACGCGGGCTCTCAGTAGGCACCGGCTTTTTGGCGAGAAAGGATCCTGGGAATCTGGAATCTGGATGGAGGGGCTCGGGAATCAGGCGGCGCGGGGGAAGACGGCTTTATCCCCCGTTTTAACCAAAGAATGCACCAGTCGCCTCGCCTTCCCCCTCCTTCTCACACCCCACCCAACCTTTCGATGGTGTACATTTCATCACCACCCCCCTTGATCATCATTCATCGATGACGAGGGTGGTGCAGCATTGTCTCCACTGCTATTATCAGCCCTCAGCCGCTAGCCTTCAGGCCCATTCATCGAATAAACTCTCCCTTCACGAAGCATATCACTTCACAGACTGAGCACTGTTCACGATAACGACCCCAGCATACTTCATTGCCCCTTTGGTGGGTCAAACGGGGTAACGCATGCATACAAGGGAGTAGACCCCTCGTCGTCCCAGACCGCCCGATCCCGTTATAACCCGATCCTTGCCGGCCCAGATAGGCTACCCCCACCATGTCCATCCCGCACCAGCACCCTCTTCCACCCCAGTATCCTTCGGATCACGCGCACTATACAAGACGACCGTCGAGCTCGAGTCTGAGTCTGAGTCCTGTCGATCGGGCTCGAAGTGCGCGGGGGATGTCGGGTGAAGGGAGTGGAAGTGCGGGTGGGGAGAGGAGGAATGGTCATGAGCGGGTACGTGCCCTCACCCAACTCTCCTGAGTGCCGGTGTAGAGGAGGCTCCCTCGTCCCTGCTTTTTGGGTGGCCTGCATGGCGCGCAATTATTTCGCTGATGCCCTTCAGCCCCACGCACCACCCCGGGCGAACCCTTCCTCCGCCTCTCGCATGTCCCTATCCGCGCTCGTCAACTCCCCTCCCCACCCCCATGTGTCACCCCCATCCCCTCGAGCCATCCACCATCCCCCTCAAACACACACCCACAATCGAAATCACTCTTACACATCGTCCCACTCGCAATCGCACTCCTACCACCCTCCGCCGTCCTTCCCCTACTCAAGCGCGAACCGCTACGTCTCGCCTCAGGCCGAGCGATACCCGCCCCAAACTCCGTCCTACCCCTTGATAGCTCGTACCCATTCCTACGAGAGCTATCGATCGCCCTCCCCCGCCTATCACCCTTCACCGAGTCATGGCTTGGTGAACGGGATTGGGAATCATGAGTCTGCACCGGGACCGAGTAGGAGAGCTATGGTGCCCGATGTGAGACTAGCTGGGTCCGAGGAGGTTTGGGAGGAGATGTTGAGGGGTTATCAGAAACGACGGGAGGCGGAGGCTGCGGAGATTGCTCAGCTTGATCAGGTTGACCCGACCTCGGTGAGTCGTCCTACCCCGCGTTGAATGGAGCTGACCTGATGGCAGCAGGTGCAGGCGTCGCCTTCAATATCCATGCCATCAAGGCAAGAAGTCGAGTATGAGCCTTACCAACCCCAACCCGTCGCAGCCGGAGGTCCGGCCTCCACATCCACTCCAGTTCCGTCTAATCCAGATGATGCCGCCAAAGTACCTGCCAAGCGCAAAGGCTGGCCTTGCGATCACCCGACCCGAGTCTCCCAGCGTGAGGCAAAAGAAGCAGCAGTCGCTGCCGGTCTAGAGCTTCCGAAGCGGAATTACAATCGCAAGACGAAGCGGGAGAAGGCTGCTGAGCTCGACGATGAGCTTCTGGGTCTGGCGGAAGGCGAGGTCGGACAGAGCAGTCCCATGCCCACATCCGATGTCTTCGATGCGGATAGCGCCGAGGACGACCCTCCGCCAGAACCATTCGATCCTAACATCGTCCTGCCGTGCGGTCTCACCCGAGCAGAGGTCATCGCGAAGGTCGAATCGAACGACATGTTCGGCTTGACGGAGGATGATGTGAAGGCTGTGCAAGACGAGATGTGGATGCGGAAGAAGGATCTGGTGGGTGGTGCGCCGATCCGGAAGAATGGGACGGTACGGCGAAAGCCTGGTCCGGCGAAGGGATGGAAGAAGCTACGCGGTGATCCGGGTCCTGGTCGAAGGGACAGCTCGATCAAGGGGGATTACGAGAGTGAGGCGGGGGATACGGCGAATGCTGGAGATACGGTCAATGGCGAGGCGGGTGCGGATATCGCGGCGCTCCTTCCGGACGATGGACCGAGACTCAAACGACAAAAGTTGGACAATGACGAGGAGGACGAGGATGAGGACATCAAGCCGGATCTGTATGACGAGGAAGACATCCAGCGTGGATCGTTGGATGAGTCGGGGCAGAATCGACCGACCCCGAAGAATGCAAAGACCAAAGAACCTGGTGTCGGCAAAGGACGATGGACGAGACCGACGAAGCCTGAGAAAGACTTACTCAAGAAGGCCGAGGAACTGGCGGTTCAGGTCGAAGCGGAGGTCTATGAGGACGAGGCGATACCACTGAATGCTGAGCTGCTCGCTCCGAACAGTCAGGACCTGAGGGGTATCAGTGAGACCGAGGCGAAGGTCCGGCTTGGACTGGTGGAGGAGTTGCAGCGACAAGCATGGTTCTCCATCGTCCGAGACATCCCACGAGTCCGTCCCTTCCCTTGTCGAAGGTGGTCATGCTGATTTCGAACAGATGTACCGCGTGTACCAGGCGTATGATACGGTGGTGAAGCAGGACTGCTCCCGGAAAGCTCAGGCGGCCGTGCGGAATGCCTTTGGCCAGCGGACTTTGAAGCCGACGTATAAATCTGCGGCGAGGATCAACAAAGATGCGGGATCCAAAGCTAAGCGGGTCATCAAAGAGGTGCGTTTCATCCCACAGCTTGTTCCCTTTGGAGAATTGCTGATACCTATGGCGCAGATGTTGATGTACTGGCGGAAGAACGAGAAGGACGAGCTCGTCGCCCGCAAGAAAGCCGAGAAAGAAGCTTTGGACCGCGCGAAAGCCGAAGAAGAAGCGAGGGAATCGAAACGTCAAGCGAGAAAGCTCAACTTCCTGTTGACCCAGACGGAGCTGTACAGTCACTTCATCGGGAAGAAGATCAAGACTGCCGAGGCGGAGGATACGGATGGGACGGGGGAGATGCAGGTGGAGGCGAATGAGGAGTTGGGGCTGGATGCGGGGGGAGAGCCGTTGCCTGATATCGATTACGATGATGGTGACTTTTTCAATTGAAATTCACGGCTAGACAGCATGCTGATGGGGTGCAGATGATGAGGAGAATCTGAGAAAGCATGCCGCGAGGGGAGCACAAGCGGCTGTGCAGGCTGCTAGAGACAAAGCGAGGGCGTTTGACGAGTCTATCGGCGGAAAGCCGGCCGAGCTCGATCGTGAGGTTTCCCAAGAGGATGAGTCCCATATTGCTGATATGGACTAGTCGACGGCGACGAGCTCAACTTCCAGAACCCCTCAATGGGCGAGAATCAGATCACGATCACTCAGCCGAAAATGCTCACCGCGCAGCTCAAGGAGTATCAACTCAAGGGACTTACTTGGCTTGGGAACCTCTATGAGCAGGGTATCAATGGTATCCTAGCGGATGAGATGGGTCTCGGAAAGGTGCGTTCCTCACTTGCTTGCCTATCTCTTTTGGCGCTCTGATTCCGCTTATAAGTCATGTGGGGATGCTGACTCCTGATAGACAATTCAATCCATCTCCCTCCTCGCATATCTCGCCGAACACCACAACCTCTGGGGACCATTCCTCGTCATCGCGCCGTCGTCGACGCTCCACAATTGGCAGCAAGAACTAGTCCGCTTCGTCCCGCAGATGAAGGCGATACCGTACTGGGGTACGCCGAAAGATCGGGAAACCCTTCGCCGAATATGGAGTCGGAAGAATATGACATTCAGCGAGGATAGTCCGTTTCACATACTGGTGACGAGCTATCAGCTTGTAAGTAAAATTCCTACTGGCAAATCGCAGAGCTGACGAAAACAGGCTGTGCAAGATGAGAAGTACTTCCAGGGGATGCGTTGGCAGTACATGATCCTCGATGAGGCTCAGGCTATCAAGTCCTCCTCAAGTGCTCGTTGGAAGTCATTACTCTCGCTCCACTGCCGCAACCGACTTCTCCTCACCGGGACACCGATCCAGAACTCCATGCATGGTACGTCCACCCGAGGGAGGATGATGCTGATAATCAGAACTCTGGGCATTGCTTCACTTCATCATGCCGAGCTTGTTTGACTCGCACGAGGAGTTCAGCGAGTGGTTCTCGAAGGATATCGAGAACGCCGCGGGTGGAGGAAGCGGGACGCTCAAGCCTGAACAACTTCGGAGATTGCATATGATCCTCAAGCCGTTCATGCTTCGCCGCGTCAAGAAACATGTGCAGAAGGAGCTGGGCGATAAGGTCAGGAAATCCATATCTATCATGAGACTCAGCTGAACAAGGTGCCGGTTAGATCGAGATTGACGTACTTGTCGACCTCAGTCAACGGCAACGAAACATCTACAAAGCTCTTCGCCAACGCGTTTCTGTGTCCGACCTCATGGCTCAAGCCAACAATCTAAACGATTCCCTGGGCGCGAAGAACCTCATGAACCTGGTCATGCAGTTCCGAAAAGTCTGTAACCACCCTGACCTGTTCGAGCGAGCCGACGTCGTCTCGCCATTCCTCTTCGGCACCTTTAGTCAATCTGGCAACTTCGCACGAGAAGGGGACATGCTGTACTGCCCTGACTCGGCGCGAAACGCCATTGATGTGCGGATACCGAAGATCCTGTGGACGGATGGCGGGAAGCTGGACGTCCCTGGCGAAGAGAGTCTGGCGGGATCGGATACTCATCTTTTGCGAAATCTCATGAGTATCTGGACGCCGGGATGGATTGCCGAGTCCTTGCGCAAGGACCAAAGCCAGTATGGGTTCTTGCGTTTGATGGGGAGCTCGCCCGGCCAGGCGTCTAGGAGGGCGACCTCACATCCACTCGTTAGCTTGTTACGGGATTCGGAGACTTCGAAACAGGCTGTGGAGTATGGTGCTTTCGAAAGGTGCGGTCCCGACTCGTCAAATTGCGCTGACCTGCAGTGACCATGATTTCGCGGCTTCCGCGCGGCGGCGATTTGAGGCGATCCCACCCCGATTACCCAACTGTGGCGCTACCTTCGAGCAGCGGCAGAAGAATGTTACGCCTCTGCTGGACATCACACTGAAGTCGTGGAACCAGTCTTATCTCTCCCGCCGAGCCGCTCGTTTCGCGGTGGAGAATGCCGTCGCACCGTTCATCAAGCCGGTCGCGCCCAATCGGTCATTCATCAACACCCAGTCTCGGCTCGCCAACGATCCACTCGTTCAGAAAGCGATCTACGGTGTCACCCCTTCCGAGCGGGATGATCCCGCTGCTTGCGCTCGATTAGCCGATCTCGCGCCAGGCGTCCCACCCATCGGTCTCCTCGCAGCAGCACAGCAAGATCAGGCTCCATTGTCCTCCATGCGCGTCCCTGCCATCAAGCGACTCATCGTGGACTCCGCCAAACTCGCTCGGCTAGACGACCTTCTTCACAAGCTGAAGGACGGCGGTCATCGAGTATTGCTGTACTTCCAGATGACGAAGATGATGGATCTCGTGGAGGAGTATTTGATCTATCGGCAGTATAAGTACCTTCGGCTGGATGGGTCGAGCCCGATTAGTGAGAGGCGGGACATGGTGTCCTCTTGGCAGACAAAGTGGGTTTTGACGGAAGAAGTCTAAGCATGAGCTGATCAGGATAGCCCGGACATCTTTGTGTTCTGCCTCAGTACGAGAGCTGGTGGGCTAGGGATCAACCTTACTGCGGCGGATACCGTTATCTTCTGTAGGTCGCATGGCTAAAGGTCCATGAGCGAAATCTGATCTGAGCAGATGATCATGACTGGAACCCGTCGAACGACGCGCAGGCGATGGATCGGGCACATCGTGTCGGCCAGACGAAGCAGGTCACTGTTTACCGGCTGATAGCGTGAGTCATGATCGCAACGAGTGAGCTCTCGTATTGATGGGTGGCAGTCGCGGCACAATCGAGGAGCGCATCGTCAAGCTTGCTCGTGCGAAGAAGGATGTGAGTGGTCTCCTGTTTCCAACTTGTCCAATTCCCTGAAGCTAATGCCTCGGTCAGGTCCAGGACGTCGTCGTCGGCACGAAGTCCCTCACCGATGTCGCCAAGCCAAGCGAGATTGTCTCGTTGTTCATGGACGACGAGGAGCTGGCTGAATCAGTCGCCAAACGGAAACAAGCCGAGGCGCATGGCTACACTGCTCCTTCCATCATCACCGCTCGGCCGCGATCCGCCTTTGCCGATGGACTTGGTATGGCGGACGACGATGAGGATGACTTCTTTAGCCTGGCGAAGAAGCCTGCGAATAACGAGGATGAGGACTTCGGGGATGAGGCCGGGACGGGGACGAATAGCGGTACTAGGACGCCGGAGGTCAAGGAGAAGTCTAATAAGCGGAAGGCTGGAGGCGGGGATGGTGAGTCATAAGGGAGAGTTTTGACGTGATGCTGATAAGGGCGCAGGTACGAAGAGACCGCATAAAAAGAAGGTGAAGATCGCGCTGGGTCCGGATGGGCTACCGATCTGAGTTTGAGGTTTGTGGAGCATTGCATGGCATGGTGTTCTGATTCGTCGAATCGGTCTCTTAGCATAGCATGGTGAACTGTAGCCGATGCATTGTATGGGGTGTTCCGTAAACCGATTCCCTAGCACAACGTAGCAGAAGAGCAAGATTTGCTCTTGCTCTTTGCCTAGATCCGACATATAGATCGACATTGGGCTCAGACGGCTGCACCGAACTGCTTGAGCTGGATACGAGACGTTCGTTGTCACCATGTTCTCGATTCCGTCCAAAAAGGTATCAGGCATGATGCTCAGTACTGGTTTTTGCGAGACGTCTCTTGGATCCCTGCTGTCCTTTCGCTTGCTCGCGACACTCGGATTTCGTCGTGCAGGCGTCAGGCGGTCCATGCGGCACACTCAAGCACGGCGACCATCAGACCTTCAGACCCATCGAAGCTACCCGACCCATGAATTTGCATATTCCCCATCCCCTACCTATCTCGACTGGACACCTCTCAAAGGGTCACCCCCAACAGCTCATCAATCTTAACAAGCTGACCCGACTTGAACGACTCATTCGCCGCCAGCCCAACAGCCATCGCGAGCGCCCCATCAATCTGGTTCGCTCCCAACCTCGTCACCGCCGAGTCCTTCTCCGTCATACCCGGTCGAGCACCGAAGATCTGGTCCAGCATCCTCTCGTCTCCACCACCTACCCCAAGTCCCACATCAGCTCACATCGCCCATCATTCTCCAGTGACACTCTGATTGCGGAACAAGGAGGAAGGGGCGACGCACCGTGCCCGCCCACACCAATCTCGAACGGCACGTCCTGCGCCGTCGACCACAAGGGGTGCAGCGTGATCTTCGAGCTCCCCTCGTTCGGAAGAGCTTTCTCCCCGTGGACGAGACCCTCGGTGGCACCCCCGCGGGACTTGGGGAGTCGGAAGGCGGATTCGACGACTTCGAGCTCGAGACGGCCTTTGTCGCCGTTGAACATGACGCGGTAACCTTCCCAGGGCTAAGCGAGGGAGCGTTAGCGAGCGTAAGTCGGGGAGGGGGACGAGGCGGAATGGAACAGAACCAAAGGGGATGCAGAGATGGAGAGATCTGGGAGGAGCGAGAGGAGGAAAGGTTTCTTCGGTAAATAGCGTATATCGAGGAGAGTGCGGGGCTCATTGCAGCGTAATGGAGATTTTGAAAGCGGAAAGATGATTGGGCTAGAGTAAGATCTGAACCGCAACTCACCGAGTACGCCGTGAGGTGATAAGTCATCGTCGCCTTGTTATCATACTTGACCAGCACCGCCATATCATCCTCGATCGTAATATCATCCGCAAACACATTCATATCGCGGTGGTAATTATCTATCTTCCCGTCAGCCCATCCATCACAAAGCAGATTTAGCCAAACTCAGGAACTCACCGACGTGCTCCGCATCATGGTAGAGCGCCTTCAAACTCGGCTCATCCTCGAGGTGAATAGCAAACGGGTCATTCGCAGCATTCTCATTGTCCCGCGAACGGTAGTAGTCCCGAGCCCAACCGGATTTAGCACCGGATTCGGAGCCGTAGAAGGCGAGGGAGCCCATGCCGAAGACTTCTTTGGGCTTGGCGTTGATCCAGAAATTGACGAGGTCAAACTGCGACCGAGCGCGTCAGCGCGAGCCGAGAGTCTGTGCGTGACAGGGACTGAGGGGAAGGGCAGGCGACATAGGGTACTTGATGTCGCAGGTTTGAGAGAAGGAAGCGAGAAGAAGGATGATAGCGGCCAGGAAGTGGTTGAGTAGAGCTTCAGAGGAGGAACGTACGTGGTGTGACGACTTGTGCACCATCAAACCCCCAGACTTGTTCTTGTACCGATGCCACCTCCTGAAGTAGTCCGCGCCATGCACCGTGTCCTATTCACCCATAGCATCAGCTTCTACTCTCTGACCTTGCGCCGCTGGAGACAAGGGAAAAAGGGACGTACGAGAAGCCACTCGAAGTGTACCGACTTGACATTCCCGATCTTTCCCGCTGCAATCACCTCCTCGACCTTCCAGTGAACAGGGTTGTAGCGGTAGTTGAACAGCACTGGCTCCCCGTCAGCTCAACGACCTCGCTTCCCACAAATGACTGACCTTGCAGGGATCCATTGGTGTCATCCACGGCCTTTAGGATCTTTCTGCACTTCTCCACGTCCCTGCTCTCCATCAGTGTACCGCGAATAGGAAGAAAATGAAGGGCGGACGTGGTCATAGGCTTCTCGGTGAGGACCCGTATACCCGCATGTAGAGCGGGGATGATATACTGATCGTGCGTCGCGTCGACGGTAGTGACGACCAGGACATCCAGTTTCTCCTCTTCCAACATCCTCGTAAAGTCATCCTGTCCCCCTTGGTCAGCCTATTTGCCCTCCTACCAAGCTCAGATGACGCACCGAATGATAAGTCTTCGCCTCAGGCCGTCCGAGTTCCTTGAGCATATTATTATAAAACTTCATCCTCTCCTCATTGATATCACAAAGAGCCACCAGCTCGGAAGTTGGCCGTTCCGAGATCGCCTTGGCGTATAGCTATCCCACCCAACCCCAGTCCAGTCAGTCGCATGCCAAAGTATTGGGAATGCAGAGAGGAGAAGAGGGGGAAACGGACCCTGCCGCGATGGCCTGTACCGACTATCCCGACGCGGCCACCGACTTTGGTGGTTCCTGCTGGAGCGGGCATGGTAGTCTACTACCTGGGTGAGTGAGGAGAAGTGGGTGAGTGTGGAGGGGTGAGGGATGATGATGAAGGGTTTTGAATGGTATAGGACTTGGGAACCGGCGGGACCGGACCGTATGAGTCGGGCCGGTGTGATTGGGTGCGGCCCGGTGAGGGCTTGGTTCGGTCGTTCCTGGGAGATCTCAAGATTGCTCAAACACTTCAAGGGAGCATCGCACTTCTCGCCGCCCGTGTGACCCTAGCTGACCAAGCGATAGCCATGGTCCCCTCTGCAAACCGAAGGTGATTCCTAAGCCCCGAGCATATTGCCGACTCGACTGCTGAAAAGGCACGATTGCGTTCTTGTGTGAAGCTCAATGGACGCATCGTACGTCCAGCAAATCTCGAATTGACAGTACCAGTACCTGGAGTGGAAACAGACTGTGACAAGAACACTCATACATCATCAAGCTATCTCTCATGTATCGCAGGCAGGTATCGAATACGTTCTGCAGACGACATGCGGTATGACACAACGATACGGTATGACACCGAGATACCAAGTGCGAGAAAGCTTCTCATAATCCGCCTAACTCCGCCCGACTGCACATCTCACCTCCTCTTCACTCATCTCACTGACATCAGATAGTCTCGTGTCACATACCCGACATCCAGCCATCAAGTACTGGCTCGAATGCCCACTGACTCGGCATCTCGAACCAGCCAAACCCATTCATCCCGCCACTATTCGAGTGCTCAGCTCCCATCGTGACATGGGGCAAAGTCGGCAAAGGCGTCTCGGTAAACCACATGCCAGCTGACAAGAGTGGCGTCGGATACATCGAGGTCGAGTCGACGTACTCCTTCGCCGGAGTTGACTGACCTTCGATCGGCGGGGTGGTGTATCCGGCGAACCAGAGTGGTTCCGCCTCCATCTCGCTCGGCGAGCTTGAGGACGAGGACTCGAGCTTCATTCTCTTCCCCGTGGACGACTCGGCGCCATCAAGGGAGAGACCCCTTTTGTGCGAGTGGCCGGGGTTGAAGAGGTAAGCCAGCGAGCTCGACGAGGTGGACGAGGATGACGATGAGCGGAATGAGGAGGGCGAATCGACTTGTGGGATCTGGTGGGACGTGGCTGAGAGCGACGAGTGGGACGACACAGACACGAGAGAGTGGGTATGCGGTCGATTTTCGGATTCGTTGGTGATAGGCTTCTTCTCGACCAGCGAGGTGAGCTATTCCCATCAATACCTCCTCATCTCGGCTGAAGAGAGCAGACCCACCTCATGTACCCAATCTCCTACTCTCTCCTCCTCCCTTCTCTCCAAATATCCCCTCATCCTCTCCACCTCCTCAACGACCTCCCCCCGTCTCTCATGGCCCCCCTCAACATCCTCAATCAACCGCTTCATCTTCGCCTTATCCCCATTCACCCAGCGGTCTTTGATATCCGTCCACCCGGCGCGCCTTCGCCAATTCGTCAGGTCGGAATCGACTTTTGATCGCGGACATCCAGCGGCGGTGGCGAGGGATTCTTTCTCGTAGGGGGTGGGGTAGGGGTTCGAGAGGTTTTGGAGGAACCAGAGGCGGAGGTGGTCGGTTGGTGTGGGTTTGCAGGGTGAGGGGGTGCATGGAGCGGGATGGAATGCGGTGCGGGATTTAGACTTTGCGAGGCGAGGAGCGGTGGGAGTGTAGTCGTCGGAGTCGGAGGAGGAGTCGTAAGAGAAGTCGTAGGCGAAGGACAACGGGCGGCATGGGCGCTTGGAATTTCGACAAGGAACGCCAGAGTACAAACGCTTGACCGCAGATGCTGCATTCTTGTCAGCGATAGGCGAAGGAGCTAATGGTGGATAGTCGACCCACGCTTGATATCCTCGCGTAGTAAGCCCTGAAGCTCCGACGTCATGCCTTCCATACTTTCGTCCAGCTCGTTCCTCAGATCACGCAAAGCTGACCCCAACGATACAGTGTTCTTCGCGACTGAGTAGGCCTGCGCAGCCAAATCGGGATGTAGCTCCCCGTTACATTGTCGCTGCTCCAGCTCGCTCGTTATGAGCTCCCACTGGGCGTTTATGGGGGCCAAATCGACGCCCCCTACGAGTGAGGTGGTGAAACCACGAAAGAAGGCAGCAATTAATGATGGTAGCTGATCGCCTTCAGTGAGACCCATGTTGGGTACAGGGTTCCACTGAGTGAACATGAAGGTTAAAAGCAGGAGCGGAAATTTCATAACAGGAACTATAGTCGACCAAGGCGTAATCCGGTTGCGAGAACAAAAGGCTAACGCATCCGAAACGCTTAAGAGCTTGGACCTTTCTCCGCCATATGTTTTACTTGTCCTTCTTGACTGTCGCTTGAATTTGCACTTGTCATGCAGGATCAGGCAACACAGCTCCGAAGAGTGATCGCGGCTGTTGAACGGATACAACGGTCATGTAGAGGCGCTAATCTCAACTCGAGACCTCTTTGCCTGAGCGACATCACCCCAAAGCTCGACCTTCCAGCTGTTCACACGTTTCTGCCGACTGCTCTCTCAAATACCTTGGGCGGCATCCAGCGCACCGGGATTGTACGAGCTATCGAACACTCAATTGGGTCGTTCCGGCAAGACGCTCTGATTGCCTTCCGCACGACTGTTAGACATCTAAGGTCGCTTGAGGACGTCACAGGAGTGCCCGATTCGACACTTGAGCAACGGCATTGCTCTTTGTTCGAAACTCGATACTTCCAGCATATCGAGTCTGTCCGTGAGCATGTCCGGGAAGCTGTATGGGCATACGTCCACGCCAAAGGCGGAGAAGCTTCGAAGAAGGGTAACGGTTTCGGTCCTGTCAGTGTCCATCTCAACAATCAATCTCCTCCTCGCCGTCCTAGTGGCTGATGAAGTGAAGCATGCTACCACCATACTCGAGACCGCTTTCGCGCATCGTCCCGTTCTTACAACACGCGAAAACTCTATTATCGCCGAAGCAGCCGGGATCACCCACCAACAGGTAGGTCTCTACTCATTCTCTCACACCATGCATACTAACATCCAGCAGGTCCGCACTTGGGTACGTAATCTAAGTCATCCTCATCCTCACCATCCTCCTCGTCACCGCTGTTTGTTTCTATCCGTCTTCTGCGGGTGAACTGCTGTTGTCCACCCGCGGACAAAAGAGTTCCTCACGTGGAATTGATCCGCGTTTCAGATCGGCACTAGACTGTTCCTGAGCCGTTCCCTATTGTTCCGCTTATTGTTTCCCTCCTTTATCATCATTTCCCGAACATACTTCCATCTACTTGCTGATGGTGAACTCAGTTCCAGAACAGACGAAATCGAAAAAAATCGGGAGAGCGTCGGACAGCTTCTCATTCTGAGGTCCAAGCGCGAGCCACCGAGTCAGTCATACCACCAGAGCGAAGGGTCATTTCCGCCCTACCCAAACGAGCGGCACCTTCCACCAACCTTGGTCCCCCTCCACCCCACTCAACTCGGCCAACCCGAGGTTTACCTCGTCGAGCTCAACATGTCTCACCCTCACCCACTCCATCTGTCTCATCTGCTTCATCCCTCGAATCGATCCTCCCGAGCGGAGGATTCACCGCACCTGTCTATCCATCCTTCCCGCTCGCGCAGCCTTCCGAGATCGCCTATAGCACCCTTGCCATCCCATACACCGGTGCAGAGACACCGGCATTCAATTTCACCCCGCCGACCCCTTTCAATGCGGACTTCAACTTCGATGCGGATATGAACTTCAATATCGACGACATACTCCCGCCGTGGTCTACCGCAGACTTCACTTCCCTGCTCAACTCGGTACTCGCGGAACCCACATTGGCTGGATCACCAACTTTCACGACTCCGCCATCCACGAATCCGCCGGACGAAGTCGAAGAGCCGAGATTTGGAGGGATGGAAGGTTGGCCACAAGACGGTCTAGGGGATGACTTCCTCGCCATGCTCAATGGCTTCGTGGACTATCCCGCTAGCTCCGACAACGCGGACAGCTCACTCGCCTCAAGTCCCATGTCCGTCCAGACCTCTGACTTCACCTCGACTGGTCCGCGATCTATCGAGGCTTCACCGTTGGACCTGCTCCAACCAGCTCCCACCTCTGCCGACCCATGCTCGACCTCATTGCCTGCTTCCCCGTCAAGCAAGCGCTCTCGCAGCTCAAGCGAGTCGCTCACAACCCCAATCCACCCGCGCATCCTATCCCGCTCAACCTCTGAGCCTATCGTAGCAACCTATACCGCGGACGCGCCGGTCGACCCGTCGGCGTGGATGTCGGGAGTTTTGGCTCTTGACTGTGTCGGTGGAGAATGGGAGGGGTACGAGGAGAAGATCCAGCTTGGCGGGGAATGGGATTTCAGTGGGATCTTGGGGATGCAGGCGGACGGTGCTTGCAGCTGAGCGGTGGGAATTGCGGGTGCTGCAGTACTGGAAAAGGAGGAATGGCGGCATTACCCATGTAGACATCACACGGCATATCCATGTTCATTTACGACCATAACGACGACTTGTATGCTTTTGTTGAGAGATAGCCCGACCTCGACCATGCTGCACTGCGGGATCCTGCCTGTCTCGATTGATCAGCGGAACGGTAGGTGACAATTTAGGATCGGAGCGATGGGTATTGATTGATCGTGCACGAAGAAATGCATATGCTGCCTACACCGCCTACTCCTCGTCCTCCGCCTCATCCTGATCCACCTTGAAGTATCGCAGGGAGTACGTGTCTTTCGAGGTAGCGACGACACTAGGACGATTATCAGCAAATCCTACGCTATCGACGCGGAAGCCGTGCGCAGCTGACGAGCGAGTCGGAGGACGTCAGACATACCGGAGGAAATTCTCAAAGTTGTTCTTCTTCAGATGCTTCTTCGTCAAGTACTGCATGAGGTATCAGCACGCGTAAGCCCATGAACTCGTCAGCCACAGGAATTCGGCTGGGAGTAAGAGTGACGCTGTGCTCACTTTGAGATACCGCTTCGAGAAGGGGATTTGGGAGGTGAGGACGAGCTTGTTTGCTGAGCAGAATCAGCTCGATGTTCCACGAAGCTAATGACGAGAGGCGGCGGCCTGGACAGGTCGTAGTAGGGAAGAGTTGAGCAGCTGTGCTCGTCGAAGATAGCTGTACCGCAGGCAGACTTTCCGGGACATCCCGGACGTCCCGTGCTTGCAAGAGGCAGCTAGTCTGACCTGTCACACCGCTGCCCGTTCTCCCCCTGGCCGTCCGAAAGGAAGTGCGACCACTGACCCTCCTTCTGTATCGACACGACCTCGCCCAACTGTCCAGCCTTCCCATCCACCTTGATCCGATCATGTAAGAACTTCTCGAAGCTGGCAGGATCAAAGACGTTGTCTCCTGCTGGGACGGAGTAGTCGACGTAGAACTTGTGAAGGGGCTTGCCGGCGGGGGCAGCTTTTTGGGAGGTGGGTGCGCGGGGCTAAGGGCGTGCGAGTGATTTGGGTGAGAGGGGGGAGGGAGAGAGATGGAGGGAACGGGAGGGAAGGGGAAGGCCAGAAGTCAGCATACGAGAATGGGATGATCGGATGAGCCAGGACGTACCATGATGTCTACAGATTCCTGTGAAGGGCTGCAAAACGAAAGAAATGAAAATTAAGGAGGGAAAAGTCCTGGCTGAAAGATGGTAATCCCGGTTCGGTAAATAGAAAGGGGGAAGACCAATTATGGGTCGGAGTTTCGCCGGAAATCTGTGTTCAGAAGGAGAATCGGTAGTGTGGCGTTTCATGTTCTTGTGGAGGGATTTTGATGCATGGGACGACGATGGACAGGCTCTTTTGCTACAACGCTGATGCCTCTGACTCTTCTGACGCTTGTGGGTGACCCTACCGCCCTTATGCGGAACATTTACTTGGAGCCCGGGAACAAGCTCGGTACGGCAGCTTCCCTTCAAATCCTGGAATCCGTCGACGAGTCCATCAACCAATCTCGAATTCGCTTGTGCTGGTTGCCTGGACCTGCCTGACCATCGCCTCCTGGTACAAGGAGGCGATTGAAGGAAGAATCATGAGGTACAAGGCTCGTCATACGATATCGCTGAACAGCTCGCAGCGATCGTCGACGGTATGCCGACCGAGCCGAGTCATATTGTCCCCGCCCGCCTTTCACCTTACTGACCGGCATGACGTATTTGAGAAGTTGTTCAAAAAGTGTTCGGCGGTCAAGTCTACTCCGAGAGACATCGAGTGCCGCAGAATACCAAGTTCTTCGTCAGGACCTGATGGGATTCTCGAAGGCCAGTATACTGACAATCTCTACGAGGATAGCCGGATCTCGTCGTTAAGCTCCAAACCAGTGGACCCACACGGTCACGTCGTCAAACCGATCCCGGACGATCCTTACCTCTCCAGCAGGTCTGTCGAGCCATCCACAGTCCGTGGAGTTCAATACCTCTTGCATGGAATCAACGAAGTGTTCCATCCTCGAGAATCAGCGGATTGTCATGACGCTCGATACACGTGGATCCGTGGGAGCCATGGACATCCGCGACGCTATAATGAGATGATGTCATACGCCCTACGCATTGACTGGAATCGAGGGGTCGACGGCCCATGGCTACTTCCGTGGTGGAAAGGCTAATCCAGCGGATCGACCCTCGGAATCTGTCGTACGTGACGAGCTTGGAGGTCATCGTTCTCCAGTGCGGAATGGAAAGTGCTCTGGGTAAGCGCTCTCTCGTATTTATGACCTTCGTTGGGTACTTCATCATTCTTACGAGCTTCATCTCCGCTCGTGATGCCTATCAGGTAGCGAGAGCTGCAAAAGACCTTACGGGAGTCTGACAGACGCTCGTCAGGTTCCGTTGAGCATTGTCGCGGACCTCACATCCGCTGCCGGTCGTAACAGACCATGACCGGAGAGCGACCTCCTGGATGACATGCCCCCCTCACCTTCATCGATACGGTGTGCTCGAGGGGAGGGAACAATTTCCATATTCTACTGTGAGTTGGTAATTGCGCCCGGACATAGGCACTGATCTTGCTCACCTACTGGTTGTAAAGTCTACCCTTCGATTTCTCTCTTCCAAATCGGTAGCGTTCTGTCCAGCTTCCAATACCCGTTCACCGTTCCCTCATATCTCTCCTCATCGTATCAACTTCACAGCATAATCGTAGGGACTTCTTGCCCCAGAGCCCTCACGCGGCTTTACTCGGCTATCGCTCCAACGCCCCAACCGATCAAGGTGAAGGATGAGTCTCCCTTCGTTACGCTTCCACATTACCCGCAAAGATTGTTTGACGGTAACATTCCGCTCTACACCACCTTCATCGTGGCAGACCTGATCGACCACTCACAGCACTGCTTAGTTTGCGTAGCGTAGACCCGCGAATGAACGACCGAATGACCATGCAGGGCCGACCCTTTAGATTTCAAGCGCGGTATCAAGCAGTTGGTCGACTTTGTAGAACAGGTCGCCGCGACCGTCAAACGCAATCTCAGCTACAGACTGGTATCATGCATTGCATACCGCTTCGGTAGACTGTTCAGCTCTCCCACCCAGATGAGCTTCCCGTATGACAGCTTCGAAGGGGGAGATCAGATTGGAACAGATATACTCAACAGCATCAAGATACCCGATTCCGACTCCTACTTCGAAGAATACCTTCAAGCGCGAGACCGCAATGACCAGTTGAAGTAGGGTCTTCTTCCGTCTAATATCCACCGCCCACATCTCTACCATGCCACGCATAAAACACCCGACTCCGTTAGTCAAGCGCGGCATCACTAAGCAGACATTCTGCAACCTGCCGCTCCTTTCTTGTCGAAACATACAAGGTGAGCGCTTGAGGCAGTCCGAAAATTCCATCAAGCTCGGCACGTGATGATGACAATCTGACTTCCTGGACCTTCATAGTGGATTGCACATGGGATTTGACGGGTGTCACTGCGCGGTGATGAGCTCGACGTCCATCAGCAATGAAAGGTTGGCGATGCATCGGAAAAATCCATCCGGGTATGCCACGAGTAGGGACGACTCCGTGCGCTCTGTTCAGACTGCGTTTACGTGTCCCCAGGACCCTCTGTATTTTGGCTGTTCTGAGCTAGATCTTTCTGATTGCAACACATAAGACTTATAAGGAGGGTTAAGTGCATGGACGATATGGGTCCCCTGATAACACTTATTTGCTGCACGCCACCAAAATATGCTAGGTCCTGCTCCGCGCTCGCCCATAGCTGGACCCGCATCCCGCTCGTTGGCCACGCTGCGGCCTCGTCCCGTGCTGACCTGACCCTGGTCTCCTTCATTGATCTTCTGCCGATGCTGACATCCCGCCAGATTCGGCCCCCTAGATCCCAGAGTGTATCCTCCAAATCGCGAGATATATCCAGTACAGGAGGTCGTCTTACGACTGGCGTGTCCATGATGATTGCCGTTTGCCGATCTCTGCTTTGACGAAAATGGACCCCACAGGACAGGTATGAAGGGCATGGTGAGGCAAGTGTGACGAAGTTCTGTACGGGAAGAGCTTTGTTGGTTTAACCACCACAGAAATATGTACACCTACCCCAGTGGGGTCTCAGCTGTTGAGTCATTCCACGGGTGGAGCTCTTGCCTGTGGGGTGGCGGTTGAGATATCTTTGGTCTTGGCGAGGTGATCAACGGCTTTCACCGTCCGTATGGTCACTGCCGCCATCGCCGTCATCCTCCTGGTGATTGTCATCGCCGGTCGTACCGTCGCTTTCTTCGCTTGTCGTATCGCTGCTGGAATCGCTAGGAGTTGCATCCTCGCTGTCGGTGTGCCGATCCTCCGTATCTTCGCTCTCATTTGTGCTTCCAGCCTCTTCCTCGTCCCCATTCACCATCTCATCCTCAAGCTCTCCATCATTGCCTTTGCGCAATCCGTCCTCCATCCGCGTCCTCTTCCTCTTCTTCCTCCTTTCGACAATTGGTCCCAGATCGCCCTTCAGCCCCGCGGCATCGAAGAGTCCCAAGCCCAAATCCTGGTTGGGACACCTCATTAACTGTTTCGCTTCAGATGAGAGGGTGAGGACTGACCATGGCGATTACAGTATGCTGTCCGTCCGTTCGTTCCATATCCTCAGCCCCAGGATCGAGAGCCGCTCGAGCTAGAAGATCCACATTCGATGACGCTAGTACAGGGAGGAAAGCTTTCGCTCGTGCGAGAGCTGATGTAAACAATCAGGTTTGAAATGAAGTGATGTGGAGAACGGACCATCGCTCTGGGGGACTGCGAATGTCTCTCGTTCGACCGGCTGTGGCGCCAGGGATCTATCACTTGAGATGGAAGTGAAGAGCCGCCCTATGTCCGTCCAAATTCAGCTATGCTGTATGGGGGGAGGGAGGCAGGGAGGGTGCTAACCTAGTCTGACTCGTCGTGATTTCGGAGACTCGAGCTCAAGCTTCTCGCGTTTCGAGGAGCGCTCCATGCTACCGAAGGCGCGAGACGTAATGGCTACGAGTCGATGTGAAAGATAATCCGATGTGAGATTGTATCATCCGAAGCATAATTGGACATCAAGTCTGCTGCTTTTGTCGGACGGGATAAGGATCGAAGGGCGATCCACAACTCACCGTCCTTCCAGAGTCACGTGTTTCGGCGATCGATCCCTTGTTTTCCTCTGTGTTTTCTAACCACCCTCGAGCAATTCCTCGCTCAAGGTCGACAGTCACCACCTGATCGGCCTCCACCAATGTATTCACGTGCTTCGGATTGGCGTAGAATAATCTCCAGCATCCCAATCCCAATCTGAGGAATCCGGTCAGTCGAACGACGATGGTAATAACCCGATCCACCACGTCTCCTGTCACGCCGGATCCCAACCGGATCATCGCCGTGGTGACAGGAGCCAACAGGTGAACTCGCTCCCTTGATCGTGAGCCTTTCCGATGACGGAGGATCGATGCAGTGGATGCGGCCTCGGGATATGTCAACAGCTTCTCCGCAACCTCTCACTCCCTCCCAGCACCCCTATGCTGGCGTCTATCCCCCAACCCTCCGCCCTGGCCCCATCACAGAGGTACCTTCTGGATCAAAAGACGGAGTCGGACAAGCGAGTCCCGCCTGATCCTCCGCCGACCCTGACGCTCATCCTCGCATGTCGGTCTGCCTCGAAAGCCGAGATTGCGAGACGAGCCCTCTTCAAACAGCATGAGAAGGAGTTATCTCGACGGCAACGAGATGGGCAGCCGGCGAGGGCGGGATGGAGGGACAAAATGAGGATCGTTTCCGAGGTGGTCGACCTCGATTCTCTGGGAGGGAAGAATGGGGTGCTAGCATTCTGCGAGAGAATGAAGGAGACGTGAGTGAGTAATTGTCTGGGGTGAGGCTATGATGCTGATTACGTCCACCGTGCTAGGTATCCACATATCACGACTCTATACCTCAACGCCGGACTTATGGCCTACACAGCAAATAACTTCTGGTTACTTGCGAAACAAGTCCTCACAGACGGGTTCATAACAGCCGCCACGTACCCGCGATTCTACATCGAGGAGCAAGGTCGAATGAGTGCGGACGGCGAGAGGGGCATGGTCTGGGGCGTGAACGTTTTGGCTCCTTATATCTTGGCGAGTCAACCAGTCCTCTTTGATCATGTCTGAGTATCATTTCTACAGGCGACAGAGCTTCTTCCACTTCTCGAGCGATCCCCTTCGTCCATTCCTATGCCTCCCCGCATCATCTATACCAGCACCTGTACCGCCACTCTCGACCGACTCAAAGCGGACCCCCTGAGCGATTATCAGCTGCTATCCTACAGCTACCCCTACGATAAGTCGAATTACGCCGCGAGCAAATATATGGCGGACCTCGTCATGGTCCAAATAGACAAGGAGGTCTACAACGCCGGATCTCCCGTGAGATGCCTCACTGGTGATCCGGGTATCGTCATGACCAATATCGGGTGGGAGAGTTATGGTCCTTTCACTTGGTTACGGCATATCATCTGGTGGAGCAGCTGGCTCAGCTATCTCCTCGTGAGTAGCCGCATTTCAAAATAGCCTTCCGCGTGGCGCTAATCCCGATACAATAGGCGCGACTGCTAGGCTCACCAAGGCATTTTGTAGACCTCAGTCAAGGCGCGCTCGCCATGGTCTACGCTGCGCTCGTCGACGAGAGGTACCTCCAGCCGCCGACGAAAGTCCCCGCGCAAAAGTTCGAAAGCATTGTGACGAGGTGGGGCTGGGCTTATGTCAGGTATGGTGAAGTAGATAGGTGGGAGGAGGTGGGGGAGATTGGACGGGCAGTCGTGAGGGGTTGTGAGGCGATGAGAGTGGAGTGGCGGAGACGAGAGGGTATGGAGTAGCGGATACGCTTAGATGCTGACAAAAAGGTTGTCTATGCAGCAGCCCGTGCCTCAAAAACTCATCACGCTCCGTCACGGCGAGTACCGTCACGCGGAGGGGGGCTGCTTATGAATCAGACATTGAAAGCGACTGTGAATGCTGAATGCACGATAAAGAATCATCTTCCAGCAACGTACCTAAGCCGGCCGAATCCTATTCCGGTCCGGCCGGGTCCTGAAGAAACGACCTGAGCGTTTCATCGGGTCTCGAGTCAATTGCCAGTCTCAACATGCTTGCTTCTTCCATCAAAATCGTCATACCATTTCATAGATGACCTAAGCTCCACCATTGCGTCCCAAACCATGTCACATTCGGGCGACATCGTCATGTCCGTCGACGATGTCCCGGCCAAAACCGAGGCTTCCCCCGTCGAGCCGGACATCCCTCCCCCAAAATCTGAACTCATTGCCAATCCACCCGACGTTATCCCAAACGGCGGATACGGCTGGGTCGTCGTCTTCGCCATCTGCGGCATGAACGCCGCCACTTGGGGTCCGTTCCGTCTGCTCCCTCCTCCCTCCTCCCTCCTCCCCCTCCCCATCCCTCTAAATCCGGCGCGAGACCTCCCGCTGATACCCCGAAGGAATCAACACAACCTACGGCGTCTACTCGGCCTACTACCTCGAAAACAACTATTTCTCAGGCGGTACCACATTCCGGTACGCCTGGGTCGGCGGGCTGTCTGTCGCGCTCGCATTGCTCTGTGCGCCGATCGCCAATTTCGCTGTGAAGAGGGCGGATTTTAGGGTTGTCATGCTCTTTGGTCCGTCTAGCACATGCAAGGATGGACAAGGCCTCAGTGCTTCGTGGTTTGGGGCTGATGAGGTGGTGGATAGGAGCGGTGTGTGTTGTGCTAGGACAGTGCTTGGCGGGGGTCTGTACGAGTTTTGCCGCGTTTTTGGTTTGTCAGGGGGTTGTTTTTGGGATAGGTGGGTCATCAAGCTGGAGACGTTGGGTGTCTGGCTGATGATGCAACCTCAGGTCTGGGACTGGTGCGACTTGCTTTTCGGTTCGATGCCGATATCGGATCTTCGCTAATGAAGGCAGACTCTCGTTCCCTCTCAACCCCTGCTTGCACACTGGTTCGACACCCGACTCTCACTCGCCCAGGCAAGTCGATTCCTCTCGCTCCCTTCCTGACCGACACTCTCCCTCCTGAATCCCAGTCACTCATGCGCAGTCACGCTGATGCGGAACTAGGGCCTCGCCAACGCCGGCTCCGGCCTCGGTGGCCTCGTCCTCTCCAACACCACCCGCGTCGCCCTCGAGAGCATCGGCGTGAAATACGCCCTCATCACCAACGGTCTCATCTCTCTCGTCGTGCTCGTCCCTTGCATCCTCCTTCTCCGGAGTCGGCACAAACAGGTCGGCGCGAGGTCTGCCCCATTGCAGTTTAGCTTCCTTTGCCATCCTGGGTTCGCTTGGGTCTGGATGTGGGGTGCTTTTTCCCGTACGTACACCTCTACGCGCGCTCCACTTGGCCGAGCTGAGCTTACTGGACTAGTTCTGGCATACTTCATCGCGCTCTACAGCCTCGCGTCATTCGCCACCTTCGGCCTCGGACTCTCCCAAACCAAAGGCGCCGCCCTCCAATCCATCCTCTCCGCCGGCCAGATGCTCGGTCGTCCCCTCTGGGGTCTAGCGCTCGACAAAGGTGGGCGAATCAACATGTCGATAATCTGCTACCTCCTCGTCGGCGCGTCCTGCCTCGTCCTCTGGCTACCCGCAAAGTCATTCGGTCTCCTTATCGTCTTCGCGCTGGTACAAGGTCTCACGGGGGGCACGATCTGGTCAGCAGCTACTCCTGTCGCGGCGAGAGTGGTGGGCGTACAGGATCTGGCAAGCGCATTGGGGATGTTCTGGTTGGTCCTCGTCATCCCGGCACTAGTGGGTCAGCCCATCGCGGTGGCGCTGTTGGACTACTCGATGGGATCGCTGGGGAGGAATGGGGCGGAAGCGTATTATATCAGTATTGGGTTCTGTGGTGGCGTGGGGATCGTTTCGGCTGTTCTGTTGTATGGGGCGAAGAGGTGGTTGCAGGGGAGTTGGACGGTGTTTCGGATAACGTAGGATGATGGCAAACAGGGTTCACATCGTCAACTCGGAAAGTCTTGGTGAGAGAGAAATAATTCGCGGTACTCTATTCGGTCCATGATCATGCCTGCGATCTTCTCGGTGAGGGAAGAGGAAGCGGAGCAGCGGACTGCCCGGCCACAATGATTTAAGGCTTTGCCCGGGGAAGCGATGTCATTGAGATTGACTGCAATCACTGGTCAAACAGTTGTTTTCAAGAGCGCTCATCTTGATGCGTCTCTCCTGTCACTGTAGCCTGCCTGAGCTGGCCACCTTTAGTTTATGGCTCCATCGTTCGAAGTCTCTCCCTTGTCCCCACGTCATAACTGTTTGTTTTGATCTCGGTATCAAATTCCCACCAAGCTGATGTGACGCAATAAATTTCAAGCCCTGTCGAACTATGCTTGTTTCAGCCTTCCAGTCTACATCATATCTCCTGGCATCGGTCCTTCACCTTTAGATGGGTCTTTCATAGCACTCTAAACATCTGATTAATCCTGAGTCGTGGCGATGAGCGGTCCATCGGGTTCCGGACTCGGTCAAATCGCCCAGAAAGGAGCCGGATTCGCCGGTGTAGTCCGTTCCCTCCGACAAAGGAAGAAAGAAGGGGGTTCCTCGCCTTCCCTCCCCGATCGCGTTGGGCCTAGCAAAGGTCTTCCGTCGACGGGGTTGAAGCGGAATACTCAGGAATGGAAAGACAAACACAAGCGGCCGAATGAGAGGAAGAGGAGTGGGAGTCAGAGCACGAGTAGCTCGATACTGTCAAGTGCGACGGCGAGTGGCAGCGAGGATGGGGATGGAGGTGGGAGTCGGGTTCGTGAGCATGAAGGAGCGGAAGGCAGGGGGCCGGGGAAGCATGAGAGGGATTTGCAGAATGGGCATGGGCAGGCGCAGGAGCAGGGGCAGTGGACCGAGTCACCTACGGAGGAAGAGCCCTCGATGCAATTCCTAAACAAATCGAGGCCACCCAAGGATGGTGATGAGAATGTTCGGACGGAAACACGCCTCGCAAACGGTCATGGAGGTGCTCACCAAGAAGAGGGAGGGAATAGAAAGGACGCTGAAACCAATGGCCATGGGGAAGGAAACGGGGCCGACTCGGAGGAGAAGATGATGGGTCGGAACGAAGGGCGAAACCGCAAGTTGACGGACGAGGTCGGCCACATGCCTGATGGACTACCTGGGGTCAAGAAGGAGCAAGCACCAGGACCCCGGAATGAGATCGTGCTGGATCCACGGGTATCTCACATGAACGTGAGTTCTCTGTGTGCCTCTGAAAGCATCACTGACTCAACGCAGTACCATCAACAGCGGGAATTCACCGGCAAGGGCGTCGAGAAGGGGCCTATCCTCATGATCACCCCTGATGGCGAAGAAGAGCTCCCTCCTGGCGAGACACCACGCGCATCTCGTCAATCGTCGATCACCAATCAAGCCGGCGAGAGTAACGGGGAAAGCTCGACAAAGGCGACGGAAGGCACATGGATGACAGCTATGAATGGGCAGCGTACGCCAGCGAGGCCCAAGCGACTATCCGGCCGGTTCAGCTCATCCGTGCAGAGCCAAGTTCGGAGAGGAGAGCACGAGGAGTCCGAATCGGATCAACACGACGAGCCAAGCTCGGAAGTAAAAGAAGCCGCTCATCAGAGATGGTCCCATTTGCGCGCTCGAGTCCTCCCATCTCGGCAAACTGGGTCCGGAACCGCACCTGGACCCAAAAAGGTCACTGCCCTCGCTCCTACCGCGGTGGCTGCCGTTCCCGTCACTACGGAGCTCCTAGCTGGTCAACTGCCTGTCATGATCCTCAAAACATGGCTGGACCGAGACGAAGATGGGAATCGTGCCGTACCTGTTTTACTGGGGAATCTGCGGTTCAGGGTTGGGGATAGTGTGGGGCTACGAGCTGGGAGAGAGACTGGGAAGGAGATGTTCAAGGTGGAATGCGAGTATGGGGATGGCGCGGTGAAATGGGTGAGCCCGCAGGTCTGGCAAAGCTGATGCCTAGGTGATCTACCGAGAATTGCGAGATTTCTTGTCCTTGCACGCAAACTACAAGGCGGCGAACTTTGGGTCAAGTGTTGCGGGATTGCGCACATCAAGAAAAGTAGACATACCGGAATTCCCGCGAATGAGTGAGTCGACGAGAGTGACACCGCTAATTCCAGGTATCCCCTATCTAAAGAAGCTCGGTGGACGGGACCAGTCGAAAGAGAAGCCTGTGGGGAAGGCAGAATACGCTCAAGCAAGTCGGAACGCTCTGCAGCAATATCTCGTTGACCTCATCCGCGCTGTCGTAAGTCGACCCGTAATCGCTCGGCTGATGATAGATCTTCCGGCCCGAATCCAATCGGTTGTGCAAGTTTTTCGAACTCTCGTCGCTTACGCTATCGCTCGCTCCTAGAGGTGGTTTCCAAGGGAAGGCAGGGTTCTTGAAGATCCCGGGGGCCAATGCGAGTAGACGAGCCAATCAACCTGGTTTTACGCCCACTTCTTGGGCAAAGAATCGGTCTCCGAAATGGTTCATTGTGCGGGATAGCTACTTCATCGCGAGTAAAGGTCCTGAAGCTGTGAGTCAACATACCAAACGAATAGCTCGTATTTAGTTGGCGCCTTCAGACCGAATACTACGATGTTTTCCTGATCGACACAGACTTTGCCATCGAGCGACCCAAGCGCGTCTACCGAACCGGTTTTCGATTCATGACAGGTCACGGCAATGTTAAATCCCTGATGCACAAAGACCAGGAGGTGGAAAATGCCGACGCGGCCGACGACAACGATATCGACACGGACAATCCTCTGACGCGGGAGATGCTGGTCACCTCTGGAGAAGGCAAGGGCGAGAAGGCTGATAATATGCATGATGATGGGGAGAGCAAGGCGTCCCAGCATACCTTCTTCATCGCAAACTCTCAACGGCGGTTGAAATTGGTTGCGAGAAATGCAGTGAGTCTACTTGTGGCGGGTTTAGCTAAAGGCAGCGACAAATGCACCAATTCATCGTCAGCATGGAACGCATAGCAGCGCAATCTGTCTGGACGGGACGGAATCGGTTTGATAGCTTCGCGCCTCTTCGAGTCAACGTTGCCGCTCAATGGCTGGTTGATGGGGTGAGTAATCCAGATTGACAATGCTGACTTCAGCGCGACTACTTCTGGAACCTAAGCCGAGCTATCAATATGTCCAAGAGCTGCGTCTACATCCATGACTGGTGGTAAGTCGCTAGAAGTGGGTGAGATAAAGCTGATCATACAGGATCTCACCCGAACTCTACCTGCGCCGTCCAGGAGATGAGCGATATAGACTAGACAATCTTCTCAAGCGGAAAGCCGAGGACGGGGTGAAGATCTTCATCATCGTGTAGTACGTGGTCGCATACTCTACGACGATGAGCTGACTATTGGCCAGTAACGAGGTGTCAGACAAGACGACTCCCGTAAACAGCCTGTACACCAAGCGCGCGCTGACCGGCCTCCATCCGAACGTCATGGTTCAGCGTTCTCCATCCCATTTTCAGACGGGCACGTTCTACTGGTCCCACGTAGGTCGGAGTCACGCGAGCTTGGCTGACTCCATAGCATGAGAAGCTTTGCGTCATCGATGAGACTATCGCGTTCATGGGCGGATTTGACCTGTAAGTGCTTGATAACCGGGTAAATTGCGAGGCGCTAATGAGCCTAGGTGTTATGGCCGATGGGATACCTCACAACACATCCTTACCGACGAAGACCACACTAGACCGGATGGCCCCGAGGGACCTGTATGGCGCGGCAAGGACTACTCAAACGAGAGGGTGGCAGAATATACGAACCTCGACAAGCCGTTCGAAGATACATTCGATCGCGGCAAAGTCCCACGCATGCCCTGGTATGTCAGATCATCATCGCAAGGCTAACGAAAGGCACGATGTTGGCTTGCAGATCGTCGGCCAGCCGGCGCGGGATTTGTGTCGACACTTTGTTCAAAGGTGGAATCTGCTAATCCGGACGAAGGTGGGTTGTGTGCGGAATCAGCGGAGCTAATGGAAGAATCACAAACGCTTTATGCCCTTCCTGCTTCCCGCCTCCGACTTCACTGATCGGGAGCTACACGATCTCAAGCTCGAAGGGACTTGTGAGGTGCAGATCTGCCGTTCCGTCGGGCCTTGGTCTATGGGGACAGCTACGAAGATCGAGCATTCCATTCAGAATGCATACTGTAAATGTATGTATGATTCCTGTTTGTCATCCTTGACGGTAGGGGCTGATGTGGACTAGCGATCGAGCTGTCGGACCACTTTATATACATCGAGAACCAATTCTTCATCACCTCCACCGTCATCGACGGTGTGCCTGTCGTGAACGGCATCGGCGATGCGCTGGTCAGCCGAATCATCCGCGCTCACCGCGAAGGAACGTTTTGGAGGGCTTGTATTGTCATTCCGCTCCTTCCTGGATACACCTATCCCATCGACTCGACTGAGGCGAGCTCGGTGCGGCTTATCCTGGAATGTCAGAATCGAACGATCTCTAGAGGCACCAACTCGATCTTCTCGAGATTACGGAAAGAGGGGATTGATGTGAGTATCAGATGTATGGCGGAGCTGATGGAAGCCTGACAACTACATCACCTTCTTCTCGTTGAGGGGATGGGCGAAATTCAAATCTGGTGTACTCACGACCGAGCAAGTCTATATCCACGGCAAGACCATGATCGTGGACGATCGTCTTGTTCTTTGTGGATCCGCCAACATCAACGAGCGCTCTCAGACGGGTGATCGAGACTCCGAGCTTGTGGCTGTAGTCAGAGACACCGATATGATCGATGGGTAGGTTCTCCACGCTGACAACGGCTGACAAATTAGTACCATGGCTGGCAAACCGTTCAAAGTTGGTCGCTACGCTCATACTCTCCGGATGCGTCTCATGCGGGAGCACGTCGGTGTCGACGTCGACTCCATCGACGAGGACCAACTCATGTCTCGCGAGCCAGTTGCGGATCCCGATGACATCGAAACTTGGGACCCGGATCACGAGCAGGAGGATGGAGTTGAGAATCGAGGGATCACAACCATCAAACGCAGGACAGCGCGGGATCGAATTTTACGCACAGTCGAGAATAGTATCTCGAGCAGTGAGTGATGGTGTCTTAGCGGGGCTGATGATCAGTGACCAAGGGGATGAGTGAGAATGCCATCTCGCATGTTCGGAAGGCGGCGGATACGGTGATTCATCCTATTGCTGTGATCGCCAAGGGCGAAACATTGGCGCATAATGCGGGTGGAGGAAGCGACGAAGAGAGAGAAGATTTCGACCGCGAAGGGCAACAAGCGGCAGGCTTCGCGAGCTCCATGGTCCCTACCCTGGAGGAAAAGACGATTATCGAACGTCGTCCTTCTAATGCTCACGCGAATGGCAATCCACTTTCCGATGTCGTCGAGGAGGGTGAGCAGGGCAAGGAGCCCGCTGAGGCGCAGGTACCCGGCTCGACGAAGGAACAAGACACCATCGTGGACGACAGCAAGGAGGCGCAAGGTCGCGGTATCCCCAAGATCCATGGTGATCCGGGCGACAAGGAGATGTATGGCGCGCCGGCCAACGCCTTCGAAAATGACGATCGGACGCCGACGCACGATAGCAAGCGCAGTGACGGGAGCGAGCAAGAAGCGGCCGCCATGCAGGCTCGAAAATTGCTGAGAAAGCATCTCGGGGCCAAAGCCGGTACCGGTGCTTGGACGGTACCGACGCCAACGCCGAAGATCAACCCGAACCGGTTTCACGATCCGCTCGACGAGCGGTTCTGGAAGGACATGTGGGTAGCGTCCGCGGTTCATAACACCGAGATCTTCCGGAAGGTGTTTCGCTGCGTTCCCGATGATCTTGTCACCTCGTGGGCATCCTACAAGGCGTTTGCAAATCATGCCGAGAAGTTCAATAGGACACCCCAGGACGTCGCGGGCGCGGGGATTACCGAGCCGGTCAAGGTGGTCCATGATGGTCCCGGGACGCATGGCGCTGGTGGAGGCGGTAGTGGAGGAGGGGTGATTGGGGAAGGTGGAGAACAGGCATCTACCAAGCGATCGCCGGATGTGGGAGCTAGCAAATCGTATGACTCGCCGACGCCGACCGTTGGCAGGTCACCGGGAGTAGAGAGCACGAGTACGTTCAGCTCGGACAAGGAGAGGAAGCCTTCTGGACCGGACGAAGCGTGGCACGAGTGGGAGCGGGAGGAGATGGAGGAGCTTCTCGGCCAGATCAGGGGTCATCTAGGTAAGTCCACCTCTAGACCTAACCTATACCGTGCTGATAAAGCCAGTGATCTACTCGACGAGGTTCTTGGAGTCTGAGGATCTGGCGAATAATTTCCTCTTCAATAGCGACAGGATACTGCCGTTACCCATTTACAATTAGATCACTCATCATCTCATTCGGCATAATACGCGGACGATTTCGAGCATCGCATAGTAACTTACACGGCATGGTAGTATGATGTATTGGTCCAGGTACACTTTGCCCTTCCTGGAACATCGTCGACAAACTTCTTCCGAGCCCAGTCCTGATTGGCGCCCAGCCAAAAGGTACATCACATCTACCTCCATCGGGATTGGAGAATGGTCGGTATTGGCCCGGTGTACCTGAAATCATGCGACATCCCATTTCCAAATGGCGGACCACGGAAGGACCGAAGTGCTCCTCGACCAAGACCGGCTGCCAAATGTACACGCAGACTTTTGTGCAAGGGAACAGGATTGTCACCTGCCATCAAAGCGAACGTCCACAGGACAAAGGGGACGAGGCACAACGGTTTCGAGCACCACTCTTCCATCGAGAGCTCGTCCTTTCTTTGTGTTGACGGTCTTCTGGATTTCAAGATGCCTGCGATGAAGCCTTCAAGAGACGTCCGCGAGGTGATCGAACTCATCCGCCATCCACGCGCAGACAGCTTTCTTGTTTCCGCTCACCGAGGCCTTCGATGGGGTAGTACGCCTGAGAATGTGAAGTTTCCCGAGACAACTTCTTGTACCCGACTGATCATCGATAGTCCCATGCATCCATCCTCCAAGCGGCGCAGACTGGGCTCTCATGCGTAGAGATCGACGTCCGATCGACAGCTGATAAACAGCTCGGTGACTTGGCTATACCAGGTCGATCGAGCGCTCATGTTAGTGTGTCTGCACGATGACGGTCTCGGTCGACACACCAACATCGCCGAACATCTCGGGAGATATGGTGAAAACATCGCCCGGATCCCATGCTAGGTTCCTGATGATCGAAAACTATACAGATGTATACAGCCCATTCACGGGACGAGGTTTTCATCCTCTTGTGAAAGATCTACCGTGGAAGGGCCTGCTCAATCAGCTGTGGCTCAAGGATGAACATGGAAACATCACGTGTGCCCTTCCGAGCATGTCATCTCTCCTCGCTGATGATACAGGGATGAGCCGATCATGACACTGGAAAGCATGTGAGAGAAACAACGTCAGCTTCGCTGAGTCCAGGTTGTCGTTCATCAAGTTCCAGAGCATCGACATCGTAATCTTTATGGACTTGTAGGTCATTTCTCACAGCCATCCATCATGGCTGACGGATCCGGGGGCCAGTAAGGACAAAGAGGCCATGGCTCCTGCGTACGACGTGGTGAGAAGTTGGACCAACTTCAGAGGAATCTCTGCTCTCGGTGCGTTGTCCACTCGTCCTTAGGACTGATATTTGTCCCGGTAGAATGGTGCATCTGGAAACCGGATACGATGTTCTACCCTTTCCCCGAAGATCTGGAGAGGGAGGAATGGTTCATGGTGAGATTGATCGAATCAGTACATCGCTGAAGGATAGTCCGCCGTCGAGAGCGAGCCCGTGCTGTATATCCCCGTCTTCGAGCCAGCCGCCGTAGAGAAGTTTGATGGTAAGCGTGTCATCGACTATTGGTAGAGCTGATTCTCAGTCGTCGCCTCTGCAAAAGTGCGTACGCAACGGAATGGCTTGACTGATGCCGCAGGCGTGGGCCTCTCGCCCATACGTAATTTCACTCGAGATTGGCTTGCGCTCTCCTGGCGGACGTTTACAGGAACTGCTCGACTGGCTGCGATCTTCGGGCGCCCCGACCATCGGTCTAGGCTTCTTCGCGGCATTAGGTGACTTGGATCCAGACGATCACGAGCCGACTCTGTACGCCTTTCTCTGTAGCTCGTGAATCGGGCTGATCAACAGCTTCGATACCGGGACCTACAATATAGAAGAGCAGCGGACCAGCTCAATCCGGCATTGTTACAACGAAAGGTCCGTTCACCGCCTCGGCTTACCGCTGATGACCCGGCATGTAGGGCTCCGCCTTCTTCTTTCGACAAGCTGTTACTGTCGGGTGACTCTCCCGATGTCCATGATCGCCGGGACGATCTCGGTCCGTTCTTCTCCTACCAGGAATACACATCGCCTGATTCCTACAGCGCTGTACAAGAGCATGGGGTTTACGTGGATGATCGGTGAGAGCGCGCCGGTTGGATCGGACTGACGATCGTTATAGCGGATAGGGCTCCTCCTGCTCGATTAGATTTCGAGGCGCAGGTGGCTTCCGTCACTCGTTATACGTAGTCTCTGTTACTGTTGCGAACGCTACGACATGCAGGCGACAATCTGTTTAATCTACCTCTTGATTCATCTCCTTATCAAGCATGATTTTGTCGAACAAGCAGGTCGCGATGAACAACGCTCCGTCCACTTGTTTAAAAGCTATAGCATCTCCCATCGGAGCCAGGCAGTGGCCGAGAGTTGATGCGCCGTCTCCCGCAGACTCTTTGCCGACTGCTGACCATCCTGAAATGAAGACCTCACGTTCTGCGGTCGTGATGGTTGTGTTGGCAGCGAGATGACCGTCTCCGCCACCGCGGCGATCTCATTGAGCTTTGCGCTCTAACCCTCTCAGCTTGACTTCTATACCTTGACGAAAAGGAACGCACGATGCACTGACCGTTCCCCATGAGCGCCGATAGGGGAAATGTTTTGATCATCTCCGTCACTTTGCTGACAATCTCCAAGGGGAATTCGATCCGGAGCTGAGGGAATGTCGAAGCCGGCTCCAGTATGGAATGGGTGACGCAAGCCTGCCAAGTCTTTGTCTGCAACCATGACTTTGTGACGCACAGGTCGGCCAGCTGGACTTTGGAGAGACTGGAGTCAGGCTCGATGGATTCGATGGAAAAGTGGGTGGCCAGGGCTTTGATCAGATTGAAGGTGCATTCCGATGATCGACAGATGCCGTTGACGCAGTCGATCAGGGACTCATCGAAGATCTCGAAAAGACGGGTCATGGGTTGAAGCCGCATCGAGGCGCTTGAAAGCTGGGAAAATGAGGAGGAGAGATGACTCAGTCGGCCACGGAGAGTGATCGGTCGGACTTGCAGGAGAGAGTTAGATCTGGGCATACTGATCTCAGCCCGAAGTCGTGATAAGGAACAGAAAATCTCACCTCTCGACTGCGGCGAGAAGCCAAAAGATCCTGAGAGCGACCTCCTTCTCTGCGAAGCTGAACGTATCGTACGAGGAGGGATGACTGAGACTCAAAAGCTCGACCAGTCCGATCGCCTCTCGGAATCGAAGATGTGACGCATTGGCGCCTTTCCGGACCCGAAGCAGTGCCCCAATGTTCATGGCAGTGGCCACGCATTCGAGCGTAGGCTTCAATCCCAACTCGGCGGTATTATGCATACTAATGGCCTCGTCGAGGAGATCGTCGACTCGCCCCTCGGATCCGGCCTCCCTGTTCGGGAGTACAAGAGGCAGGGCCGCGATGGAGAGCATGAGGCCTGCGAACGGCTTGTCATACAGGTGTTCCTTTTGGTTGAACCGCGCGTCGACCGATTCTGGATCGGTGATGGGGAACAAAGGATGGACATAATCAAAGTAGTCTTGGATTGACTTGCGGAGGAAATCGTCTAGCATGTTGAGGAAAGATGCTTTTCCATGAGGCGTTCGACCAGGCGGGCGGCCTGGAGAAGGTGGTCGATATTGACGGGATTGCCCGGTCATTGCAGCCATCGCAAGATCCCATGCTTGAGATGGTGAATCGCATTTAGGAGAATTGAGTGGGCTGAGAAACGTTTGCTCGGATAGGGATGGTTGCGCCGGATACACGGGTGTCGACTCTTGCAGTTGAGTCGCTCTCAATCCGGACACAATCCTAAGCTCAATGCATGCGTTACTCGACTTCAGATCGAAGGTTGGCTGAGCAACTCACCTGCCGGCGGGCCCCTTCTTTCTTCGGCTAGAAAGGTAACTACACCGAAGCTCGCTCTTTTCGCAACGCAAACACGGCTGACCGCCATCGCACTGGGATACCATCTCAGACCTGATTGAAGATCGCCTTCGACATGACTCACTTTGGTCCGCCGAACGTGACATGCATCACATGCTTTTGAAATCATGATTTGGTCGAATGGGCGCCAGACCGAGGTGAGAGCGAGGTCCAACCGAAATCGTCTCTTCGTTGGATCTTTCGCCTAAAAGGTACAATGCATGGTGAAGAGGAGCGGCGAGAGATCAAAATGTGAAATTCCGGTCGTAACCCGGTCGTACCTGAAGACAAGCAGCCCGCACGTTGCCTCTCATCCAAACCCGCAAGTTGATTGAACGAGGTGGTACATATTGGATCCATTGACTCCTCGTTCAAAGCATGAAGTGGTCCACTTCCGCATTCCGACGACTGTCATCGTCATGGATTACGTCCTCGAAACCAAGACGCCCGATCGAGTAATCGATCCCGAAGTGAGCAGCATCAAAGACGAGTCTCGGCACGTGGAGGCCACCGCCGATCGGACACGGACGACCTGGGATCGGGTCAAAGCCGAGGCGGACGAGGATGAGGCTTTCCAACATAGTCTGACGACATGGCAAGCCCTCAAGACTTATCGAGCGGTCCATCATCAGATCTCAACAGTCTTGAGGGTCAGTTACTGACATCGAGCTTCAGGCGGTGGGCTGGTCAGTATGCGCTTCGGCTTGCGTCATTATGGATGGCTATGATACCCTACTGCTCGGCTCATCCTACGCGCTACCTACTTTCCAGAGACGTGTATGTCTTACCCTCTCTGCGAATACTCGCGCGCCCAGAGTTCATCCGCTGATAATCCGACTGTTCTTCCTCGGTAGTTTGGTGAGAAGGTCGCCAAAGGTTATCAAGTCACCGCACCATGGCAGGCAGGCTGTAGTCAAGCAAGTTTTCATGCTGTTCGAGCACACAAGACAAATTGATCGCAACCTTAGGCTGCCAATGTGGGCTCCATTATGGGCTGTTTCCTCGGAGCCCTCCTCGTCGACCGATTGGGCTACAAAAAGACGATCCTCGGCGGACTCGTCTGCCTCGTTCCTTTCATCGGACTGGTCACCTTCGCCCCGAACCTTACGGCGCTATTGATGGGGGAGATGTCCTGTGGCGTGTCATGGGGCATCTTGTAAGGTGTCCCTTCATTGTCATACGTAGAGAGGCTGAAAACTGTTTCCGTCCATAGTAGTATCCTGGGTGAGGCGTATGCCAGCGAGATCTGCCCACTGAGCCTTCGTGGCTACCTGACTACGTACGTGTCGCCCTCTTTTGGTGACACGCCGAATGGCACGCCTTCTCGGAGACACTCTTTGATGACCATCCGCTACTCAGTTTCGTCAACTTGTGCTGGGTCTTGTGCGTTCATCCCATCTTGGTCTGCGTGTGCACTCGGCTGAAGCTTGTGTGTGGACAAGTGGCCATTTTATCGGAGCTGGCGTCCTGCTCGGTGCGCAGGTCTGTGCCTTCCAACGTCTTCCGCTCTCCTAAACAGAGAGTTGACAAATGTCGCTCCAGAGTATGACCGGAACATGGAGCTACCGCATGCCGTTCGCCGTCCAATTCGTCTGGCCAGTCCCGCTGTTTATCCTCATATTGATGGCTCCGGAGTCGCCCTGGTGGCTCGTCCGTCACGGAAAAATCGAACAAGCCGAGCAATCTGTCCGACGACTCGCCTCCAGATCCGGAAAGAATCGCGCCAAGGATACCGTCTCGTCGATGGTCCGCACGAATCAGCTCGAGATAGATGTCTCTGCCGGGACGACTTACTTGGATCTCTTCAGAGGGACAGACCGGTCAGTGTCTCATGATTCCCGTGATCGCGACTACCTGGGATGGGGTCTGACGATTCTAGTCGTCGTACCGAGATCTCCTGCGTTGCCTGGACTATCCAAGGTGTGCTGTCCCCTTCAGTCATGTAAAGAGATAGGCTCACCGTCCAACGCGATGACCTTACAGTCCTCACCGGTTTGGGCTTCAGCGCAAACTCGACCTACTTTTTCGAGCAAGCAGGTCTCTCCACCACCAATGCCTTCGCCATGACACTCACCAGCTATGCCCTCGGGGCGATCGGGACCATCACGTCTTGGTTCCTCCTCAGGCACGGCTTTCTCTTCGACCATCGCATTGCGCGCTAATAAAACCATTCTCGTCCGCAGATACCTCGGCCGCCGTACCATCTTCACGATCGGTCTCGCGTGGCTCAGTCTCGGTATGCTACTCATTGGAGTGCGTCATCGCGGATCGGGGCCACGAAGGTGCACGATGGGGCCAAGCTGGTCAGCCTCCACTTCTCCACATTCCATTGTCTTCTGAGAATGTTGGAACTCGTAGGTATGATGCTCGCCTGGGTCTTCTCCTTTGACCTGACCATCGGCCCCCTGGCGTACTGCATCGTGGGAGAAGTCAGCTCGACGCGACTCCGAAACAAGACCGTCGGTCTCAGTCGGATCTCTTACAACGTCTTCGCCATCGGTTTCGGTGTTATGACGCCTTACGAGCTGGTAAGCACTCACATGTACTTCGTGGCCATCCTTGATCCCCTGCCATAGAATCCAGCCGCTTGGAATTGGTCTGGAAAGACGGGATTCTTCTGGGCGCCACTTTGTTTCGGTTGCGCCATATGGTCCTACTTCCGTCTTCCTGAAATGAAGGTACGCATGACGAGATGGCCATGATGGCGCTGATGCTGATTCCGATATCAGGGCCGATCGTACTATGAGCTCGATATCCTTTTCGAGAGGAAGATATCCGCTCGCAAATTCAAGACTACCGTGGTAGAACGAAATGCGGACGAGCACACGCGCGAGGCTCTGGGACTTTCACGGATCAACCAGCTTCTCGAGCTGGATATCCGCCGACTGTGGCGTAAACATGACAGGCTGTAGACAAAGATGGAAGATTTCGACAATGCTTCTCATTCCGACAACATCAATCATGTTGTTTTTGATGACTCTGATGACTCCTTGTTCTTTCTTCTCCGCTAGACCCTCTTACTCTCAGGCGGCCCAAGATAAATGTATGCCCTGGCCGTGATACCGCCCATATCGACCCATAATCTCTCCACCACAACTCCCGTCGTCATACCCCAAATCTTCAGCCTGTGCTGTCCCGGCACAGCTCCCACCAAGGGCATCATCATCGTCACAATCCTGATTTCAGCCGAAACGACGCTGCTCCAGTCGGCCGGCAAGGAGCCGAGCGGCGTAGTTGGGATCGGATTGATGCTCATTGGCTCTCCCCGAATCCATCTGGACGCCAAAGGAGAGGTAGTTGCCCAGGAAATAGTTGAGCGAAGGGCCGATCGTATCAACCGCCCAGAAATCGTAGCCCCACGAGGGACCCGAGCCGAGCGAGAAATTCTGATTGGTGACTGGGAACATCTCGACGCCTGAAAGGGTCCGGCCGTACCAGTCTATCTCCTGGAATGCGAACCCCGATGCCGTGGTATTCGAGCTGACATGAGCTGCTTCCATCACCACACATCCGTCGCCCTCGACTTACCCGTGGAGCAAGTTCGGTGGAGCCACGGTATTTGTTGATCGGGACGGTCGCGGTCATCATTGCACCATCGGACGAGGTGAAGTCGACGTTTCCAACAGCGGAGAAGGACTGATTGGAAGAGGGCGCCGGGACTTGAGACCAATCGACCGAGATGTACACTTTTGTATCCGTCGACCCGTCCGCGGCGATCTTGCCGTCTTTCGGCGATACGGATAGCCACGGCACGCTCGGGTTGGCAGTAAAGGTGGTATCCATCGGTCCGCCCGAACTGACTTCGACCCAGTGAGACGAAGCGCCATAAGGGTCCAAGACGAGCATCGTGGGATCTGGACTGCTATATCCCTGAGCACAGTGGATTTGATTGTCTCCTGGGAATGCACCGAGGGAGTTTTCGATCGTGGAGCGAGTGGAGACAAAGGTCGTGGGATGCGATGGGTCCATCCGCTGGACGAACGAAACTTGCGGTAGGGTATTCCGCATCGGTTGTTGCCAGTATTGGTAGTTGATGTGAGGTCGTGACAGCATGCTGCAGAAAATCAGTCGCGCTCATGAAACGCGGGTTACGACTTACTACGGCCACTAGTCATCGTAGAGTGATTCAAACGTGCTGGATATTGTGGTTCTTGATCAGGCGGTACATCGCATCCTGTGCGTACATGTTCGCGGCGGAGCGGAACTGCGTGGCGTACAGATTCGACTTGCCGGCTACGGAAAGTCAACCTGGTACGGTGATGCAGGTGAAGGGGAGGACGGACGAGACACGTAAAGACGGTTGAGATTCGCGTTGAGCGCGTTAGACGAGCTCGAAGGACGTAGCTTGGGTGTAGGTGTCCAGGCCATCGTACTGTTTTTGCGCGAGATTCTAGAGACATCCAGTTTGCATCGATGGTATCAGCTCTGTCGAGATCAGCATGAGGACAGGACCATCAAGCAGAAACAGCATACTCGTCGTAATTGACCAATGAGAAGAGGGTCGAATGAAGCAGCTCTGTCTTGATCCGTGACACGTATTTCTGTAGCGGTTGTGGAAAGCACACGGCTCGCGCATCGAGTACAGTCCCATGATATCAGCCACTTTTCCGGCACATCCAGCTCCGAACTCTCTAGCAGCATATGCCTGAAAGAACGGAGTCAAGCCGGTCAACGGCCAGCGCGGCGAGTCGTACGCGAGATTGAGGTAGTACTCCATGGGCAGCTCGAGGAGTTTCATGTCTCCAACGTTGAGGATCCAGATATCGGTGGTATTGAACGAGGTGGCTTCGTCACTAAGGGACGCCTTCTCAGTGGGAAGAACGAGAGCTAGAAGGATAGAACTTACCATCATCCGGGACGGTGAGCTAAGCAAGACTGGTCAGCCATGACTTGATGCAGGCAGACATGAGCTTACATCGGTTGCGAAGTATCCCATCATCTCCTTATACGTGCACCTGCCACCGCTACTGAGAGAAGAAAGCGATCGCTTGAAGGGAAATTACATACCACATCTGCGGGCTCATTGAGATGTCGCTTCTGATGTTAGACCTTTCAAAGGATGTCCTGCTGCGAGGCGGTGATATCTTCGCGAGTATCATGAGGGAGGATTCCAGGCATGCAAGGGAAGACGCACTCTCGATGATCTATCCGGGATCCGGAATCAGCTCATTCAAGCCCACGAACCGATGAGACCCACGAGAATATTTGCCCCCACAAGATGGATATCCCCATTCCCCCTCATTCCCACCGTGAACAACCTATCCTTTCCTGCCGCCTTCTCGGCACCGTATATCCAAAAAGCGGTCAAGTTCTCGCTGTCGGTGGTGAAGTTCCCATCGCCAATACCATAAATATTCCATTCCGGCGTATTCCTCGCCAGCGTTTCCTGGTGAGAGGTGCCCATGACGGTACCCATCCGGTTGGCCAGGTCTTGATTCGGTCCAGGAGTGGCAGTCTTGGGTAGACCATCGGTTACATTCAGTCCGTCGAACTGCGCCGACCATTCTGGTTGTGACGTCAAACCGGTCCGAGCCAGATCATGGGAGGAGACGTACCAGCCGGCCAAAAGTAGTCTGATTTGAGCCGGAGCATGAGCTCAAACATCGGTGCGTAGATCCAAGTCTCGGACGGCGGAGTCTCCGGACCGAGGTCGTAGTACTTGGTGACCCATGAAGTGAGGACCGGTTGTCCGCCTTTGATGAAGATCCCGCGGTCTTTGACGGTGGGTTCGCCGTAAGAGTATAAAGATGAGGTCGTGAATGCGACGGTACCTTTGCATTTGACGGGAACGTCGGCCCAGAAATACCACGGTCAGACGCCCATTTGCTCGGAAACGTCGTACATCCCGAAGATTGCGCCACGCTATCGGGAAATTAGCGGACAGTACCGACGAGTCTCGAAAGGTGGAACATACTTTGTCGTTGCCGACGATGACCAGTGCGGTATCGACCGCAGCCATGGGTGACTGAACGAGTTGTGAATCACAGGACTCCCACATGCCTGTCAGGTCATCCATAGTATTCAAGCTCATGCTCTGCATCATCCCGCTCGAAGCAGTCCCAACGATGATGGCGTTCGTCGCCCATGCTGGCAGCGTATCATTGACCGGCTGAGGTCGGGACGAAGTGACTCGCTGTATGTCATCCGCGGACGTGCTTGCCGCGACATGTCATAGGGTTATTCATTATTGGCGGGATTATCGAGTTGTAATAATGACAAGACGTCGTCTTTCAAGCTTGTTCCAAGCGACAACCAGCCATCCAAAGTACCAGCTAGCTCTATTCATCTACAGACTCGCCCATGGGACGTGTCGACTTCTGGGCAGCCGTGACGAATCAGAGTAGAGGATATTTATGATAGGAGAGAGGCACACACCTGGAGTACAAGGCAGTGCATATAGTGTTATAATCCAGACCGGAACAACGCGATCAGATGCATCCTACACTTCAGTATCAGCTAGAGGATCAAGAAGGCGGCATACTCATGACGTCTGCTTCAGGCGCTCTGGGGAGCGTCATCAATGATCCTCTGCCCCTGACCATTGCCGGTACCCTCCTTTCAGTCTAGCGCTACCTTCCACCCATCCCAGAGGTAGTTAATCTAGAGCAAATCATCAGCAGACAAGCGGCGGAAGGGAGGAGACGTACCTTCCTCTGTATTGCTTTGGAAGTCCGTGGAGAACGACAACCACGCTCCCGCAGCCATGCTTCACACTCCTTAGCAACCTGCGAGTCTTCAGCAGCTACTCGAGCCATCCGGCGCCGCTTGATAGGTCTTGATGAAGCTGGAGGCGCAGGAGGTGGAGGTATATGGAGACGGATGACCGAGGGAGAAGGGGTAGGTTGGACGACGGCAGGGAGGGGATGAGTGGTCTCGAGGAGAGATGTCATGTTGTAGCCTAGGGAAATAAGCCTCTACACATCTAACGGTGGTACTTTCAAGGCGCTAGCTTCAGAAATGAAGGTGTAGGATGGAGTTGTAACACATAGCCTCAATCGATGGACACTCGAGTCGTCCTTCGAGTCAAGGAGGATAGGGAGAGAGTATCCCCCGGCTTTTGTCGCGAGCGTGAGGGAGGATAAGGTGGCAGAGAAGGTGATACACCTTGGTACGCCAAGAGCATTATTGACGAGACTGAGGTAAGCCACGGTCAAGCCAAGGGGAAACAGCTACATGGTGGCGAGCAGTCTTGGCGGTGTCAAACGACGAGTTCGTCTCTCTTAGCTTCTTTAAGATTTGGTGAGCGCAGCGGACACCATCTTCAGGAACCTCGAGATGCGAGATTGAATGCATGGAGCATGGCCACAGAATCTTTCCTCGAATGTTCCTTGCCGTTACCCCTCTTGGATCGTACATGTAAAAGGTCATATACCTTCCACAATTGTACTGGCCTAGGCGCTTGATCAACAGGTACTCGAATAGCTATATCCAGGTTCCCGTGACCTGGATATCGACTTAGGAGTACGACCCTTTCCCGCAATGATTATTCTCCTTGTCCATCTGCTTTCAATTCCGGTAAAAGCGGACGGCTCACTGTCTGCATACTGGCGCACTGTCGACGCTCGAATGCATTTCCCACGGATCTCCGTTCTTCGAGGGACGCCGATTCACCGAAGCCAATCCCTTTCCGAGCCTCCGACGGGATGTGGAACAAAGTGAGCTTCCTATTGTCTCAACCTCGAGGCGTATGGACGTTTCCAAACCTTCCGAACCCATCACCAAGAGCATCCCCTTTGGTTTGCCAAAGATTCGATACGAGGGGAGACAGCCTTGGAGTATCCAAAGTGAGACCTAGATGTCGTTGAGAAGAACGAGAAAGAACGCGCCTCTCCACTCATCAACGGAGGGATTTCTCCATGGCGGGTTGACGCCAATTTCCCCTTCTGGTTCTCCCAGCCGACGAGTACATCGATGTGAGTTCGGATCGACCTTGCATGGAACTCTGGAACATGGCTGAAGATCGAGGATGCATAGGGCCCCGACCTCCTTTACCTCTCGACGCAGAGCTTGAACCGCTCCCACTCTGACAAGAAGTACAGCCCGTCGACCTGGGCTTTGTCGATCAAGCCCAGTCAGGATCTGGAGCTTCTCGCGGCGCTTTCCTATGTACAACCGGAGCAAGGTATAGCTTAATGGGAGATGTGGGATGTGGGATTGGGAGCTCATTTGGGAGCGTGGGGTCTTGTGGCGGGCGCTCTCGCTGTTATCTGGGTGCATGAAAGATAGCATGACGGTCCTGCTGTCGGAGAATCGTTGGCTGATGCGACACGATCGAGCTGACAAGACCTCGAGAAACGCCTGGCATGAAGAATTCGAGTGACGTGTTCACACATTGCTCCACTCAGAGTCATGCACTCAGGCGTTTGAAGCAATCCTGCCATACAGCCGCAAGACCGAGAAAAGTCATATCCGATAAAGCGCTAAGAGCTCCCAACGTATCCCTACTTCCTCACCCCCTGCAACCTTTCCCACTCGACCAACGGGCGGTGACATATTTGATGAGATGGATGGTTGCTTGCTGGATTGCCTGTGACAAGTTCTGGTAAAGAGGAGTCAGGCGTTCCGGCGAGTTCGGGCCGAGGCTTCGGAATAGCTTTACACCGCGGCGTTCCGACGGATTCGTTATCGACGCCCTTGGGATGAATTAGATCCATTCTGGTACCCTCAGATGCCTGATGTTGGTGCTCAGCCCGCAATGACATCTGCTTGCAATGATGCATGTTGCCTTCGATTAGACACCTTCCGGCTTGGCCACCTTTCTCCGCTCCGTCGTCCCAGTGATCGAATCCTCCATGTCTTGATACGACACGGGAAGGAGGGGGTTGCCTGATCCCGGAGTCAGTTGAGTGAGACGTTCGACTTGCCGGTGCCGCACTCCAAGCACCCGTCTGGACCATGACCCAACAGCGGCCCTAGTGGTGGAGGGAAGCCGGACTGACCTGTTTCCGAAGTCCCATACACAACGCCCAGCTCGTTCGCCGCTGTTGACAGGTAGTAGCTCCTCGCATCTCCCAACGAAAGCTACCAGCCATCAGCATGGACCTCTGTCTTCATATCCATGAGAGGGGGTGCACGATCGGACTCACAACCCTCGCCTTGACGATATCCCCCAACCTGAAACACTCCCCCATCTTGACCTTATCCCGCTCCATCAATCTGCAGAATGTCAGCTTGTGCAGCCCTTCCTCGACAAACACGTCTGTCTGAAGAGTTGTGGATCCGATAGCTAACCTGATATCCGCTATCCGGACGACGCCGACGAACTCCTCGCTGGACTCGGGGACGGGACGATCATTGACGATTGAGATGGTAAGGTGAGCTTGTGGGGGGGTGAGGCGGGTCACCTGGGAATTATGAGCGAAGCTCAGACAGTGTTGGTGTAGGTATGTTGGGGATAGAGACTGACTTGACCCATCACCTATCATTGATCAGCGAGGGAGTAGCACGAGGGAGAAACGTACGATCGCTCCGATATCGGGGACGGCTCCCGCTTCATCCCGTCCGATCACATGGACCACCTGTCAAGCACGATTAGTCCCCTACCATCAACAAAAACCTCTGCTTGACCTCGTTGTGGTTCTCGGAAGGTAGGCGCGAAGGGACTCACCGCTCCATCCCGCTTCACCCTCCCAACCACGCTCGCCAAAATCCGTCCGCGATGCTCGTAGCATCCGGAGCCACATTGAGGTAGTGGAGGAGATGTGAAAGACGAAGGTAGTGGCTGCCCGGGGAGGAGGATAGTTGAGGCTGCCATCTCGGTATATGTCTGTTGAGAGATAAAGGATAGAACGAAAAGATCCAACGGAAGACCTTTTGATAGGCGTTGGGTTATTTCGAAAGTAGCGGCCTGGATCTGGGAATCGATACGACGCGCCTAATTTAGGATTTACCGAACGGCTCCGAGCGGCTTCCGTCTCCCCACAAACGACCACCTCACACATTTCCGACATCAAAACTCCATCCACACCTTCCCCCTTTTTCCTCTTTCCAGCTTATCCTTCACATTTCCTTGGACGATGCTCGAGGGTCCCGTCAGGATCACGTTCGCCCAGGTCACGAAGCGTCAAGCGACTTCGGGGCTACGGCAGCATGTCGTCTCGCGATGTATGTCTAGTCCCCCATATCACCATCCCCTCCGACTCAAGATCCAGCTAACATACTTGCCCCTCTCCTTTTCCCAAATCTGCGTGTCTGATGACGTCTCGCTTCGCTCGATTAGCCTTCCGAACAACCCCCTCCCCTTCCGCCCTGACGAAATTCCAAATGCCCGCAATGTCACCCACAATGACCGAAGGTGGGATAGCGAGTTGGAAGCTGAAAGAGGGAGACACGTTCACGACGGGGGATGTTTTGGTGGAGATCGAGACGGATAAGGCGACGATTGATGTGGAGGCGCAGGATGATGGGGTGTTGGCAAAGATCATGGTGAGTGGGCCCCGGGGGGGGGGGAGGCGGGCCGGCTCGATTTCGAAAGTTGAGTGGGATGGCCTGGGAGGGGTGGAATGCGGAGGATGACGCAGGACGGGATAAGCTGTGGTCTAGGTATCGGGGGACCTAGCCCATCCGGTCGGTGCCGGGGAGCATTGAAGGGGATCGTCGGGGAAATGGGAAGGTGTCTGCGTCTGATTCTTCTGCTGCGGATCATCTATTGTCGCTGTCCTCATGAAATACTCTGATTTTGCGAACTCGCTGACGCTGGTGCACAGCAACAAGACGGCGCCAAAGGCATCGCCGTCGGCAGCCCCATAGCGATTATTGGCGAAGAAGGCGACGACCTCTCCAAAGCCGACGCCATGGCGTCCGAATCCTCCGAGCCTCCCAAATCCGAGCCTCCCCCTCCGAACAAGGAAGAACCAAAGCAGGAGACCGAAGAGGCTTCCCCGATCGAGGAGGCAGATCCTTCAGGCGGACCGAAAGAGAAGCCGGCCGAGCAAGGCAGACAGCCCACGAAGGGGACCACTTCTGCGCTGGCTACACCGGCCGATCAGACGAAATATGGTTCGGGGAACGCGCGGACGGAGGCAGCGAAGGCGCCGGAGAAGCCAGGGCAGGGGGAGAAACCGAAGTTCTTTGCGAGTCCGTTGGCGAGGAAGATCGCGTTGGAACGGGGGATCCCGCTGGGGCAGATCAAGGGAAGTGGGCCGGAGGGGCGAATCGTCAAGGTGAGCGGGTCTACCTTTGTCACACTTAGTCTGAGCGATATGGAGGGAGATGCTGAAATCAATCATAGGACGACGTCGAGAACTACAAAGGCAGCTCTGGCGGGTCCGGTGGAGCGCCTGCCACCGCGACCACCCCCACATTCGGTGTCACTGCCACACCTGGAAAAGCTGCTCCCGCTGCGCCCGCAGAGTACGAGGATGTGCCGATCAGCAGCATGCGTCGGACAATTGGCAAGCGGTTGCTGGACAGCAAGCAGCAGATACCGCACTATTATCTCACCGTAGAAATCAATATGGGTGAGCGGATGACTCGTCGCACTGGAGCCCAACTGATGAAGCTAGACCGGATCAATAAGCTGAGAGAGATGTTCAATAAGGCAGGAGAGGGGAAGACGAAGCTCTCGGTCAACGATTTCAGTGGGTCTCGATTTGTTGTATCGTCAAGCCCTGCTGACCTAGCGCAGTCGTGAAGGCAACAGCATTGGCGCTCGCAGAGGTCCCAGAGGCCAATACAGCATGGCTCGGCGACGTCATCCGAAAGTGCGTAACTCGTTTTCACTGACCTGAGACCCAACTCGTTGACTTTCAAGCAGCTACAAACGAGCGGACGTCTGCGTCGCCGTCGCGACACCGAACGGACTGATCACACCCATCATCAAAGATGTAGGCTCGAAAGGTCTTGCCTCGATCTCCGCCGAGACCAAATCTCTCGCCTCCCGTGCCCGCGAAGGCAAGCTCAAACCGGAAGAGTACCAAGGCGGAACATTCACAATCTCCAACCTCGGCATGTTTGGCATTGACGAGTTCGCTGCCATCGTCAACCCTCCTCAATCATGTATCCTCGCGATCGGTCGGACGAGCTCGAAGTTGGAGGTCGCACCGGATGAGCCGAAGGGCTTCAGGGAGATTCAGGTGATGAAGGCTACATTGAGCTCGGATCATCGGACGGTGGATGGTGCGGTGGGGGCGAGGTGGTTGAAGGCGTTCAAGGAGTATATGGAGCAGCCTCTTACGTTTATGCTTTAGCGGGCTGTGGACTTGCTGAGCATGAGGTAATGATGATCGACATGGGTCGGGGGCGGAAAACGTATACCTATGCATATGAGGATTCACCTAGAAATGGGTTTTCGCTGTCGGGAAAAGGGAATTATAATTTCTTCGGCGATGTTCGGGCTCAGTTTCGGTTACACCCCAACCGGTCGACTAGTCTCCCCAGTCATGACAAAGCGCGTTTATCACGATATCATTGCTTGCGTACTTTTGATCCTCTTCGAGCGACGATGGAAGCGTTCCTTCTCGAAATGCTGGCTGGTCTACGACTCTTAGGCAGCAATCAGTGATCACCCGGGCCTATCGAATCAACAATTCGCCATGGCGATCAGCTTCCTCTGTCCTTTTTGACTCTGTCCGACCTCTCCCCTCGCTCTCTTACTTTTCAAACGGCGAAATCGAACCATCTCATTTCACTATCCGGGAGCTTCTAGCCATCAAGACGAAGTCGCTCTCGTCACGAACGATCCCAAACTATATTCATCCACCATGCCCGACATCTCTATCCCCCAAGCTCGGCGTATCGTGGTGGATACGACGGGAGCTCAGATCCTACAGGAGGAGTCGCCAGCTGTCAGTCTCCTATTTACTCTCGAGATACTGAAAGGGTATATGACTTGAGCTGACTTCACGTAGACACGGGATTCCCGGGGGATCTACCTCCCTCACTATATCGAACCCGTCTCATATATCGCCATTGACGTGAGCGACTCCCCAAACCTTCTTACTGCGAGATTGACTGATATGGTTGATAGATTGGCGGCTCCCTCGCCAAAGTCGTCTACTTCACTCGTTCTTCCAAACCCATCCCCACCACACCACCCATATCCCACCCATCATCCCCCTTCCTTCCCCCTTCCGAATCCGTCAACAACAGCCCTTCCCCGCCCGACTCCATCCGACCACTCCACGATGGTCCCACGTCACATACAGCCAACGGTCATTCTTCCTCCCCTTCCGACCATTGTCCACCCGAGCCCCGGCGACCCACCGTCAATGGCGCGCTCACACCCGGTATCCTCGCCTCCATTCCCCCTCCCCGCTCCTCCCTCAATTCCCACCCCAAACTCCGACCTACCTCCCTCCCTCCACCTCTCCCCGGTGGTCTACTCAACTTCGCCCGCTTCGAGACCTCCGACATCTCCTCCCTTGTCGCTTTCCTCCAAGATCTCATCTCCACCTCCGCCTCCGCCAACAACGTCTCCCTCGAGCGCATGCGAACCACCGTCAAAGTCATGGCCACCGGCGGAGGCGCACATATGTACTACGACCTCCTCGTCTCCTCCCTCGGCGTCGAAGTCACCCGGGAAGAAGAGATGGCGTGCCTCATCCTCGGACTCGGGTTCGTAGCGCACGTCCCGGAGGAGGTATTTTGGTTCTCCGAAGAATTGGTTTACAAGGTCTCGCACCCGGATCCGGACTCGAACTTGATGGAAGGGGAAGCGGAATTACCGAGACCGAGCCCGACTCCCCCGGCGTATCAAGTCAGTTTCGCCCCGACCGAGACCGAGGCGGAGGCGGCACCGAATTTCCCATGTCTGGTGGTGAATATCGGGAGTGGGGTTAGTATTGTTAAAGTGGATGAGCAGGGGAGGTTCGAGAGGGTTAGCGGGACGAGTTTGGGTGGAGGGACGCTTTGGGGGTTGTTGAGCCTCTTGACGGATGCTCAGAGCTTTGACGGTGGGTCTTCTGCCCATTTTGACATGATCCGTTTGCACTTCAAACGGTCCCCTCGCGATCTCGCATAGTCATGCAGGTCCAGCGCGTCGCCCCTATGGGAAATGTCTCAATCCACCATCCGACTCGACCCACACTCCGAGTTGTACTCGCTGCTGACGCTGTCTCTGTCCTAGAGATGCTCCTCCTCTCCGAATCCGGCGACAACGCAGCCGTCGACATGCTCGTCGGCGACATCTACGGATCCGACTATTCCAAGATCGGCCTCAAGTCGTCCACAATAGCATCCACATTCGGTAAGGTGTTCCGGAAGGGCCCGAAGAAGAGGTCATTCAAGCAGGAGGATATCGCACGGAGTCTGCTGTACGCGATTAGTAATAATATCGGGCACGTGGCGTGAGTCCGTCACGTCGCGGAAGAAATTGCGGAGGACTCGGCTGATGGGGTGTAGGTATATGAATGCTGCGAAATATGGGTTGGATCGGGTGTTCTTCGGGGGATGTTTTATCAGAGGTGGGACTGATCTACCTGAGCCTGGTCGAGAAAGCTAATGGGGAAAATAGGACACGCCGCAACCATCTCTACCCTCTCATACGCCATTCGGTTCTGGAGCAAAGGGACCATGCGGGCTTGTTTCCTTCGACATGAGGGCTATTTGTCAGTGCTTCATCTTCTTCAGTCGGCAAAAGGCTGATAATGTCGTAGGGGAGCAATCGGCGCGTGGATCAAGAACGTCGAGCCGGTCCAGGAGGAGGCGGTTGTCGCGGATAGACATCCTCCGATAGATGGGATCAGCGAGCTGCGGTTGACATAGCATGCACCATTCTAGCATCGAATGCTATCCAAGTGGAACGCCGATAAAGCGTGATGACCCATGGCGGTACTGACCGTACTGACCCTGTCACAACCGGGAAGGTCGAAGGAGCATTACAACAATTCTGGTGGACAACATCTATTAGCGCGCCATTGGATCTCGCTCTAGCTTTGGCGCAACAAGTCAACCGTATGTCTTGCTTGCACCAACTCCTTCACCTATTCATGCTTGAAAGCAGAGCGCCGACCTCCCTGTACAGACGTATCTGGTGGTCTGAATCATACACAAGTCTCAAACATTGCCCGAAAAGTACTCAGGTTTCAACTATGCATACTGGTTCACAAATCCAAACAATTCCTCAAGCCGATGCACAAGCCCTAGCCTTCTCCCTTCAAGATAGACACGCAAACCTGTTCCTACACATCCGTCTGAGGTACCACCGAAATCCCCCAAAGCGGTAAAAGCATTCTGTTCCCTCCGACACTGCTCCCTGCCCTGGGTCATGCTCCATGTTGAGAAAGTGATCTGTAAAGGTGCTGGCCTGAGGCGCAAGGCTTTTGGAGCTGCCCTCACCTCAAGGCGCCTCTCAAGGTCAAACATAGTCCTTAGTCTTCAGTCCACCTCATTGGGTCAGCATAGTTGGTTCTGCAGTGTTTGGGGCGCGGTCGGGTTCATGACCAGCGGTTTGAAGCCGGATGGTGATGATCCATAGAGTTCCTGGTTGAAAAGATGGTCTGAACATCAATATTCCTAGAGACCCTTTGAACGACCTTTTGAGACCATATTGGAGGTTAATTCACAGGCGAGTCAAGAAAATCAATCATCGTGATACTTCCCGATCGGTAATTCTGATCCACGAGATCGTCATCGAAAACCCAAAAGAAAGGTTCACCGAGGTTATCATTCATGAGAATGCATCGAATCACGTTTCTCTTCGGGGTGCAGGACAGCTCGACTGAGCAAGACACATCCCCCTCGCCACATTTCATCGGCATATGACTGCGTCGTGCAAAGGACTTCACCGGCGAATAGGACGCTACCTCAACGAAACCACTTCCAGGAGCCTCTGCAAATTGTCGGTCCGATCACGGTATGAGGATGGGATTGCTGGCAGTCGTGCTGTCAACGCAAAGCACATCCTCCAGTGAAGACCGGTGGCCCAGCTCATTGCCCATACATATAGATGCAGCGGACCTGACGGAATCTTGCCTGATTATCAGCTGGCTGACAGTACCATGGATCTAGCCTCTTACTCCTGGTGCAAGACCCCTACTTCCTTTGTCCAATAAGACAACACTTCATTTCATCCATGTCCATGATATCAGGTAGGGGAGAGTCTCAAAGGAGATCCAGTGCTGGATGCACTCTGGTTTTGATGTTCAGGGATGGAGTGATCTTCAATCCCATAGCAATTGAGGGGCAGTCTTGTCCTTTAACCTGTAGCAGACTACTCTAAGGGGCAAAATATCAACCCCCAATAAGAACAGGATACCAATAGATATGAATGGAAGTGCCCCCCTCGGCTCGTTGGAACTACGTCTCCTAGTCCCTTTGTACCTTCCTTTGTCCTATGAAATGAAAAATCCCTTGTTCTCTGTCTTATGGACTTCCTCAGAAAGACATGACAACCCATGGCCAATGCATCCCTCTCGGAGTGGAACACAAGACCTTTGCCCACCACTAGCACACAGGTTTACGATTCGGCCGTGTCCCTCCCATTTGCTTCTGGTATGCCCATTCATTCCATTTTTTGTATCTCTGGCGGACCGAAAGACATGAGAAAGATCCGATCGGAGTTTTCCCGGGACTATCCGAGATTAAGCGGGTGCTTAATGAAGCGGTGCTTGGTAATCCAGCGTGCTTCTTGTTTCCCCCCCAAGATGACCTGATGGTATATCAACATGTGGCTCCTCGCCATGACTCCAAGCGACTCCCTCCAAGTCCACGGCGAGAACTCATCTTCAGGAGCCTTCATCATGGCTGTAAGTACTCTTCATACAGATCGAGCGCCCGACCGGATTCCTAAACGTAAACGGTAGACTACGGAGTCCATCCCAAGCGCGGAGACGACGGTAGTCGTCGCAAGCGATGTCGAACAGCATGATCAGGTAAAGCACTACACGGTCCATCGTACATTGAGCTCACCACATCTTCACAGCCAGCCCCATTCGTCCTCATCACCGGGGGGACCGGTCATCTCGGTTTCAAAGTCATCGTCGTCGCCCTCGAGCTAGGCTACTCCGTCCGAGCTGCCATCCGCTCACTCTCCAAAACGGCGACAATTTTCGCCATTCCAAGCATCCGATCCCTCAAGCCCGGCCCCAAGCTATCATTCGTCGAGGTGCCCAATATCACCGTTCCCGGAGCTTACGACGACGCCGTTAAGGGTTGCACCTACATCATACATGTGGCTTCACCGTTACCCCGCGAGACATCTACAGATTACGAAGCAACTCTGATCCAGCCTGCTGTCCAGGGCTCGGTCGGGATGTTGGATTCCGCAACCAAGGTGGATACGGTCAAGCGGGTCGTCTTTACCTCCTCCGCGGTCTCTGCGATCCCATTTGCAGCCTTGGCCGATCCATCTCCTAGAAGCGTCATCAAGGACTCGGATAGAACACCAGATGAGCATGGACCCTTCAGATTTGGGGCTGTTCAGGCATATCATGCGAGCAAGGTCGCGGCTCTTAACGCCTCGGAGGCTTGGATCAGGGAGAAGGAACCCACGATTCGATCTGATCAGTATCATGCCCACATACATCGTCGGTCGAAACGAGCTCATCACCGACTTGTCCGATGTGATGGATGGGACCAATGTCAGAGTGCTCGGCGCCGTCGTGTTGGGCGACATAGACAGGGTAGTCCCGGGTACCACCGTGCTTCTAGAGGACGTCGCGAGAATCCACGTTCTCGCTCTTGATACCGACAAAATACCCGGAAACCAGGCATTCATGGTCAACTCCAACGGCGAGAAGGGCATCGTCTTCAATGACGCTCACGAAATCGTGGCGCGCAGGTTCCCGGATGCAGTCAAGGATGGGATCTTCGAAAACAAAGGGAACCAGCCGACTAAGCATGTCCCGGTCGATTTTCCAGTCGGACGGAACAGGTGTTTGGGGTCAGGTTTGCAGGCTTCGAGGAGCAGGTCGTTAGTGTGGTCGCGCATTACATCGAGTTGGCGAGAGCGAGCAAGGAGGGGACGGGGGAGGAAGACTGCTAAGTACGGCGAGTCAGCACCTCGCCCAGCCTAGACCATCTTATGAGCTTGAAAGGCATTCTCTATATGATGATCCGTCGGCTTCCCGCTTCTCAGCAATCAAGTCCTGCTTCTATTCTGGTGGTATCCATCGATCGCTCTTTGCAGCTGAACTCTTGCCTGGCCCCTCGGTCTCACCCGTGTTCTCGCCTGGCGCTTTAGCCTGCCCCGTCTCCTCCCGATCTTCACTCAGCGTCTCCCGCACTCTCCTCACGTCCCTTTATCCCGACATTCTCTCGCGAGCCTTGTCAGCCGTCGCAGCCGCCTCTCTCGCCCCGAACATAGCGGACGGTGAACGGAATGCAGGCGAGTGAGAGGAAGCCGGGGAGTGCGGCGGGGCCCAGTACATCCCGATGTTCTCGTACAGGCAATCGGTGAACCCAACGGGTCAGACCTTAGCGACACGTCTCGCGGTGCTTAAACTTTGCAGCTTACAACGGGAATGCCGCGCCAAACAATGATCGCACTACCGAGTTTGCTGCGAGGACGGAAGCTACGTACACGGTATAGCTATCGACGAGGTAAGTGAGTACCGCGAGAAAGACGACGACGATCCCGCATCCGAATGGCGCACCAAAGATGATCGGGGATGTTCCCGCCATCGGTCGCCGCGAATCCGGCCAGACCCATGCGTTTGTCCGTCTTGACCTAGTTCCGGTTGATGACCGCGAGCGAAAGTAAGACTGAGCCGGCGACGCCGATCATCACCCCGAGGAAAGCGAGACCGCCCCCGGTATTCCATGCTTTCTCGACTTGGAAGAATATGGGATAACTGCCGAAGCTGAGGTAGAGGATGCCGTGAATGATGGCGGATACAGGTGGAGAGGAGCAGGACAATGCGCTGGAACAACAGGAATTTCCATGGGTGGACCAAGGCGGCCTCTGAACAACGCGCTGATAACGAGCGGCTCCTTGGCGTCACCTCGGGACCGAGAGACGCGACCAGTTACCCGAGTCAGCGATCCCGCAAAAGAGTCGGCTCGTAAGTGTCTGGCGCGAACAGCACGAACATGGGAGACCGCCGCGCAAGAGATGGCGAGAAACCCCTCGACCCGGCGCCATCCCGTAGTAAGACCCAAGAAACCCCCACTGATCGCCCATCACACATACTGCAACTCTGCACAGGTCCCGCGACTGTCCTCAAGACAAGCCCCGAAGCACTCGGGGAGACCTTCGAGGTGAACACGATCGGACCTGTGGTCCTATTCCAAGCCATCGTCTCGCTGCGCGAGAGATCAGACCAGGCCGAAAAAGGAGGCATCTTCGTGATCTCCAGCAGTATCCTCGCTTCCATCGCCGCAGCGCCATCGTTCTTGGCCGAGACGGCTGATTCTGTCCGCAAGGCCGGGGTCAACAGAATCATCAAGCGTATCTCTTTTGCACACGAAAAGATCATCGCTCTTGCCGTTCGGTAAGTATCATCACGACTTTCGAAATGCTTAGCAAACATCTCTGTGGTCCCGGAATTGTGAATACCCCATTCGGTCTTGGTCTTCCCGACAGGGTCGATCTCCACATCCAATCGATGGGAGGAATCTCGGTCGAGGATTCGGTCAAAGGCGTGCTGAAGTGCATGGCCAGGATAGGGCCTCGTCTGGAAGTTTCTTCGACTATAATGACCTCAGGCTTCCATGGCGACGTGCTGTTCAGCCTTGTCGCTCCAGATGCATGCTTGCGTTAGATCCCTGGCATCAGCCCATTTCTGAAGATGACCAATTCCAGTCCACTCGTTGCCTTTGATGTGTCATGCATGTTCTGTCGCGGGACGTCTCGTACCGTCTTTCCGATCAAAGGATCCCAGTGCGTGTGATTGATTGTGCTCGACTCGATGCTGTCCGCTTCCTCGTGCCGTCTCTCGAAATCCCTACACCATCCCCACCGCCACTCCATTCTCCTTCCATACCCTCCCATCCTTCATCACGAACCCCACCTTCCTAAACGCCCCCTCATCCTCCCTCGGATCCGTATCAATCCCCACAATATCCGCCGCGCACCCTTCTGCGAACCACCCGAACCGTCTTCCACACCGATCTCCTCCACATGATTCCCATCCCCCTACTGTGCACGCCTCCATCACATCTTCCACCGGGACTCCAGCTTTGATCATCAGCTCCATCTCCCGCGCGTTATCGCCATGCGGGAATGTCCCTGTATCGCCACCACAGGCTAACCGGATTCCCATGTCGTGTGCGCGTTTCAGCTGTTTCAGGATGACACTAAAGCGGTCCGGGGGCTGGAGCTGTTCGGCAACGGAGAGTGTCGGTACAAGAATCACGTTGTGTTGTTTGATCGCCCGCAATCCCTCTTCTCCCGCTCGAGAGCCGTGCTCGATGGTGAGAGCCCCGGCGCGGCACGCAGCGATCACCCCGGTTGTCGTATGTGCATGGGCAGCGACGGGTGCGTTGGCCAGTTCCGCTTCCGCCACGATCGTCTTCATCTCCTCGTCACCGAAAACCAGGTCGTCGGGATTGGGATCAGCGGGCTGGAACTGCACAGAGGGGATGTAGGGATGTTGCTGTTTCGGTGGGAACCGCACTACGTGTCGCAAGGTCAGCTGTTCCTTCCCACAGCTTCTCATCGACGAGGCTACCCACTTATTCGCCGTCGATAATCCGCATAGAACTTGATCACATCCGCACCATGCCCGATCCGTCTTCGTACAGCCTTCCGAATCTCGTCCGGTCCGTCCGCCGCGTCCGCACCTGCCGGCAAACACGTCCCTCCAATACGATTCTCCGTCCGTGGCTCGTATGCTGAGGTGGAGGCTATGACTTTTGTCGCTACGTACAGACGGGGTCCGGGCATGAGTCCTCGGTTGATCGCGTCCCGGACGTTAGCGTCGGCCTCTTTCATCGATTCGGAGCCGAGATCCCTGAGGATGTCAGCGACACTCGCATGATTATGAGTGGGTTTGCGTGTACTCGCCGATACGTCGTGTATCCAGCTAGGAGAGCGACTCGACAGTGATTGACTGCCCGGATGATCCGCTCTACGAAACTCTCATCTCGTTTCTGGTTGACCGAAGGCACCTCACTGGTTCAAAGATAAGTATTGTTACCAATCAAACCGGAGCTCCGGGTTGTCAGACTACTTACTTGTATGGGTGCAGGAATATGTGTGTATGAGCATCCACGAAGCCGGGACACACGACTTTCCCCCGTAAGTCGATGTCCGGTTTCTCGATTGTCGCTGGCAGGGCCTCCTCCCGGTGGATCACGGCGGTGATGAGGCCAGACTCAGGGTCAACTTTGAGAGAAACATCTTTGACGAACTTCTTTGACTTTGGATCGAAGAGCAGGTCGGTATGTACAGTAAACTCGGCCACCATCGAAACCGCTTACTTGGCAGATAATGAGATGGGATCATGGAAGGAAGAACAGAAGATGGGGGCGTAGACATGGGAATCGAGGAGCGGCGGTCGCCGAGGCGGCTAGAACCGCTGATCGCTCCACGCCGCCCATGTGGCGCGCTGCCAACATGCTACTTTTCCCCTATTGGCCATGCTTCCCGACAGCGTTCACCTGCAAGGTCGCAATCGGCCATTTCGCCCGGTAAAGCATATACAGCAAGTGTTCGTAGGTAAAATGAAATCGGCTGTCAGGGGAAGTATGGTCGCCCTGCTCGTCAGAGTGGATAAGGATACCACGGCGGATACCACGGCGGATACCACGGCGGAAAGATTCGGTCAAGGCGGCTGCAATCTTGGTCGCTTCGAGGCATCGTTCGCCCTGACGGGTACCGCTACGCAACGTTGGCAGTACCGGGCCAAGTGGCAGGGAAGGTGGCATAGGATTTCAAAGTGAACGGGTGATGGGAGACTCACGCTTATCGTCGAGCACACGAGATGTGAACTCGTTGACTTCCGTCACGAATGCGTCCTTGAAACGCTCATAATAGGTCGGTCTGAAGAAGCGGTGACCTATCAGCTTTCACGGATCCATGTTCACTCGAGGTCATTACTGAAAGGTAATCGTTAGGTACCGATGACACGGACATCTTTGGATCATGACCAGGTTGACCTGCGGGAATTTCAACGTGATCAGGTGGGGTCAATAGTTTCGGGCACGACCAGTTCCTTGGGGGATCGCGAACTGTGAATGTCGCGGTGCATCTCGTGGTAGTAGTCAGTGAGGGTAGTCCCATGTCGTAGCGAAACAACCGGAATGAATCCATTAATTCGGGTTTGAAAGGGTGGACAGATCTCTCTTCCCTTGGCCCCCGTGCCTCATGGATCGTGGGCGAAGCCTTAGACGCCGACCAGCTTCTTATCGAAGGTTCTCTCATCATCGACATCACAAGATTTCATCTCATCCCATCATCAAGGCCTTGCTCGATGTGGCGGCGATATGATATAGGCACCCCATCTCTTTCTCGATTTTGCTTCCGAGAATCAACCTCGGCCATTCTCCGCTGAGGAACCCAAGATCTTTTCGTTAAATCAAGCCTCAGCCCCTCCACTTCCCAGTACATTCGATGAATCGAGCAACAGGACCATTGCCGATGGCGTTCTCTCAGCTCTGCCCGATGTTTTTCATCGGGTCATCTTCCGTCTCTTGTCCACGGACGGGAGCCGGGGTCCGAGGCCTTTCACGAGCTCAACCTATCCCCATATCGCGGATCCTATAAATCCTGAATTCGATCCGCAGGAAATACATTCGTGTTTACTGACGATCCGGTTTCAATACCTAATTCATCTCCTTCGGCCTTGACCAAGGATCGCAAGTCAGCGGGAAAGCAATCGTGGTCCGACCTCGCCCATGTCATCATCGTCCCTATCGTTATGGGATACGCCCCAACTCCCCGCCCAAAACACCGCTGCTGACAATGAATTGGAAACATGTCCGACCGGTGCCGAATGTCACTACACGACCTGGCCATACACAAGTCTATCCGCATCACCCTACTCGTCGGTCCGAAACTCGACGACGAGCTCTCCTCACCAAACTCTGAGCACGTCCATACCGGTCAATGGCCTGTCATCACCCGGATTAGATCTCGTCAAGGTGGTCAGTGACGATGGGGTCAACAGGTCCAGCTGCGTACATCGAAGCCGTCCCAAGCTACGTTGAGAAGTCACTCAAAGGACGACCCTAAACTGGTCATCTACGATGTGTGATACAGTTTAGGCGTTCTGGGCAGGCTGAGCAGAGCAAAGCAATTCCTTGGGTTCGTACCCGAGACGGTCTCCAGCCTGGTCAGAAGAGCACTCTCTACCAAATCCATCGATCCTCGGATTTTTCCCCATCAACGCCGCTGCCTTTTACTAGTCAGTCGAATCCCTTCCGTCCTGCTCGCACCCGGACGACCCGGCTTCCTCGCCACGCCCGAGCATGGTGGGATATGACGTATCAACAAGGAGAAGGTCGACGACGGAAGTAGCAAAAGGAGATGGATGAGGCTCAAAAGGTCCGTACCTGGATTGAACGGGAATGCACAAGTGTGTCTGGTGCCACATTGGCAAGTGCTTGCTCATGATGCCGTGCGCTCCTTTCGTGGTCAGTGGGATTGTTTAAACGCGCGTAGATCAGCAGGTGAGCTCTGAACAGTCTCATTGCGGAAGGAACAGCGCTGGCGAAGTGTCGATGCGCAGCCCGGACCATCAAGTGCTGATTTAGCAGGCTATCCTCTCGGGTATACATACCTCTTGTGACAATCCCCTTTCGCGGCGGACCAGCCACACAATTCAGCGCAGCGTGAGCCATCTATATCGCTCTCATGACTCTGTTGATCCATGCCAACAATGGAGCTTGTCCACGGTGTTGCGATCGAGCTCGTTCAGATCAAGACCCTCAAGGACGTCTCCTCCCCCACAAAGCTTCATCGCGGCGTCGAGGTGATCGGGCACTGAAAAGGCGATCAAAGAGGGGACGAAACGCGGTGTGGGCTGGAGTGAAGGTCAAGGAGGGTGATGTGATGCAGGAGAGCTTGAGGAGGTCGAGGGGGAAGTAGCATTCCAGATGGACTCGGGGGAGCCGAGGGAAGACGATGGAAGGTCTAGCGCGGTATTTTTGAAGCGATGCACGAGTCCGACTCAATCGCGATCCTCCTGGAACTCTGTGCCCAGTCAGCGAGAGGATTGCAAGACATGATCAGTGCCGGATCAATCGCTTCAACGTTTGATAGTAATGCCCCTTTGAGTGATCCCGAGATGAGCCTGGGTTTGAAGGGATTGATGGCCTCCTTTCGCTTCGTCCAGGCTCAAAGTCCGTTCGTTCCCAAAGCCCAGCAAAGTCCATTCATCCAACCTCGCCTGGAACCCCGGTCGTCTATCGGCCCTAGCCCCGGCTCTTCACCCGTCCCCTACATCACTATCGTCCTCTCCGTCACCCCGGTGGGCCTCTTCGACCCTGTCATCCCCGTCGTCCCCGACTCCATCGTCTCTGCAGTCCTGGCTGTCTCTGAAGTTCTCGCCGTCTCCGCCGTCTTCGCCGTCCGCATTGTGGCTGCCGTCTTTGTCGTCGCCGCCGTCTTTGTCGACCTGATCGAAGGAGCCGCCGCCCCTTTCGGATTAACCACCACCACCTGAACAATCCCCTTGACCAACTCGCTCATCTTGGTATCCAACGCCGACCTCTCCACCTCCCTCAGTTTCTCAGCCTCCACAGCCGCTTTCCTCTCTCGATCCAACTTCTCCCTCTGTTCCAACCAGCTCTCCATCTTACTCCTCCACCCTTCCCTCTCCGTCCTCAACGAATTCCGCTCCTCCGTCATCTTCTTCAACTGTCCCTCGAGGTCCTTGATCCGTTTGCTGAGTCGAGTCTCCACCTCCTCGTTCCGCTTATTCAATTCAATCCTCACCCTCTCCTCGACAGCCGTCTCAGCATCAGCTTTATCGAGCCTCGCGACCTCCTTCTCCGACTCCCTCGCCTCTCGGGACTCCTGCAACTCGACGAGAGTCTCTTCACGCTGTCGTTTGGCCTCGGCCACGGTGTCTTCGTAACGGGCCAGGGCATCTTGCGCCGCGTCACGCTCTCGAACGAGGATGGGGTAATCGTCGTACACTTCAAGGAGACGTTGGATCCCGATGGGTGGGGCTTTGGGGGGCACTTTGGAGGGCCGGAGATAGGACATGATCGGTGACGGGAGGCTTGGCTGGGGGGACGGGGGAGTATGAGGGTGTTGCCCTGTTCTGAAGCTCGTTCAGGACCGATGGGGAAGGAGGTGATATGCGGATCAAATGGTATGGCTTGTCAGATAGCAGTGAATTGTGTCGAGGACATATTCCCAATCGCGGATGATCGTTTGAGGAAAACAGCCGAAGATAGGAATTTATTTGTTGACGCCACCCGGGAAGGAATCCAGGAACCACCGAAATGACGTCATGCTTTGTCTGTTGAAGTCGGCGAGTCAATCAAATAGAAAGTTGGCACCATCCCCTCCCTTTGGCTCGCCCTTTCTAACAGCTCGTAGGTTGTTGCTCTGGCGGCTTTGATGGACGAGAATAACGTCAGCGACAACGATGCCGATGACGAGGACAACGTAGAGGATGCTCACGGTGTCTCCCTTGGTCCCCACCTGTCAGATAGCCAAGCATCAAGCCTCCCAAGCCTGCCACCCTCCCTACGGGCTGGATCGCTACCACCATCCACCCAAGCCTCGCAAATGCCCTCTACTTGCGGATCCGAGCATAGTAAGCCCCCAAGCACGGGTGTAGACGCCCATGGGGAGGTATTGGCTGACAGGGGTCCCTTGGAGCGACGTAGGGGAGGGACGGGAGGGTCTGGTTCGCTGGGAGGGATGGATGGCTTGGAGGGCATGTGTGAAGGGTGGGAGGAGTCGGAGCAGGAGTAAAAGCTCGAGCAGAGCGACTACATGAGGCGTAAGCTCGATCTCCAAGAGCAGCCTATGCAAGTTGCGCGCAGAGAGGCTAAAGACAGGCGGAGGAAGGATAAAGGGGAGATGCCGCTCGCCTGGAGAAAAAGAGATCAGAGAAGAGGCTAGGGAACGCATGAAGCACGACGCTAGCCTGACCTATGACGAGGCAGTCAGCGAGGCAAAGCACGAGCTTGGAAATGTGAATAGTGATAGCGAAAGCGATGTATGAGACGCACCAGAGCTCCAAGGTATCCAAGTGCCATTCTTCTCCATCTAACTCGAGCATCCTATCAATCAATGCCTCCCGCCCGGGCTGTGAGATGACTTCATCTGCATCTCCTTGGTCGGCATGCGTTTGAGCGGGCTGCATGTCCCTTGGGTCGAGTTCCAGAGGGTGGATTTTGAGAAAGAGGTTATGGAGGACGACGGCGGCGACGATGAATGCGTGCGTTCGGGCTTGATCGCGGCGGCTGCGGAGATGTTGACCTAGCGACCGGAGGGCGGGGAAGCGGCTCTTGAGTAACCAAATGTCTGCTCCACCTTGACACGCATGGGGGGGGCAGCCTTCATGTCGAAGTAGGCCGCTTGACCGCAGAGGACGCTCTGTCGGGCCGATTTGGTGAACATGGAGACGCAAAGCTCGGTAGCGGTGAACCCAGAGTCTGCCAGGACGTACTGAGAAGGGCTGAAATACTGACGATGCTCGGCAAAGACGTTCATAAAGAGTTGAACTCGATGATCGCTTGACAACGCTGGGTGATCCGAATTGTATGTAGCGAATGCGCAATCGCAGTCCACAATCGCGACAAATAGTAAGCCGGACTTGTTCTTCCAGTTGTGGAACGCCCTGGCGTCTTCTCTAGCGGGCTGGGCTCTGAGGTTGACTTGGCAGCCATCCATCAGACCGATGCAGTCGGGGATGCCGTAGTTGCGCTCGAATTGCTCTTTGATGATGGATCGCTGGATGGCGATAGGCCAGGGGATGAACTTTGAGGCCCTGCGGAGGATTGCTTTGAGGGCTCGGTCTGTCCATAGGTGTACTTCACCAACTACAAACGCTATAAGCTCGGACAGAGGGAGCGGAAGTGAGACGTACATGAGACGCAAAATCAGAAAGAAAGCTGCCTAACGTCCGTCTGATGGGCGAGCCGGTAGAGTGAGAGACCAAGTTGGTAGAGTGGAGCGGCTTGTGGGTTGCTTCCGCGAGATATGAAGACTTGACCGTTCTCAAAGAGACGAACAAAGTTGCGTAGTTCGTCTGGGTACAAGCGGAAGGGGTGATAGTGCTCCAGCCCCTCGAGATCGAAGAGGGAAGTGTTGATACGATGGGAACGGTAGTCTTCTCCAACGCCCAGGGAAGCGCTCGAAGTAGCGGTAGCGTCGGATCATAGAGCAATATCGGAGGAGCTTGCGGATGCAGCGGCGGACGGACATCAAGCGGTAATGCGTAGCGATCAGTCCAAAAGGATCGTCGTCGGTCACTACCACTTTGCATCTCTGCATACGCATTAACCTGCCCCTCTTGTTTCACCTAAAGCGAGTCATTATGGCTTTCGGTCTGCTGATGCAGCGATCCCCCAGGCGCCGTATGAGCCGGCCCATCCTGCTTCCTCGGCGTCTTCAAACTCCCTCCCATCCCCTCACTTCCACCGATCCGGTCCTCCGCCGAACCCGCTCCTTTAAGTCCCGTAGAGGTGTTGGTGGTGGAATTTCCAGCGGGTGCGGTGTTGATGTTTGAGGCTAGGTTGCCGGGGTGAGCCTGGTCAATGAAATCAGCTGACACCCTAGGTACCAGATAAAGTGGATTGAGGCTCGATGGGACGGATGATATCGGGAGAGACTCACATCATTGGCAGCATTCGAAGCAGTGTTTTTGACATCGGAAGACTCGGCTTTGGGGTCGGTCTGGACGTTCTGTTTGTCGGCCATGTCGAGTCTACGCCGTCAGAACAATCATCGACTGTCGTATGGGGGCGAGACGCCGTTTGCTCACGAGTGCTTGTGGTTTTTTTGGGTTGTCCAATAAGATCAATATCGCAAGGATCCCCGCGAAATTGGCCGAAGTCGGGTCGGTGAGCGTCATCCCTGTTGAAAGGCGTACAATATCGGGCGCCTATCCAGCTAGGTGGCAGGCCTAGTTGGCAGCTTCCCTCGGACTCAAACATCACAAGGTGGCTGCCAACAATTCCGAAGTCATGTCACGTGACATCAGATCGCCACGCTCCGCTGGGATTTTCCAAAGGACACCGGCAACCACCCGACTTCCCGCACACGCCATGTCAATCAACAGCTCGACCACCTCCTCCCAAGTTCCTTCGGACCCTGCCAGAGGAAAAAGCCAAGTCGGTCAGACCGATACGCAACCAGCCTCGGGAACCCTCGAGAGTCCAGCTGCCGGTGTTGGAAGCAAAGACGTACGTTCATCCGCAAATGCTCCGAGAGTTGATGGAGCTAAGGTTGGCAATTTCCATTACAGGCTCAGCAGTCGACAAAAGGCGAAGGGGACGTCGAGAGCGGGTTCGTGAACAGTTCGAGCGCAAAGAATGTGGTGAAGGAAGCTCTCGGCAAATGATGCGTCGGATTCGTGGGATTGAGGGGTGAGATGGAGTGACGGGGCGGGATCACGAGAGCGAGAGGCTTGCTTTCCCTCGTATGTAAGGAAAGGGATGATATCCGAATACCCACCTTGGCGGATTCTGACGATTTCTCTGATAACGATCATTCTCTTCTTACGTTCATTGCCGTTCACCTTCTCTGCGGATAGTACCAATTCGCGACCTTGTTCTTGACTCGCTCACAACACCAGGATGACTATTGCTGCATCGTCGTATCGATTCAAACTGCATGCGTGCTTACTACACAGGTCTAAGCTTTCCCCTCCCTCTTTCTCGCCTCCTTCTCCACCACACTGGGGCATTCGTCTACCCTGTGGTCTCCTAAACCACAGTTTCTGCACAGACCCCTCCTCTCCGGGTCGTCGGCCATTTCACGGCGGCGAAGAATATCAGCCGGAGTTCCGGCAACAGCAACAGTCAAGGTGGACGAGGTACGGCGGAGAAGGAGAGAAAGTCGACGAGGGCGTGGACGAGATTGGCGGTGGGTGGCAGGGTTGACGAGAGCAGGCACGAGTAGGAAGAGGCAGGGGCGTACGACGGGGCTTGGGATGGAGCTGGGGAAGGTAAGGGCAGCGGCGGCGGTACGAGCGGATACGGCGTTGAGCGGGGCGTGGCGGGATGAGGGCGGCGGCGGCAGACTGGATTTCGACGCGGTTTGGCCCTTCAGTCGAACCACCAAACGTCGTCACTCGAGAGCGTTCGAGTTCGGCGGATAGGGACGGGGGAGAGCGCGCGGCGAAAGTCACAGATGGCGGAGCGAGTGGGCGTATTCTCGCAGCGCGCCAGCCGGGCGTTGAACTCGGCCACAAACTCCTGGATAGGACCAGTCATCCGGAGCGAGCGAAGGCGGTCGAACTCGTTGTCGAGTCCGCGAGCGGATAGATAGACTCGACGAAACGCGTCAAGAAAGGCAGACCAAGTCGTGGGCGGGTGGGTACGGGCGAGGTTGTCAAACTAGACGGCGGCTGCGCCGCTCATAACGGTGCGAGCTTCATCGACTGACGAAAGCGCAACATAAGCGCCATGTGAGATTTGGTGAGTTTCGCCCTACTAAGGTTGTCTGAGACATAGTCAATGATAGTATCCTCTGGCATTGTTCCTCTTCAGCTCTCTCAATGGCTTGAGTATGCCAAGCATAAGAAAATCTTCAAGGTAGCTAGTGGTCGAGATTTCAGCACCTGTAGTGAAGAAGACGTTCATATACAAGTATGATGTATGAATGTCCGAGGTGAAGCTGTCAACTAGGCCTGCTATCTGGCTGGATAGGCGAGCTTTTCTTCACGCCTTCAACACAAATCCCCCCCTCCACACGTGGCGGTAAACTTGTACGACGCACCCAAACTCACACGAATTCTTGAGCTTTCCAACGGTACCATCCCCTCAGAGCGTAGAGCGCAGCGGAGTCCCAAGCACATGATGCCTACTTTGACCAAGGACACCGCCATAACCCTCAATTCCGGCATAAAGGTCAGTCCGTCTTATTGGGTCGAGAATGCACACACCTATTCTCTCCTTCCAAGTCCGACCTGACTTCCGGTGCTAATGATCTCCTCATGGGAAACCTTTGGTATCTAGATACCTCAGCTCGGCTTTGGGGTGTACCTGTCGCCCCCGGAATTGACAGCGAAGACGGTCACTTCTGCATTGGACGCCGGGTACAGGCATATTGATTCCGCTCAATGGTACTTGTACGTCCCCACTGTACTCCCCTCCTGCATCCTGCTGCGGACCTTCCTCCGACACGTGGGCTGACATCACGATCGATGAATTGGCAGCAACGAAGAACAAGTGGGCTTGGCTGTTCACTCCTCCCCTCATCCCCGCTCCTCCATCTTCCTTGCCACCAAGCTCGGTCACGCAAATCGCATCATCGAGCACCTGCACGAGAGCGTCGCCAAGCTAGATCCTAGACAGGACGGTTATGTGGATCTGTTCTTGATTCACTCGCCAGCTGCTGGACCGGAGAAGAGGGAGGTGCAGTGGAAGGCTTTGGAGGAGCTGGTGGGGAATGGGAAGGCGAAGGCGATCGGGGTGTCGAACTAGTGAGTGGGTGATCTCATTTGGTTCCATGCGTTGAGTCTGAATCGGGGTCGTGGGAGACGACAGGCAGAGGATTGGTAGGGGGAGGAAACGCAGTCGAGCTGACTTTGAGCACCTGACTTGCGTGTTTAGCGGAGTGAGGCATCTTGAAGAGATGGAGGAGTACGCAAAGATCCCTCCCAGCGTCGACCAGATCGAGGTATGTCGTTGTATGCAAAGTCCGGCTCATACCCATTGTTGATCCCTTCTCTCGATTCTGTAGCTACACCCCTGGTGCCAGGTCTGTCTGTCTTTCATTCTCTCGATTACCCGCAGACGTGTTATAACCGCTAGCAACCTGCGATCGTCTCCTATTGCCAATCCCACAACATCGCGCTTGAAGCGTACTCGCCCCTCGTCCAGGGGACAAAGTCCACGGACCCGACGCTGGTAAAGATAGCGCAAGACACGGGGAAGAGCTGGGCTCAGGTATTGATTCGATGGAGCTTGCAGAGAGGGTGAGGGGATTTTCAATCTGCGTCCGCGCAAATGCCATGCTCATGGGGATCTTCTGTCCGGCTGTAGATTCATCCCGCTTCCCAAATCGGATACCAAAGGGAGAATCATCGCCAACACTGACGTCTTCGATTTCAAGCTCTCGGACGAGCAGATGGGATCGCTCAATGGGCTGGACAGGGACGAGCATGTGTGCTTGAATCCAACTGGGTGTCCTTGAGAGTCTGGATGGGGTTTCGCTCGCAGTGTTGGCGTTCAGATCAAGATTGGGACAGGGCTTGGACAGGTTAGATACGGTGCGATCATGACAGAACGACAACATACGGATTACGGACATGGCCCTTCCCATTTGAGCCGTTCAAGCTCTACCATTCACTCTGAGCGAAATCAAATTTAAAATCCGCTCTGACCCAAATCGAGGTTCCCAGACAGGTGGATGCGCTGCGACTTTAAGCGACGTGAACAGGAATGTATGAGCCGAATGCGTGATTTATCCACACAAAGTATCAAAGCCTGTTGGCCTAGGGCTTCGAAACATGTTTCCGAGACTTTGCTGTCCTGTCTGCAACCAGTCCTCAAACACCGCACGAATCCCGCCTGATTCCCTAAGCCTCGAAGATCCTAGCTGTACTGACGTTGAGCTGCAGCGTCATTAACGGTCAGCCCATTCCTCATGCCGCCGGCTTCACTGGGTCTTGAAGCAGGCTTCGAACTGACTCACCCTCGTCCACTTTTTCCCCAGCCACCACCTCCTCATCAACATCCCTGGCCAATAAACGTGCCACAAAACCACGAACGGTATCCAATCATCCGCCACGAGCGTGGGGTCGACTCGCCACCGCCACGGCTCTTCGCTTGGTCTCCCATCTGGTCTGGCTCGGAGGCAAGCGGGTAGGGAAGGGTGGATGAGCGAAAGGAGGGGGAGGGAAGGGCTGAGCAGAGGGAGATATCGCGTGATGAGATCGTTATACACCCACGAGCGGGGGAGTGTAGCTGGAAGCGGGCGGAGGGTGTCGAGTACAGGATCGGTGAAATAGCAAGAAGCGATGTCGGAGATCGGTAAGAGGATGAGAGCGGTGTGTGCGCGGGCGTTACATTCCAATGGATAAAGCTGCCCATCTTTGGTGGACTCGATGAGGTCGAACGAGAAATGACCTGTTAAACGACGTTTCCAACCCGACGAGGTTGGGTCGGTTTGGAGTCGGTCGAGTAGAAGTCTTGTCCAGGCTTCGGCGCGGAGGCCGACGGCATCGGTCGTGGCGTCCTCGTAGGTCAGGAGCATGTCGTTGGAGGGACATGTCACGAAGGAGGTGATTCGACCGTCGATCACCGAGGTATGAGTGCACCATTCTGGCAGGATTACCGGTATCAGTTCCACTTGTTCAGAGGTCAGTGAGGTCCGAATCGCCCACCTTGACCCGGGATGAATTCCTGAAAGACGTAAGGACATTCCTCGGTGATCCCCAATCTCAACCCGTCCAACGACCCCCTCGACCTCCCCAATTTCTCATCATCCCCCTCCAGCGGGAAGAGCGTCAGATCCCCCCGATTCTCATCGAGCCCCATACATTTCAACACGTATCTCGGCTCCCCCGAATCCTCCCCGAGGAACGCCATCGCCTCATCCACACTCTTCACCATTCGACCTTTCGGGATCGTCATCCCCAACCGACCTACAAGAGCCATGAACTGATCCTTGTCGTGTAGATCCGACATCGTCTCCGGATCTTGGATGAACGTCCGACACCTCCCTTCGGAGAGGGCAAACATCTCTTCGGCGGTACGAGCGTCTTCTACGGAAGAGCCAGCGCCGGAGACGGGGATGAACAAGGTGGCAGAGTGAATCTGGGCGATGGAGAATAGTTTGGATGAATACTGGGCGTAGGAATGGGAGACGGGTGGGAGGAGGTAGAATCTGTCGACGGCTTTCGAGAATCGCATGGGGCAGAGATCTCCCCATCTGCAGAGAAACGGCAGTCAGATCCGATGCGCGAGGTCGAGGGGACGGGATGATCTCTTACCCCTCTTCCTCCACACCAATAACTTCCCATCCTGCCCGCTTGAAAGCCCGTGCTAGCCTATCCTGATTCAACGTGACCGCGATCGTCAGCTACACCTGATACAGCTGATTGATCCACTACTCCTCGAATCTCCTTGGAAATGTTGATACTCACGTCAACCCTTTCGACATCCTTCCACCACTGATGATCACGCAGCCTGACTCATCCCCCAAACGCTTCCTTCCCTCGTCCGCCCCCGACCCATCACGAAGCTTGTCCTGCACCATGCAGCACGCTACTGCTGTGAAAGTGACGGGGAGGAGCAGTAAAGACAGGCATGGGAGTATGACGCTGGAGAGGAAGTTCTGGGCTGGTGTCGGGATCGCTCGAACCATGTCGACGGTAGGTGAGCCAAGTGAGCAGCTGATGGGGAGGAACGTCGGACAGGTTGAGTGAGAGGCTGGAGGTGGAAGGGGTGTTCGGAGACTATACTTTGTCAAGTCATGGTGGATGACGGCATTCACCGGATGCAAATCGGTGATTTCCGATCGTCCTTATCGGCCACCTACCTCCAAATCGGGACACGACGGATACAGTCATTTCTCTGGATACTGAACGGAAAGCGCCCAGGGTCATAAAACAGAGTTCGATATGATCGATGTAGATAATCCATAACATAATGCTATTGATACTCGTGTCTATCCTTTTGAGCCGTGAGGGATCTACATGGCTCATTTTGCGTGGAGCCCCTAATTGCCCGAAGTGCCGTTGATCTGCGCACAAACAAAGGGATCAGCTTTGTCTCTCAAATCTCTGTACAGGAGCTAAAGACGTACCCCGTTCGTGACAACTCCAGTCGAGTCGACCGGTACACCCCCAGCCTGAACGGCAGCCTTCCTCGTCTTACACATACTAATCCCACTCTTCTTCAGACTATCCGCAGTAGCCTTCCCTTGCCCACTCGCACTCTTCCCAGCATCGCCCTTGGCATACGCCTCGGGATCGGCACCGAGATCTCCAGCATCGACGTACGCCTCGATCCCGTCCCCGGAACCGAAACGAGACATGACGAACTGCTTGTGGGTCTCGAGGACGGAGCGGAGCTCTTCGATACCGACATCGTTGAGGAAGGTGCAGGTGCCGAAGTGTCCATCGGGAACTGCGAATCGCTGTTTACCGTCTCGTGTCTTCCTGTTGGAGAGTACACGCTCAGCTTAATCAAAGCTACATCCGACGTCCCGTGGGGACAGGGCGGATAGCCTCGACTCACTTGATGGCCTCCGTGGCGACACCGATCAGCTCATCGTTGAACGCCTCGTGATCCATCGACAGCCCCACAGAAGACACGAGGTGGAACCACTCGTCTCGCTGAGAATCGTCGATGAGTCCGCGGGAATGAGCGAGTGTGATGGAGTAGGCCATGTCGATCTGTTGAAGCGTCAGAATCTCAACAGCCACTCATCCCTCCTGCCTATTGCGAATGGCAGGGCAGACGTGCATCACGTAGCCCGATGAAGACAGGAGGGATAAAAACAGGAGTTGTCTACTCACCGTGATGGCATGTCCGTGACGCAGAGGGATTCGCGGAGTCAATTCGAGCGTAGGCGACCAAGTATGTCCGAAAGCGATGACTCTGTCCAAGCCGAGTTCATGCAAGTTGGGCGACTCGAGCTGTGCGTGAGATCAAAACAAGCGAAGGTCAGCTCTGTATCGCCAATCACCGGACCACGAAGGTGGCAGGGTCCTCACCTCCAACATAATCTCGATCCCTCGATGACAAATCTCCTTCCCTGGAGCTTTCACGTGTTCCCCACCATCCTTGTAACCGAACCCTGTCTCGACCAGCTCCTTGCCGTGCTTGACGAGCAGGTCCCACACAGTCTTCTCGCCTACAGAGGCGATCTTGACGAGTTCGGCAAAGCCGTTCCGGACCTGGGAAGTTCACGAGCGGTATATCAGTTGGGGGGGACATATACCAGCAGAAGTTGCCGAGGGCTCACCTGTCCCACCGGGAGGGTCTTTAGGAAGGAAAAGTCCAGGAAGGTGTGTTGAGGAGCATGATATGCGCCCAGCCTAAAAGTGCGATCAGCACGACAATTCTTTCGGGTCACCCATTCATTCCAATTCTCCCGCCCATAGCCCACAAAAGCTCGTTCATACCCCCAGACGCTTGGAACACCGCACTCACCTATTCTTCAGCTTCCTATGGTTCAACCCCACCTTGATACTGACGCTCGCGTCGATCAAACCGATCAGAGTCGTCGGAACCCGGATGAAATTGCTCGATCGGCGATAAGAGGCACAGGCGAAGCCCGACACATCGGTCACCAATCCTCCGCCGATGACGAGGGTGGGCTCGGTGCGGACGATACCGAAGGAGTCCATGGCGTCGACGATCTCGAGCATGGTCTGTGGGTTGGGGCAGGCAGAAAGAGGGGAGGAAGGGGGCGGTGTGTGTTGTGTGTGGGAGAAGGGGGGGGGGGGGCAGAGATCAGCTTCTCGGACTGCTAGATGTGAACCCATAGGTTGATGCAAAAGCGGGTTTTCACCGACCTCCATGTTCTTGTGAATCTCCCCTCCGTTGATGACCTTCCATGTGAGCTCGATGTCGTAGTGCGCAAAGTAGGCTTCGATCTGGTCCTTGTAGATCGGTTGGACAACTGGCGGTGGAGAAACGAAAGGGGACATCAGCGGCCTTCCAATGTCATGACGGGTAAGCATTGCTCCTGCTCCTCTTCCAATAACAAGCTCGCGGGCGGTCCGGGGAGAAGCCCCGGAACTCACTGGTGTCAATCACGATCAACACCCTCCCCCATCTCTCATAAATCTCGGCCAGCTTTGCATGCTGAACGTCGAAGACGTGCGAGACGTAATGGAAGTTGTACTTGAGCGCTTCGTAGCCTTCGACGGTGATCGAGCCCTTGACGTCCTTGGTGACGGATGCGGTGAGGTCAGACATGGTGGAATACGGGACGTGGGCTTGGGTGTGGACGTGAGTGAGGGTGGATGATGGGGAAAGGGGGGGGGGGGGGGGGAGGACTGTGCAGGCGGT
>JAABUP010000493.1_pt1 | contig 86769 bp, 112 predicted proteins | sample 5559201 | NCBI WGS metagenome assembly JAABUP01 (sample SAMN10711887, study PRJNA513373) | rock metagenome | isolation source: Antarctica rocks | place: Antarctica
GTAGGCCTTATAGGGATGCACAAGACAGGCTGCTCTGGAGAGACAAGACTTGTCCTGCACGTACCTAGCTCATCATGAGCTGGAAAGCGTTTTAATTATTATTATTATTATTATAACGATAGATACGTGTATACAGACACAGTGTGTCTGTATCTGGAGCTATACTTCATCAAATAAACCGAAAACTTCACCATAAGTTTGCCTATGACTTCTATAATCTTGCTACTTGAATGCATATACCATTTCCTGCTCAAGGAGAGCAATGAGGACACAGTCAGCCATGGCTGTACCAAAAGACTCCTCATCAACAGCAGTGCAAAGCAGCTCTAACCATGAAGTTCCATCATGCAGCAGTTTTGGAGTTGTTGCCGGGTTTCGGTGCCGCTTGCCTACGTTTCACAAGCAGATCATAGTACCTGTGCCAGTCTGCATTGCTCTTTGTGGCACTGCTAGGAGCCCCTGAAGCGGCAGCAGCTTGGCTTTGCTCAGTCACTTGACTGCTCGACATGCTTCAGTACGTTTGAGACCGTGGGAGATGATAAACTGCGTTTTACAGCTGCAAGATCAATGTTCCCGCTGGACCTCACGGTAGCCGTATACGCTTTCTGTGTACGGTCAAATAATGCGTCCCAATTGGGCTTGTACAGCGTATATACTAGCGTAAATACGCGTATACGTATATTATACGGATGCGTACTTAACAAGCCTAATCTGATGTGAGGTTTCACGCTCTACGTGGATTGCAAGGACAAGTTGTCCTGGACCCTTATTCGAAACTGGCTGTCATGATTTGCATGAATTACAAGCCACTTGTAATGCTGAGCACCATGGATGTCGCACCCTTGATATGACACATCAGCATGATCGTAGCAACCTACATTGTTACTAGCCTCAAGCAATATTGTAGCGAATGCACATTGATCCAGAGGACTCTGCCAGTGAGCTGGTAAGTAGTCAGCCTCTGCCTTGCAGCATGAGCTAAGCATGTTATGCACTTGCAATTGTGCCGGATCTAGCGCATGCCGTTCATCAGGCGGTCCAGCACAATGTTGAGGTCAATGCTTTGACCACTCTCCATGAGCTTGGTCACCACGCCTCGAACCTCATGTCTGCTGAACCCCATGTTAACGATGTCATCAATGACCTTCTCCAGAGGAACAGTGTGCGTTTGAGGCTGTCCTCCACCCTGCAGCAGAGCACCAGAGATGCAAGCATTTGCCATTGAGCTGACATCTTTAGGTCATTGTGCATGTAGTGTTAGTGGCCCTTCAACGGTATGTGCTTATGTCTGAGTACACAACCAGTCCACCAAAGCTGTCGACGCAGTAACAGCAGAGCAGTCTGTAAGATCATGCAATGAACTGTGTCCAAAGCCTCCATTCAACGTTGCACAGCAGCTTCTTTGCAGCAAAAGGTTTGCCTTGCCACAACAGCGCGCATTGGGGGCAGTGCAAAAGACAACGATTGCAGATGGACATGGCAAACATGAAGAGCCCAAGATGGGCCCTGCAGCATTGAGCTAGGTGCAGACAAGAGCAAGACAGCAACACTGAAAGCTATGCATGGCTTCATCATGGTAGTCATGCCCCCCTGAAACCTAAAATCTTGAAATGTGAGTTTTCGTTAATGCTTAGATAGCAACACAACATCTGCAGGTGCAAGCAGCATGGTCAGTTAGGCAAGTATATATATTATGTTGAACTACCCTATTTGCAATGTGAATGTAGACTCTTACTTCCAATAAGCATAGGCTTGGCAAGCAAGGGCAGTACCTGCGGGGCTGGGGAAGGGGAGGTGGAAGGGCGGCTCATGAAGGGCTGCTGCTGCTGGCCCTGACCTGGGCCCTGGTAGCCAGGCATCTGGGGGGGTGGCTGGGGTGGCGCTGGGTAAGAAGACTGCCCCTGCAATCAGAGATGATGTTCACTTTGTAAGATGCAGTACCAAGAAAGTTAGCTAGAACAGCCAGACAGCAGGTGACTGATGATGGAGGATATGTATACCACATGCATACCACATGCATGCAGTGTGCATCTCACAGCAAAACTCATTTTGACAAACCAGCTGGGAATGTCTGACAATGAGAGTGATATCAGCACAAGCAAGCGCAGCTCTAACATTGCATGTTGCAACTTGTGCTGACAGGCAGCCGTGTGCCGACGTTGACATGCCATTGTACACAACAGCCTATGCTGGCATGTATATATCGAGGCCGCTTGTTACAGTGTGACAGTGGTAATAGTGTGAAGGCTTGAGCATACCTGGCTAGAGCCTCCGGTGTACCCCTGTGCACTGTTGTACTGCTGGAAAGGGGTTCCCTGACCTCCATACTGTGGAAGCCCTCCAGGAGGGGGCGGTGGGGGGTTGTACTGCTGGCGAGGGGGCTGGGGTGTAGAGGGTGGGGGTGGAGGTGGGGGCGGAGGTCCACCACTAGAACCCTGAAAGCGCATCAAATGCATCATTGTGCAACTGTTACATTGAATGAGCCTTGGGCTCTCAGTATTGCAGAGCATTTACGAGGTGGCGCAGGTAGCTGCTCACTTGTGTTTCTCCGTTGTGGACGCTTCAACAGCTTCTTGAGGCAGAGCTTAAAATGGGGTCCCATGCAGACATCTCGAGTACATTAGCAATGGATTAAGAAATGACTGAGATAATCAGCGAGCCATAATGCACATCTGAGACAACAAAAGCCCGCATGGGTGTCACAATCTAGCACTGAAAGCTTACTTGAGAATAGAAAGAACCTGGTCGACTAGATGGGGGAGGCAGGCTTACCCCAGGGGGTAGGTAGGGGGCTGGTGAAGCTGAGCCCTGCGTCAATGCATGCATGATCAGGACTGACACATGTCTTGCACCAACAGCAGGCAATGCATATATGATCAGGACAAAAATATGCCATACTCAACAGGCAGTCAGTAACGTGGCCAGCAGCCAGGAGAGCGTGGTATCATTGCTGCAAGGCATCATGCCCTGATCAAACAACCAGTTGAAACCTAGGGCTGTTGAGGGGACAGTATGCCAGCTAGCCTCGGACAAGATGTCGTACCTGAGGTGGCATGTAATGCTGAGAATGCTGCCTTTCAGGCACCCCACTTGGGCCTGGGGGAGGAGGAGCCCCATAGCTTGGGGGAGCCTGAGGGCCGCCCTGGTACAGTGGGGTCTTACTGGTTTCTAGCTGTGGCATGGGGGGTGGGGGAGGGGTGTAGGATGGCGTGCTGGGGGGCTGGTATGGCATCTGTTGGGGTGGCAAGGAAGATGTAGAGGAGTAGGATGGGCTTGGAGGGGTGGGTTGGGCAGCAGGAGGAGCCCACTGGGGAGCTTGAGGAGCTGCTGACTGCTGAGGGAGCTGAACTGGGGCCTGAGGCAGTGGTTGAGGAGGCTGAGGTGCTGAGTAAGCTGGCTGCTGTTGCTGCTGCTGTGGGGGTGGAGCAGATGCTGGAGCAGCATAGGGGGAAGGTGGCTGGCTATAGGCCTGCATGTATGGGATGCTCAGTCACATCCCCAACCATTGTCAGCACATTGCAGCTGCCAAATGTGTGGTGTCCAAAGGACAAGCAGGTCAGAACGAACAATGTCAAACTGACTACAGGCAACTTTGATGATCATAGCCTTACCCCAGCAAACTTGACGCATACTGCAAGCTAGCACATTTCAGCTCTGTGGGCCATATGTCAGCTGGAGACACATGGCAATGGTAATGAGCCATGCCTTAAGAGGCAAGCAAGCAGAGATACAGCTCTGCAAAGATCATGTATTGCTGGACATAAGCTCAGCTGCCATGGATGTGATGGACTAGCCATATAACATGCGGGCGCGTGCACTCACACACATGCGCATGCAGACACACAAACATGCACCTGAGCACCGACCTGTGCAGAAGGTGCTTGAGGCATTGGTGGCACAGTGGGCGCACTGGGGGCGCTAGGGGACTCAGCAACAGGGGCACTCGCTGCAAAGGAGGCAGCAGGTGATGGGGCCAGCACTGGTGCTGGTGCCGAGAGGGGAGCTGGAGATGCTGCCTGGGTTTGCTGTGCAGGTGCTGCTGGTGCTGGTGCTGTTGGTGCAGCTGCTTGACTGGGCTGTGCTACCTCAGGTACAGCTGCAGCAGGGGAGGCCTGTGCATGACAAGTAGTGTTAGCAAGTGTCGAATCCCTTCATGTGAGACCCAGGGAATGCGCAAAAATGCTGGCTGAGCTGTTTCAGGCTTTTTAAGGCAGGGTAACAATCAGTGTATTGAGGCAGGGTAACAATCAGTGTATGCTGCACGGGCAGCACATGTAGAATTTGTAGACCTGATGCATGTTGTGTGTGTGTATAGTCCATGACTGCAAGCATGCTTGCAGCCATGACTCATCAAAAGGTCTGCATCATATCTGTTGATCATCACCTGTTGACTGGTCAGTGCACTCACCAGGGCATCTGCAACAGGTGTGCCCTGCACCGTCTGCAGGTGAAACACCAGCTCAGTATCTGCTAAAACTTTGTGTAAATACATAAAGGTGATCACAACATTTTGCACCTTGTTTGACAAATGCGCTGCCAGCTCTGCTTGTGCACCAGCCAACTCCTGCAGCGCAAGCTTGCACTGTGAACAGTGGTATGACAGACTTCCATACATACGTTGAGAAGCTGTCAAATTGTGTGTGTCGTATACTTTGTTGTACCTGTTTGTCCCTGACAAGTTGCATGTTCCTGCTAACGTCTCGGATGCCCTTCTCGATTGCAGTCAGCCTCTCCTTGAAGGCATCTTCTCGCAGCCCGTCCACCTCTCGTGCGTCGGCCGAAGCCCTCCCAAGTTGCTCCGTCTGATTCTCAAGAGACTCCAAGCGTCTGTAGGCGCTCTACTTATCAAAATTGGTAAAGGTGGGTACGTCAGACCTACATTGGTGTAACATACCTACTGATCTCTTCCAGGACACGTTGCAAGTCACCGGAGAACCTCTTCAAAGCCCCTTCCACAGTCGTCTGCATGATCTGCTGGTACTCCTTCAGCTCTTTTCTCATTTTTGGCTCTCCCATCGGGACTTGCCCTTGAACTAACTGACTCCTGTGAATGTCTCCAGACATCAAGTCCAAACTGCTCTGAGACACTGTCGATTTTGGCGACTCAAGTTTACTGGGCAGAACAGCGTCGTCCTGAAGCGACGGATTTGGGCCACTTTCAGTCTTTGCCTGTTCATCTTGAGGCTTAGAAGGCAACAGATCTGCAAAGAAGTCGTCCATCACGATCCCACAGAGACAGGTGTATACAGTCAAAGGGCTCTAGTTAGCTGCTGGGCACCCTAGATACCGTGTGCCTTGATTGGTCTAAGATATTGCTAGTTTCGCTTCTGCGTAGGAAGCATCTGTACTCAAATCATCTGTTTCATGTCCTAGGCTTTGGATATGCTTAAAGTCGGGGAATATATTGAGCGTATTTTGCTGCATGCACTGCAGAGCCTGGAAAAATGCGTGGATCACGGGATCACAGACGTATTGTGTCAGATACAGTACGCAGTCCCCCTACAGTCCTACAAAGTTGTATCAGGCTGCGACATGCATTGGATTGTATCTTGCAGACTATGTTTACAGTCATTGTGCATGCACCTGCTCATCTCAATGCGTTTTATATCAGCTGGTCAAGGGAGGAACCAAAGACAGAAAAGCAACATCGTGTTGCTACATTTGTCAAAAAAACCTGTTGCAGCTCTTCACATTCCAAATCAACCAACTGTTGACTTGAGGCTACTTGCATCCCAAGCATGGCAAAACATGCTCAACAATTATAAGTGCTTGCCCTCCTCGAACACAGCACATTTTGCAATGAGAAATTGAACTTGTATCTGCAACAATTCTCTACTGTCAGTGTAGGCATCATGTGAGTGGAACTCCTTGCTTCTTGGCACCTGCTATGATCAGCTCAGCTGCCTTGATGACATCCTGCTTGACACTGTGGCGCCCAGTGGACAGCCGCAATGTCCCCAAAGCGTACTCTGTGGGCACCTGCAACCAGCAGAAGGAGTTGAAGTTTCCATTTGATACAGCAGACCCCAGCTCAAGGATGCTGACTGCAACCAACACTGCGCCACTTTTGCGCTCTCGCAGACAAAGTGCCCCTAGAAGCCCTTATGTCAGTAAATCTACCTACTGGTTGTTCACAGGAAGAGCAAGGCAAGAAACGAAACACACTACGCAGAGCCACCTTGCATAGCCAAAAGGACAAGAGAATGTGTTCTGTGAAGCATGTGACTCATGAGAGCCCGTTCATTTCTTAGCAAACTTGGGTCCATTGTCAACAGGTCAATTGGCAGCAAGGTTGCAAGGATTGTAACAAGGAGCAAATATTAGCCTCAGGGAGGATCAGCGCCTGCTGGATCTAGCTTCCATGCTTTGAGATATCATACCCAGCATACCCTTCAGATTCAGGCTCAATGCATATAGCCAAAAGCCAGAAGGCTTAGCTTACCTGCATGGCTTGCAGCACATGGGACATCGTGCACTTACGGCTAACATATTTGGTGGATGCAATGTTGGCTAGGCATGGAGACGGAGGCTGACAGCAGGCACGTGTCATAGAGTGGAGCAGGATACCAACAGAGGGTCAGCTCACCTGCATGGCTTGCAGCACAGAAGATACTGTAGCTTCCCGGCTGGAATGGCAAGCAGCTCCTGCAGATGCTGCCAGCTCATCTGCTAGTGACATTAGTAAGTCTGAAGCTCTGAGGCCTTTGAAGCTGATGCTGAGTGTGTTGGGCAGGCGTTGCGCTGCTTGCTTAGGCCCATTGACTCTAGCTGTATCCTGCGTAGTTGACACTGGTATGATTCACATATTGTGTGCAGACATGGTTGCAGGACTGACTTGCAGCTTGAAGGCATCATCGTAATGGTATGGGCAACACAGTGCTGTCTAGCAGGATGTAGCACATCTACTTGATGGTGCAGCATTTGGAGTGGTGCACAACATGCAATTTAAGCACAACATGCAAATTAGGCACAGCTCAGACAGCCCAGTGCATGCCATGTACTGCCAAACATGTTCACGAACGCTGGTACACATGTCTACAGCTATGGCAAATTACCTCTGGGAAAGCACGCAGCAGTTGCTCTTGTAGGTCATCTCGCATTGCTGCCATGTGTGATTCTGTGGCTGCCTGTTCTTGAGTGACAATTTCAGCAGCTGCTCCAAGACCAACAATGCCTAGCACATTCTCCGTCCCCGCTCGTCTGCCTTCCTCCTGCATCACAAGGAGAAGCTGCATCATAACACATGGAGACAGACCACAAGACATAACGTGCACAAAGTTTGCATAACGCAGCATACTTAGTGCAGACCTTGACAAGGCACTGCAGTTCCTGAGCAAAACAGCTGATGTAGTAGGGCATGAGCAGAGAAGTTGAAGTAGGACGTCAGTACCTGTCCACCGCCGTAAAAGAAGTTGTCCAGCTGAACCCCGTCCCTGATGTAAAGGGCAGCCACACCTTTTGGAGCACCAAACTTATGACCCACTATGGTCAGCATGTCCACCCCCAGCTCCTTCACATCCACCTTCACCTGTGACACATGTCTGCTGTGATGCCAGTGCATTCACAGCTTGCATAGGGTGCAAGCATTGTGCCAGCTGCATAGCTAGAAGGGTTCTGTCTGTGTTTGAAGCAGCACTGCATCCTGATGAAGATGGCAAGTCTGTATTCACCACATTCGTGTGGCTTGTCACTCAGCTGCAGAGTGGCAAGGCTTGTAGCATACAGCAGACAGTGGCCTCACAGAGAATCAGCGCCTGCTGGAGCTAGCTTTCATGATTCAAGGTATCACTCCAAGCATACCCTTCTGATTTGCATCGAGTGGAGAAAAGCTTTGACTGTCTCAAAGAGAGTCCTGAAATACGTGACGTCAAGTGGCTTGAGAAAGACGTCGGCATGACATCTTTGCCAATGACACCGAGTGAGGCATGCTGACATGGCACTCATGCTGCGCAGGAGGATTTACTTGATCGTGACTCAGCATCTGAACATGAGTATACAGCCCGTCACTATGACATCCTTCTGAACAGCAATATTCAGCCCATTGCAACAAGTGAACACACCTTGCCAATGCTTTGGGCAGCATCTGAATGAACCAGTACATTTTGTCGCCTTGCAAGCTGCACAATGTCAGCAATGGGTTGCACACATCCCACTTCATTGTTGCTGTGCATGATGCTGACTAGGCATGTCGTGTCCAACAGTGCTGACTGGACGTCCCCTGGGTCAATAAGGCCATCAGCATCTACCGCGACCAAGCTAGTGGTGATAAGATTCTGTAGCAGCCATTACACAGACACGTGATGGTATGGCCAACAAGTAGTCATGAGCAGCGTTTTCACATGCAATATCATCAAAGCTGTTTTGTTGCAGAAATCAATCCTTGTCTTGCATTGCTGGTACAGCCAGGTGTGCATGAAGTCAGCATTTTACATTCAGTCACATTCATTCAGCAATATGTGGTGGGAAGCAATTGCCTTTTCGTAGTGTATGCAGCATGGACTGTACATGTTACACATCACAAGAGGCCAGTATTGGTCGACATAGCATGACAGGATTCTGGCAAGATTGCCTTTTGGCAATATACAAAGGCCGAACATCACAGAGCGCATGCATACCTCATGCTGTAGTGCATTTAGATACTGCAGCACAGCAGGATGCTCAACGGTGCTTGAGACTACATGGGGTGTCTGATGAGCTTCTAGTGCTCTGCGCTTGGCCGCTCGTGAGCCCCAGACTGCCCAGTGATCACTCTCAGTTCCACTTGCAGTGAAATGGATTTCGTGAGCTTGAGCACCTATCATGTCCGCTGTCTTCTTGCAGTCTGAATGGCTGCTTTGCACTGTCACCAAGAGTGAGGTTAGCACAACATGACACTGTAATGAGCACATGGCATTCATTAAAAGCATGAAAGCCAGAATCTTTTGTGCTAACCTACTCTTCTTCCATATGTGTGTGGACTGGAGGGGTTGCTGCACCAGTCACGGCAACAGTCAGATGAGTACATTGGCGCGAAGACGGCTAAACATGCTGCGAGAGTAGGCCCACCCAAAGTGAAGCTTCAGATACGGTTCCATCGCTTGGGACACCTACAGAGAAAGTAGGTGGTGATCAAAGCAGGTGACGCCTAGCTGACTGACAGGTGTCTAGCGTGATTCCCTTTTCTTACCTCAGGGAAGATCGGGGTCGTAGCGTTGTAATCCATGTACACGCACCCCTCGTCTTGCAAATGTGGGATTGCAGCTGCAAGACCCATCACAACGGCAGCAGAAGGTGTCCTGATGGGGTATGCGTTTCCAAGGCGTGCGGGCTTCCGCTGCACAGCTGAACAATAGATCTGGGAAGGCTGCGGTATCAATGCATGCAACATGTCAGGTCTATAGATACTACAAAGTCAGTGAAGCACCAAAGAATTGTGGAGCTAACCGCCCTTCCGAAAGGGCAATTCGATGAATACATGAGTCAGCCTGATCGTGAGACAGTATGTTGCACACCTCTTGAAGCGCGTGAAATATCGTCGTCTGCAGTTCAAGCAGCTTGTGCCGCAGCAGATGTGCGCTGCTTGGCCGGGAGCTCTCTGCGCGGTCCAAGTCAGCCGGGTGCCGTCTGACATTCAAAACGTCGACTAGTCCCTCAAAAACACTCTGCCTTACTTGAGATCATGGTCATGACCTTGTGCACAGCCAAGATTGACACGTACGGTCGGACCCTCTTGAGTAATCCTGCATCTTGCCGTACGTGTCTCTTGCTTGTCAGGCCGAAACGGTCCGTGATCACAAGCAAACGAGGAACACGAAGGCAACCCGTCGTAGCACACAGCAGCCTTCTACTGCCTGACGTATCACCAGAAGCTAATGTGCCAAAGCATGTTGCCGACACTATTCTCGAGTATGCAAGAGCTATGCCGACTTGGGAAGTATGCTTCCGAGCAGGCGTGGAAGTGGCTGTTAGTGTATGTTTAGCATTCTTAGTGGTGAAAGCAATCCAGAAGGCTACAGACAAAGCAATAAATGTGAGCAGGCTCTCATAGCATGCCATCTGTTCTTTACATCCAGATGTTAGGCTGAATGCACACAAAACTTGTTTTAGCTGTTTTCTGTTCAGTCCTTTTCCCCTGTTGTGCTTCTTGCTTGACAGTGTCTTGGGCACTGCCAACCTGTCCTGCAGGCACACCACCATGCTTTGTCACAAGAGAAGAACACAACAGTCATCAACAGCATCTTCCGAGCAGCGCTTGTAGCGCTACAGAACCCTGTTGCAGCTCTACTGCCCTTTCTGGCAGCAATGCACTCCCTGCGCGTGCTTGCTCTGGCAGGCGAGGTGCTGCTGACAGTTGGAGGACACCGTGCGGCAATCCATTCCCGCGAGCTGGGTAAGTAGCGACAGTAGGGTGAATGTATCACTCCTCGCAAAGCTTGGTAGTGGCCCTCACTGTGATGCACCATAGAAAGTTGAAAAATTAGTTTTTGCCACATGAACTGCTGACTTGTGGCTGTGTGCTCATGCAGCGACTGTACTGAGCAAGCTCAGTCTTTTTCTGCAGAGTGCTGACAGCATTACAGGGAGGCTGACAGAGGTGGTTGTCATTCAATTTGTGTAAGCTGCCTGCATCAGCTCTTGCCTTGTTACGTCAGCAGAGAACAATACATCCTGTCACAGACCCTATGGTAACTGCATACATCCATCAGCAACAAAAATCATCAGCAAATGCAGCTGGCCTGTTCTCTCAGCAGCAACACCTGGTGCAATAAACTGTAACATCTGCACAGCTTGATGCTTGTTCTACTGGACATCTTCTAGACAATTTGCTAACTGGCAGCTGCTGGTGCAGGGTGTGGTTCTTCTTGGCTTTCAAGGAACAGGTTGTGAACCTTGTCATGAACACAGGCCCTGATGAGGTGCTCTTTTCCCCCCATGCGCTGCAGCTAGCTGAATATACGCATTAGTGTGTGCATATGCATAAATGTATGATCACACTTGAGTTCCTGCTGTATAAATGTATGAGTGTATGTCAATCACACTTACAAGTCCCATGCTCTGCAGCTAGCTGAATATACACATTAGTGTGTGCTTATGCACAAATGTATGATCACACTTGAATGTCTGCTGTATAAATGTATGAGTGTATGTCAATCACACTTACAAGTCCCATGCGCTGCAGCTAGCTGAATATACGCATTAGTGTGTGCATATGCATAAGTGTCTGTTGATCACACTTGAAGTCCTGCTGTGTAAATGCATGAGTGTATATTGATCACATTCAAAAGTCTCTTCATAACAAACGCACGGCATGTGCAACTCTGCCTGATATGTACCAAGCCATATGACATGAGCCGTCAAGTGTCAAAACACAGCCGACTGTCTGGTTTATGTTATCAGATGAACACCAATGCCATGCACAGCTTGCTGTATGAGCATCAGTTGCTACATGCCATGCTGCTGCCCCTGTTGCATGCTAACACACAGGCTGAACATGGCTCATGTGCAGGATGGTTCTAGCAAGGTTGGCCTGGAGCGCATCCTGACGCCCATCAGCAGTCTGGCAGGTTGGGTCATGGTCGTGGCCGGCGTCCTGTCCTCTGTTCAGGTTGGACTCGGCAGGCTGACAGCAATGCTATTGTCTATGCTACATGCACCATGTCACTCTGAATTTGGCAAGACGCACATGCACATCATGTGAATACATGAAAGCCATTACAGCGTCACAAGAGAGAGTTCAGTTAGGCTGCGAAAGGATTGTAGTAGGCTATCAGAGGAAGTTAATTGGGACTGCACCATGCACAGTGGGTTTACATTATCCGTAGCAGAAGGAGAGAGTGCTGAAGTTGACAAACCTGCTCCAAAGACTCATTTTGTGATGCCATTGTGAGGTTTTTGTCGGCCACACACTGTTTGAGGTGACTGCATAGCATAGTTGCTATAAACAAACATCATGCATGAATCATGGCTATGTGCAAGCATGAATGAAATCTATGCTTGAATGTCTGCCAGACGCATACAATAATTGCACTGGCAGGACCAGCACATACTTAAGAGCCAACTATGAGTTGACAATGGCACTGCAGGTTATGGGAATCAATGTGCAACCCCTGCTAGCAGTGGGAGGAGTGTCAGGAATTGCAATAGGTTTTGGAGCACAGAGTGTGAGCGCAAACGCGATCACAGGCATCAACCTGGTGAGCCTAGCTCTCCCTGGCTTTTCTCTGAGCAGAGTTGCTGCTGCCCACAAGGCGCAGTGTGTTGGTCCACTGTACTGAACATTAGGCTCTTTTTTGAGCAGAAGCCTGACCAGCTGGCTTTGTTGCACATCACATTTCCCTGTCCTTTCAAGCCAGGTTGTCTGATGAGCCATAACTGGCTCCACACCCCAGACTGTACAGCAGTAGCCAACTAATAACGTATTCACAACAGAAAACCGTCATGCTGCATAATCAACATGGCAGCAACTGCACAGAGCCTTCTTTTCGTGTTGCTAAAGTGCTTGGTCCTTTGTTGGTTGAAGAAGGGATTCAACAATGCTCAAGCCATCATTCTGGGCAACAGTAATAGTGGGACTGAATTTTTGCAAGGCAGGCTAGGATAGCTGTGAAATCCTATGTGAGCTGTGTCGCGACAACCTTGATGCCGACATAACAGTTGATACATTTGCACAGACAAGGGTGCACCAACAGCTTCTGATCTTTGTAAGCTAGGGTCCCAGCCTATCGTCATACTTGGTTTGATCCATGTCAGAGGCAACAATCAAGAGCTGTGTCGTCCCTTACTTATTGGTAGTATCACAGCTGGGTTGTAGATTCCCTTTGCAATGACTCGACTTCTGCAGATGCTATGCGATCCGTGCTCTCAACTCTTTGTGGTTCACACCTCAACTTCTGCAAATTGTGTGCACTGAGCGTCATGATCCTTTGTCACTGACTCGCCTCCAAAGCTCTTGTGCACTGAGTGTCATGACTCTTTGTCACTGACCTGACATCTGAATGCCTTATTGCACCTTGCGTCACAACCCTTCATCACCGAGTTGACTCCTAGATGTCTTGTTGCAATTTGTGTGTCACCATCCTTGGTCACTGCTTCACTTCTGGATGTCTGGTTGCAGTTCGTGTCGCGGCCCTTCATCACTGAGTTGACTCCTAGATGTCTTGTTGCAGTTTGTGTTGCAACTCTTGGTCACTGACTTCGATTCTGGATGTCTGGTTGCAGTTTGTGTCACGACCCTTGGTCACTGACTTCGACTCTGGATGTCTGGTTGCAGTTTGTGTCACGACCATTTGTTGTGGGCGACCGAGTGGAGCTGAGGACCGCTGGAGGAGCGTCCGTGGTGACAGGGCTGGTGGAGCGCATCGCCCCAATGAGCACCACAGTCAGGAATGACCAGAACATCCCAATCTCCATTCCCAACAAGTGAGCCGTTGATGGCAGACCCCTTTCCCAAAACGATAAGAGCTGTCATGTCTGCATTCTTGAGTAGTGAGCCGTCACTGCTCACCAGCTTCTGCCCTGTCTTCTGATTTGAAGTCATGCAAGGGTCAGTGCATGTCAGAGCTGTTCAGTCATGTTGCTGCTGCACATCAGCACTGCATTTCTTGCAATGAGCTCAAGACTGTGCACCAGATTGTGTGCCTGTGACAACATGTTGCTCATTATACATACTAAGCTCTTTCTCCCAATTTGTGACTCAGCATGCTTTTGTATCCTAGCTGGATGCTGGCACTTGGTGACATGGTCATTGATGCTATCAGCTTCGCCATCATGATTGTTTGTTGTTGCAAATGTCACTAGCATCATCGATGCTGCAAATGCTATCAACTTTTGGTATCCTTTGCAAGGTGCTTCAACAACTGCATCATGACCTTTTCATTTACTCCTGCCATCATGCTGACCTCACACAGCAGTGCTGTTCTTTGCATGCACCCCTGGATCCTTTTTCTCAGATGTACGCATCAAGATATGATTCTTATTCTACACAATACAGCAACACAGCAATGCACACAGCTCTGACATCATGCATGCTGTAATGCCAACCCATCTTTCAGGCGGCAGTCATGCCACATTTGTTATCACCTGACTAGATTGACAGAGCCGGTCTGACTGTCATGTGTGTCTGGCACCACGGTTCCCCTGGTAGCTTGTGACAAATGCCTTGTGCTTTTTTGATGCAGGTCTGTGGGCGACATGATTGTTGTGAATGAGTCAAGGGTGGGACGGTCAGCCATGCAAGACAACTTCAAGGTGGGCTGTGTGCCTCACCTGTACCATCTCATTTGAATCTGCTGAACCATCTGAACATGTGTCTTCCCACAGTCTGATAGGTTCTAGGCTAGATTCCAAGCCCTCCCTCCCCCCTGGCCCCCACCCCGGCATGCGGTACACACAAACATACATTGCTGATATTCTAAGTGGCACAGTCTGTCCTTCTCAGCTGTTGCTGTCCTTTTTCAGTCATCAGCAGACCTGTCTGCTGGCATCTCGCTGTTTGCATTGGATGGATGCCAAAAACCATCACCGGCATGCATAGCCTCTCAAGCTCCAATGGCAGTTACGCTGCCTGTGCCTGCAGCTTGACAAAAGCTTTTCCCATGCTGTCAAACTCTTCCCACCATCCATTGAAGACATCGGCTCATCAGCCCTGATGGGTCTGGCATCAGCCTCTCTTTGGCCCTGCCCCAGTTGTATCGGCCCTAGTGGGGCTTGCGTTTGCCTGTACAACTCTCTGTCTTGTCCAAGGGTCAGGTACATACAGTCCATGCACTCCCAGCATTGCACATCACAATCATCATGGTCCAGCCCATGCATGCTAAAACTACCAGGGCTGCCAGTATGGGCCTAAGAAAGCCCTGATGTGTGGTTCAGGACCCTAGGCTGCTGGTGTACAGCCTGCGCATCAGGTATGATGACGCCACAAAGGTGGACAAGATCACGGATGATATACGTGCCTTCTTTGAGTCACACCCTGGAGTGGATCACAAGCTGCCCTACAAGGCAGCCCTCTCAGACCTGGCCACCTACAGTGTTGACATCTCCATCACAGTAAGGCCCAGATGCCACTCTTGGCTGTGCGTTGTCCCACACTTGACATGTCAGAGTTCACCACACACCAGCTGCTCTATAAGGCATCCCTGTCGGATACTGCTGCCGGTGATGTTGACACTTTGTTGCAATGTATGACCTGTGTTGCAATGCCCGTCATGATGGTTTACCCAGAGTCTTCAGTTTGACAAGAAACTGTGTTAACAAACCATCAGGCCAACCTGCCCTGCCAAACTACAGTGATGACTGATGCTGCTACATGGTGGCTGACCTGTTCAGCAAGCAGCGTGACTAAGATTGTGTCATCGTCGTCCGTACATAACAGCCTAGCACCTATCACTGCTTGGATGTGCTGCAGCATGCGTTGCAAGCCATCACGCTGCTGTGATGCATAACTTTGGAAGTATGCCGTACAGGCATGCATGCTGAGCAAGCATGTTGCTGCAGGCACACACAACAGCGAAGCAGTCTCGCAGCTACTCATCCTTCAAGAGTGAGCTTCTGGCCGAACTGTTGAGGATTGTTGACCGCAATGGAGCAAAGCTGGCATACCCCACCAGTGTGTCCAAGACATAGGTCACCAAAGCAGCTGAAAGTCATGTTAGTTTTTCTATTCACACAAAACTAATCTGAGTTTCACAAATCGTCCCACCAAACAAAGTGGGTGATGGCATTGGTACATTGGGTCAGATGGAGTGGCCTCATCTGAGTCTCACTTTCTAATACAGAGAATTGGTCAACGGCCAAATGCCAGGCAAGCCCATCACAGAGTACAAGTTTTGAAACATGTGAAGGCAAGGAACTGAGGCGAAGGGGGTTGAAGGCATCAAGACTCCCTGGGTGTGTAGTCTGAGAGTTGATGAGCAACTTTCAGACTACACAATTGAGTTGAACTGTTGTCACACAATGGTTGCCAAGACTTTCAGGCTCTATACATGAAGGGCTCTCTGTACACACAGTTCAGATTGTATAGATATGATTGCACAGAAGCCTGATGCTTGTGCGCACAAGCTGGCTTGCAAGTTAAAAGTTTGATTAGCTTGGCAAGTGGGCTTGTAGATAAATTAGCACAATATTTGGCCAACCCTCACTGTGATGTACAGTTGTTGCTGTTGTGTTATTAGATTTGTCTATCTGTCCAGAAGGGGTTCCTCTGTAGTACAAAAGTGCTGTTGCAGTCAAAGACTGAATATATATACATCTATACACTGGGTGGGATAGTCACAGGCGCTTACACAGGTACATGCCATATAGATAGGCTGACGTCTTGTTGGAAACGGAGTCTATCTGAATATGTACAAAATAGCCATCAATGAGCACAGTCATGGCAAATGGTCAGTATGCTGATCTACAACGGGAGAAAGCATCTGAGGTACAGCATGTAACACAAAGAGTGATGAAGGCAAAGTTTTGCAGGGCACAGACGGTACCGGTGGTGCTATTAGAGAGACTAGACTAGGGTCCAAACACCTAGTGCAAATGCTGACATGCAGCAATGTAAGGATGCTGATTGCAGCACTGTGATGTCATCACGGATTACGTAGATGAAGCTCTGCCGCAGAGCGCAAAAGGCACCTAAAGTGTCATGATTCCGGAATGATCCCTGGCAGTGATCCTAAGGTGACGTTGCTGACGCTTCAGCTGACTAAAAAGTCTGCTGCGAGCCACAAGCTGCACAAGATGACTAATAGCATATGTATCTAGTCAGGCTCGAGACCTTGGACAAGCCCATGCAGCGACATCGAAGCTTATCTGCACCTGACGCGTCGCAGGTGAGTGCTCATGTCCCGGACATAAACGGACTCAAGTGAGACCAGCCGGATTCGTTTCTCCTGTCGGCATGCCTGTCGTACAGTGCCTCCGGTCTGCTGTAACGGGAGGTTACGGAATCTCCCGACGGTCACCATCACATTGCGCGAGCAGACACAACACTCTCTTTGCCTCTCGCCGTAGCCTCGTGTCACGTCCGGGATGCTTGCGCCAACAGTCAAGGAGGTTACAGCACCTCAACGTTAGAGCCATCGCTGCTCCCGAACTTGGGACTCCTGACGCTATTGCTGGAACGGTATGTGTTTCATTGTGTCACTTCAGTATTGTATGCACCTGCTGCCATGTGCGATGTGCCTTCCGGGTCAGTGTTGCTGCGAAATCTATGGCGCTGCTTACGCATATACATATACACATTCTTGACCTAAGCAAAGGCTCACGTTCGTACTTCTCTGCCGTTCACAGGCAGCTGGAGACCCAGGCAAATATCAGAACACTGACTGGGCTTCTGCCTTTACCAGTCAACTACAGGAGTATGACTACTGGGTCACAGATGTGGAGGGAGTAGTTCCTGACACTCTGAGGGGAACCCTCTTTCGCAATGGACCTGGCAGGTTTGAGAACCTCAGTAATCTCTCTCATGTGCTATGCTTCCACATGTGTTTCCCATGGTCCTGACCTGCAGCTGGTATGCTGTTGCCAAGTGGCTGTACTGGCTTGACAGGTCTGCATCTCTGTTGCAAACGTTTGCGCATGTGAGAGGCATGCATCAGTGTGGCTGTTGATGGCAGGTTTGAGCGTGGTGAGCAGAAGTATGAGCACATGCTGGATGGCGATGGTTACGTATGCTCCTTCAGCTTTAATGATGAGGGCAGGATGCACTTCCGCAGTGCGTATGTGCGCACAAGGTATGTGACATGTCCCCCATGCACTGGATGGTTCTGCTGCATACTTGTTGATGTGATTCACCCTTGTAAATGCAGTGCTTCAAAGTGAGCAAGCACTGACATACACGTATTCTCCTTTCAGACGCATCTGCAGCTCATGCTCACCAGCACAGTCATCCTACATCTGCAGAGGTGTAGTATACTTACGTAACATTGTGTGTACTAAATCAGCAAGCTGCACAATGAGACTTGTCCTCACATTGTAACACATTGCTTGGAGCTGATGATGTACCAAAGCTTCTCATTTGGGCTGGCAACAACACGCGTTCACAGACACACCACACAGCTAGCTGTAGCGCACAAAGACAGGCAAGACAAGCAACAACATGTGGTGCAAACACTGAGCAAAAACATTACACATGCAGCGAGCTTGAGAAGGAGGCAGAGGCAGGTGCAGTGCTGTACCGCAACACATTTGGGACACAGCCTAGGAAACCCTGGGGCCCTCTGCAAAATGCTTTTGATCTGTACCTCAAAAACCCAGCAAACACCAATGTGGTTCTGTGGGGAGACAGGCTGCTTGCACTGTGGGAGGTATGTTGACAAGCCACCAACTTGAGTCGTCTCTGTCTATGCCTGTGCAGCTGGAATGATTTGCAGCTTTCAAAGTGTGATGGTATGCTTACGTGTTGCACTGACTGCTTCATGTACAGGAATAGTCTGCCTAGTCATCATGTGGCTGAGCACGGTCAGCTTTCTGGTCTAGTGTTTGTATTGTAAATGTTGATTTCTGGATGGTCATGGCTTGTTGTAAAGCAGCTTTGTCCTTGTCACTGCAGACGCAATGACAGCTGCTGCACATCAAGTGACTTGTTTTCATGGGTGTTGTTGAGATGCACGTCAGCCTCCGAGATCTGTTAGAGATCCTACCCTTGGGATCCATCTGCAACAATCATAGGATGCGCTGTCAACAATCTCCAGAAGCACAAGGGGGCCTTCACAAGACGTTCAATGTCATCATGAAAGATGCTTGCAGGCAGGATGTCCGTTTGAGATGGACCCCCATACCCTAGAGACCCACCCAGGTCCTGAGACCCTGGGGGGCTTCCTGCGCAGCGGCATTGCCCCGAGCACTACTGGGGCAGACTTTCTGGATAAGGCTATCGGGTTGGGCAAGGCTTGCACTGCCCACCCTCATGTGGTGCATGGCCAGGGCACTTCAGACAGACTGGCCATTTTCTCGTGGCAAAGGTGTGTACTGTCAGTAGTCTCAGGGACAGGATGGTGTGTCTGCTGTTTTCATGCACAATCCTCAACCCAATGACAGCATGCTGTGTCTGCTGTATTCATGCACGATCCTGACTTTTGATAAGCTGATGGTCGCCGCACTCACTTCATCTTGCAAAACATGCTGCAGCATTTGGATCTGCTTCATACCTAGCATTTGCCTGGCAGATCGTGTGCATGATTGGCTGAAGCATGCGCCACACATTGTGTATGTGGCGAGTTGTGTCTGACTGCAAAGTGTATATCTGAGTGTGCATGAGTGGACACAAGTCTTTGCATGCAGCCAAATCAAGCCGCTGGCAGGGTCTGAAATGACCATCGACGTAAGTGAGTTTGATGAGAATTGGCAGAAGGTGGCAGGCCAAAAGTTTACCATGCACAAGTCCTTCTTCAACCCTCATGACTTTGCTGTCAGCAAGAACTACTATGTCTTCTTCCAAAATGCCATGAGCTTCAAGATGGTAATTCTGTGTCCAGACAGCATTGCCACATGTATGTGAAATCATTGGTATGTAGCTAAGCTTGGCTGTCATGACAATAATCTGCTCATTCATTTTCAAATCATAGTGTTTGATACGATGCAAAGTGTACATTTGAGTCTGTTTTGTTGACGCCTGGGCTGCCAGTTTGTTTGTGCAGTGGCTTGAGGACAACATGCATCTTTCACAGCAATCCATGATCTTCCACCTAAGCTCTTGTGTCTCACGGTAGCTTGTCCACCAACCATGACACTGCAGCCATGCGCACATAGCAAGCCACAGGCCTAGGGCATCGACACAACCTGTGTTGAGATTCCCAAATGTGTGTTCATCTAGTGCACATCGCCTAGGTGGGATGTCATGACTAGCAAAGCTTTGATCTGGTTGCAGGGACAGTACTTGCTTGGGTTGAAGGGACCGGCACAATGCGTCAATTTTGAAGATGGCCCAATGAAGGTGCACCTGGTGCCGCGCAATGGGGACAAGCCCATAGTAAGCCTTGCCATTGACATTGACATTGAGATTGAGATTGATGCTGCTGGTATTGGTCATGCTTGTTGCTTGGAGCAGACACGTTGGTAGAACTGATCATCGGTGTTGCTTGCAGTGGTCATACTTATTGCTGCTATGCTGGCCTATGATTGCACAAATGGCAATGAAGGAAGTCTGCTCCAATTCGGCAGCAGTAAACAGTGTACTAGCAGAAGATGACATCTGATCTCTATCTTTTGCGGATATGCATGCATTGGGTTTGTACATAACCAGGTATTCTGCAGCATTTATGTGCAGGCTTTCTGGCTGCTGACTGTGTTGTGGATGGTGCAGGTGATTGATGGTGTAGAGCCTTCCTTTTTGATTCACCATGGTAAGCAATAGTTAGTGGACACATAAGGCTCATGTGACATATAGTTGATAGTACCATATCAAACGTATGCATGTGTCCACAACCATGCAAATGTCCACCTCCTGCTTTGTAACTTTCTATGTCTTTCGTTTGCTGTAGCAAATGCATACGAGGAAGGTGAAGAGGTGGTGGTGTGGTCCAGTGGGTGGAGTCCGGAGGCTGTGCGTCTGTTAGCTACCAGCTCAGGTTCTGGCATGTTAGGCAGCTGGAAAGTCGTCATGGATGGGGACTTCAACGATGTGCCTGTATCCAGCTTGTGGTCACACAGGTGCGTTCGGCATTCTTTTTCTGTTTGTCTTCTTACAGCGGTCGTTGCGGCTTCCAGACATAAAAGGTCAAGGGGTGTGATCTGTCCAGAACTGGTTTAACGTCCTGACGTAAATGTTTTCATTGGATGCAGGATCAATACGAGGACAGGGGAAGTAAAACGGCATTGCTTGTTTGCTCAGAGCAATGATCACCCCCGCGTCAATCCTTCCTTCTACAGCAAGCCTACTAGATATGTATACGTCAACATGTGCATGACGGAGGACGCTGATATCTCTAATCCACCTCAGGTCAGTTCAGATACGGTCCCGACACTACCAAACCCCTCCAGCTTTGTTCCCCTGGTTTCGAACATCGTCCCCGCACCAGCGTTTCTGGGGAGGACTCTGCAGTCCATCCCTCAACCAGCTGCACACATGTCAGCGCTGCCAGGGCTTTCAGGTGTCAGCTGGACGACGGAAGGTGCAGGGAGCTCGGATTCGTTGCTACCCCCAGCAGTCACATTGCCCATGAGCCTACCACTGTCTCTGCATGCTTACGCTATCCGTGATACCACTCCATACACTGAGGTACCCTTGCCAGTCGGTGGAGCACCTGCAGAGCCAGCCAACATCCTGAGGCAGTCGTTCAACACTGCCAAGGAAAGGCTAAGCAGACTCAGCAGGCTGAGCATTTCAGATGCGTTGGCTAGCTTTGATCAAGGTGATCACAGCAGCCCTGAGAGCTCATCCAGCAGCTTTGACAGCTCATATGACCAAGCAACAGGAGATAGCTTATCGTCCATAGAGTCAAGCGTGGAAGAGGAAGCCTTTCCAGTGTCAGCAAGCAAGCTGAACGGAAAGAGAGCTGGAAGCACCAGGGACATGGGTAGCCTGGAGTGGCTGAACCTGTGCTCTGGGCCACCAAAGGCAAAATTGCTGACCTCCATCCGACCAACTTTGCTCAATATAGCCTGTGTCTGTAGCTGCCCACCTCCTGCCATTTGCACTTGCAATGAGTGCAGTGTCAAATGCATAGAGCATACACTTTGTTCTGCTGTTGCCTGTGCTGACGTGACCACTACCTGAAGAAGCACACCCTGGATTATTCATTGCCCACCCCCTCAGACATGCAGCATAGCAGCCTTAAGCATGGTTAAGCTATGCAGCGCAGCAGCAGATGGTACATCTTACCAAAACCAGATCAAACTGTGGTACCCCAACCTGGTCTGCCGCCTCTATGCACCGCGCAGACCAAGGTGGTCATCACCTTCAATATGTTAGACTTGACATGTTGAGTGAGTGTCCTCTGCAATCCGCAGTGCCAGTCTTACAGCATACTGCCTGCTTGGGCATTGTCATGCTGTGTATCATATACTGTGCTGCACCGTATCTGTCTGATTGATGCTGCACACAGCACATGTCCCTTCACGCCCAAGACCTCAATTTCTGACCTCATGCAGCCAGACTGCAAGCCAGATCAGTCCCACAGATCACCCAGTGTGCGTGTCAGCTTGTCAACAGGCTGCATCCTGACACATGGTCAGACAGCAATCTGTTGGGCCTGCAGGCTTTCACAAGGGTGGACACGCACACAGGGGAGGCTCAGACCTGGTTCCCAGGCAGACGCTGCTTCTGTGAGGAGCTGGTGTTTGTGCCAGGGCCCAACGCAGCAACAAAGGAGGATGATGGCTACCTGCTGGGCCTTGTCTATGATGCCGCCAAGCACAAAAGCTTCCTCTCCGTAAGCGGTTGCTCCCAGTTATCATGTCAATAGGTGCACAGGCATGATAGCATGTGCAAAAGGACTTGGAATGGAAAGAGACACTGAACAATGCGGTTTGCATCACCTTGACTGAAAAGGATAGTTGTCTGTTGCTTCACTTGCAACATTGGGTATCAAAGTATGTCACACCATCATGTGCACCAACAATAATGTCAGGTGCACTTTGGACAATGTGCTCAAGCATTCATCAAGCACAGTTGTTTCTCGTCTTCATGGAATAATTTGTTGCATGAGGCCATGCATTGTACACAGTTTATGCCTGTGTGTGCATATCATTGGTGTACATTCATAACAGCAATTCTTTTACCATGGGCGGTTGACGTGTATTGATTGACTGATGTGCCACAGCTGATGCAGCTGCATGCCTGACAATGTCTGACAGGTCTGCATTTATACTGTACATTAGATTCTGTATGTTGTATAGATTCCCAGGGCATCATGGTGATAGATGTGTTGCAGATTCTGGATGCTTCTAACTTCAGCAAGGGACCTGTGGCTAAGCTGTGGCTGAAGCACCATGTGCCTCATGGCCTGCATGGCTTCTTTTCACCCAAGTACTTTGGACCAGAGTCGTAGGCGCTCACAGTTCTCAAAGAATGAACCCCTACTCAGAACCGGTCTTTTAGTAACTGGTTGGCTTGAATGACAGCAATGACAGCTTGTGAAAGACCTCAGCGGCTATCATGCACAGGATTATTGGTCTGCTTTTCAGATTTGATTCAATATAAACATGTATCCCAGAAAGTATCAGGATAATGATTGCTCTCAATTTTTGTTTGTGTTGCTGTTGCAATATATCGAGCCGCTGTCTGATGGTGGTGGTCTGTATCTGGTATTGTGTACAGTGTTGTGTATAAATGTATGTTTTGTAGAGCATGCTTTTGTTTTGAACGCATCATTTTTTGTGAGGCAAACAAAGCAGCTTTTTCAATTATTCTGTGCACGTTTCCAAACTTACTTTGATGCAGTTCTTCTGCTTTTTGTTATGTGTTTGTTGCGGATCAATTGCCTTTTGCAAAGATGTGTGCACAGCCCGTCTTTGACTGCTACCTAAACCTCTGGTTCATGAGAATGCTATCTATGACCGCTATCGCACAGAAAACGATGTTGACATATTGATTGTTGTGGTACCAAAAGTTTGTTTTGTAAGATTGTGCTCATTGTCCTAGCACGGTGCACCAGTGTTGTATCAACAAGTCATGCCAAAAAGCACAAGCCGCCCTCAATGAATGCTGTGTGAACAAGTTGCATGCATTCAACACATGCTACACCGCTGCAATTGTACGCTAATCAACTGACTGCCTTCAACGTCATCGGCCATAGCCACCTTGAGGTGCATGCATCCTGCCACTGCCCATCTGCTGCTGGGGAGGATACATGTCCTGCACAACAACCAAAGCCAGCACTTCACTAATGCCCTGAAGCTAGGACTGTTCTCAGGCCAGCTGTTCTGATTCGTTCTTGCAACATAAACAACATACTTTGTGGATTGCACCAATACTGCAGCAGCAGCGGATGTGTCTGGTTCAGACATGAACAAATCAAGCAGAACGGCCTGGACCATGCTGTGCTGTTGTATGCCAGCTGCTTATGCATCGCCAGAAGTGCATGTATGCCCTATGGTAGGCAGCATACAGCAATCTGACAGACATGTGATTGATTCAAGACACCTGGTTTCAGAACAAGAAGTGTGGTACCTGAGGAGCACGACTGCTGTTGCCTGACCAGCTTCCGGGCGCTGATGAATAGCCACCCTGCCGTTGACTGGGCTGACCTGCAAAATTGCCTGCAGCAAAATGCATTGCTGAATTCTTTTGCCAAAGCTGTGTGTTCTCAATGAAAAATCTAGCCAGGTCAAATAATGAAGGAAATGCAGATTGACCGCAATGTTCTGTTTGCATATGCTGTTTTTGTCAAGCAACATGACACAAGACAGAAAGCAAACATCACATTGGCAGCAGTCATGCTAGTGACTGAACCTATTGATCGGCATTCTTCTGCATCCTCAACACTGGTTGCAGCCAGGGCAAGGCCATAGGTCATACATTGCGACAGCTGTGACAGACAAAGAGACAACCTTGGCAGGGAGGCAATGACTTACACTCAGTATCATGATGATCGCAAAACTTAGAATACAAAATGTAACACTACCTGAGGCATGAGGTGCAGCACTATAGGACTGCTCTCTGGGGGAGGGGGCCCACTGCTGGGAGGGCCCACCCCCCCTTGGCCCTCCTCTGGGCACATGCCCTTCATGGCTCACTCCCCCATGCGCGATGGGGGCATTCGGGGACGGCCTGGCCTGCCCAGAGTAGCCCTGAGCCCTGCTTGGCCCTGGATATGCTGGATCATATTCCTCACCACGGTGACGAGGAGCAGGGGCTGTGGCATTTTGTGCATATCCTCCCCGGGTGGCCTGGACGGGTGGGCCATCCATATACCCACCCTGAGACCCCCCAGCAAATGTACCTGGCCCAGCAGAGTATGCTGGCTCTCTTGCATACTGTGGAGAAGGCTCAGCATACTGCTGGACTGGAGCTTGCCTGGCAGGCTGTTGCTGCTGGGGGTAATATGGCTGCCTTTCAACTGGTGGTGCAGCAGCAGTGGTATAGCCCTGAGGTGCAACTGGGCCTGAGCCATACACTGGCTGATGGGGGTCTTGAGCCACAGGGGGGGCATAGCCCCCCATTGGGCTGTCGTAGCGTGGGGGCACTGACTGGACATGCTGAGGTGGCATGTAGGCTGAATCAGGGCCCCTAGGGTCTTCAGAGTACCCATGAGACCTGCTGAGGGGTGGGGCGTCTCTAGGGATATACCCGTCTGGAGCCAAGCCAGGAGCATATTCCTGGTCCACGGGTCCCTGTCAGTACAAGAATAGCAGTGTTGGTGACCATTGACAGAGTTTCAGGGGTTGTGAGAGGCATACTTTGAGGTTACAGCGCAGCAGTCAGACTGTGCAGATGCCAGATTGTGCTCCGAGGCCTTTCATGCAATGGATACACCAACAGGGGCGTTGACCACCTGAATTGCACATGCTATGCTGATTTGCAACTGGGCTTGCTTTGATGCCATCCAACATGCTTGACAATTCTTTGCGCCAAAACGGGTTGCCTGAAACACATTGAGGTATGTGCAAACTCCCTCAATCATGTACAGACTGTCTATGTGACAGACTTCATACCGTGGTGTATAGGTAGCATGGTGAAAGCAGGTACCTGAGCGTATCTCCCGTTGTCAATGGGCGCAGCAACCCGGTCATCAAAGCGCTGACGGCGCACATCAGCTCTGTCTCGAGACCCTCTGCCACGTCTGTCCATGCGCCTGTCTGCTTGCACTGGGCGTGCATCGCTCATGTGCACATCTGGGCCTCTTTGCTGTGCGGTATAGCCCTGCAGATGCCAGATGAGGATGTCAGAAACAATATGGGGTGGCTTGCATGTGTGTAAACTGCGTGAGCTGCATCCACAATGCAAAGCTTCATGCCATTGTACGGGTTGGGGTGCTGCGTGTGTACTTTCTGGGTCAAGGCAGGGTTTGATCAACATGTTCAGAGCCAAAGGCATAATGGAGCAGTCAGCAGACTTGCGAGCATATATGTAGCATGTAGTGAATATATACTACACCAGTCAGGATTTAGCAGCAATGCGACGCTTGATGTACTTTGAGCTCTCACGATCACTAGTTGTCACCTCTGCGATTCTGATGCCTTTGGCGATGTACAGGGCGAAGGCGAAGCATACCTGGCGGCCAAAACTGTCCCTGCCCACTGGCTCACGCAGTTGATGATACTCTGGAGCAGGAAGCACATCCATTGCCTGGGCAGGCTTGCCCTGCCACTGCTGAGAGGGGCCACGAGCAGCAGGGCCAGGGCCATACCTGTCACCACCCAAAGGAGCCCTGCAACAGTGTACGCACAAAGTAGATGGTGGTGTGCAAGGCGCTTGGCCACTGCATGCTGCTGACGTGAACAGAGCACCAAAAGGCGCTGGCACGAAACCAGTATTTGTTGCTTAGGACATGCGATGTTAGTGTCTGCTTCAACAGGTACAGCTCGCATCTATGCGACTGACACCTGCAAGCAACCAAAAGTGCATGTCCAACTTGGTGAGATGAAGCGGTCCCTACTCACCTGTCCGGGACACCCCTACGGGCAGGGAGGGGATCAGGTGCATAGCCCCCAGCATGCTGTTGGTCGTAGTGAGGTGTAGGGCCCGCATCAGCTGCATGGTAGTGCTGAGGCAGGGGCTGCTCTTGAGGGTAGGTGGCAGAGCGCAGTTGCTGTGCAGCAGGCTGCCGTCCCCTTGAGGTAGCTCTCTCTGAGTAGACGGGGGCTCGCTGACCTGAGGGGGGGCCCCTGCTTCTCGACCTGCCATACATATTCACTTTCTTCTATTTGGTTCAATTGGACAATATGGACTGCAGATGCTGAGGAAGAGCCTAACTGTCCACAGATCAAAGATGAAAACAGCCATCTAGATGGTGCATCAGCACAAAGGAGGTCTCCAGAGCAGAAGTAGTACATGCACTCCATGATGAATGCATGCAAGCAACAAATGTAGCAACAGGAACATGTAACCTTGAAGGGGAACCAGATCACTGGGCAGCAGAGTGAGTTTGATTTGGAACATGGAAAGATCCACAAGCCTACCTGGGGCGGTCAACCTGGCTGCTTGATTCATGGCGGCTGCCTCTAGGGGTGTAATCATCCCCAGCAAGACCTGGGGGGCCTGCCCCAGGGATTGGGCCCAGCCTAGGAGGGGGTAGCTGCACAGGCGCAACAGGAGTTCTAAAGTTGGCTGAGTGCTGCGGATGTGGCTGCCTGCTTACACTTGTTGGGCTGAATGGCTGTGCTGGGGCGACCCTAACTTTACCCCCTCTAGGGCCAGCTGGAGCTGGCCTGTTGCCTGCAGCCCTGTGGGGAGGCGCATCATGCCTGGGTGCACGCTGGTTGGGTACAACTGCATTGGTGTATCTAGCTGGTGGCTCATTATAGCGGCCTGCTTCGCTTCTGTTGACTCCGCGAGGTGCCGGCACAGGGGCTTCAAAGCGCTCAGGCTGAGGCACAAAGGCAGCGTTGCTGACCCGGGGGGCTGGGGCTGGGCGATCGGCCCTGCCTCTGGGAGGGCCAGAGTGTGGGGTGCCTGTCAAGGCCCTTGCTCCACCTGGGGGGGCAAAAGGCCTTTGTCGCCCAACAGGGAAGCCAGCTGCTGATGCTGCTGCACCTCTGTCAGGTGCTGGGGCTCTGGCAGGTCCTCGGGGGTTTGGCGCCCTCTGGCTCCCGCCAAAGCCACTGCGAGGAGCTCTTGCTGCGGGAGCTTTGCGCTCAGGTGCTGGTGCCCTTCTTACAGCTGGTGGAGGCAATCTGGCGGGAGCTGGCCCTTCCCGTGCAGGAGGGGCATTCCTACCCCATGATGGGGCAGGCCTCTGTGTTTCGGCGGATACCCGCCCTGGTCTCCCGCCTTGAGGTGGGTAGGGCCCATGGCGGGAACCTGCTGCTTGTCCGGCATTGCGAGCATAGCCTCTAGGGGCTGCTGAGGCCTCGTCCCTATTAAGGCCGTGCCTAGCAGCCCTGTCATAGGAGGGCTCTGGCCTGAATGGCCTTCCCCTGATCTTCTGCACTCCTGCATCCCTGGGACCCAAATGATCATGTCTAGGGCCTTGTCTGTCCCTGCCTTGGTATTTGTTGCCACCAGGCACTGTTGAGGGACCCCCTGAACGGCCGGTTTTGACACCTGACGCTGGCACCTGAACATGACATATCCTCTGTCAGCCACCCATCTTCAGACATGCATGCCAGTTGATGACAAGCAGAATCCCACATCCAGCAAATGAGCACAAATACCCATGGGCTGTTGTGCAGTTTTGATTGGCAATCTTGAGTGTCAACCAAAGTGTTTTGAGACGGTGTCAGACAAACAGGCATCACACTGACACACTGCAGTGACATTCTGCAGGGCCTCACTTGCTGGTGGTGCCTAATGGAGTCATGCCGCCCACCATGGGCCCTTTCACGCTCCTGCCGGCCCTTGTCAGCTGACCTGGATCCAGCAGCTTTGGTAGTGACCTGGTCTTGTCTCTTGGGAGTGGTAGCCTTGGCAGTGGAGGAGCCGCGTTGTGGCTGCTTGGCGTCCTGCTTCTCAGAGGAGTCCTTGGGGGTCTGGGGGATGGTGTCTGCCTTTGATGGGGTGGTCTTGGGGTCTTGCTCAGCAGGCAGCAGCTGCTGCAGGACATCCTTGAAGTTGGGAGCAGCCTGAAGTGGAGCATGGCATGCTTTGTAATGCAATGGGCAGGAACCCCCAGCACCACAGAGTGTTGACATCACCATGTGAGGCGTCAAGACGCACCCAGAAGGATTGAGGGCTCTATAGCAGAATCTAAATCTGTGCATACATCGGCCAGTGCATAGATGCTGCTGTTCATGATCATTTCAGATGTAATAAGCAGCTAAGAACAAAGTCTTGGCTTTCAAGCGCCTCTTTGCAACTGCCTGTGAACAGCCATGGTCAGGGCGAAGGTCATTATAGTATGTATTACTGGACCTGATCAGGATTGTTGCACAGCCTGTGACACACCACAGCAAAGGGCAAGTCTTGCAGCCATATGAACATGCACACCTTGTCATCCTCCTGTGCTGCACTTTCTGACTTGTCCTTTACGTCATCTTTGTCCTCAGCAGCAGCTGAGGCAGCTGGTGCTTTGGCAGAGGCAGTGTCCTGGGTGGCCATGGGCGGGGGTAGGCGCATGCCAGCTGGGCGAGCCCCAACCCGCCCCCTGATGACTGTGCGCTTGACTGTACCCTGTTGGCGGATGGAGCCCAACAACCGGCCTACAGACAACAAAGCAGATGTTTTGGTGTAGCACACAGACATTTGTGAGCACCCTCACAGTTGAAGCTCTGCCTTGCCAGGGTGATGCAGCACCAATTGTGTTTGTCTGATATGGTTAAGTGTACATAAACTTTGATCTATGTGAGAACCTAACAACAAGGTGCAGCATCCAGAGAGCTCAGGACAAGGCTGTTGTATGCTGTGATTGCACGCACATTCATCAGCAGTGCCTGAGAAACCAACAGTGCCTGAGAAACCAGCAGTGCCTGGGAAACCAGCAGTGCCTGAGAAAGCAACAGTGCCTGAGAGAGCAACAGTGCAGGGAGGCCAAGGTGCAGACCTGCAGCTTGATTGGTTCTGGCCTGCTTGGCGCCTCTGGCAATAGGAGGCGCAGGCCGCTTCACACCGCGGCTGTCACGCTCAGCAGTGCCCTGTGCACTGCTGACTGGCCCTGCAGGGCTGCGCTCCTTCAGGGCAGCTTCGGCCTTTGGCTCTGCCTTATGCACAGGTTCTGCCTTCTGGGCAAGCTCTGCCTTTCCAGCCTGCTCCTCTGGCTGTGCCTTTCCAGCCTGCTTCTCTAGCTCTGCCTTTCCAGCCTGCTTCTCTGGCTCTGCCTTTACAGTCTGCTCGTCCGGCTCAACCTTGGTCTCAGACTTGGCCTTGGTCTCTACATCTGTCTGGGGAACAGACTTTTTGGTTGGTGCAGCCAGCTCTTCTTGCTTGAGCTCATCCATCTGTACATCAGCAGCTGCCATGCTGATTTTGCCATCTGCCAGTTCTGCCTCTGCTTGCTCCTTGACTGCCTCTCCTGGGTCAGCCTGCACCAGCTTTTGTTCTTCATCTTCTTCATTTGGCTGCTCTGGCTTGGCCTGGGCTTCATCTTCTTTCTCAGGGTCTGTCGTCAGGGGTGCTGCCTCCTGACCCTCCTCCTGGCTAAGAACAATCTCTTCTGATCCCTGCTGACTGACAGAATGCTGGGCAGGCACATCACCTGCTTCTGCCTCCATGATCTCGTCAGCAGCTGCTGCAGCAGCTTCTGGTGCAGCTGCTGAAGACGCTTCTGGCTCTGGCGCTGCCTTGTCAGCATCCACATCCATACTGGTGGTAGCGTCTGCCTGATCTGTATCTTGAGTCGACTGCTGACTCTTGCCTGCAGCGCTTGCAGCCGCATCTGTCTCAGGCTTGGGACTAGCCGGCGCCTCAGAGCTGATTTGATCATTGTCTGCTGCCACTGTTCGAGACACACCAGCCATGACGCTGTCTGCAGCTGTGTCCTTGATATCAGAGTTGGCTACTGCGGATGAGTTCAAAGCCTTGCCTGGGGTCCCAAGAGCTTCTGAAGTGGATGCAGCTGCAGCAGCAGAGCCATTAGGTACTGGTGCAGTGGCACCTGCAAGCCAGGTTTACGATTTGTAGGTACCCTCAACAGCTGCAAGCCATGTACTCCAGCGTGCAGTAGCAGAGGATTGCATGCAGATGGGCTGTAACAGGGATTGCATGCAGATGGGCTGTAACAGGGATCCAGGCAGATGGGCTGTTACAGGAATCCAGGCAGATGGGCTGTTACAGGAATCCAGGTAGAATCTGCGCCATGGTCTCTAACGACAGCAAAGCAGGTTGCATCAACAGCTGCTAGTGTGTGATTGTGAAACAGGGCTACGTCCTAGCAGAGGCCAAGCATCAGGCTGTTATGTGTTGTCGTCAGGGTACATCAGGCTCATTAAATCAGTATACAAAACATCACATGCTTGGCCCCCAGACTTAGCTGTACGCATGCAACCCAAATCAAATGGTGCGTGAAGTGCTGATATTCTGCCAAGTCACATACATGACGAGACATCGCAACATGACGACCTGTGCAGACGGCCACCAGAAGTGCAATAGCTGCAGTCACGCATCATCGGTGTGGCCCTGACAGACTATGTATGTCACATGTGCTGAGCATAGCAGCCATCGCTCAGTACCTGCTTCACTCTTCTTCTCCTCAGCGTCCTTCTTGCTGGACACAGATGCCCGTTTGTTGGGTGTGGCCTTGGCTGTTCTGGACCGCGTCTGCCTACCACCAGCACTCCTTGCTTTCAACACTGGCAGAGCCGCCTTGGCCTGTCAAAGCACAAACTATAAATGAAGCTGAGATGTACATTGACACCATACTGTTCACACATTGTGCATTGTAAGGGATGACATGCAAGGCTGGTAGCCAGCAGTAGTGGAGCAGACGCCTTGAGCTTGAGCGACTACTCAAGCTAGTGCCACATTGTGCTGGCATGGCGAAGGTGTCAAAATTGCTAGCAATCAACATCACAAACGGCTTCAATACGCAAATGCTGGCAGGCATGGCAGCCTGTTTGTGTTGTATCATCTGCTGGCTGCGCTGACTCATGCTGCTGCCTCTGCATGCTGAAGGCTGTCTAATGCAGGCCCTGGCTGATTGCAGCAACAGCTTGTCGTATGACAGTTTCTTCAAAGAATGATGCTGGTGGTCAGACACGGCGCCACCAAGTGCGCCTGCCCTATCTACGCATTTGCTGCCTTGACAGTCAGCATGTAGCGCAAATAGACGAGCTCTGGAACAGCAGATCTGCCTGTGGGTTCTGCAGGCAGGGGCTGGAGGGGCGCAACCTGAATCCTCAGGCACCTGCTGAAATGATGTCTGACAAGATCGATCAGGACTCTTTGGAGGGAGACGCCCTTGGGTCTGGATATTCGAGCTGCCCAACAGGCCAGTGCTGGAGCCTGGCTGCCTCGTCCAATGGCAGCCTACTTAGCTGCTCAGGTTATGTAGCATACCTAGCTGCTCATGTTATGTGGCATGCTGTTTTGCTCAAGGTGAATGATGGTTTACCGCTTCAGCTTGAGCAGCAGCTATGTCATGCGCCTCTGGGGGCTTAGCCTCCACAAAGAACACCTCCTGGAACACATCCCCCACCTCCGGCATGCTGAAGTTGGCTGTGCAGGCAACGCAAAGTCATCAGTGTGAGGCAGTGAACTGCGGTTGGGCCTGCCACAAGCCGAATCTTGACCTCTGACTGCTTCACCAGTGTCTCCCCATCTCATGACAAGCTTGTCTTGGGCCGCCAAATGATTGTCAGCATGTTGAGGTGATTGCACCCAGCCCTATTGGCTGTTTCAGGAAAGTTGCTCACCAGCAAGCTGAAATTGTGGTGTTAAGAGTAATGGCCAATAGGTCAGAACAAGCTCAGCAGGTAGTGCTAGCCCACTGCTGTGTCTGTTTGATAATGATGCAGTTCCTGCATCTTCTTCATACGGAGATCCAATATATGACACCTAAGTTGCTGAGATGTAAGGCTCGTGTCAGGATTGTTGCAACACTAGCTACGCTGACACTTGAGCAGCGAATGGTCTAGAGTGTGCCAAATGTGCCAAATGAACAAAACAGAGCCAAGGTGTATGTGGGTTAAACAGTCATGGTTGCTTTCATGCCCTGGCAACAGGTACATTGTTCTACATGGCAGCACAGCAGCAGCATGCGCAGGATCAGTCACTGCAATGATGCAGCACAAAATGCTGACCTGCAAACACCCTGCTTTGTACAAGCAGAATTTGATATATGGTCAAATCAAGTGATGGCTACTGTGCACTGTAAATATTCAAAATTCAAAAGCTGTCCAAGCACATATCACAGCCACCACAGAGACACAGGCAGAGCAACCAGTTGCCTTAGCTGGAGGCAAGATCATGACTTGATAACAGACTATGGCATGGCATACCAGCACAAGTATCCTGTGTAGGTATGAGAAGAGGTGCAAGTGTTATAGGTGTAAGCTTTAGCATGATGAAACTGCTTGTGGGGGCATGTGTACTGAAACATATTGCTGCAGATCTGCCAGCATCCGGGTGATACAGCCAGAGCTGCCGCAGTGTACATGTGTGTCGCAGACATTGGCCAATGAATTCGTGCTGCCCAGTCCCAGATCAAATAGAACCCAGCAACGCATGGGTCAGCAATGCCGGAGAAAAGAGTCACGCGGCTGATGCAATTTCTGTGGCATCATGCAGACAAGTCATTACCAATGGTACTGGCTTGTCAACATGGTACCAAATGCATGATAATTTGCAGAAACGCCTCCAGCAAAGACACACAGCCTGCAAGCACAGCAGAGTGTCCACACACCTCTCATGTCAGCAATGGTGGTTTCTGGCACGCTTTTGCCCTCCTCTTGATGCTGTTTGCGCTGGCGACGAAACAAGCTGCTGTCTGGCAGCACAATCACCGCTGCTCTGGTCTTGTAACCAGCTTTCTTGAGCTTGCTGACCCTTGCTGAGCGGGCCTCCTCATACACACTGCAGGCAAGTCTTCACTTAGTGAAACACCAGATGTGACCAGCCAAGGTTACAAGATGACTCACGACCACTATGAAGATGACAATGCTCATATACAACACAGGTCATGAGCTTGGCTGGCAATGCATACACTGCTGCTGAAAAGGTTCGGCTGAGGAAATTGACAGGTCTGGTGACATTGTCTGCAAGGATTCCACACGTTATGACGTTCGCAGGAATCATGTACTCACTTGCTGTCATCCAGTACATAGTTCCTTGGCACATCCTCTATGTGATCTAACAGCTCCTTGTAAGCCCGCTCAGCCAGCTGTTGTGTCTTGGCATCAGGAGGCTTCTGCTTGCCACGTGGCTGACTGCTTCCCAGCTGCAATAGATATTCCAGCCCTCAAGACAAAGCAGGAAACCAAGTAAGTGACAACATGCAGAGAAGAACAATCACCTTCATTTGCTTGAGGACTCCATCAATGCTGAGTAACACGTAGCGCCTTTCTGGGTGGTTGGCAACATATCTTGCGGCCCAGGTGGTCTTCCCACAGCCTGCAAGATAAACTGCATCAGATACTGTGCGCTGTGATCATTTGCTGTGATGGAGCAAAGGAACACTTATGCTGAACCCAGATCACCTGGCAGACCAACCATAACCATGACTTCACAATCAGCTGGGGTGGAGTCCTGCAGAGGGCTGGGAGCTGACACACTATCTGTTTTAAGAGCAGCCTGTATACACAGCACAGATTCTGGTCTCTGCAGAAAGTGGCAGAGTTACTGAGAGCATCATAACATTGCAGGCTGTGGATTTCTACTCACTTGCCAGGAGATGTAGTCTGCAGCTTGTTTTGGCCACCTCTCGCCCGCTACCAAGCCATTGCCAGTGAAATCCAGCTGAACCTCCAGGCTTTTTAGCAAAATGTGAGGGTATAAAGCCTTGTGGGAGTGATCTGGCTGCTGCAGCTCGTATGCATGCCCCAACCACTGCTCATTGTGGGAAAAGCTCACGGTGCAAGGTTCAGAATCCAGATCCAGAAAACAGCCGATCCGGTCTCCCGCTGAGTAGGTCGGCCCAAAAGACTCTGCTTTGGAAGCTGTCCACTTCTGCCCGGTTGATGCATAGGCCCACGAGCTACCACAACCCAGGTGAGAAACATTTGTGGCTCGAGCAGACACACCAATCAACGCTTCCGGCCGGACTCCTTCGCAGTCGTCAGACAGCTCGTTGACAACGTTGACAACGAAGAATACTTTGCCGGATGAAACACAGCTGTTCGCTCTGACTCCTGACCAAAGCTGGGACAGGTTACCAGACACCAAAGGGGTGGCGGTCAGCAAGTCTTCGGCTAAGGAAAGGTTCAAGGTAGAATCAGTTTTGTCGAGAGTCACAGCCATCGATATGCCTTCAAAACGATGCAACTCGCCGTGAGCGAAGAGCTTGCGGCATGAGCCAGCAATAGCGTCGAAGAATCCTATGACTGTGATTTAAGGTAGATCGAGCAAATCACAAAATGTTGTGAACTCTGGCAATGCTCTCAGAAAGTCCTCCTTGCCTAAGAAACCCTTCCAAGACCTAAAGCAGTCGAAAGGGAGCAATGAATAGAGCCGTGAGCAAAGTGCGTCTGACATGCGGTGAAACTGCGCATCGCTTCAGTTATAAAAAGCCGGTCTTGCCATATAGCGTCTGCGCGCCGCCGAGTTTTGGCTCGTCTGCTTGTCTTTTTTGTCCGACCTTTAGCGACAGATCACTATGTCTGAGCCAGGAGCGCCGGGTGCCGACGAGCCTGACGCTCCCGGTACAGAAGATGAGCCTATTCCTCCAGGCATGGAAGAAGCGGAAGTGGGTGACACTGCTGTTTTGTCTGTCTCTACTGCTGCACCGCAAGAGGCAGTAGCACCAGATGGCGCAACAGTTGCTGCGCCAGCTGAAGCTTCTGTCGACGGAGCAACAGCTTACCCATACTATAGTCAAGCTCAAACAGCTGCAGCATATCCTGGATATGGCGACCAGTACGCAGGATACGATCAGTACTATGGATACTGGCCGGGCTATGGCGATGCCTCTGGTACGTCCTCTCGGCCTACGTATGCATTGCTTCCATTTGCAAGGTGATCATAGACGTCTGCATTCAGAGGCCGATGTCGGGTGGAAGAGTCAAACAAAGACTGGCTGGATTCTGTGCATTCGCTCTTGCTGAAACCTGATATGTGCCCCAGGGCTGTTGACTTGACTCAGCTTCCAGTCTGCAACAGGTACAGGTGTGACATCAGTGGCACTTGCTGCGCAGCTCCAAGGCATGTGCTCTATCTTGCAACCTGCAGCATGCATGCTTTCAGGTTATGATCCTTATGCGGGGTACTACAACCCAGACGGCACCCCCTATACCTATGACCCCAACGCCTACACAGCTCATGATGCATCAGCTGCACCAGTTGAAGCATCTGCTGCTGTTGCTGCGAATGCAGAAGCTGCTGCAGCTGCTGCTGATCCTTCAGGAGCTGCGTCAACCCCAGTGGCAACACCTGCTGCAACAGCCGAAGCCCTCACAGGTGCAACCTTGGTTGCTGCACCTACATCAGCAGAACAGGTTGCAGACACGACGGGACTGTCTGGTGAGCATGCTGCAAATCTGTTGTCCGTGGATGAGAAAGCCAGTCTTGAGCAGCAGCAAGAAGCTGCTGAGGTTGCTCAGAGAGAAGCTGAACAGAGATTCCAGAAAGCAGAGGAACAGAGAAGGAATGCAAAGGTACAGCTTTGGACAAATCCTCACCAATGTGCAGGACGCAACAGGCCACGACGCACATTGCTAGGAGTGCTTATTTCCTGATGTTCTTGCATACCCTTGAGGACTGTTCCTGCTGCAAATGTGATTACTGCTGTCTCAACATGTGTCCACTCATGTGTTTGGTTCGCACACATGCTCTTCTGTTATTACATCCATCCTTGAGGTGATACTTAGCACATGACCTTCACGCAGCGTGACCTTGCACTGGTCTGCAAACATCATAGCTATCAATGAAACAGCCTCACACATGCTGTGCAGGTCAAAGCAGATGAGCAGGCTGCAGTTGCAGCAGCTGCTCAGGCACAGGCCCAAGCAGAGGCCCAAGCTGAGCTGCACCGCCAGCTGCAGCAGCGCCTGGCTGATGCACAGGCGGCATCCGTCGCTCAAGAGGCAGAGAAGGAGAAACGAAGGGCACAGCCCGTCACCTTGAAGGGAGCCAGGCTGGCTTTCACAGCCCCAAAGGCCCCTGGAAAAGCAGCTGCTACTGAACAGTCAGGTAACATGCTCAACTGTTTTGTTTTGACTGTTGCCATATTGCAGAACCCATTCTCTAACAAGCTAAGAGCTGATGGTTGAAGCTCGTTTATGCTATACAGCATTGCCTCTTGTTACCAGATGTCTCAAGCCAACATGCTGCTGCTGTTGCTGAGCATGGTGTATAGAGTTGGACATGGTGTCTGCAAGTTGGCGCACTGTTTGACAATGAGCATGGTGTACACTGTTTAAAAATGAGCACGGTGTGAACTTGGGCATGGTGTCTGACATTAGGCATGGTGCTGAGAAATCAGCTTAGTGTGTGAAATGCCTACATGCTGACAGCTGATTGTTGTGTTGATAGAAAATGATGATGGCCTGCAAGGAGAGGTCACTGCTGCATTGGAGAATGACGGGACGTCCTTCTCTCCTCTCACTGCTGCAACTACAGAAGGACGTCCCGTCATTCTCTAATGCAGCAGTGACCTCCCCGTTCAGGCCATCATACTTCGTATCAAGACAATCATCAGCTATGAGCATATATGCTTTAACATGCAAGGTCCTTTTAGTAGCTTGAGCGCCTGCTGCAGAACCGTAACCTTGCAGACACACCACAAGCTTGATGCTGACACTGCTGTCATCTCCAATCGCAAATGAATGTGGAGCCAATCACAAGCCAACAATACGAATGGTAAATACAATAAATAAATGTGATGAAGAAGGGACGAGAAGCATGACTGTCAACCTGGGGCCATGGCCTGAATCCATTAACAGGCAGCTTTCTGTCCAGCGTTTGCAAGCTTAACCTTTCAACAAACTGATACCAGAGCCAAAATGTGACCTTGTCTGCGACTGCAGGTGAACCAGGCAACAATGCTGTGCCTGGGGGCCGCAAGCCAGACATGACAATCAAGCTGGAGCCCAGGCCTCAGCCTCCATCAGCTGCAGCGGCAGGCAAAGGCGCCATCAAGGCTGAGCCTCCTGCACCGGTGCCAGTCAAGAAGCCTGGCCAGCTGTTCCTGCCTCAGCCATCCACTGTCAAGAATGCGTACCTGCTCATGGCTCAAAACAAGTGAGTTCCTGTGGTCATAGAAACTGTTTCGCGCTCAAGAATGTTGCCTCTGGGTTTTGCTCGCACCCAAAAGGTGATCAGCCCAGCATATTGTGGTACACTTCATTGGTATTTGATACATGTATTCCCCAACAACTCCCTGAAAGTGATCTGAGTCACCACAGGCCTTGGGTGGACACAGAACACTGTCTGTTGGTATTGTCACAGCACATTGCAACTGGAAGTCATCTCCACTTTCCCTGGGAAAAAGCGAAGTTGATAATGATCTTATTGGTGCTGTTCCCTGCTTGTTTGACATAGAGTACAGCCCAATTATACGGCAACCTCATTCAGCATGATCATTCATGTAGCTTCACTTGTGTCGTGTGGGTAGTGCAAATGCCATGCAGCGGACAGTCTTTTTTGGGTCCAGGGCTGCAGTAGGCATGACTGCTTTCATGCTTTCACTTCATCTACCCCTTGCAAATCTGAACCGCAGTGGTGTTTGTGAGTCTGCAGGCGTTGCTTTTGACGGTGACGTCAAGTCCGTTATGAATGTATGCTGTGACACACTGATGCACATTGTATTTGACATCAGTAATGTTCATGTCATCATACGCCACTGCAGGAAAGCTGCAGACAAGAGTGCTCCTGCAAGACAGGCTAGCCCCCCCAGGGGCTCAAGCCCACGCAGACGCCCCACCCCTCCACGCTCACCCCCCCGCCGCCTCCCCTCTCCAGACTCAGAAGACGAACGGAGCCGCCATCGCAGCCTGCAGGAGGTGCGTCCGGCTCACATACACTTCCTTATGTTACAGTACGCTGCTGTGTTGTGGCAACTGCCTCTGGCAGATAAGCAAACTATACAAGTTGACAGCAGATCACGTCTACAGAGGTGCAGTTGCTGTTGATGCAGAGTGCAGTTTTGAATGACAGATCATTTGAGTAGGCATCATCGAGCAGAAACAGGGCATCTCATCATGGCATGTAGCTGTGTAGAGACAGATGTGCTGGTGTCAGTTGTGACCTTTCACAGAGTGTTCAGGAAAGGCATCTGCCACAAGTTACTGCATGTACTGTGTTGTATTTAGGCACACATCACCTGTGCTTTCATTTTCGCAGAGTTTCAGGGGTGTACTGGCATCAGGCAAGTCATTGACTGCCACAATCACCAAGAGATTTCAAATACAGCTGTGCAACGGGGGGGGTTTACTCAGCCAGATCATGGAGGGTGCTACTCAGGCTGAGCGGTGTCAGTGCTCACACAGAAAACACACCTTGCCCAGTGCATGGTGCTGAGATCTAGCAAACCTATTCTGACCTGACACAATGACAATCTGTTGCAGGCATCAAAGAAGGTGAAGGGCAGGGGTAACCGGCGGTACCGGCCAGAGGATGGAGGACTTGCTGAGGCTGAAGCTGCCATGGGTACCATTAACGGCATGGACAGACAGGAGCGTGACGAGCACAGGTCCAAGCATAAGCAGCACCGCCACCATAGGCATAGGCCTCGTGACCGTGATGGGAATGTCATTCAGCCAAGTGGTTCTGGCCACATGTCACCAGACAGGTGTGACATATCTCTTGCACCTTCTGTCCTGTTTGAGCAGGCAAGTTGTGACAGACGCACAGCCTGTCACAGCAGTTGCACAGTGTATTTGGGGCTTTCATTTGCTGCTGTGCTGCATACCACGCATAATTACAGCTGGAATCAGCCCAGAATAGGCGTTCAATCTTTTGACCAGTGCGTCCCTGGACGCAGTGTGACCTGGGTGTCTCGGCACCTGCCAATGCCTGCTTCTGTAACAATGCTACATTCTGTAATCAATAGCACTCCTTTTCCAATGGCCGCGGTTGTTGATGTAGATTTGCGAGGCCTGCTGACCGCACCCCCCCATCCAGATATGTACCCCCGCCGTATGACCAGGCAGTGGACCCACAGTCCACAAATGGCCGCCCAGGTCAAACCCTTTTTCCTGGGGCCTTTTCCAGCTACAACCCACCCCCCCAGGGTGAAGGGGCCCACTCCAGGCATGCCCAAGCGCGGCAGCAGGCATCGATGCAGCTGTCTCAGGGGTATGACCGGCGTCATGACCGGTATGTCCCAACGCAGCAGCAACCCTCAGACCTACATGGTGCCTTCCCTGCTCAATCTGGGCAGGGCCAGGGGCAGGGCCTCCCCAGGCAGCCCTCAGCACAAGCGCCAGCTCAGCACCGCGTGTCTGGGTTGCCCATGCTTTCAGACAGCAGCGAAGACGAAGATGATTTACCGCTGCCTGGCAGCACAAGCATGCGTGCAATGAGTGTCCTCCAGAAGTATTTATCAGGCACTGACAGTGCAGCTGCTGCCGCACCCAACACAGCAGCTGCCACTCCACCTGCACCTGCACCTATGGCAGCACCAAGATCAGCGCCTGCAACCAAGGCTGCTTCACACGTACCCACTGAGCCTACCCCAGGTCAGATACAGCTCAGCTCTAGGCCAGCGCAGGGCAGGGCACCACCACAGCAAGCCCCAGCACCTGCCATGGCAGCTTCTGGATACAGCAGTGATAGCGAGCACAGTCAGCTGAATGGGAACCTGGGAAGTGGGCTAGGCAGGCGACTTGGAGCCAGTGGTGCTGCTGCTGCTGCTGCCAGCGATGACAGGGATATGTCTCCCATCTTGGACAAGGGAGACTCCTTAATAGATGCCAAGGCTCTTGCCAAGCTTCCTGCACAGGTACAGCTTGTTGCTCACGTGCTTGCATCTTGAAGCGGTTTCAGTTAACTGTGCATCTCAGAAAGCTAACAGCACAGCAACAGCAGCAGCACGTGTTGTAGAAGTACCCCAATCGTGATCAAAACGAGTTTTCATAAGCCTGATTTGAGACCACTGTGCTTTGTCCTTGCTGGCTTAGTTCCGCAGCAGCAACAATTCCTCAGAGCAGAGCTGCCACCCCAACACAGGGAATGCCTGCATGCTCTCTTCTTGTGTTCAAGACTGTGACAAGGGTTGGTGGGGGTTTTTATTGTGCGGTGTATAAAATGAAATCACATCTTTCCATCATTTGACTCTTGTTTGCATCTCTTCTGGCACTGATGTGACTGCATTTGCATCAGCCATCAGCAGCAGCAATAGCTTGCCATAGGGCAGTGCTGCTGACTGTTGGGAGTTTGGCTGTCCAATCATGCAACCAGCGGAAGCATGTTTTGACCTGACATCACGATTCACCTTCATGCAGCTGAGAGAAGCGGCTGCAGCAGCAATGGCTCGCCACAAGGCAGAGCTGCCAAATCAGCCCATGGAGCGCAGCATCGACATACCAGGCGAGCCTGCTGGCAGGCCGGCACAGCAGGCAAAGCGTGCCCAGCGCCAGTACAGGCAGCGTGGGGGTGAAGAAGAAGCAGAGGGAGCTGCAGGTCCTGGTGCCTTGCCTAATCAGGACGCTGGCGTGGCTGCTGCAACTCGCATGCAAGAACAGGAATATGAAGCTAGGGCTCGCGCCAAGAGAGCCAGAGGTCTGCATCTAACGTCATGACACCCCCCCTGACCATTGTTGGCAGCACTTCTTCTTTGACTGATGCCAAGTCTACCGAATCTGGGTAGGATGGATGGGATGCTGAAAGTCTGATGCGTTTTTCCTGTGCCACATGATGATCAGGCTCATATTCACAAGCTGAGCAGTCATTACCGTACAAGCACACGAGCTTGACAAGTAGCTTCATCTCCACCGGTTGTTATTGGCGTCATACAACAATAATCTGGTAGGAGTGAGCTCACCAGAATGCAGCATACGCGAAGTCCTGTCACCAGTCTGTCACGTGGCTGATGCAGAGGTTGACAGCAAGCAGCAGCACAACAAAGAGGATGGGCTGTACATCTCAGTTGATCGCTCACACCAACTTGCAGGCAATGCATCGACAAGATCAACCGCACAAATAAGCCATGCTTGGACCTGTTGCTTGACCTTGCGTCGTCTCCAGCTGCTGTGCTTTGCTGCAGTAGGAGAAGAAACACAGGAGGCAGAGGCAACTGATGATGCTCAAACTTTTGCTCGACCTCTTCTCGCCTTAAGCTGCTGTGCATGGCTGCAGTAGGAGAAGAAGTGCAGGAGGCAGAGACAGCTGATGACGGCAAGCGACGCAGCAAGAAGCACAAGAAGCACCATAAGAAGGCGAAGAGGGAGCGCAGCAGCCGGAGAGAGCCGGAACCTGCTCCTGCTGTACCCCCACAAGACCGCAGGTATGTTGCTGGCATGCATGAAAGGAGAACTCCATGCAGTGCGGGCCTTGCAACATGCTGTGGGGTTGTGATGTCCCATGGTGCTGCCCAATGGTGCTGTCAGTGTACCTTGCTACAAGAGTGTTTCTTGCTTGCATGAAGCCCAGCTTGGCAAAGCCCAGCTAGGCAAAGCCCTGCTTGGCAAAGCCCTGATTGGCAAGGCAGGTAGCGTGGTGATTACTTGCAGCAGGCCAGTCAACCCATCTTGTTGAGTCCCCAGGTTGTGCAACATATGTATGTTTCGATGCCAACTTGCATGACGGCAGCCAGCATCACACCTTCTTCTGCACCGTAGCATCACATTAGCAAAAGTTGAGCCAGCTGACTCATGCTGCAGGTTCGTCAAGCCCCCTCAGGATGATTTCAACCGTCGGCCAGACTATCCACCGCAGCAGCAGCAGCAAGGGCAGGGCGCTTTCAACCGGCAGGGCAGTTACAACCAGCAGCAGGGCCCTGGTCAGCCGCCAGGCTTTCAGCGCAAGCCCAGCTTCAACCAAGACCAGGCCTATGGTGGGCGCCCTGACTTCAAGCAGAGGCAGCAACAGGGGTACGGTGCAAGGGATGCTGCCCCTGCTGCTAGGAGGCGCCGCCAGTTCTCTGTAAGCATCTAAAACATTTGCACAATGCAGAAACGCGTTTTTACTGTCCCGTTTCTGAATTTAAATTGCCACTGTAGGATGGACGTTTCCGTAAAATTATAGACGTTTTGGGATGCAGAAGAGGTGATTGCTATTGTTGCCATGTGTCTGGTAGTAGGCCAGAACTGTCGTGGTGAACCTAGAACTGTTTTTGCAACACTGTTGTGCTGTCTGATGGTCACAAGTTGAAGTTTAACCACTACATTTGGGATTCTCTGAACAAGCGTGTCTAGAGGGAGCAGACCTGCGCTGCACACACCTGCTGCCTGTCAGCAAGCCTGCAAATCATGTGTTGTTTTTGTTATTTTTTGTTTTTACAACTGTCATGGCAGTGCATCTTCATAGACAGTCCTGAAGCTCACTATTGCCATCATTACCATGGCATTGCATTTGTACAGCATTCAAGGCTCTTTTCATATGGTATATACTTCAGCAAAAGCGTCATTACATTGCTCTGAGCAGAAGTGCTCCATTACGCTCATCTCCCAAGCCCATGTAGTGTCTGTAAGCACCATTGCGGCATCATGGCAGTGTCCAGTGCGGCGACAATTGAAAAGTGTTTCACACACTTTGCAGGACCGCCGCACCGTCTCCAGGTCAAGAAGCCCCAGCAGAAGCCGCTCACGCAGCTACTCCAGAAGCCGCTCGCGCAGCTACAGCAGAAGCCCCTCTCGCAGTCGCCTCAGATCTGCATCACCTCGCCGCTACAACCGCTCTGTTACCCCTCCCCCCCGCCGCACCTTCGGCCCCAGGCCGCATCAGCACCCATCCGCCCCTGCTCCTGTGCATGGGATACCCCCTCCAGGCAGCGGGCCTGCCCCTCCTCAGGCCCCTCCTCAGCCTTATGGCGTGCTGCCACCTGTCAGCTCCTTCCCGCCAAGCTCTGGCGCCTTTGGGCACATGGCGCCAAATCCTCTGGCAGGAATGTTTCAGCCCCTGCCTGCAGCTCCCCCCACAAACCCAATGCTGGTCAACCAGCAGGTACGGACCACTGCAGTATCACTTCCAGTTCTGTCACTTCACCACCAACCATGCTGGATTGGTCTGTACTGACCTAGGCATGGAGGGATCATGTCATTGTTAAGCTATCCATTTTACTTAGTCTGAGGTGTGTAGCCAGGTATGTTTCATCAGACATCCTGGCTTGGAGCACAGATGTATGTGGTGTGCGACAACACCAAGCTGGTGGGAGTTCTGCTCGGAAAAGAGCCTACTGTCTGCTTGTTGGTAGTTAGGGCCAGTGTCATAAACTCAGCAGAAGCCAGACTGTTGAGTGTACAGCTGTGATAGACACGCAGCAGCTGTTTTAGGCCTGTGCCAGCATGCGCATCAAGACCAGCCTTTTGATGCTTTGGCAGGTCAACAGCATGCGGCCACACTGCACCCTTGCTTCTGCATAATGTGCAATGCTCAAGGTGGCTTCACAGACATTGACATGCTGTGCAACAAAGCTATTGCTGTTGATTTTGCCCTCACACACCGCAAGCATTCTAGTGAGCAGCAGCAAAAAAGGGAGCAAAGGGCATTTGCATAACCCTTTGTAGGCATTTACCCTCACCGACCACCCAAACAGAGCTCACCACCTTTGTTGCCTACATTTTTGCACAGGACTTCAAGGTTGGGCTTGTCTAGTCCAAGGCATGGCAAACGCATAGCAGCCAATCTTCTTCTTTGACACCATCTGGACAAACACAAATGCCTACATGTGACATACTGTTGGTTTCTGACCGCCAAACCAGGACCTCATGCGGGGCGTTCCTCAGGCCTGTATGTACCTGACTGCAAGGGCAAGACACAGAATGAATGAAAGAACGCATATGGATGAATGATCGAATGAACGATCAAATGATTGAATGAAAGAACGCATGAAAGAATGCATGCGTGAGTGCATGAGCGAGTGAACGAGTGAATGGATAAAACAGTGAACGAACTAGTGAATGAAGGAATTGTTGCAGGCTGCAGCAGAGAAAGCAGCCAAGGCTGCCAAGCGTCTATACGTGGGCAACCTACCCTTTGAGACCAGCCAAACAGAGCTGACCTCCTTCTTCGACAACATCATGGCAGACACCAGTGCCGTGGCAGCAGATACTGAGGAGCAAGGCTCAGCTGTCACCTCCTGCACTCTGTACGACAGGTCCTCTGCTGCTGCTGGGCCCAAGGCCAAGTACGCCTTCCTGAACCTGCGCTCGGTGGAGGAGACCAGCAACTGCGTGGCCTTTGATGGAGTCTACTTCAAAACCAACTGTCTCAAGGTGGGGTCCTTGTGTGAGACCTGTCTGTTAGTCTGTCTGTCTGTTTTTGTTCGAGTTGCATACCTTTTTCGACACCGGGAACAAACAAGTGGCAGACTGTGCACCACGACTTGTTGCGCAAGTTTGCATTGGCCATCCACTGCTACCAAGCCATCAGACTGTCCTAAATCCCAATGACTGTGGCGCTGCAACTTGTTGCTGATTTTAGCCCTAGCAAGACTTTCAGCCTGTTGCTCATGGGTCCTGTCAGCAAGCATGTGTGATGGGCCACAACTGTCTTCAAATTCAGGTTGGAAGGTGCTAAGTGCAAGCAATAAAACGCTTCAGCTCAGATAGCCATCCTTACCTCAAAACTACCCCGCAGTGATCTCTCTGCACACCACATTGTGGTCGTGGTTATGGTAGTGCTTTTGTTGTGGTTTGGTTCTGGTTTGTGGTTGTGGTCCAGTGTTGTTGCGATTGTAATTGTGGCCTGTGGCTGTGGTCCTTGTGGTTGCGAGTGTGATTGTGGTTTGTGGTCATGGTCCTTTGGTTCTGAATGTGGTTGTGGTGTTTGTGTTGGTGGTAGTAGGTTTAGCGCGGTGATGGGTGTGATTGTAGTGGTGGTATAGTTAAGGTTGTGGTGTGGCTGTGGTTGTCGACGCTGTTCAACACGTTGTCGACGCTGTTTAACACGTTGTGATGGTGGACAGGTGCGGCGTCCAGATGACTACGACGCAAAAAAGGTGGCTGATCTGGGCCCCAGCGAGCCCTCTCAGACCCTCAACTCGCTGGTTCTGTCTCAGCTCAAGCGGCCACCGCCGCCACCGCCAGCCCCAGTCCTGCCCCCTGCCCCTGTCCTGCCCTTGGGCCCCACCCCTAGCGGTGAAGTAGAAGATGGGGAAGTTGGGGTTGCCGCCCCTGTGGTGACCAGAGTGCTCAAGCTGGAACACATGGTGAGTCATGTGACCAGCTACAATGACTCAAATGATCGACAACTGTCTGGGTCTATGCAAACAGACATAAAGTGATGCCATGTGAAGCATTGGGTGCATGTGACAAAGTTCTGACCCTTTCAAAGCTTCAGACAATGAGAATTTCCAAAGGTGGGAAGCAACTTCTGGCTGTAGTCTGGAGCGACTTGGCAATACATGTGGGCACTGCTCTTTCAAGGTGTTGTGGATGTAAAAACTCACTTGTCATTGGATGTCTGATTGCTTGCATCAAACTGTTGCCACACTTTCTGGAGATGTGTTCCTGGGCTTGCTCCTGCTTGCATGCTGCTTCATCATCAACAGAGTTTGTCTAGTTCCTTGATCATGCAGATGACACTTGTGATTCCTGCTTCCACAGAGTAAGGCTGTGCTCGTGTGTGCAAACAGTATGCGCCTATGCATTATTGCATGGGAATCTGTTGTGCCTTGTAGACATTGAGCCACTGCAAGGAGGATCAACGCCCTGTGAATGCTCTGTGTATACTTTGCAGCAGCTGTCCTTGATTCTGTGGCACTTTGGCTCTTGAACAACACATCTCGCCATGCAGGTTGCCCGTGATGAGCTGTTGGATGAAGAGGAGTACAGCGACATTGTGGAAGACATCACTGAAGAGATAGAGACCAAGTATGGGCATATCACCCAGATAGCAATCCCGCGCCCTGCTACCCCTGCAGACAGGGTCAGTCACCTCACAACCCCTACCATTATGAACTAAGCATTTTGCCAGGCTCTGCAGATTAGTGCATCTCTGGGAACTTTGATCTGAGATCCAAGGGATCCCTCACATTGCCAAGTGTGCTCTGATTGATTGATTGATGTGCCTCGCTCCAGTGGGCATTTGCATCTGTGACAATGCCCAGTGGCTGATTGTTCTTAGGGGTTCAAATATGTTATGCTGTTCAATGCAGGTGACAACTGGAGTTGGCTTTGTGTTTGTGGCCTTCGAGGACCCTGCTGCTGCAGTCAAAGCTCAGAGGGCCCTGCATGGCCGCATGTTTGGGGAGAACAAAATTGATGCCAGCTACTACAACGAGGCTCAGATGCAGCAGAAAATCTTCCTGTGATTCAATCAAATGTTTTGCACATGTCTTGCTGCTGCGAGTGCTCAAGTACTGACATCTCCCTGATGATTTTGTGCTTTTGTATTGAGTGTACCAAGGCCTGCAATGAGACACCAATGTAGCAAGACATCGTGACCTGTAATCCTGTCTGATACATTTTTCATGAAGGCCTCCATTCAATACGACTGTCAACGACATTTCAATTCACCATCAGCTGCTTCAAGTTTGTTGTGGATCTCTGAGACTGTGCATAGCCAAATGGCATGCATGCAGCGTATCTATGTCATCATTCACATCACTGTGATGTTGGCACAACGTTAACGAGGCTCTAGGCAAGCTTGGATGCGTGAAGCTTGGGTTGTCGTTTGGAGGCAGCAAAGAATACCAAAATCCGCCACACATGTATAAACTTTCTGCAGAACGAATATGTGTGCACACGAGTCTTCCCAACAACCTATAGCTTTAGCTAATGAAAGTGTACTGATGTTGGGCAACTACCATCCCAGCCTTGCATCAGCAGGACATCTCTTCTGCATCCCCTCCAAGCGTTATACACCTGCATGTTCATGATTCTATAAGCTGCTCCACCTGAATGGGCCACTTTTGACAGCAAATGCACCTGTCAATGAAGCATACAGTGACAAAATGTTGCTGTCATGGCCCATTGACGGCCAGGCCAGGTACAGATTTCGCTTGACAACTCCCTTGTCAGCAGTGGATTCATTCTGCCTGGCAAGCCATAAAGCCATGCCAAAATGTGATGTCATAAATACATGTGATATTGCACATTTGGCAGCTGGCTCAGTGAATCAGAGGTGACTCACTGTTACCTGTGTTTGCAGTGGAGCGAGGAGTGCCCGCTGGTCCTGTCGTGACGTCCATGTTTCTGAAGCTTTGCAGCAAGTTGCCATTAGCATCAGATTTACTCCCCTGCTGCGTCCTAACAGCTCTCAGTAGGTCACTGCAAGCAGCAAGAATCAGGTCTGCAAGGCATATTTACAGATCAGCTTTGATCAGCTTCAAGTTGGTTGGTTACAGTGAGTCTGGAAGTGCAACAAGTTTTGTCCAGTCAGGTCTCTGAGCACCTGCCCTGGAAGATGAACACTTGCACATTGTAAAAATCCAGGCCATAACATGCTTCTTGGGTCTCTGGTTGATACCAAGGACAATCCTGAATCTCAAACATTACGTAACCAAATCCTGGGCGCACACGTCAGAGCCATCATCATGAGCAGCAGTGCTGACGGTTTGTCACAAAGGCAACATGGTGTGACCAGACCAGTCCTGGAATGTGTCAAGCTTCCTCACAGCGTAGCTCACCTGTCAGAGCCATCATCAGCAGCAGCAGTGTTACGGGGAGTGCCCCCACCCCCCTCCAGGGCCCCTGACCAAGCACCCCCCCCACACTTGCTTGCTAGACTGCCTGGTACCCCTCCAGCCATGATCTTGCCCTGGAACTGCTGCAGTTCTATCACTTCATTGGGCTTGTGACTGTTCCTCCTAGCACCTGCATTGCCATCTCTGCCTTGTGTGTTCTGTTGCCATATGATGCAAGGTGTTCATATATGCTTGCTAGTCTGTTGCAATCAGTGATTCTCCATGAGATTGTTTGCAACTGCAGGTGAAGCTGTGCAGGCCAACATGTGATGCGACCACGCCATACATTGTGTTGTACGCAGATCTTGCAACAGAGCAAATGTAATTGTTCCTCTGTTGCTGGCCCGCTCAAGCATGATATGAAAGACAAATTGGACCTGAAAGAGCAACAGCACAGCAGAAATCACAGCAGGACATACAAAGAAGAGCAAGTGCGATGAGGGCAGTAGCCTCACCCGGCTGCCTGGATCTGCCCTGGGCCTCAGCTGCAGACACAGCTTCCTCCAGAGCTGCCTTCAGGGGTGTCACCTCTTGCTCCTGCTCTTCTTCCTCAAACATGGCTGGCGCTACCTGAATAGCAGGATTGAACACCTCTTGTTGAGCACCTCTCGTTGACATACACAATGGAAGGAAGTTGATGCCTGTGGCAAGAAGTCTCAGATCAAGATCATCTTTGCAGCCGAGACTCAGCAGACTTTGCACTGCAACACACTGCAGCACATGTAGTCTGTATCATGCATTGCGGTGGACGTGCATATTGATGCAAAGCCATGATATTCTGTGTCACAAGACAAGCAGCACTACGAGGCAGCAACTCCCGTCTGAATAAGCTGCGTGGCAATAAACAATCCTAGAGGGTAGTACTTATGGCAAAAGGCAGAGCTGAAATAGTTGACAGCTGGAAAACAGTGGCTCTGTGGTTCAAGCATATCTGAAGACTAGCCTGTGTGTCACCACAAGGCTGATTACCGCTAGGGAAATTATTGGTCAGATTGGATGACAAAGATCTGACCTTTGAAGCAAATCTGGTTACCCAAGTGTGCTGCTGCAGCTCAGCAACGGTGGCCCTCTTCTTCTCGTCCTTCACCAGGCACTGCATCATCCCACATGTGGCAACCTCACAAGCTTGTAGTCATGATGATGTCATCATGCAGCAGTGGATGATTGCGCCATGTCACATGTGTGCATGCCAGAAGATGTGAGTCAAAGAAATGTCATCAAGAAGTTATTAGTCATTAAGATGTCATCAGAAGCTGCTGGTCAGTACCATGGCAAAAATTGAGAAAGGCAACAGGGGCAGGCAGGGGTCAAATTAGCAAACAGCACATGGCAAAAGGCAGTAGGTAAAGGGCAGACACACGAGCCAATGGCAGAGGCAATGCGCAAAGGGCAGAGCTTCTTGTCTTGCCTTCCTCATGACGCAATTTCTGTCTGAGGGCAAGTTCTGTCTGAGGGCAAGTTTTGTCTGAGGGCAATTTCTGTCTGAGGGCAATTTCTGTCTGAGGGCAATGATGAAATAGACAGCGGGGACACAGCATGGGGCAGGGGGGGGGGGCAGGGGGGGGAGTACACAGGGCGGAGATCACAAAGCAAACACGGGCAGAGCGCGGGGTGCAGAAGGCAGAAGGCGGAGGGCAGAGGGCAGGGAAGGAGGGCATAAGGCAGCTTGCCTTCCTCATAAAGTCTTTGCTATCCTCAGAGAGGTGGCGCGGGTAGAAAGGCTCTCCACTCTCAATCAGCTTGAATGTGCTCTCCCTACGATACACTCACACGGTCATTCTGATTTGACCCCATGACAGCATGTAGCAGAGCACTCCCATCACCTGCATGTTGACGTAAACATGCAAGCCCTTTCTGTGCAAGTTCCTGCAGCACTATAGTGTTTCCGCCAACAAGGTTGCCTTATGTCACACAAATACTGCTGCATACCTGTCGTGGCAAATGCCACAGCGACTGATGTCACTGCACAGGCACATGCTAAATTGCAATAGAGATGCAACTCAATGGAAATGGGAATGACCTACTTGGTGTCGGCTTCAAAGGCTGGCCCACCAATCAGGAGCTCATAGGTCAGAATGCCCACTGCCCACACATCGGCTGCCTTTCCATAGTTGGCCTTGGCCCCACTGCCTGCAGGGGCGTCCCGGGGGGCACCCCCAGCCAGACTGGTGGAGATCCTCACAATCTGCATGTAACACACACACACACACACACACACACCTCTGACAGTTTCTGGAGGAATATAGACCACTAGAGACATGGCTCTGATTCGACTGCCAGCAGGGGCCTCCTTTGGGCGAGCGGGGTTTTGGGGTTGGGGGCAGGCACCGGGGTACCCCCTGGTAGAGTGGTAGACATTCTCACAATCTGCACACGACGTGCTTTCCACATCTCCTGAGGGCAGCAGTATATTGAAGTGTGGCGGGCTGGTTGAGATGCAGTCAGGCAATTGTCAGGCAACACAATTGAGTTGTCAGAGCTGCATGGCCTTATTGGGGGGAGATGGGGTGGTTTTATGTCAAGCTGCTAGCAAGCACCACTACTGATGACTGAAGAGCAAGGCTGCCTCACATCAAATGAAGTTGGCAATGCTGTGCAAGCTGAATTGGGGAGGAATGTCCGACGCATGTAGCTTGCAAAATGCCTAGATTTGCAGATGATGGGCGCATTTATGGGCAGGTACATAGGCTGAGTGTGCTGCATGTATCTGTCGTGCAATCAAGTGCCTCAGATACCTGTTGTGACTTTGAACACCAAAGAATCAAGCAATGAGTTTGATGTTAGGAGTTAGCCTGACGTTCGAGCAACAAAAGCAAGAGTCCCATCTGACCAACAGAAAGGCCAGTGCAAATGCGGCGTCAAATCTATCCAACTGGCTCTAACACATATCATGAGTCACATCATTGGAAGGCATACGAACGCATTACAAATGTTACAATGCAGCTCACATGCGGATGTGATGAGCCTGCTTGCAATGCTAGCTGTGACCTTTTCACCAACCCCGTTACAACAAAACATCTTATGTACCATACATGCTAGCATGCTATATTGTCAATTGCGTGCATGTGTGCCTGCAGCAGACAGATGCAAGGAAGAAGAAGGAGGGAGAATTTGGGCGCCATGCGGTCCAGAAGATCTACTGCAGAGACAGACATGTGCTACCAAGGATGACTAGACACACAGACAGAGATGAAGCACCTCAGGGGCCATGTAATCCAGGGTGCCCACTCTGGAGATGGGGGCTTGTGCATCAGTGTTGATGGCCAAGCCAAAGTCTGCCAGCTTGACTTCATACTCCTCACTCAGCAGCAGGTTCTCTGGCTTGATGTCACGGTGCATGATGCCCTGCAGACCCAACCACTTCTCTGGTCAGCTGATGCAGCCCTTGGACTCTCCCGCCAGACATTGGCGTTGGCCAGTGACAACTTGTAAGCCCATTGTTCCTTGCTCACACGCAATTCTACATGCTTTTGTCCTGATGCATGACTCCTGCACTCGTGCTGTAATTTGTCAGGCTTTAGCTTGTGAGCAATTTTTTGTGGCAATGTCTTCGTGCCTGTAATGAGGTGCAGAACGCCTGCATTGGACCAATGCAGGCAACACTGCTAGAGCTGACATGACCTACCTTTGTCATGCATGTGCCCCAGGGCTGCCAGAACAGGCACCATGACTTCACCAGCCACCTGATCTTCTGCCAGGTAGCCCCCGGCTTGGGCCAGCTGAGCATACAGGTCACCCCCAAGAGCAAACTCTTGCACCACATAGATGCCTTCCTTGTCCTCAAAAGCTGCGTAGATCTGGACTATGCTTGGGTGCTGAAGAGATGCTTGCAGCTCAATTTCACGAGCCACCTGTCAATGGAAAGGAAGAGGCTGAATGTGTGGTGTCTCCTGTTATATAGTGAATCGTAAAGTCTTGTGCCAATGGTCTATATGTCTGATTTAGACTGCCGGCACAGAAGCGCAATACAGCAAGATACATGTGTATCTACAGGGTGCATCTTGCACATTGTGGATTGCATGACCATGCTGCAGTACATAGGGTGTGCAGTCTGCCACATGATTTGCCTGTCACATAGATCATGCTGACATACAGAGCTATGCACTCACGGACTGCTTGGCGCCTTGGAGTACCGGTTGCACTAGGTGGCAACACAACAAATGCTGGGAGAGCACAGACTGGGGTGAGGAGCCTCCTACAAAAGAAACATGTTGCTGGTCTGTGCATGCATGCCTGCCTTGTCCAAGTATGGAAACAATACCTGGCGTGAACTGATGAGGTTCATTCTGTCCTTGTGGTATGACTTGACAGCCACATGGATGCCACTGCGAACATCAACACAGTGCAGCACCACAGACAAGTGACCCTCTCCCACTTGTTCAATTATCTCAAAGTCTTCAATTGACCTGCAGGACGGAGCAACAGTGTTTTGAAGCGGGACCAAGATCAGATACATTGAGTGCAGCTATCCATGGAGTGTACACAAGTTGCAGTGGCATAGGCTGTACCAAGGCTGTCCGGCTGGTCGCTGCAACTCTTCCGGGCATGTTGCCGTTTGCAAGATAGTTCTGCTGGCTGAAGCGATCCTGCATTGCATGGTCATATTCACTAAATGCGAACAGAGATGCAGCCAGAGTCTACACAGAATAGCAGTAGGGAGGCTGCTCTGAGCGGCATGCCTTCCAGACGCTGCTGCTGACTCCCGTTGTGTCTTGATGCCCGGAGCAGATTTTGCAGACGTTTGCACTGACAAGGGCTCTGATCTTGAGGGCGACATAGATCTAGGCTGAGCTTGCGCCATAGTGCTGGCAGGCTTTGCGGATGGCTGCAACGGATGCTGGTGGTTATCGGTGCAAAATGCTGGCCGGCCGCTCGGAAGTGCGTGCGCTTGAGTCGACGCTTATGGTTGCTGTTGATGTCTGCGATTGACGGCTTGACTGCTGACTATAGCTACAAATAACGGCGTTCGCCTAGACTCCTTCCGGCGTGTATGCACCTGATCGCGTCGGGCGCCAATAATACCAGCGGATGTGTAAACGAACCTTGGTGCCAGGATCTGCAATTGTATGCCTGCTGCGTAGTTCGTTTGCGGCTAGCTGAACGCCACTGTACAGCGTGAGCCGAGCGGCGACTGCTCGTGCATGAACCGACATTGCCCTCCTCGCGAGATCGGAAGAAAGAACGGATCAGAGCCATTGCTCAGCCCTATAGGGCGAACAATGACCTAGTGCCTTTTTTACGGAATACCCTGAGGCTCATTTAGGCGTGATTTCGCCTGACCAAGATCGACGTAGTCAGCAGATGCTTCCACAACTCAGATTTTGGGCAACAATTTTGTTGAAAGCTGCAACCATTTGCAGCTGACACACAAGTGTATGCGTGCTATGGGGCCTTACGGCACAGCGCTGGACTTCCGGCAAATCAGCCAACACCAGATCACCTCGCTAGGTCGCAAGCGTCCTCGCAGTCAACGAAACAGTTGCATACGCAATGCAGCAGTGAGTATGCAGTCTGAAGTGCAGCTGAGGCATGGCCATTCTCAATGACACGCTCACCTCTTACATGTCTACCCGCAGACTCTGGAAGCGCCACAGCAGACCCGGTCACTTGGGGAGATCACCCGGCCACAATTTCCTATATTGCATCAAGAAGTTAACGGCAAGCCTTTGATATACCTAGATAATTCAGCGACGTCACAGAAGCCGGACCAAGTCAGACAAGCAATGGACAACTACTATGGGGCCGCAGGCTACAACTCAAATGTGCACAGAGGTGTCCACCATCTAAGCTCAAAAGCCACTGCAGCATATGAGCAGGCCAGGGACAAAGTAGCAAACTTCATAAATGCACGCAGCAGCCGGGAGATTGTGTTTGTCAAAAATGCTACTGAGGGTCTGAACCTGATAGCAAACACTTGGGGTACAAAGAATATCAAAGAAGGGGATGAGGTAAGCTCTTCAACAATGGAGCAACTCTGCGTGACAACTTCACCTTCATGTTTGCATTCCACCATCAATGCTTACATTGGCAAGGAAAATGAGATGCATGCCCATGCGCAAAAACCTATTGCTTGAGCTGCTGTATGGAAGACATGCTTTGAGCTCATGCTTGCAGTAGCGATCTGATCACCTCAGCATCATGGTGACAAGCATGCCTTCTTTGATCTCAAATATTGCTTATGCTGTTGCGTACGTACTATCTTTGTCACACAGTAGCAACAGCAGGTGAAGGTGTGTTGCTATATTTCTTGCAGATCATACTGTCTGTGGCTGAGCATCATGGCAATCTAGTGCCTTGGCAGTTGCTGGCTGCAAGGTCAGGAGCGGTCCTGCGCTTTGTACCTCTCACACACGACAAGTCTGAGCTAGATATGGCGGTATGTCTTCTTTCGGCACCCTGCATTGCCTGCCTGCTTGATCAAGGCTGTTGCGGTGTCAGTACACAATGGCATCGTGACATGCAGAGTGTTGTGACATGCAGAGTGTCATGACATGCTGAATGTGGTGACATGCAGAGTGTTGTGACATGTCATGTGTGCTCATAAACCACAGTCGTGGCCTGATCAGTGCTAATTTGCATCACCTTGGGTTCTTCATTGTGACAAGGGTAACATACATTGCGACACAGGTAACATACATTGGTGGGCACAACACATGAGTTCACAAAGCACTGCAAGAGACTCATCTTTGACTGCATGGTGTGTACATCCAGGAGTTCCATAAGCTAGTGAATTCAAAGACCAAGCTCGTCTCCCTCGTACATGTCTCAAATGCGCTGGGTACAATCCTGCCAACACAGGAGATTGCTGAGGCAGCTCAAAGGGTGAGTCACACACATGCTGCACCTGTCTTCATAGGGCTTGCTGTCAGTCAACTCTTCAGTAGTTGTGATTGCAACCTATCTGTGGTGTGTAATGCTATTTATGAAGTGTTTGCCCTGTTCCGTCCTCATCACTCCCTTCTTGAGTCAGTGCTGCTGCACTCACAAGCACTGTCAATCATTGTTGGGTATAACAGCCTGCTCTGCAGTGTTAAAGCAAAACCTCCTTGAGCGGCTGACGCATCATGTGCAGGTTGGAGCAAAGGTGCTCTTTGATTGCTGCCAGTCAGTGCCTTGTAGACCAACTGATGTACAACAGCTTGGGGCTGACTGGATTGTGGGTGCCGGACATAAGATGTGCGGACCCACCGGGTCTGCTTTCCTCTGGGGCAAGTATGTCTTCTGTCTATATTGTACAACTGGGACTTTGCCTGCTATTCAGACACTAAGTGGTGAATGGAGCATTTGAGCGGTAGCACATAGGCCCAGAGTTGCATGCGGAATTTGCACATCTTACCCAACTTCAACACAGCCAAGGCAATAGCTGCTTACAAGCAGAAAGGTGGCCCCAATGTACATCAAGCCCATGTTGGAGCATTTATACTGTGGGACTGAACAAACTCCTTGCAAATGTGCAGGCTTGAGGTGCTGGAGCAGATGCCGCCCTTCCAGGGTGGTGGAGAGATGATCCAAGATGTGTATCTTGATCACTCCACCTATGCAGAGCCACCATCACGCTTTGAAGCAGGTACTCCTGGCATAGCAGAAGCCATTGGCTTAGGAGTTGCCTGTGACTATCTCACAGATATTGGCATGGAGAACATACATCTTTATGAACAAGAGTTGGGCGGCTACCTGTATCAGCAGGTATAATCTTTATGTTACTCATCTGAGAAATTTCTGTTGGTTTGGGCATTGGGAGCTTCAGCCTGCAGACTTGCATCACAAAGATGTTAGTTGCCTCCCATGTGCATGGACTTGCAAGCTCAAACAAAGATGCTGCCCTGTATGCTGTTGCATCAATTCTGTGTTTCAAGACTGTTTGGCACAGCAGATAGCATGCTTACGAGGGCTCATCAAGTGATGATGCTTGCAACTTCATTGGGTGACATGCTGCTAGCACGCAGTAAGCTCATGACCTGCACAGTAATTTGATCAAGTCTGTTGACCAGATTGCAATGGACGGGCAATCAATGAGTGACTGTTTTGTGCAGCTGAGCTCACTCAACAAGCTGACAATCTATGGCCCACAGCCAAGCAGAGGAAGAGCAGCCCTGTGCAGCTTCAATGTTGAAGGGCTGCATGCGACTGATATCTCAACTCTACTAGATCAGGAAGGTAAGCTTGTGTCTGTCGAGCATATGAGCGCTGGTTTACTTCTGGCTGTGCCTTGACGTCCAGGTCCTGAGACCTCTCCCAGTCAGCCATGTGCAAAACAATTGTTTGACTGTGGCGCATGTGTGCCCTCAGCTCAGCAGCAGACATTTTCCATTGGAAACTTATCAGATGCACCGAAATTGCTTTGCATGTACGCTGTTTCCATGCACCCTTCAACTTGTCTCTGGGTGGGTGTGCAGGTGTAGCTGTCCGGTCAGGGCATCACTGCACGCAGCCGTTGCATAGGGCATTGGGCATCGCTGCATCTGCTAGAGCCAGTCCTTACTTGTACAATACACAGAGTGAAATAGATAGTTTCATTGAAGCGCTTCAGAGCAGCATCAAGTTCTTCACAGACATGGACATGTGAGCCCTTTGTGGCGTGATGGCTTTTGATTTTGTATGATAGAACTATGCTTACCACCTTATGGCATCACCTTCTGGTCAGTCCTTATGCTGGTTGGTCACTGGTCCAGGGTCACTGGTCCTGACAACATCCATGCATTGATGGTGATCAACGAATCATGCTAGGTTGGTCATGTTGCTTGCCTTTTTAGTGGAAAATGCTATTTCATTCTTGACAGACTCATCATACACCCCAGCCTGTGAGGCTGTACAGTCATGCTTCCAAGTGTCAGAAGGACACAGACATGACTGACTTAGTCTAAAGGGCCCGCCGCTGCACTTCGGCCGCAGCTCCTCTTGGTAATTTGAGCTGTGTCTGCCACGCACAAGCGGCCCCCATTGCGCAACAGCAGCTGCCTTTGTCCGCCTCGAACGCAGACGTCCCGCCGACACGTCTCAGCATGCTAGCATGGATGGGGGGCAAACGCAGCAAGCTCAAGCACGCAAAGAAGCAGCAGGGGCCCGGCAGACGCAGCTTGCACGATAAGCAGGCAGCAGAGCACGCAGCATCAGTTCATCGAGCCACCAAAGACAAGCGCACAGAACATCCTGCCCAAGCCGGTGCGGAAGGCGTCCCCAGCAAGAGAGCACACACGGCAACGACGACGATAGAGAACAAAGCTCAACCTGCAACCCTACTGTCAAAACAAAGCTGTAGCTCGTCCAGCTGCCAAATTGACCAGCTTCCAGCAGACACTGCGAAGAGTGTGCTTGTGAGACAAGGTTCAAGCCAGTACTGTCAAGCAACCAGATGTGATGAAGATAACTGTGGACAGCCTGAGAAGGGCAGTGTCAAACAAAAGCCCAGCAAGATAGCAAACAAAGCATCAGTATCTTTGGACTTGCAAGCAATAGAACTTCCCCACTGAAGTCACGCTCATTGCATAGCAAGATATGTGCCCTTGCCTGACTGACCACTGGCATATCACATGAGCAAGCTTCCAGTGCTAGAACTTGCTGACGGTGTTCTACATCGGAAGTGTAACAGCCTTGATTTGACACAGACCCTGCACATGTGCAACATCGTGACAGCGTCTGGAGAGAAATGCAGACAGTGGTCGGTATGGGGCAATCACATTAGATGCACAGCTGCACATGTGCTTGTAACAGACTAGCACTGTGACGACGAGCTTAAGATTGAAGCTCAGGGTCGCCAAACAGACATGTCACTCATTCCCAGGCCTGTAAGTGGGACGCCGCCACTGTACGTGTGTGAGTACAGTATGTCTTGAGGCTCAGGTGAAAAGTTGAGCACGGCAGCCAGCTTTGCTGAGTGAGTCAGAACAACATAGCAAGCTGCGTATTCATCAACCATACACCAAATGTAAACAGTGTTGCAGAACCTGTACACCTTACCGGTAATGTAGGTTTGAGCTCAAAGTTCTTGTGGTCAAGTTCTGACTAGAAGAAGCTTTCAATGCATTGCGCGGCCTGACAAACCTTGCATGACTGCATATTCTATCAGACTCTCCAAGATCCAGGCATGTTACGAGGCAATGCATCCAAGAAGACTGACAGCGCAGGACAGTTCTGCCAGGACTCTGCCAGGACTTGATTGATTGATTGAGGACTCCAACACACCAATTCATTATCCTCGTTTATAGTAGCACGACGCTTCGGCCCAGTTTCAGCTTGCACGCTTCGTTATCATCGCGGTCGAGGGCTTCGAGACCTCTAGATGTACCAGTAGCACAGTCTCAATTTCAGACAGTCTGGTCGACCTGAGGTATGAACATACGTAACATACCTCGGGCCGCAGGCGTGAGCCACTTCGAGCAATCAGCTCAGATGACCCCGCACCTGTCTGTCATGCTTCGCTGTAGTTTGGACAAGCCTGCTTTGCCAAAGCCTAAGACTACTCTCTATCAGCGGCCACCTAGCTTTCATGAAGGCTTTCCCATCAGTGCTTTCCAGTATGCAGACAAACAGCCTGACAAGAGCTTGGCTGCTCCCGTATACTCAAACAGGCCAAAATCGATGTTGGCAGAGGAACTGATCAACGGCAAAGTGATTGGAGAGGAACTAGCGCCCCTTGGCAACCGAGTTGACCCCTTTGACCAGGTCCTGTTGGCCCAGCAGTCGTTACAAAAGAGGCGCGAAATGCTTGAGGAACATGCTTGTGGTAGGTCGTCTGCAATAGCATTTGGCTTACCTATGTCTGCCTAACCTTTGTAATTTCTTGTCTCAGCTGCCATAGGCCACAGGTTCCCTGAAGGATACTGTACCATACTGTAAAACTGCAGGTGCCATGGCCACAGAGCGCACTGAGCAGACCAGTGCATACCACAGACATCAGGCGGCAATTTCCAAAATTCTTGGACTGCGAGACCAGCTGATGGACTGCTTGCAAGGTAGGTTTGTAACACAGTGCACTTTTGCTTGCAGTATGCCTGACAAGCAAGCTCATCTTTCAGCAGGGAACCAGGCAGAGCATACATTTAGGTCTAAAAGAAACACATTTGACTTGCAGGCAAGGATGAAAACACTTTGCCTGCTGTGCCTCAGTCTCCAGCATGCTCTCTGAATGTCTCAGGAACTTCTGCAGATGCCCACCAAGGTAGGTCCAATGCACATAACAATACATGCTCTCACGTCTGCTAGGCAAATGAAATGTGTGTGATCAAGACCACATGGCAGGAAATCACTTCCACAACACCTGCTGGTCTTTTGCCAACAAATCTCTGACCTCCTTCAGAGCGACAAGGACATTCCATACTTGAACACGTCTGCAATTCTGCCTTGAAGAAGCCATTCCTCTGCTGCAGGCGATGTCGGGCTTTCAGCAGTACCTCCACCTCAACTGCCACCCATCAGAACCAGCCCAGAGCGCTTCATGCTGATTGGCCCCCCAATAGAAGTGAGCCGGTCCTATGGACCCCTGCCCCCTCCACCCCTCTCAAGCAAGGCTGCCACACCAGGCTCAAGCCCCCTTCACTCCCACCAGCATGAGCAGCTGTGCTCTTTGGGTCTGGACACCATGTCTGGCATTGACTTCCAGGTAGCAGTTCCGGTGCCTGCTCACCCAGCTGCACCCATCATAGCACATGCAGCTCCTGCCCAACAAGTCAGCTGTGAGGACTCAGACACAGCAACTGCTGGACAGACTGCTGTGCCAGGTCAGCCTAAGTCGCGCCGTGTGCGTTTTGACTTTTTGGTGGAGTCTGAGTCTTCTCCTCAAGGGGTCAGTCTGCTTGGCAGAAGCCTGACTCCTCCTGCTCATGCCTCCATGTTACCTCGCCACAGCCTGGATAGCATCCAACTTGATGACGCCCTTGTTCTGGAAGACTCCGGTCCTGCTGGCACTGGCAGACCAAAGCGCAAGGGCAGTCCACGCATCAAGTCCAGACGATCCAGGTTATCAAAGCAGCGGCTCCCTGCGCCGCTGCACACCCCCCTATTGCCAGATGCTGTACCAGGAGGAGCTGGTAATTCTTCAAGCCACCAGAGTCGCCTCGGTCAAACCCACAGCAGCAGTCATGACACAGCTGCAGCGGCTAGCACCCCCCTACACAGACTGAAGAGTGGACTTTCAGCTGGTTGGCAGCAGCTGTGCAAGGCAGGCAGGAGAGTGATGGCTGTTGGACAGAAGTTGTGCAAGAAGCTGCGCTGGGCATTTGGTATGCAAGCCGAGCAGCAAGCACAAAGCCTGCTAGCTGAGCACCAATCAGAAGACCTCAGGGCTCTTGCAGTCCAGCCCCAAGGGCAGTTGGGGTTCCTGGCTGATTCACCCCAGCCTCACAGGGCGTCTCAGGCACAGCACCAGGGCAGGTTGCTGCGCTGGCGCATGTAGAAACCCCTCCCTGTGCCCCTGCGCCTCCCAGAAGGGTCATGCTCAGACCCATGCAGCATTTAAGGCATCAGCTTTGGAGTTCACTTTAAAAGTCACTTTAGATTCCTACAAGTCAGTTGCAGCTGCAAGAACGCGACTTTACCTGAAGTCTGTGATGTTCGCAACAGCTGCAGCCTTACTTGAGGCATTGCAACTTGCCATTCAGGGCAACGATTAGTGTGAGATCGCATCTCAGATGTTGCAGACTTTGAAGTCAGCTAGCTTCTCAGCGCCGCTGTGGAGTACGTCGTGCCATCACAGTGTGCAGCGCATTGTGAGCTTCGCAGCTGCCATCAGACTATTCCAGCTGCTGATGTGCTGAATGCATCAAGGTAGGGTCACTTGCACACACATTCTCAATGTGCAGCAATATGCCTCATGCAGCCCTCAGTTTATGCCTATGCAAATAATATGAAAAAACAACAGTCACAGTACCACTTTTATCAGGTATAGCTTTGTGAAGAAACCTGTGTGGGGAGTGATTTTCAGTGGTGCTTGCAGGCATTACACACAGCACGTACATCAGCTGCCCATTGCAAGGCCAGTCTTGCAGTAGCAATTTAGGATCTGCCTTTTCCCCCATGGCCCTCGTTGTCAATACGATGAGCAGAGCCAAGGAAGCAGTTTCTGGACAAGGGCATGCAAGGAGCTGATCAACAGTCCTAGAGGGACCTAACTTTTGGTCTAGGCACAGGCTTGATAGGTGATGGGACAGGCATAGGGCCCCAGTAGGGGTCTGCACAGAGCTGCCATCAACCTGTCTTTCATCACCAATCCAGTGGTGAGTCACTGCTGTCTTCCCCACTTGGTGCCACTGGCTGTAGCCCTCAGCTGCTGTGCTGACTGGACTGTTGTATATGTTGTGCTCACCACATGCTGTGTCACAGTCCCACACACGCAGGACACGTCTTGCAGATCCTGAGTCTGATCAAAACCTTCAGCTCTGTCAGAGTGCTTCCAGCAGACGACCCATGCATCAGCTTTACACATTGCTTGTGCTGCAGAGCCGGATGCAGGACAGAAGAATGGACTCATGACTGGATGCCAGTGCATCTACAGTCCTGGGTTATTGTATCAGTGCTGAGGTCAGAGTGACAGTCTACCCTATTACATCAACATGACTAGTCTAACTCCCATTTACCGGTTTCAGTCCCGGTTTCAGTCCCGGTACCAATGCCAATCCCAGTTTTTGATCTGGGTCACAGCCAAGCATCAGCCAAGCATGAAGATGCGGTCAATGCCAAGCATGAAGATGCAGCTGGTGCAGCACTCTGCATTCAGACACTGCAGAGCTCATTGCTGGTGAGACGCACCTCAGCTGTGGAGTTGGTTTGATCATTCGCATAGAGTTGTCCACTACTTTTGCTCTGCCTGACCAACTTCAGCACATTTGCAAGACTGAAGAATGCAGGCTTGCTTTCATGCTGGCATGCTTGTATGTGTTTGTGTAACGATGGCTGTCTGATTTGTAACAGGTTGCATGTGCATTTGGCATTCAGTCTGTGCAAGACCTGTGTCTTGTGCTTGCAGAAAGCAGGAGCTTTCATGCAAGCAGTGGCAGAAGCCATTCAGTGCTACTGGGAGTACTGTGCGGCATTGAGACATCCCCATGCAAACACTGTGGAGAGGTCCAGCGCTTCTCTACTTCATGCAAGGTATGTTCATGTGCACCTTGAGACCAATTGTTGTTGACAGTGTGCATTGTGCACAGCTGTGTCAAAGCTTGGTCTGAAGGTATAGGGCCTAAATCCTAAACCCGCATGCATCAAATTAACCAGCACACAGCTCTATATTAGCTCTCTGTCTGTGTCCTTTGCTGGGCAGTTATTACATGAGATTGATCACACTCATCAGCGGCCACTCATGCTGAAAACTGTATCTGGCAGTACTCGCATCATGTCAAACACATGCGTACTGATATGAACTGGCCTGCAGGTTTGTTCCTTTTGGAACAGCTTAATCAGCCAGAGGGCTAGAGCACAAAAGCAGGCAGGCGTTGCCATGTCCGTGTGATTGTCAAGTAACATAGTACTGGATGCATTGCTCTGTCAATCCTAGGCTCAGTTCCATCACCAAGAAGGAGGTACTTTCCTTGAGTGAGGTAGACCATAATTGGTCGAATCATGCTGTACATCTCAGCTTTAGTCCCACCACTGACGAGATACCAATGTTGAAGAGCTGATCTCTTTTTGTGCTGCACATTGGAGTTAAACAACCGTGTCGAGCATGCCTTATAACTCTGACATGGGATGTGTGAAGTCATTTGAGGCCTCATTACATTATATTCTGTGTCGTACGTTTGCTATAAGATATTGATAACCGCCACGATGGTCAGTCTTCCCTGTCAGCTGACACAGATGGTCTCAAGTACTCGTTACAATCCTTTCTTTGAGTAACTGCCAGGAATTGCTTTGCTGCAATGATACGCAATCAAATGAATGAATGAAATAGTCGACAAACTCTAACAAATGGCTCACTCGGCCTACATACAAATCCTGTACCAATCATCCAGAACACAATGGTAGGGCAGACAGATATTCAGATCAGGTACATTCACTACTTGGTACCTATATGTTACTTTTAATACATGAGCCAATGCTGCCTACTCTCTTGCCTCTCTGAGCAGCTGCTGTTGCAGGTCAGCTGAAGACGTCTGAAACACTGAAAAAGAACACTCACGATCACTGCAAGCCACGAAATGGTATTTATGTTGCCTCAACGAACTGTCCCATGACTATATCAGCTCGTAGCACCCAGCATCTGAGCAAACACAACACTGCGCAACTCTTCCTCTTGCTCAATAACTTGCTGAGTCTGAGGGCTGGTCCAATAGCTCTGCTGTACAGAGCCCCCACTCTGAGCCAGCATGGCTGCCACGGTCTTTGTAGACTCCATACTTGATGTAAAAAGCGTTTGCAATCTATCACTGCAGTGGCAACACAGAGCTCGGACTAACACAAGCAGGTTGGTGCAACATAGCTCAACAGCCTTCACACCTGGCAAAACATGCAAGCCAGCCTTCTGCAGATGTATGGCTCGACTGTGTTGCAGGCCTGTCACCTTGTTGAACAGTCAGCAGGTCTCTCACCTGACATCTTTGTTGCCAGCTAGCTGTTCTTGCATGTCCGCCCACTTCTTGTCTAGAGTGATGCTTGGCTTGTCCAAGCTATGCAGCATCTTCATCAACGCTTCACCACCAGCAACAGCATGCTGCTGCAACCTAGCCCAGGCTGCCTTGAGTTCTGCCTCAGCCTGTGACATGGTCTGAGCAGGCTGCTCCACAACCTGCTGAATGGTCTGCTGAGCTTGTGTGAGACCTTGCTGGGTCTGTTGTGCTTTCCTGAAAAGGCCACGTCTGATGTCCAAAACCAGGTGTGTTGTCACATGGGCAATGATCCTGAAGACATGTGTAAGGCGCTGCAGCAGAAAATGTGACTGTCAGCACCTGCAAATTGGGTTGCAGCATGTCAGCAAGGGCAACCATGCATAGAGACGGTAAAGCGCTTACCAGCGCAGCAAAAACCGCTGCTGCTGGAAGAGGCCTGTGACTGGTTGCTGACTCTTGGACTGTCTGCTGAGACACAGCTGAAGGATCGCTTAAGTGTTCCTGTAGCGAACAAAGTCGACTGTTGTCATTTTCCATGCGAGCCACGTGAGCAAAAGAGCCCGAAGCCAAGTATCACAAACCCTTGGCCCGATGTCTTGCGTAGCTGGACTTGCTGCAGGAAGAACCGGGGAAGGAGTGCACTCAGGATCTCTACTGGCACGGGGTGCTTGAGCATTATGTTGACGTCTTGCACGGTGTGTGTGGGTGCTCGCACGGGCTCTTTGATGACGTGCGCCGGTACTGGTGCGGTAAAAGGCAGTTGTTTGCCTAGCAATACCAAGGTCAGCCATCGTTTTCGCTGTGACCGTAAGCTAAGCCTTATGTCGCGAGCACGCACAACAGCCTGCGCTTCCGCCAATGACCTTTCAGAAGGCCCAGGGGCGTGCAGCAGGAGACGATGATGATGATAAAAACGTGTAAGCTCTGTAGTGTTGCTCCCTTAAACTCCGACCATTAGTGCCTGCAGTACTTTGCCTTTTACTGATTTGATCTGACTAGATTGCATTGAGGAAGATGGCCCTGGGGAGGAAGGCCCTGGCGGTGGGCATCTTCTTCATCCAGATTTAGCGGGAAGGTATGTCAAGATGTGTCGTTATCTTGGCACACACACTCGTACAGTTGCACACTCTGAGAACACTAGTGTATATCGACCTGAGACGCCACACACAACCTGATAAGATATGAACATTGCATAACATCTCAGGTTCACTTTCACTGGTATTTTTTGCGTTTGGGTTCCATTGGGCCCTGATGATCAGGGAAGTCAACAGTCAATGACTGGAAATTCTAGCCTAGCCTAAATGAAACAATTCATTCAATGCTGCAGGAAGTCTGATGTCAGATACTCGGCTGAACTATCACGTGGTCGATTAAATTGCTTTCGGCTTTAATTTCGACAGCTCAAGGCACAATGGGGTCAGGCACAATGGGGTCAGGCATATAGCTTGGAACATTAGCAGCAAGCGACAACCAATAAGTACAGCATCACAACTCTACGACGTAGCAGAGGTGTCTGCTAACTTGACCGTCACATGGCATAACAACGAACAAGGCACGAAACTGGACTACCTGACGAGCGCTGTGCGACATACAGCTGCTCGTTGGCCACCCAAGTTATCTGAATAGCTTTAGACAACACAGATGCGACCCAGCCCAATCAGCAAGTCACCGAACGCCACGGATGTGCTTGATGCATACTTGGACCAGCACTGCAAGGGGACCTTTCAAAGCAGTCAAGGCCTGCTTTGCAGCCAGAAGAAACGTGCTGCTCACAAGGTGTACAAAAAGACATCATCAACGAAGTCTCCAGGTCCAGGGTTTGCTAATGGGCACACCAGCATATGCAGGAGAAGCGCTGAGCTTGCAGAAGCAAGTTACAACCCAAAGTCATTACAGAAAACTCTGCCCTCAGGTAATACAAGCGTCATGACTGCATGCGCTTGCTTTGTGTCTGCAAAGCCGCCGGGTTGAACTAGGATACATGCAGATCCTGAAAGAACAGGCAAGCAGCAGGCACAGAAAACAGACAGCAAGCCAGGAGCCAATGGCAGTCAGCGAGGAGGCCTGCGCCAGGGGCATCCTGCAGACATGGCACCGGCTCAAGGTTTGCCACCTCCTTTGCCACCACACCATGCCAAGACAACATCAAGATAACAGCTTCCCCATACTTTGGCAAAAGGTTGTCTCCTGCTCAAGCACTTAGTGGCTGTACGCGCAAAGGCAGCTCAGGAACACTGATGTCAGGCACAACTGGTATGTCAATGTCTTCTGTCTTCAATCTCAAAGATGCCCTGCAATGCGTGCAAATGCTGTTGTGCATTGCTCGACATATACTGATCTCAGAAAAGCCTAACATGCAAGCTCCCAAGTTGAATGAGCAGCCAGACAGCAGCTTTCATGAGCAATAATGCAGGCAATTATATGGCACTGAGGCTGCAAACCTACTGGCAGGAGAAAATTTTGATCAGTTTCTTGCTTGGCACACACTGTGTCATCCTGAATGTTGTTGAAAACAGTACACGCCCAGAGGTGACTTATATCACAGGGCTGTTTAAAACATACAAGAGTCAGCAGGCCACCAAAACCTCTTCTCTGCTGCTACCTTTCCAATGGCAATGCAAATTGCCTCTTTCATTGGCACCAGCAAGATTGACTTGCCATCATAGCTGTATATCACATCGTCATGAAGTGGGCATCTGTGCAGTTGCAGGTAGCTCACACTGCAAACCAGAGGCAGTGGAGCAGCCAAGGTCTGCTCGCAGCCTCCCCTGCCCCTCACCATCACTTCCTGCAGGCAGACCCCCCCTCCTGTTGAGTGTGCCTTCTGTCAAGTCCACCAGAGGCTCAGACTCCCTTCCTTCCGCTTCCCTTGGCATGCCCTCTGCTTCAACCTGCACACGGTCTTTGTCAGCCAGCAGGGGGTTGTCAAAGTCCATGTCAGTGGGGGGGAGACCCCCACAGCCAGCAGTGAACTGCAGTGTTTCAGCACGTCATCATGGGCAGCCTGATCAGGTAAAGTGTGGCACCATTTCCGGTGTGACTAACAATCCCAGCAGCAATTGGGATTATGCATGACTATATGGCCTTATGCACTGTCCCAGCACTGTGAAGCTCCAACTCCAATTGCGTGCCTGTTATGCAGGAGAACAACAGAGTTGGAGTGAGCAAGGATGCCCGCCCTCCATTTGCACCCACCTCTTTCACTACAGCTTCTGTTGATACTACTGCTGCTGCTGCTGCTGCTGGAACTGTTGCTGGAACTGCTGCTGGAGCTGCTGCACAGCCAGCAGCATTTGCAGGCCTCTCAACAAGACACAGCTTGGACGGCCTTGCTCAATCAGTCCTGTCAGGCCCCAAGCGCAGCATGTCTTCCATCCACAGCAGACTGCAGACGCATGCAGTCACGCCAGCTGGAGCAAGGCCGGGTCAGGCAGCAAGGGACAGTCTTGCCCACATCAGCATGAACCTCCCAGAAGCTCCGGCAGCATTTAGGCACATTGCTCCAGGACCATCAGGCTTCAGTGGCCTGCAGCATGGCAGCGCCAGGCCTACTGATGGTCGCACTACAGACCTCATGGCTCTTGCTGGGATGTCCATGAGCAGCATAGAACAGCTCAGAGGGGGTCTGCTGTCGTCTACTCCCTTGAGTGGACACAGATCCACCAAGATAGGGAACAACAGCAGTGTCTCGGTTGTGCTGCCTGACTCACCCAAGAGAGTGCCTGCCAAGAAACTCAGCACAAACGCACTTTCAGCAGCTCAGACAGCCAGTGCCAATTCCCATGCCGATAGCACAGGAGCCAGGGCAGGGGCGGCAGGGCTGTTTGGCAGTGCCTTGTTAGAAGCTGGACCACCACGGCTTTCTGTGTTGAGCACTTCACCACTTTCCCAGGGTGATGCTGCACATGCAGTTCACGGAAGTGATGCTGATGTCAGAGCTGGGGTGAACAGCCCAGGTGTTGTCATGAGTGCCAATTCTGGTTCTTTGTCAGCTGCTGGCACAGTTTGTCTTCCACTGAGGCAGTCAGACTTCTCTAGGTACGCCCATCCAGCTCATGCTGGATTGATGTGACTGGATGGCTGTTTTGCTTGCATTGCCAGCATCAATACTCATCATGTGGCATCACCAGGCATTACATCATACATCACTCTGCCTAGTCTTGCCTTACCTGCAGACTATGACCAAGCATTTCAAATCACATGGATGGGCACAAGTGCACATCAGTGCAGCATAACACAAACACACAACAACGAACACCAGGATAGGAACTCCCTGCCCATGTATGCCCAACATGTGTTAAGATCACTCTTTGTACAGACAAAGCTTTCCTGTGCCAAGGCACATTGCTTAGTGTGCTCAACTAAGCTTGGCAGCTGCACATGGCCACTTTGAGTTTCATGCAACATATACAACAACATATGCAACATATATAACGGCAATCTATGGATCTTCAGGATGAGGTCTCCTAGGTTTTAGATTTTTGTGCTGAGATGTATATATGTTTTCTCATATAGCACCCAATGGTACACTTTGCAAGCACTGCAGCTGAAGCTGGAGCCCTTATTCTCTCCTTTGATATAGTTGTAAGATCATCTGTAAAGGTGCCGCTACACGCTTGCAGGGAGCTAGACCGCTTGAGGCAGAAGTGGCAAGCCAGGGAAAATGATCAGAAAGCATTGACATCATCAAAGCTATCAGACCCTAGCCGCCACAACCTAACCCAGCATCAGCGGCCCCTCTCTGCCCTGAGTCAGCAGGAGGGCTGTTTCCAGCACAAGCCCTTGGTACAGCTGCATGAGGGCAGTTGGCAGAGCCCCAGGGGTGCATCAAGGCATCAGCGCTCCTCAGCTGAGGCTGACAGTCCTCCAAGGCATAGCTGCAGTCCACGTTGCAGGGTTGCAAGAGGTACCATACCTCAGACAGGAAACTCTGATGCTGCACACACAGATACTGCCAGTCATGACTGACTGCCTTGTAGTTATCAGGCCATGCTGCTGGGCTTATGCCCATATCTATCTGGACAACAACATCTCCACAGTGCACATGTCAGAGTGTAACAGGGTGATGATCTCCCATTTCAATGCATCACACACATTGACATGCCTGGCACAGGGAACACACCTCACCCTCGGAATTTTCATGAAATGTTGCCGAAAGGTGTAGTGTTTTTGCCCCCCCCCCTTTGCTTTCTTGACATGTCTGGATTTGCAGCTTTCAGAAGCCCCCCAAAGCCGGGCGTGGAACAGGACCATGAGCCAAGACCAATGCACAGCCCTGCTGAGTTGGTCAGGGCTGCACCAAATATCCCTGGAGGACACGTCATGCATGCATTGGAAGGGGCTGCTCCACAGGACAGGGCACAACAGCCCAACTGCCCTGCAGTGACCCCAGTCTTAGATCTGGCCCAGGCTTGCCTGGTCCCTGAAGACATGCACGGGCAACCTGAGGAGCTCAGTCACGCTATTCTTGATGGTGAGAGCCCTGATTGACTCCTGTACAGCTGCAACCTGTACATGCACAAGAGCGAGCAGAAAGCAACAGCTGGTAGCATCATGCTCTACATACTTGCGGTTAGACTTGTGGTCTGCCTGATGCTGTGAGAGACAGCTAGTAGCAGGTCTTCCATGTTGGCATTACTACACATAGACTCTTTGATACATCAGTGAGTTTACCCCAGCCTGAGCGTCAGTCTGAGCAGCCATGCTCTCTATATGCTTTGTATAAAGTGTTGCATGTATTTTATTGTAATTGTATAATTTATTCATATAGTCATGTGATCATATCAATGTGGCATATGTTTCAGGCTTTGTCGACACTAGTTTGTGTGTTGCTTGTGCAGGGCGCACTGCATCAGTAGCAGACTTGCTAGCAGATGTGAGACGCCTCAAGATGGCCGGAGATGGCCTTAGGGCTGCCTGCAGCAGGCCTGGCACTGCTTCCACTCAGGCCAAAATGCATGCGAACAGCCCTGGCCAAGCCCTTGCAAGCATCAAGGGCAGTCAGGCACACACTCCCAGGGGCAGAACAGCAGACGGCCCCAAGGCTGGGGACCAGGCTGGGGATGATTGCAGCCCAGCATGCACAGACACTGACTCGGATTGCTCCCCTCACAGCTCTTGCAGCGGCAGCTTCACTTCTGACAGTGTTGATGCAGCACTACAGGCTAGGGCGCTCAAAAGGTGAACATGCAGCCACCTGAGTCCTGCGCTGAAGTTTGTGTAGTGGCTTGAGGGCCCTGCAAAGCAGGTCATGAGCACTCAGCAACAATTGTTACCAATGTGCTGTACTGAAACGTGTATTGTGGCTTGAGCGCCCTGTAGTCAGTTATACGGCTGACACTCATTAATCAGCACTCGGCACTCAGCCACAGAACTTACTAGTGTATGTCTGACCAGGTTGTAGAATGTAGAGTTGCACTTGAGTTGAAACTCCAGGAACGCCAAATATGCAACTGTGCATGCCTGTGTGTGTGTGTGTGTCTCTGTCTGTCTGTCTGTCTCTGTGTCTGTGTCTGTGTCTGGATCTGATCAACTGCAACAGACACGTGGGTGTATGACAGCAATGTTGCCTTTCTCAGGAGACACAAAAATGCGTCCCCTTCCAGAGCACAAGGCACAGCAGTCTCCACCACCTCACCTTGCACGCACCCGGCCAAGACTGCTCCACCAGATGGTTTCCGTCTAGCTAGGAACCCACGTGCAGCAGCAGCAGCAGCAACCCACATTGCTGCAGTTGGGCGTGATGTCAATGATGACACAGCAGTCAGCTTGTATACAGCAACAAGGGCTGGGGGCAGTCCAGTGAAGCCGCTGAGGGCCGGAGCGAATCAGTCAGGCAGTCCATGTGCTGCCAATGCAGCAACAAGCCTGTTCACATCGCCAGTGCGACACATCCAAGGCGTAGGTGGGAGACACATGCACAAGAAAGCCACCACCAAGAGGCCTTTACGCTCTGGAGCAGGGCTGTCTGCGTCTCCAAGGACACAGCAAAGGTTAGGGGCAAGGCCTGTGCAGAAGCTGGACAGCAGTCATAGTCTCTGGAGCCATGGGCAGCTGCTTTGCTTGCCAGGGAACAAGCAGGCCCACAGGACTCAGCCACTGTCTACCCAGTCTGTTGGACAGCAGAAGTCGACACAGTCTACTCACCTGTTAGACAGGCGCTGGCAGGAATATCTCTCTCGCGCCAAGGAGAAGCAAGCTGAGCAGAGGGGCGGCCCAGAGGCAGACATGGCAGCTCAGCATAGCAGCCAGGCAAGTCTGCTGTGGCCTTGGTGCATAGCTGCATCCTGGGCAGGCCTGGCTGGCACAAGCACCACAACACATGATGCATAAAGTGCCAGAGTGCAGTGTGCACAAAGTGACAAAGCACATGATGCACAAAGTGCCAAAGCATTCTCAGCTTGCTGGCCGAAGAAGCTTGCTCGCTGGTCCATTGTGCCAATCATATGAGAGCCCAGGACAGCCTGCTGACATCGAGAAAGATGTTGCCAGAGCTCTCTCTACAGCAGGGAATCCTCTGTTTGTATGCATGCAGTCCTGACTGCCTGTCATGATGGCAAAGATGATCTATACAACCAACGCTTGCTGCATGTTGTGTGCAATTGGAATGATCAACTCATCGTGCTTGCAGGCTGGCATGACTGGGGCAGAAGGCAGTCGCCCAAGGGCTGCTGCCCTCAGGGCCGCCTTATCTGCCAGCTCACCATCACCAGGTGCTGTGAAGAAGAAGCAGAACAGGTGAAGCTCACAGCTGTATCAGTCATCTCTTGTCAAGGAAAAGCCTATGGACATTCATCATAGCCATGCCAAGCACATGTGGTGCTTGACTATGGTGGCTGATGATGCACTGGTGAAAATGCTTGTGATGCTTAGCAACGCTTCTTGACAATACGAGTGGCCTACTTACAGAGCCAAGAGTGGTACCTCTTTTGGCCCCTGTGTTTGGAATCGATGCGTTCATGTCAATCACTGCCTGTTCTGCTGCCAAGACCTCTTGCCATACTTGAGACACATATTCTTAGTGTGCTCAACAGCTTCCTGAACATGAATATGGGTTAAAAAAATCTCAGGTTGACTTCACTCAACAAAAGCCTGGGTCAGTTGCTATGACATTCTACATGCAGGTACAGACCTGAATCAGAATGTATGTTGGCAAACCATGAGTCTGTCAGTTGCATGAGCACTGTGTCAGCACTGTGCACAGCTGCACATACAGTGGCTGTCAGGGCTGATGCAAACAGCCCCTCCAGCAAGGGCACTTGGTTGGCATCAGCACCAGCTAGGCTGCAGGTGTCAGACTCAGTGTCATGGGATGATCCCAAGGGTGATCTGAGCTCTTCCTCAGATGACAGCGGTGATGAGCTGATGACTGAGTCTGGCTGCAGCACAAGCCAGATTCTTGTCAGGCCTCACATGCTCTCCCAGCATGCACAGCAGGCAGGTGCACTCAAATTTGGACCTGCTGCTCAGCATGCACAGAGTATGAGCAGTGGAGTGGCAAAGCCCATGTCACGTCCAGACGTCACACATCAGCATGACACATCAGCACGCAGCCAAGATGCTGCTCTTGAGCCTGAGCAAATTAGGCCAGACACAATGGGCATTCCATTTCTGTCTGTCTGTGTGTCAGATGAGGTCGACCAGTCAAGTGAGTCAACTGAGCAGCTCACAGCCCGGCATATCAAAGACAGATACCCTCACCTGTTTCAAATTTGCCCTCCCTTGGCCACAGCTGAGTCATTGACAGTCAGAATGCAACCAGGGACAGCAGCTGAGCCGGCAGCTGACAGCAGCATGGCTAATTCGTTGCCAATAAGACCAGCCGCAGAAGCTTCCATGGCAGCCGACAGCAGCCAAGATGAGTCATCAGCAGCTGACTTGACAATCAATACAGAAGCTCTGATGGCAGCTGGCAGCAGCCACATGACGGCTGTCCCAGAGGCAATCCAAATGTTGCCAGCAGCAGCAGTGAGTAGCAGCTCAGGCTGTCAGAGACATCTGTCAGAGTCCACAGATTTGACAAGGGCAGGCCAGGATGCCTTGCGAAAGGGCTTGTTGGGAGGAGGCCATCATCACAGTGCTTTGAGGCAACTGCTTCAAGACACAAACAACGAATTAGCAATCAGATTGGAGTCCGGCTATCCAGGTACAAAGCTCATGGCGGACAAAGCAAGGACTGCAAGTCGACACAAGCTACAGTAAAATTGCTGATTTCAATGTTGCTTTCTTGTGATTGCTCTGTATAGTATTGCTGGGCAGATGGTGCTGTGTCTGCCAAAGTTTGTCTCACATGACAGATTTAAGTCAGACAGATCACAGCAGACAGACTTCCAGCTGCTCCACTGGAAGGTGTCTATACTAAGCTGATGCTTGTGATCTGGTTACTGTACAGCTTGCATGGCTTGCAACGGTTTTTTTGCTCAGGAAGCTCTAAGGCTTGACATTAGACAGTTTCTGTATAGCATCTGCGTATACAGTATAATGCTGCAGGTGTTGGTGCCAAGGCCCTGTTTTCAGATCGGCCACGCGCAACGCTGCCCGGACCTGTTGTTCAGCTGAGCAGCAGCATGCTGACAAACACTCAAGATGGGTTCAGAGCTAGATTGGGAGTGGTGGTAGCTGAGCACACCCCTGCCATACACACAGGCAGCAGGCCCAAAGCTGCAGGAGTTTATGTCACACCCCAAGCTGGGTCTACTATAGCTGAAGGTGTTTGTGCCATAGCTGAAGATGGTAGTGCCACAGCTGAAGATGGTTGTGCCATAGCTGAAGGTGGTCGTGCTAAAGCTGAAGGTAGTCGTGCCATAGCTGAAGGTGATAGTTCCACAGCTCAAAGCGGTTGCACCAAATCTGCTTTGGACCAAGCATGACTAGGCCCTGCTGCACCCAGGGTCAGCAATAACACGGCTGCATCTCCAGGCGCTGCACTTGTGGGTGGTCATGCCATGCCTGAGCATGGTGACCCCACCTCAGCTGTCAATGATCATCCAGCAGCCAAGGGTACCACAGCTGGGGATGATTTGGCTGCAGCTCAGACTCACCCCGAATCAACTGATACACCTCATACAGGCTTCCTCTCAGCTCAGGGATGCATGTCCATTGCTGAGGATGATGATGACAACCCAGCTCAGGCTCTCAACTCAGCTCTGCGGCAGCTTGCTACATCAGAGATAGCTGCGGCTTCGGACAACATCAGAGCTGCTGCCACTACTGCCACTGCTCAGGTTGATGCTGCTGCATCTCAGCCTGCTGCAGCCAAAGCTTCAGGCAGCCTTGCCATTACTCAGCTGAACTGCACCACAGTCCAGTATGAGGCAATCACAGCTGGGGCAGCTGACACCAGCCCTGCCCACCTTGATTGTGCCCTGGCTAATGGTGACACCACAACAGCTCCGCCACCTGCCACTGCTGATGAGACCTTTCCCACAGCTGCATCCACACCATCACTGCATGCCACAGATGCAGCTGAAAAGGAAGATGATGGAAGACTGGATCAGGCAGTGCCAGAGGCACGCAGCCTAGCATCAGCTACAATGGCTCATGACCTCAGCATGACAGACCTCCAATTCTAGGGTGACAGCTCACCAGAATCACAAGGAGACTGGTGCTGCATGAAAGCAGTCTCGCCAGGCAGTGGTGTACTCCACAGTATGCATTCAGAGCTGATGTTGAGTCCTGGCAGCAATCTGTACCATTCTTGATCAGGATGGAACTGCACAGTCACAGATGTGAGGTCACCGCTGTCAGCAGCTGATGTGTGATGTTGCCTTTCCCAGCATAGCAGACAGCAGGATTCGTCAAGGACTGCTGAGCCGTCAAGGTAGGTGTTTGAGGCTGTGATATGCCGTTGAGCAAAGTGCACCTTAGGTTTGCTAGGCTGTGAGAGCCAGCAATCAAGATTGAATACCATATGAGCTTGTCAGGATCAGGTCTTTGCCAGGGTTGCCAGGGTTGTGTGATTGATGTTCCATGTGATCATTTCAATGCTGCTATTTAGTTTATTTGAGGACTTAGGTTGCTGCATGCTTGATGAGGCAAGTGAACCAGTGTGAAGCTTGTTACACCTTGCATGCTTGTATGCCTTGCATGCCAAACGGCCGACATGCTTGCCATGCAAATGCTGTAAGCTTTTTCATATGCTCAGCTGCTGTTTGTGGGCCTGCAGAATGCGTGGCATGCCTTGTAACAGCAGATAATGAATGCGATGCGATGCGATTGGATCAAGATTGGCAGGAGGCAGATGCACCACTGGTGAATATCGATTGGTTTGCACTCGCGTCAAGGCTGCCCTAGTGATACATCTGTACTCCATCAATGCCCGTCAGTGCTTATGACTCTCGTGCAAGCCAGTTAGATTAAGCGAAACAAGGTCATGATGAACATGAGGCAGTTGCCAAACATGTACACTTTGCAAGCCTCGTGTGGAGCATGGTCCAAGCATTCATTCGGTGGTTAACTGCCATTGACTGGGACACTGATAGTCGTGACTAATAGCTGAAGATTGTTCAGTGTGAGGATGTCCCTTGCCATCAGGCAGACCTATCTAGCGTATGTTGTTTGAACAACAACCAGATCAGCGTCAAATGATGTGCTTATCAGCGCTGCAACTAGGCTGCCTACACACAAATGTAGCTTAAAAATCAAAAGACCATGCTGACCCCAACAAAAGGACTGTCATGTATGCAGGTGTGATTCATTCATCCATCGGCAACAAACAATGAAAGATTTAGCAGCATCTTGATCTGCATCACCACCAGCCATCGTGCGGTTTCACCCTTGTGTCACCACTCAGCACCAGCCGCTCATGCTCATTCCAATGCACTTCTGTCTGCAACATTACCCAAGCTCTACATGAGTATAAAGACCACAAGCCTCTCAGGATGCAACGCTGTGCATGAGTTGCCCTGAACAATAAAAGGACAGCAAACGGTTGCTTGTTCACTGAAACAGATTGTTGGGCAGCATGTAGACATCACATGCTAGGTCACAGACAGCAACCCATACCTGTGACAGATGTTGCAGGATCATGTCGTGGAATGCCGCTCCAAGAATGGGGCGGCATACTTGTAAAGTTGGCTACAACAGCACACACATTGTCAAAACTTTGCCCTTCACAATTACACATTTTGTGCATGCCAGCAACCAGATCACTGCATCACACCTGATGTTACCCTTTCATTTTTCCACTAAAACCGTTGATCCATGAAAAGCACATGCAATGCTCTTGCACACATGTACATTTGGGAAGCATTTTTTGACGACGCAGCACATAGTGGGCAGGAGAGGCAGATTAATGGTGGTGGTGCGTGTGTGCACGGCACGAAGATGTAAAACAAGACCCAACCACACCTGATAACCTGCGTGTGGTTGATGCATCACATACATTTAACAAGAGGTGCAATCATATGACAAATGCATTCATACTGGTGTACATGGTGTTCATAAAGGGCTGCACTAAGAACTGACGGCATGCTGCAGTTCATTGCAAACAGAGTGCTTATGCGGAAGATGCTCCATTCCATACAAAGCCATACTGACTCAAACAATTGCCAAGCAGACTGTGCAACATGTATCTTGCATCACCTTGAGCAAGAATTGGATAAAACGCAGCTGATTTGTGGAGACGATCACACTTCTTCGGTCGCACATGGGCGTCACTGGCAACTGCAGCTTTGCCTCTTCATCCCCCTGTGCATGCACACTCCTCTGCCACGTGACAAGTTGCCTTGGCATGCCTCACAGCACATCATGCACTAGACAGGTACACTCATCTTCCATTATAATGACATTCAACATGGAAGCAATTGCACTACAACTGAAATGTTTGGAATCGCTCTTCTGAACTTGAGATCGCTTCAGTACAGTGGCAATGATGTTAGCCATAAGAATCAGAGATTACAGGCCTGTGCTCGTGCAAATTCGTTTCCGAAACCAGTGAAACCATTCCTTTGCCAAGTTTTGCAGATCAGCTTAGGATCACATGCCTGATCTGCGGGTTTTGATGCTCCTGATCCCATTGGATCAACAGTATTGTTGAGTATCACATCGACATGTGCTTACTATACGGTGACATCTTGATACAGTGACAAAGTTTTTTGGGACAAGTGCAGTAGTTGCATTTTAAGATGACTGTACATCTGCAGAATGAACCGTCTGACAGAATGAATGATTCGCAGGTGCACAGAAGCGTCACCTGTTCCAAGAACTCACAGCAGATGAGCTCGCCCCACTTGATGCTGAACAGCAGCGGGCGGCAAGGATTGCACAAGTCAGCGGTGTGCAGCACCAGCTGCAGCAGCACGTCACTGTCGCCCCAGGCCGCCAGATTAGGCTGCTCTGACCGGCCCTCGCTGAATGCATCTAACAGCCTCATGTGCTGCGTCATGTCTGTTGCCAGCACTGCATTCACGATCAGCCTCCTGGCCTGTAGCACAAAGAAGTGTGTTCAAGGGAGGAATGCAATGCCTGTGGACAAGGCTGTACATTTCAGCACCAGCTCAGGTTCAGCATGGCTTCTTTAGGCTCGACATGTGTGATAGTTACATGCTGAAGCATACTGTAGCGCCCACACACAATCACCCTTTATACAGGTTCCCAGGTGATGAAGTAATGACAGCAAGTATGCTGGCTCGTTCATCTATGCTGCCAATAGTGTGGCCATGTGAGCAGTACTGTTACTCTTGTGCTGTAGATCACATGACTGAAAGCAGCAAACTGAGTGCATTGCTGGCATGCACTTGATGCACAGGATGATCAGACAGGCTGCACAAAGCCTTGAGCAAGCATTTAGTACTGAAGGCTTTACTAAGCATCGGCAACTACCGACTGCTGAAAATGCAGAGATGATTTGGAGTTGCTGACCTGCACATAGTCAGCCCTGGATAGTCCTGAGAAGATATTGGTGTCCTCTGACTGGGAGACGATCCTGAAGGCGCTGCTGACATGGAAGTTCTCATTCACTGACCTGTCATTGTACACCATCGCGTTGGGATGCGCTGTGTTGATGAGAAAGTCGTTTGTGTAGCCTGGGTGACCCAAATCATGTACTGCTGCTGCACAGATCAGGCTGAACACCTCCAGCTTGCTGAAGGCCACAGAGCTCTGGCCAGCCTTGAGGATGATCATGGCTGCCTGAGCCACATCTGCTGCATGCACGCTGTTGTGGTAGGAGTTGTCTCCTCTGTATGTTGCTTCCACTGCCACAAAGAAGCGCTCTGCCTTCTGCCGGCTGATCACCCAGTCTGGCTCCTGCGTTGATGGCAAACTCTGTGGGAACACTTACAAGGTAAACATGCAGAACGAAGGGCAAAGGTTGCAATCAGAAGGACCACATGAAAGCTAAAGGCATGCACTGTGCTTTCTGCTTGCTGTCTGCTGACCACTAATCGCTGGACGTGCTCAGGGTGTAGATTGAGCAAGTGATTGACAGAACAACAGCCCAACAGCCTTGGACTTTATGTGGGCAATATTAGACAGAAACCTTGTCGAGCTAATGCCAAAAGCCGCCATCAGGTCAAAATCAATGAGGTCAGTTGTCTGGCCAAGAAAAAGAGCTGACTGTCAACAGCCAGATCACAAAACAGACTGAGCCATCAAAATCAACGTGAACCATATCTGTCATGATAAGAGTGAATCTGGAGCCAAGGCAGAAGCAGAAGCAACAGCATGCATTGTCTTACCAGCAAGCCTTCATTTTCCATGAGTGTCATGCACACAGTGTACAGCGCCCTCCCCTGTGTTAGCTTGTCCAGCTCAAAGATGTTGAATTCCCAGTCATCAATCTGCAGCCATTGGAGCAGACGTTATAGAACTGACAGCGACATATTGAGTTACAGCCAGGTTGATGACAGCAGCTGAGCAGATTGGGCTCCATTGTTTGCAAATGATGCAGTGCATGTGGCTCAGTGAAGGGGGCATGTGCTGAGCTTCACAAGATCCTGATCTGAGTATCTCTACACTGAGAGATCCAAGCCAAAACATCAAAATTTAAAAGGACTACTGCGCAGCCTGGATGCAGGCCTATGCAGTGGCACCTTGGTGTTCATGACCTAAGCTGTGTTACAAGGTGGAGCACATGTGTGCACGACAAGGCAGAGTTAGCGTGAGGCAAAGCTGAGGCAATGCTCATTGTGAGTGGTTGCAGAACTGTGGCGTAAACGCTGCAGTGCTATGCCCCTGGTTCAATATGTACAGTACAGGAACAGCAGCTTTTGATAAGGCATTGAGCTGCCATGTGCACTTTGCTGCATTAAGTGGCTGTGCTGTGACAAGCCAAGAGAGGTCTGTCCTCCCATGTGGAGAAGCAGCATGCAGCTGGGTCAAAAGGCATACAGTGGTACAATGCAAACAAGCCCTCGTGATACGTAACTTGCGGTAGGCACACCAGCGGATGTTTACCTTGGCAAGAAGCTCTCGAATAGCTGGGGTGGATTGGGGTGCTGGTCTGCTAAAGCTGAGGTGGCTAAGATCCCTGTCATTGACAACTGAGTCTATCAAGTCACTGTCAACTTGCCGCTTTCTGCTGTGCGACTTACTGCTGGAGCGCAGCGAGCGCTTGCTGTGTGTCTGTAAACACTCAAAGTTATATTGGTAAGTGACAGCAGTACAAAGCAGAGGTGAGAGGTTAGGCAGCAGCTTTGTTCATCGAGGTGTACCTCACTGGGCTCGCTGGCGCGATAATTGTCAGGATTGGACTTCTTGTGTCGGTCAAAAGGCCAGAAGGAGCAGGCTACAGAGCGTTTTCGGGGTGCTGAGTTGCGATTGGCTCTGCCCCAGAAGCGTACCATACTAGGGGCAGGCACCAAGACCTTGCCGCATGACCCGAGGATATCAGGCAGCTGATGCGACAGGTTTACAAGCTCGCGCCCCGTTAGCGTCTTGCACAGTCACATGAGCCTGTCACAAGATGCCATACGCCCCGTGACAGCGAGCCCACAAGCAGCATGCACTTGGTCAGATGGTTGGCATCTAGTGGTGTACTGACACAGGGTCTGACAGAGCTGCAGACGAGAATCGAGGTTCATGCACTTGAGCAAAAGACTATGTAACTGCAGCACCCCTTTAATCATCGACTTCTCCCTTAGTTTCGTGATTCTGAATTTGTTGCATAGCTGATCGCTTGCAAGCTAGATGATAAACACCCTTGCCACTCAGGCGCATCCCCCTCTATGAATAAAACCTGATAGTCTATACTCCATTCAGCTCAGCTTGACCCGGGTTGTGGGGGGACGTAGTCGTCTGACAGCGGGCAGCAGCAGATCCTTAGAGGCGGCTCCTCGGAGGGCCCGGTCGTTTGGCTTTGATGCAGTCAATGGCCGCGCTGGTAAAGTGCATAAAAAACGGCACACTTGAATGGTCGGATGGTCTCAGTCACACTGCGCAGCAGAAGGCCCCGATTTTTAGGTGTAACGCCTGCCAAAGGCCCGTTCTTCACACCCCGAACGTACCCGCGAAGCTATATTATGAGCTAGACAGAAGGCAGGTATGACGGTATGACGATGACCTATTGCACCAGTCGAATCTTCGCTTTCTTAGGCCTTGCTCTAACCTGCAGAGGTTTCTGGAATTACAGGTACTGCAAGTTGGAGTGGTCGCTTTGTGCCAATCTGCCTGCATGTCATTGCCAGCAACAGCACAGGCAGCACAGCAGCAGAGCAGTGCCAAAAGCAGCTCAGATGTCTTAGTGGAACCCAGCACAAATCAGACTGCAAGTCAATATGACAGCTATGCAAGTAAGGGGTGTCCCCCTAGCAATGCATCGATGGGACTCCTGCCAAAAAGCCTGCATGGAGCTGACTCAACATGTTTTCAATGTCTTGCCCTTGACCGAGGGATGCCTTGCAGCACAGTATGACCAGCTGGATACTGGTGCCGCCGCTGAAGCCTTTGGCATCCCCCAGCTGCGCCAAACCCTCATCAGTGCTGCATATGGCAATGTTCTGGAGGTGGCTATAGGTCAGTCGCACTGCCACGTACAACCTTGCAAGACGCCTTGTTTACATGACTGACATCTCATGTGAATGTCGCATGTCGCCATCAATAACTTCTGATACTTGCTGCTGATGGTGTGCACTGTACCTCTGGTGTCAGGCATGACAAGACAAAGATTCATGGTGGCTCACTAGCTGCACTAGCTGAGTCACAGCATGCGCAGTAAGTCGCAGCAGTCATGCGTGAGTCATGTCTGCAGGTACGGGAATCAATCTACCACTGTACAACAGGCAACAGGTACAAAAGCTAGTAGGGCTGGATCTTTCACAAGGCATGCTGCAACAGGCCCAGGGCAAAGCCCACACTGATGGGCAAGGTCTGCAAGTCAGCTTTCAGCAAGGTCTGTCACTGCTCTGCGCTTACACTTCTACCATAATACATACACAATGTTACTTGCTGCTCTCCATCATATCCGTACATGACTGTCTATGGTGCAGCATTGCTGCTGCTCAGATGACCCACTAGCAGAGCTCAGCAGCAACCAGGCCGCAAAGTCTGTTTCTGTGTGGAGAGTCTTGCATCTTGGATGCAGAATTGGTATTGATAATGTGAGAATGGACATGATAAAGAGCCAGAGCTGTGTACAAACAACGGCATGATTGCAGGCGATGTAGAATGTCTACCATTTGGCAGCAATAGCTTCGATTGCGTGGTGGACACTTTTAGCCTGTGTGTTTTCCCAAAGCCGTCGCAAGCCCTGAAGGAGTTGGCTAGAGTGTTAGCACCTGGTGGCAAGCTTCTCCTACTGGAACACTCACGCAGCAAGCTACCTTTGCTGGGTTGGTATCAGGTCAGCCGTAAACAAGTATGGGCATCGGTTAAGCACCTGCTTCTTCTGGCTGTCTCCTCTTGAATGCTGACAGGAATTTACTTGGATGACTTTGTACAGCATGTTCATCTGGGTCTATCCCAATCCACTGTGCCAGATGTTTGCCATGACTGAAGTTGCTCTGTGTTGCTTGCCTATGCAACAAAAGAGCAGTGAATCCTGTCGCCAGTACCAAAGGTAGCAAATGCTGTGCACAACATGCAGGATGTGACAATGCCAGCTGTAGCAGCCATGGGGAAAGGCTGCAAGTGGAATCAGAATTTGACTAGCTTACTTGCAGCAGCAGGACTTGAAGTCATCAAGCTCAGGACATCTCTTGCTGGTGTCATCACTCTTGTTGAAGCTAAGAAGATATAGCCGTAACTCAATGGCTTGACACATTGTGAAGTCAGCTGTACGTGCCTGGATCATGAACAGGCCAAGTCAAGATACAGCTGTAAATAAATGGAATTAGCAATAGAGAGCTCAGCTCTGGGTAGACAGCATCGGAACCACACCACCTGTATGACCACACTGGCGTTGTCATCACTATGCTGTCACTGTAGTGTTTTTGCAATGCATGAGAGGCTGTCTCCAACCAGCATGAGCAACTTCCGCTCCCACACTTGCGGTCTTGGAGTTTCAGTGTTGCAGTCAGGTCACATAGAATGTGGCTCAAACTATTTGATCAGGCAGCAGAGCCTACATGCTTATTATCAATGTGAAGTTACATTGTTGTACTCAGGCTATTGCAGTTAGGCCGTATGGGACTGAGGCTGGGTGCAGACACACTCAGTAGTGTACTGTAAGATACACGACGCATGACATGGCAGCACAAGGATGGACCAGTCACTTGCTTCACGACACAAAGAGCATGCAGATTGACCAAATCAAAATTTGCCCTAAAAATGCCACCAAAGCATTCGAATTTGCTGCTGGCCAACCTCCAACATGCTCATGACTGAGAGGTGCTCATGAAACTAATCTCGGAGTCATCGTCTATTCGTCCATGTTTGCTACTTCCAATGCGAAATCATCACGTTCAACATGCTTTTTGTTCCGGGGGTCCACAGCCTGCTCAGCAAACACATGCCCAAACTGCATATCATATATTTCATCCTCCTCTACGGTCTCCAGTACCAAATCAGTCTTAGGGTACCCCACGCACATGAGGGCAAAACCCTGATCCTTGAGCTCCTTTGAGATTCCTAGAGCCTCTGGTTGTGACATGACACCTTCCTTAACTCTAACAGCACAGGCGGTGCAGCATCCCATGCGGCAGGCGTAAGGCAACAGCAGACCCTGCTCCTCTGCCTCCCACAGTACGAACCTGTAGTGACAGACTGTCTTGTCAGGACATTTACATAAGTTGCAAGCTTGCACCAGGCATTTCTCTGCTCTGCCTGGCTGTGTGGTCATGAAGCAAGTGTTGCTAGTGTGAATTTTCAAGCAACGTCAGTATGCAGGTAAATTGATGCGCTTTTGCAATTGTTCCAACAGTGACCTGTGTGATCTAGGCTCTTACTGAATGCTCTTGTGATGCAATTCTGATTTGCGGTGCACAGATGTCATCACCCACCAGCACCATCAACAACCTGCCTTCATCCATACTTCAACTGCATCATATGAAGATTTCATGCACAGGGCATATTTGTATGAGAAATCACTCACGCATTGCACAGATGTTCCAGCATTGTTTGCTAGGTGCCTACCAGGAGTGGTTGACATGGTAGGGGAATGCAGGCCAAGGGTGACTCACCTATCTTCTGGGACCTCTACATCTATGTCTTGGTCAGCATGGTGATTAAAGATTTTGACAGTGTGGCGAGGGGCATTGCTAATTGAAGGCCCTTCCCCAGAGCCTATACCCCAACCCCCTCCCTTGTGAACCGACCTACCCCCCTGCAACAAGCACACCGGAGGTTACAGCAACAACAAGTTGGAGGCAATTGTCCATGGCATGTCACTTTGATGTTAATGCCAATGTGGCAGCCAATGGCTGAAACAAGGCTAGTTTGTCAGTTGTCATGAAGGACGCATCTGCTGGAGTCAGAAGGTGCAATCCTTCACAATTATTGGCATGAATGCTGAGTTGAAGGGTGCTTGATGCAGCTGTGCAGGCAGCAGAATGCAGGCTGAAATGGCAGGAGCAAGATCAGACACTGACGACTGCACAGTGCTGTATGTTCTCAACAATGTTAACCACAGCAGTCAATGTGCATGGTTTGATAAATATTTGCAGCATTTGTGCAGGTTGCAGGGCGTCTGATGTATGTGGTGCACCACATCATGAGTGATGGACTTGCTGGCACTAAAGCTAAACCTGGAGCCATAAACACTGAGCAGTGCCGTGGGGCTCACCATGAGCCTTGACCCTGAGTTGAACTCTTCTTCGACCCACAGGTCTACACAGCCCTCTTGCTCGTATACTGCTCGCCATTCTTCAGTGGACATTTCGTGAATGCTCTGGTGGTCTGCAGTTGAGGGCTTGCCATTGTCTGTCTGCTCTGCAGTACGGTGAAACGCACTGTCCTTCTGGTCCTCCTTATTCTTTGGAGCCTGCAAGCAGTTCAGTGCTAGGTGCAATCTGCGCTGTGCACTGCACATGTTTTATCTCATGGTGTACAGCATAGTGGCAGCATGCAATTAGGTACCTGCGAGAGCTTGCTGCCTAATGTCAGGCCTATTGGTCCAAGCAGATCACCCAAGCCTCCGAATCTGCTGGGTTTGCGGGTCCTAGACTCTTTGGACGCCCTGGTCAGGACAAATTGACGGGGGCGGGAACAGCGAGGGACGTCGTGCCGCAAGATAGCCCGTGGCGAGCAAATGCCCGAGCACAATATGAGCATGAGCAAGACAGGTCACCGATCACCGCTTGCAATCTTGAACACGCTCGAATTTTACCCAGCCTGTTGAGCAACCAGACTCTATGCAAATCACCCTCAGCTTGTCATTCGACGATGCTTGTATGAGGGGGTGTGTGTGCGTGTGTCACGGGTCGCAGATAAAGTGGCGATTGGCTTAATATATTTCACACAAATATATAACAAATTTACAGCTATCCTGTAGGTTAGGCACATAGCTGGACCTGCAAAGACCACTCATACTGTAGCTGGCTGTCGTTCGTAACCACAACACCAGAGTTAATGACCTTCCAATGTACATCAAATCGCCTATGAGGATTGTTTCAATGTTCGTACCATGCTGCTACTGCATCTGGCATGGGCAAAGGAGATGCAAAATCAGCAACACTGTCCAACACATGGTACGCCCTGCCCACCCTTTCAGCAAGTGACAAATCGTCCAGAAGTTCAGGGGATAACCGAGCCAGTGTTGCTGCCTCTGGCCTGCACAAGCGCATCTTCTTCAGTGGAGCTGCATCATCCTCTGGGATGGACTGAAGAGTATTTTGGCGCTGAGCTGCATCTGGTCTGGCCAGCCACTCTGCCTGCTTATAGTATGCTTGCTGTGGCATCAGATTGGTCCAGCAAATCAAGGAGGTGCCAGTCAGCTGCAGCACATGGTGCGTAGCCCCATCAGTGAGATCAAGTAACAGCGGATAGCTGTTCAGTGCACAAGCAGCCAAAAGTGCAACAACAGATTGCCCTTTGCGCCTGCCGGTAAATGTTGTTTGCTCATCACCAGACTTTGACTCCTTGCCCTGCGTTGCAAAGGGACTAGATGAGGCAGATGCAGGTGGCAAAAGCAACTTATGTCCATGTAGAACTACCCATATGCGACCACGCTTGGCTTGCCCAATAGGCCAAGCCCGCCGTTTTGAATGGTAGTGGCAAAGCCCTTCCAAGCGCTGCAGTTGTGATGAAGTAAGTTGTGGAGATTTTTGCCAGAAGACGCATTGTAATGTGGATGCAGCAGCAGATCTACCTCAAAATCTGCTGGATGTGCTTCTCGGTACAATCGCTTCTGGGCCGCTGATTGCTTGTGCTCATAGGCGATACGCATTTCTGTGACGGCACCAGCCTTTGTCAATCCCCATGGTGCTACAACCCCATCCATCCCTCCATGGTATGATGTACCCAATGGTAGTAACAGTTTTAGATCTCTTCTGGTGTGAACATCATGTATCTCAAAATAGCTTCTGCCAAATTGAACTCCGAATTGAGTCAACTGCTTCTGGTGATAGTTCAAAAGCCGAGGAGTGCCATTGTCCTCCGATGAGAACTGTGAGCAATCAAATGAGCTGCATTCTGGCGCTTCAGTTGGTACCACAATAGGGTATGCCTTGTTGCCATCCTCTTGCAGAATCCCAACTCTAGCAGGATAGAATCTGCTTCTGCTGACCCAACATTGGAGATGGGTGATGCTTTTGGGTTTGCCTTGACCTTGAGCAGACTGAGAATCTGATCAAACTTGGAATCATCAGTACCAAGCCCTGCAATAACATGACACCTCAAGTCAACATCTGTACACTGTTGTGTTTGCATAGGAACGATGGTCATGTGTCATACAGAAAAACACAAAACCACACAACAGTCCAGCACTGAGTGGCTCTACAGCTACATGACAACAAGATACTAGATATGCTGCGAGATCAAAAGCAAACCCTTAAGCCACAGAAAAGGGTAGGAGGCCAAGCTGTGCACATGACGTGCAGACAACTATGTGACAACCTAGCCTTAAAGTCAGGTTGACAACGCTGGGAGTCTGCATTGAATGTTCCCAGACACTAACCCAAAGTTCATCAAGTGGGCATGCAGTGCAGTGCACCAAACGGCAAGCATAGTGATGGCAATGTTGGATTTGCAGCAATGCTCAGATGATTCTCCCTTCAGATGCCATGTACTGTTCACGCTGAGTGTGCTGAAAATTCTACAGCAGACCCTCAGGCCACAGACAAGCTAGGTATGCCTCCAGCCACGGACATGTCTCAGACATGTCATTTGCAGGCTGGACTGATTTGACTTGGCCAACTAAAACCATTGCCAAATAGACAGTGCCTCAGGACTATACTGCTGGTGCACTCTCTCACCTGATTGTCCAAAAGCCTTCAGGAGCTTGTCCACTAATGCAGCAGGCAACGCAGGAGGGGACTGCAGCC
>JAABUP010000494.1_pt1 | contig 86512 bp, 82 predicted proteins | sample 5559201 | NCBI WGS metagenome assembly JAABUP01 (sample SAMN10711887, study PRJNA513373) | rock metagenome | isolation source: Antarctica rocks | place: Antarctica
TGATCGACAAGATCATGGACTACATCGCCGACTACGACACCCACGCCAAACCCTTCAAGTGGACCTACGACGGCACACCACTCAAGGTCGCCTGACACCCACCATGACTTCCGGCGACCGGCACTAGGGGGATTCGAGACCTGCGTCGCCTGAGTGGCAAGTCTAGACTCCCCTGGACGCCAGAGCGCACTCGGCCGTCCCGGTCCGCCAGAAGGATCTCCCGCTCCTCCCTCAGCTTGGCTCGCTTGCCGTCCAGGTCAGCGAGTCGCTTGTCTACCGCGGCCAGTGACTCCAGAACGGGCGCGAACCCAGCCCCCCACGCATCCTCACGAGCCAGGCGCGCCCTCAAAAACGTGGCACAACCGTCAACTTCTTAGCGACCGAGGGTCGCTAGGAGATTAGTAGTCGGGTAGTAGGCGGCAGAGTGGCCCAGGTCCCCCCGGGCAGGTTCACCCGGTCGGGCCGGCAGGACGTGACGGGGGTCACGGCGAACTACGGGGCATGTCGACCCCCGTCTACGACGTGACCCCCGGCGCCCACGTGGTCCAGCCGCCCTTCCAGAGCGACCCGTCGACGCTGCGCCGCCTCGACACCGTCGCCGCCACCCTGTCCCGCTTCCAGGGCAAGGCCGCGGTCTCGCTGATCGCCCTGGGCCTGCTCGCGATCCTGCTCGGGTTCGCCGGGGCCAGCAGCGCGACCGCCGTCACGCCCGGCGGCCGGGAGCAGGTGCTGATCCAGGCCCAGTTCCCCTATCTGATCTCCGGTGGGGTCTTCGGGCTGGCGCTCGTCGTGCTCGGGTCGTCACTGTTGGTGGTGCAGAGCGCGCGGGCCAACAGTGCGCGGACTGCCGCTGGCCTCGACCGGCTGGCCGACCTGATTGCCGCGGGTGGGACGGGCGCGCGGGGATCGGCAGCGGCCCCGGACGACGTGCAGGGCCTGGTCGTCGCCGGCTCGGCGAGCTACCACCAGCCGAACTGCCGGCTGGTCGAGGGCCGCGCCGACGCGACGTACCTGCTGCCGGTCGAGGCGGTCAGCCGCGGGCTGCTGGCGTGCCGGGTCTGCAACCCGCCGGCGGCCTGATCGGGGCGGCGCAGCCGGGCGGACGGCCGGGTCAGCCGAGGTAGGCCTTCTGCAGGTCGCCGGTGCGCTCGAGCTCACGGGCGTCGCCGTCGTAGGTCAGCGTGCCCTTCTCCATGACGAGGGCCCGGTCGGCGTAGGGCAGGATCCCGACGTTCTGCTCGACGATGACCACCGTCGTGCCGTCGTCGGCGATCTGGCGGACCACCTGGAAGACGGTCTGCGCGAGCTTGGGCGAGAGGCCGAGACTCGCCTCGTCCACGAGCAGCACGCGCGGGCGGCTCATCATCGCCCGCCCGATGGCGAGCATCTGCTGCTCGCCGCCGGACATGGTGCCAGCGAGCTGCGAGCGACGTTCGGCCAGCCGCGGGAAGTAGGTGAACACGAGGTCCTGGGTCTCCGCCACCTCGCGCCGCTTGCCCTTGCGGGTCCAGGCGCCGAGCTTCAGATTGGTCTCCACCGACAGCCCTGGGAAGACCCGCCTGCCCTCGGGTGACAGCGCCATCCCCCCCGCCACTGTGCGGGCAGCGTCGTCGTTGGAGATGTCGCGGCCGTCGAAGACGATGCTGCCCTCCCAGACCGGGAGCAGGCCGGCGAGGGTGTTGATCGTGGTGGACTTGCCCGCGCCGTTCAGCCCGAAGACGACCGTAACACTGACCTCCGGCACGGAGAAGCTGATGCCCTGCAGCACCGGGAGCTGACCGTAGCCGGTGCGCAGGTCGCGCACCTCCAGCAGGCTCACTGGTCGTCCTCCGGCGTGGCACGGGGCGTCCTCGGCCGGCTCCGCGGGACCTTCGCCGCTGTTGACGTGGGCGAGCCCACTCTCGTCACCCTGGCCGTCGTGGCCCGCTTCCTGACCGTGACCGGGCGGGGCGGGGCGGGGCGCGCCACTCTCCGCCGGGGTACGACGGTGGGCGCGTCATCGGCCGCCTCGTCGTCGACCGCCTCGTCGTCGTCTGGAGCCGGGGTGGAGTGCCCCAGCTCCTGGACGTCGACCGCCTCGATCTGCTGCGTGCTCAACGTCTCCGGGTGGTCGAGCACCGCGTCCATCGCCGGCTCCTGCGTCGCTGCCAGAGCCTCTGGCGCCTCGCCGCCGAGGTAGGCCGCGACCACCTCAGGGTGGCTCTTGACGTACGCCGGCACCCCCTCGGCCAGCAGCCGCCCGAAGTTCAGGACGTAGACGTGGTCGCAGACGGCGGTGACCAGCGGCACGTGGTGCTCGATGAGGAGCATGGTGAGGCCGAGCTCGCGGCGCAACCTAAGCAGTCGGTCCCCCAGCTCGTGCGCCTCATCCGGGCCCATGCCCGACGACGGCTCGTCCAGGAGCAGAATCTGCGGGTCGGTGGCCAGGGCGCAGCCGACCTCCAGCAGTTTGAGCACGCCGTAGGGCAGACTGCCCACCACGGTGTCGCGGACGTCGCCGAGGCTGAGCATGTCGAGGATCGCGTCGGCCCGCTGCGCCAGCACCTTCTCCTCCCGGCGGGCCCGACCGGCGCCGATCAGCCCCAGCGTCGTATCGTAGGTCGTGCGGGCGTACTGCGCGGTCTTGAGGTTCTCCAGGGCGGTGGAGGACTTCACCATCCCGACGTTCTGGAAGGTGCGCCCGAAGCCGATCGAGGCCTTCTTGTGCGGCGGCATCGCCGTGACGTCCCGGCCGCGGAACAGCACCCGGCCGGTGTCGGCCTGATAGAAGCCGGTGATGCAGTTGAACGCCGTCGTCTTGCCGGCGCCGTTCGGCCCGATGAGCCCCACGATCTCGAACTCGTTGACCTGCAGGCTGATCCCGGCGAGGGCTTGCAGCCCACCGAAGCGGATGCTGATGTCCTGCACCTCAAGCACGCGTCGCGCTCCCGTCCGCGGTCGCGATGCCGCCGTCGCCGCCGTGGTGGACCTCGAACTTGCCGCCGGCGAGCCACCGCGCCACCGGCGCCACCGCGCTGCCGAGGCCGCCCGGGTTCTGGATGACCGTCTGCAGTAGCAGCACTCCGCCGATGAGGCCCGGGAGGTAGGAGGCGTTCGCCTGGTAGAAGTCGGCCTGCCCGATCTGGTCGAACACGAAGCTGGTGATGATGTCGACCAGGCTGAAGAAGATCGAGGCGAGCACGACGCCCCCGCGCTTGCCCAGGCCACCGACCACGACCATCACCACGAACAGCAGTGTGTGCGAGGTGTACGCGTTGCCGATGTAGTTCTTGTTGGAGAAGGTCTCGCTGTTGAAGACCGACATTGCCCCCGCGAGTCCTGCGGTGCCGCCTGCAATGGCGAAGGACAGCAGCTTCAGCGACACCACGTTGACGCCGAAGGCCTGCGCCACCCGCTCGTTGTCCTTGACCGCGAGCATGGCCCGCCCGGCCTTGGACGCCGACAGCTGCCGGTCGAGCAGGAAGACGACGGCGAGGATGCCCAGGCAGAACAGGTAGTAGCGGAACGGCGTCAGCAGGAAACTGGGCACATTGGCCTTCACCCCGGCGTCGTTGCCGTTGAGCTGGGGGAACTTGAGCACGACATCACCGACGATGACACCGAAGATCAACGTGACCAGAGCGAGGTAGAGGCCGGTGATGCGCAACGCGATGGCGCCGAGCAGCAGCGCCACGCCGGCGCCCACGACGGTGGCGGCGAGGAAGGCGACCGCGAAGTGCACCGGCTCTGCCTGGGAGATCCCAGTGTTGGCGACGTTCGCCGCGGTCATGGCCCCGAGGCCGACGAATGCCCACTGGCCGAGACTGAGCTGACCGGTATAGCCCACCAGGACGTTCAGCCCCAGGCCGACGACCGCGTAGACCGGCGCCAACGTCAGGTTGCTCGCATAGTCACGGTCGTAGGCGGCCGGCGCGATGGCGGCGATGGCGAGCAGGGCATAGACCGCGAGCCGCAGCGCCACCCCCGCCATGCTGCGGCGGTGCGCCTGCGCGACGGCGACCGCGGCCAGGTGCGGCGGGGCCAAAGTGCCGGCTGCCATCAGATCTCCTTACCGAGCAGGCCAGCGGGCCGGAAGATCAGCACGGCGAGCAGGAGCAGGAACACCACGAACTCGTCTTGCGAGCCGGGCAGCTGGTCCAGCCCCGGGATCGACTTGGCGTGCACATTCGCGAAGGCCTGCACCTCCCCGAGCAGCAGACCGCCGATGAACGCGCCGGGAAGGCTGGTGATGCCCCCCAGCACCGCCGCGGTGAAGGAGGCGGTGAGCACGATGCCGGTGAACACGCCCGGCACCAGCGACTGGCCGACGATGGCCGTGGGGAGCACCCCGGCCATGCCGCCAAGCAGGCCGGCGAGTGCCCAGGTGATCAGCGAGACCTTCTGCACCTGGATGCCGACGACCGAGGCGGCTGTGGGGTCCTGGGACACGGCCAGCACCGCGGTCCCGGTGGCCGTGCGCTTGAAGAACAGCAGCGCGCCGACGGCAAGCCCGACCAGCACCGCAAGGCGCAGCAGGTCGAACCACTGCACCGGCAGCTGCCCCGTCTTGAAGGCGGGCTGGGTGATGTTCAGTGCCGCCGTCACCTGGCGAAAGTTTCCGACGGAGGGGAACAACAGTCCCTCGACCCCGATCAGCGCGAGCGAGACCCCGACGGTGGCGACGACCAGGACGACTCGTGGCTGGTTGAACAGCGGCCTGACGACGATGAGCTGGGTCAGCACGGCCGCGAGCACGGCGCTGGCCACGCCGATGACGATGGCGATCACGTAGGGCGTGTGCGGGAAGCTGAAGCCGAACTTCGTCTTGTAGCCGGTGTCGAAGCAGTAGCTCACGACGAGGGCGACGCCGGCGAACTCCCCCTGGGCGAAGTTGAGGATCCGGTTGCTCTTGTAGAGCAGCACGATTCCAAGGGCCAGCAGCCCGTATGCGCACCCGTTGAACAGACCGTTCTCGAACGGCGCGAGCAGGTCGTTCTGGGGGCTCAGGCTCAGCAGCGCGGTTGCGGGGGTGGCGGCGGTCACTGCAGCTTGAGGTAGTCGGTGCCGACGGTGGTCCAGGTGCCCGGCTGGTTCTGGCCGGGCTCGGTCGGACCGCAGTCGACCTTCTGCACGTAGGCCCCCGTCCCACCGAAGTGGCCGTTGAACGCAATCGGCGCGTAGGACCCGTTCACCGTCAGAGACTGCCGCTGCAGGGACGCGATGAAGTTCTGCCGGGTGAGCCCGGTCTTGGCCGTCTCGGTCAGCGCGGCGTAGACGCTCTGGTCGAGGCCGTAGAGACCCCATTGGATGTCGTCGCCGGCCTGGCCGTCTGCACTCGCGTCGGCCTTGAACTCGCTGGTGGCGCGGTCCAGGCCGGTGTTGGGGGCGAGGTAGAAGGCGTGACCCGAGATCATGTTCTTGCTGCCCGAGCAGACGAGCTGGGCGACCAGGAAGTCGGAGAAGGAGACGCCGGGGCCGGTCCAGGTGACGCCGCCCCCGGTCGGACTCTGCGTGTAGAAGCCGCCGATCATCTTGACCCAGAAGCCCGGGGCGGCCAGCGTGTAGACGGTCTTGTAGTTCCTGAGGGCCAGCTGCTGACCGAGCTGCGCGGCTGTGGCGGTGTAGTCGCCGTTCTGGCTCTCCTTGAAGACCGTGTACTTGATGCCGGCAGCGTCCAGCGCCTGGGTGATGCCGTCGCGGGCGTCGGTGAAGTTCCCCGTGTCGGCGGTGACAATCGCCCACTGCGAGCCGTCTGTGCTCGGCGCCGGCGTCGCGTAGCCATTCTGCTTGGCCGCCGTCACCAGCATGTTGCCCTGCTGGCGGTAGGTCAGGGAGGCGGCGAAGTAGTTGGCGAGTCCGGTCAGGCCGTTCTCCGTCACGCCCGCGCTGATGTAGGGGACGCCGTTGCGGGTCATGTCGCTGTTGGTGGCGCAGGCCTGGATCTGGTCGGTGCCCGCGCCGCCGAGCACGAGGAACTTCGTGGTGGCAAAGGCCCGGCATACCTTGTTCGCGCCGTCGGGGGTGTAGGTATCGTCCTCGAAGTCGATGTTCACGTTGCGACCACACACCTTGTGCGCGGGGTTCTTCCAAAAAATTTTGGAGCCCTCGACGAAGGAGCTGTTCGGGAACGGCGTGCCGGTGCCCGTCAGTGGCGCGTGCAGGCCGATGTTGATGTCGGTCGCGGTGATCCCCGTCGCGTCACCTCCGGCCGTGCTGCAGGCGGCCGAGGTGGCCGGCGCGGGCGCCGCCGCCACCGGCCCCCCGGCCTTCACCGGCGCGGCGGTCTTCGCCGGGGCCTTGGTCGTCGCTTTGGTCGTCGCGGTCGCCTTGGTGCTGGCCTTGGCGGTGGTGGAACCCGCCTTGGCGGGCGTGCCGCCCGCGGCCGGCGCACCCGGGACGGTGCCCGACGACGTGCCGCCTCCCCCCGAGACCACCGCCGGCGCGGCGCCGGGCACGGCAGCGCTGCCACCGCCGGTCACGGCACCAGGGGCTGCGTTGGGGTCCGGGGCGGTCCCGCCCGACGTGGTGTCGCCGCCGGCTGCGGCGGCGTTCGGGTCGGTGGCCGCGCCGGCGCCGGCGTCCTGTGCCGCCTGCCCGGCTCCCCCCGCCACCTGCTGGCCGGCCGTGCTGCCGATGGCCGAGCCGCTGCCGGCCTTGATGCTGCTCCGCGCGGTGTCGGATAGGCCGCATGCGGTGGCCAGCACGGCCACGGCGAGGGCCCCAACCCCCACGCGCAGCAGCCGGCGCCGACGGGCGAGGGGATGGCTGGTCATGTGCACTCCTGGTGGCTGGGCTGCGATGACGGGGTCAGGCGGTGACGGGTCACGGGTGTGAGGCGGACTCACGAGCGCTGAGGAGCCGGGACAGGCGGGACGGACCACTGGCCGCAACGCCCACGGGCGGGGCCGACAGGCTCAGCGAGAGCAGGGCGACCGCGACCAGGCCGACGACGAGGAGCAGCACCCAGGCCAGCGGGCCGAAGGGCCCCTTGACGACCACGGCCTTGTCCCCGGCGGGAAGCAGCGCCGGTGCGGCCTGCACCGGCGCCGCCTGGGCCACCGGGACCGGGGCGGCGGCGTCCGCAGCCGCGCTCTGGGTCGGGGCCACGTTGGGGATCGCTGCGGCCGCCAGTGGAACCGCCGCTGCAGCTGGCGCGTCCACCCCCGCGGGAGGCGGCGCCGGTGCCGGGACGGGTGCCGCCGAGGAGGCACCCTGGCTCGCCGCCGCGGCCCGCGTCGGCGGGGCGGTGGCCCGCGCGCTCGCCGTCGGCGTGGGCAGGCGCCGGGATGCCGACGGGTTGGCGGCAGCCGGTGCGCCGCCGGCGACCGGCGCGGTGCCCTGCTGTGTCCCGGCCGGTGCAGCCCCCGAGGACGCGGGCAGCGCGGTGGCAGACACGGTCACCATGGCCGCGGGCTGCAGCGAGAGTGTGAACGACGCCGGTGGCGGCGCCTTGGGGTCGGGCACGATCGCGAGCCCGGTGTTCGTGTCGTCGAGCCACTGCTGGGCGATGGCCGGCACCGGGAAGGAGTAGCGGCCGGTGCCGGCGTCGAAGGCGCCGGGGACCTCCTGGGAACAGTCGAGCGCGGGCGCCGAGCTGTAGGGCGACGGACCCTTCCCCGGCGTGAAGACACCGGCAGACCGGCAGGCAGCCAGCGCCGGCGGGACGGTCATGACCTGAAGCGCGGAGCTGCTGTCGGTCATGTCGACCGGGACGGTGACGGTGAAGGTGGTGAACCTCGCGCCCTTCTGCACCGCGGCGAGGTTGAACCCGAGAAACGTCTCCTTGTCCGCCTCGGACGTCCCCGCTTGCGCGGGCGACCCGGCAGGGACAGCGCGGTAGCCCACCCCGAGGCTGCCGGCCGGGACCGAGGTGGGCGTCATGACGGGCTTCACACCGCCCGCCGCCGCACCAGGGTCGTCGTAGAACCAGTTCGACGCCAAGACGGCCGTGGCGACGGGGGTGCCGCCGTCAGCGTGCGCAACGCCAGCAGCCAGGGGGGGCACGGCGACGCCGAGCGCCACCGTCAGCACGGCTGCCCGCACCCGCAACCCCTGCACCCCGAGCCTCCTAAAACGGTCACACCGTGACGCGCGTCACAAGTATCGGGGAGGTTTCGGTGCCGGCGCCAGCACTCCTGCCACCAACCAGGGTGATCTTTTGCCGCGGGCCTGCGCACCAGTGCGGGTGCGGGCAGACTGCGCGCATGGGTCAGGCCTGGAAGTCCGCGCACCCCGCCGTCAAAGCCCTGGTGGCGCTCATGGCGTTGCAGGTCGCGGTCGGCTTGATCAACATCCCGCTGGCGTTCAACAAGGCCGACGACGTCCTGCGCCGGGACGCCGCGAACGGCGTGACCGTCGACATCAACACCATCAAGAACGTCGCCGTGGTCGGTGGGGCGGTGTTCGGTGCGCTCTACATCGCCCTCGCGCTGGTTCTGCTGCGTGGCAAGCGGTGGGCGTGGATCGTCACGCTGGTGCTGGCGAGCCTCGGCGTGCTCTCGGCCCTGGTGAGTCTCGGCAACAGCAACAACCGCACGGCGCTCACGCCAGTCGGGGGAGCCATCATCGTGGCGATCTTCGTGCTCCTACTGGTGCGCCCGGTCCGCGAGCACGTGCGCCCGCAACAGCCGCAGTTCGCCGGCTACGGACCGTACGGCGGGGCACCCCCCGGCTACGGGCCGCCTCCCGGGTACGCCGGACCGCCGCCCCAGGCCCCGCCCGGATGGGGCCAGCCCCAGCAGCAGGCCGCACAACAGCAGGGTTGGGGCCAGCCCGGCGTCCAGCCGCAGGCCGCACCGCCATCGCAGTCCGCACCGCCACCGCAGGCCGCACCGCCGAGTCCACCGCCGGCTCAGGGCGGGTTCCCTCCCCCCAGCTGACTCCGGGCCGTCGGACCCGTCAGGCCACCGAGTCCAGGGCCTGCCGCAGGTCGGCGACGAGGTCGGCCGTGGTCTCGATGCCCACCGAGAGCCGCACCAGGTCCGATGGCACCTCCAGCGGCGATCCCGACGCGGAGGCGTGCGTCATCCGGCCCGGGTGCTCCATGAGGGACTCCACCCCCCCGAGTGACTCCCCGAGGGTGAAGACCCGGGTCGCGGCGCAGACCGCGAGCGCGGCGGGCTCCCCGCCGTTCACTGTGAACGACACCATCCCGCCGAAGTCGCGCATCTGCTTGGCGGCCACGTCGTGCCCCGGGTGGCCAGGCAGCCCCGGCCACAGCACCGACGCCACCGCGGGGTGGCCCTGCAGCAGCTCGACCACGGCCCGGGCGTTGTCGCAATGCGCACGCATGCGCACGGCGAGGGTCTTGGCGCCGCGCAGCACCAGCCAGCAGTCGAAGGGACCCGGCACGGCACCCATCGCGTTCTGGTGGAACGCGAGCCGCTCCCCTAGGGCGGCGTCGGCTACCACGAGCGCGCCGCCCACGACGTCGGAGTGCCCGCCGAGATACTTCGTGGTCGAGTGCACGACGATGTCCGCGCCCAGAGCCAGCGGCTGCTGCAACCACGGGGAGGCAAAGGTGTTGTCGACGGCCAGCAGCGCACCGGCATCCCGCGCGACCCCGGCAAGCGCCTCGATGTCGGCGACCGCGAGCAGCGGGTTGGTCGGCGTCTCCACCCAGAGCAGCCGCGTCTCGGGGCGCACGGCCGCCCGCACGGCGGCGACGTCGGCGAGCGGGACCGGGGTGTAGTCGACACCCCAGACCCTGGCGACCTTGTCGAACAGGCGGTAGGTCCCGCCATAGGCGTCGTCCGGGATCACCACGTGGTCACCGGGCCGGCAGACCGTGCGCAGCAAGCAGTCCTCGGCGGCCAGCCCAGAGGCGAACGCCAGGCCGACCGCGCCGCCCTCCAGCGCAGACAGGCAGGTCTCCAGCGCGGTGCGCGTCGGGTTGCCGGAGCGGCTGTACTCGTAGCCCGCGCGCCCCGACCCCGGCTCCGGCCACAGCTCTCCCACGCCGCGCTGGGCATACGTCGAGGTCGCATAGATCGGGACCACGACCGAGCCGTACGCCGGGTCGGGTTCCTGCCCGGCGTGGATCGCCAGCGTCTCGAAGCCGTGCTCGGCGGGCTGCTCACGCGGGTCCGTCATGGCCCGACGCTAACCGGCCGCCGCGCTACCCGGGCCGCGTCAGGTCCGGCGGCGGCGGGCGAGCAGGCCAGTGCCGAGGAGCAGCAGGGCGACGACCGGGAGCCCGGCGGCGAGGCCGGTGAAGGCCAGGGTGCGGCGGGGCTGGGATGGGTGCGCTAATGCGCGGTGCGTCGTACGCCGCACCGCCTTGGGCCTGGCCTTCGGCTTGGCCCTGGGCTTGGCCTTCGGCTGGACCGAGGTGGGGACCCCCGCGCGGGCCCGGTGGGTGGTGAACGAGACGACCTGCTGGAAGGTCGGGCGGTTCTGCCAGTCGATATTCGGCACGCCGACGACGCCGATGGTGCGGGCGACGATGTCGTCCTGGACCTTCGGATAGGTCCAGGCCCCGGGGTCGCTCGTGCCCTGGGCGCGCGCCGTCTCGGCGACGGCGGCGGCGAGGGACGCGCGCAGGTCCGCGCGGCAGGCGTCGAGGGAGCCGCCCCCGCAGTAGCCGCGGGAGTACGGCGAGGCGACGCCGCGGCCCAGCACCTGGCGCAGGTCCTTGGACAGGTAGCCATACCACGCCACGTCGTTCCAGGAGGAGCCGAGGCCCAGCCGGGGATGGTCGTCGACCTTGCGCGGCAGCTGGTCCACCAGCGGCCCCAGCGCCCCCCGCATCGCGTCCTTGGGCAATGAGATCGCACCCTTGATGGAGGTGGTCTGCGACTCCCACCAGGTGTCGAAGAGCGCGATGGCGGCCGCGTCCTCGTAGGTCCCGCTGCGGTCCCGGTCGATGCGGTGCGCTCCACGCGCGATCCAGCTGCGCAGCAGGGCCACCGCCGGTGCATTCGCCGGGTCGTCGCCGATCACGTCGAGCGCCAGGGGGAGCACGTACGTCGCCCGGACGTCCACCGTGGCGGCGTCGGCCATGGCCGCGACCAGCCCGACGCGGCTCATCGTCCGGCCGCCGCTGATCCCCGCGGTGACCCGGTCGGACAAGGCGAGCGAGCGGTAGACGGCGCCGTAGCCCCACACGTTGTCGGCCGCGGCGAAGCCCGGCGCCTGCTTGTTGTTCCACGAGACGAGCGAACCGGACGGTGGATTCACCACCTGCGGGTGCGCGGAGTCGGGCGCGAAACCCTGCCAGTCGTAGCGCGATTGAGAGCCGTCGCGCGGCAGCGACGGGTCGTATCCGTCGGCGTGCGCGGGCAGCAGCGCCGAGTTGTAGTAGGCGATGTCCTTGTCGTCGGCGTAGAACCAGTTGAAGGTGTAGTCCACGCCCTCGAAGGCCCGCTTGAACGACGCCGCGTCGTGCACGAAGTCCGGGTTGTTGATCCGGCTGAAACCGACCACCGAGTCGAATTCTCCGCCGTACGTCGAGCGCTGCAGCACCAGCGCGATCGGTGCGCCGCCCGCCGTCGTCGTGGACTGCACGATGCCGTGCCGGGTGCGCTGCACGGTGAACTGCAGCTGCTGCGGGAGCCCGACCCCGCCGGCGCTCGGCTTGGCCAGCTCCGTGTGGGTGAAGGCGTCCATCGGCGTGCACCTGCCGTCGACCAGATACGCCGTGCTGGCCGTCGTCGGGGCCGAACCGTCGATGTTGCAGAGCTTCTCGGCGACCACGTCGACGTTGTCGTCGTCGGAGCTGGTGGCCGACCAGGCGTAGTCCCGGCCGTGGCCCAGCTGCACGACGCCCTGGGTGCCGGCGAAGCTCGAGCCCCACGCGGAGACGCCGGGGCCCTCCAGGTCGATCTCGGTGAGGATCTGCGGGGCGAAATAGGCCACCTGCGGGCCGAAGACCGCGAGCGGGTGGCCGGTAGCGGAATGCTTGGCGTCAACCAGCAGGGCGTTGCTCATGTCCCGGTGCCCGGTGGTGAGCTGGATGGCACCGAGCGGGCCGTCGACGTGGTCTGGCACGGCGGTCGGAGCAGCCGGCAGCCCAGGCGCGCCCGGCGGCCCCGAGGGGAGGTTGGTGAACGGGTCGGTGCGCGCGCCGGTGCGCATCGAGACCGGAGCGTCGAGGTCGGGCAGCACATTGGCCCCCGGGACGACGTGCTGCGGGATGCCGTAGTCGACCCGGTTCGGCGAGGTGGTCGGCGCCTCGGCGTCGGTGCTCTCCCGGAGGTCGTCGTAGACCCTGCGCCCCTCGGTGGCGCCGAACTGCCGCTGCAGCTGCTGGAGCCAGCGCGCGTTGCGGTCCTCCTCGCCGCCACCCTTGCCGAAGATGCCACCGACGAGGCTGGCGATGTCGACGATGTCGGCGGCCGTGAAGTCCTGCGGCATCACCTGCAACGCTGCGTACTCACCCGGACAGGTGGCCGCGACCAGGGTCGGGCAGGCGGCCCGCTGCGCGTCGTTGATCCCCTGTACGAAGGCGGCGAAGGCGTTGACGACCTTGGTGCCCTCGGCGCCGAAGCGCTTGGGCAGGTTGGTGATCTGGGCGGCGGCCTCCTCGGGGGTGTAGGCGGCGACCTGCAGCTGCGCGACGTCCATCGCGATGTTGGCCGGGCTGGGGCCGAGGAAGGCGGCCGTCGTCGCGCCGCCCACGTGGCGCAGGGTGTCCTGGAGGAACATCCGGTCCTGCGTGCCGGCGTACCCAGCGCCGTAGAGCGTGTCGTCGTAGCTGTCGCCGAAGACGTGCGGCACGCCGTTCTTGTCCCGCTTGATGACCGTGCCGGCGCGCGGCGTGGTGGTGGAGACCACGTCGGCGTCGGCCACGCCGAGCCGGGCGTCCTTGTAGTAGCGGGTGGGCAGGTCGGCGTCCTTGAGGTCGGCCGGGCTGCCCTTGGTCAGGTCGTCGTACTTGGTCAGCTGGTCCACCGTGTTGGGCGGCCGCGCCCCGGTCGCCTGGAAGGCGGCGATGTCGGTGGCGGAGTAGAGACCTCGGGCACCGGCCGGCAGCACGTTGAGCACGGCGCCGGCCCCGTCGTACGGCGAGGGGCGCGGGGCCTCCGCGGGTGCACCGCTCGCGGCCGGGGCGATGGCGGCGAGGGCGAGCAGGGGTACGGCGAGGAGCGCGGTGCGCCGGGGGTGAGCCACGTCACTGCTGTTTCGCCGCCGTTGCCCGATCTCCTGCACCGCCTCGACGGCTGCGCGGGCTCTTCCGCGAGCCGGCCACCACCGCGGTGGCGCTGCGGCGACGTGGCAGCGGCTGAGATCTCTCGTCGACGAGGACGAGCAGCTGAGGGCGAACCTCGTTCCGGACGGCTGGCTCGCCGCGATCGCCCTGTCCCAGGGAGCACGCATCGCCACGGCGGACCGGGGCTTCGGCCGCTACCCGGGGCTCCGCTTCTACGACCCGGCACCTCCCCCACGACCGCCCGGCGGCCATTGACGGGTCAGCGGGCGGCGAGGTAGCCGAGCACGTCGGAGCGGGTGACGATGCCGGCGGGCTTGCCGTCGTCGAGCACGACCACGGCGTTCGCCTTCTCCAGCGCCCCCACCGCGACCGAGACCGGCTCGCCGGCACCGACGCTCGGCAGGGCCGGCGAGAGGTGCTCGGCGATGGCGGTGTCCCTGGTGGCCCGGCCGGAGAAGATCGCCTCCAGGAGCGCGAGCTCGTCGACCGACCCCACCACCTCGGCGTTCATCACCGGCGGTTCGTGGCTGACGACGGGCATCTGCGATACGCCGTACTCGTGCAGGATCTCGATCGCCTGCCCCAGCGTCTCGCCGGGGTGCACGTGCACGAGCGAGGGGAGCTCGCCGGCGGTCCCGCCGGGCCCGGCCTTGCGGGCCAGCACCGCCCCGATGGTGTCCTCGCCGGAAGAGCTGTCCAGGAAGCCGTGGTCGGCCATCCAGTCGTCGTTGTAGATCTTGCTCAGGTAGCCGCGGCCGCTGTCGGGCAGCAGCACCACGACCAGGTCGTCGGGGGCGGCACTCGCGGCCACCCGCAGCGCCGCCACGGCCGCCAGCCCGCAGGAACCTCCGACGAGCAGCCCCTCCTCGCGCGCCAGCCGGCGGGTCATCAGGAAGCTGTCGCGGTCGCTCACCGCCTCCACCCGGTCGGCGATGGTCCGGTCGTAGGCGCCGGGCCAGAAGTCCTCCCCCACCCCCTCGACGAGATAGGGCCGGCCGCTGCCACCGGAATAGACCGAGCCCTCGGGGTCGGCGCCGACCACCTGCACTCGCCCGGCGCTGGCCTCCTTCAGATAGCGACCGGTGCCGCTGATGGTGCCGCCGGTGCCCATTCCGGTGACGAAGTGGGTCACCCGGCCGTCGGTCTGCCGCCAGATCTCCGGGCCGGTGCTGGCATAGTGGGCCGCCGGATTGGCCGGGTTGGAGTACTGGTCGGGACTCCAGGCACCCGGTGTCTCGGCGACCGTGCGCTTGGCGACGTTGTAGTAGCTGCGCGGGTCATCCGGGGCCACGGCGGTCGGGCAGACCAGCACCTCGGCGCCGTAGGCCCGCAACGCGTCGACCTTCTCGACGCTGATCTTGTCCGGCATGGTGAACACGCACCGGTATCCCCGCTGCACCGCCACCAGCGCCAGCCCCACGCCGGTGTTGCCGCTGGTGGGTTCCACGATGGTGCCGCCGGGCCGCAGCAACCCGTCGCGCTCGGCCGCCTCGACCATCGCCAGCGCGATCCGGTCCTTCACCGAGCCGCCGGGGTTGAGGTATTCGACCTTGGCATAGACCAGCGCCGGCAGCCCGGCCCCGACATGGCCCAGGCGCACCAGCGGGGTGTTGCCGACCGCGTCGATGACGTTCTGGAAGACCTCCACCCGCCAACCGTACGGCGGGGGCCTGGCGCGTCGCCCCGGCCGACCTAGGGTCGCCGCATGCGCGCCAGGACCCTCGTCGCCGTGGTCGCCGCCGGGCTGCTGGGCCCGCTGGTGCTGCTGGGGGTCGAGGCGGCGGTCACCGCCGGTGGCAGCTATGCCACGCCGGAGTCCGCCCCCGTCGTCAGCCTGGACACCGGGCCCGCCGGAGCCGCGCCGCTCACCGTGGCCGTGCTCGGTGACTCCACCGGCGCGGGTCTCGGCGTCACCTCCGGGCGGGCGGCCGACACGGTGGGCGGGCAATTGGCGCTCGCGCTCGGCGGCATGGCTGGCGGCGGGGCTGGCGGGCGGCGGGTGGCGCTGCGGGGCTTCGCGGTCAGCGGCGCCCGCGCGGCCGACCTGGCCGGCCAGGTGGACCGGTTGGCGGCCGCGCGCCTGCCCGGGCCGCTGGTGGTGCTGGTGGTCATCGGGGCCAACGACGCGACGCACCTGTCCGCGCTCCCCCGGGTCGCCGGCGACGTCGGTGCCGCCGTCCGCCGACTCCGGGGACTGGGGGCGCGCGTGGTGGTCGGCACCTGCCCCGACATGGGCTCCGCGCGAGCCTTTTCGCAGCCGCTGCGCGCCGTCGTGGGGTGGCGCGGCCGGTCGGTGGCCAGGGCGGAGGCCCCCGCGGTGGTCGCGGCCGGAGGGGAGCCGGTGGATCTCGGCGCGCTCACCGGTCCGGCGTTCCGGCGTGATGCTGGCCTGACCTCCGGCGACCGCTTCCACCCGTCGGCAAGGGGATACGCCGTCTGGGCGCGGGCGCTGCTGCCGGCCGTCCGCCGCGCCGCCGCCTAACGGGCGGCTCCCACAGGCACCCGGGAAGTGGTGCAGTCCTCCCGTGCTCAGCACGGGAGGACTGCACCACTCGCCGCCCCGGCCCGCGAACGCCGAACGGGCCGGCCCCCCGAGGGAGGCCGGCCCGTTGGCTGGTGCCGTGCTGGCTTACGTGGTGCCGTGCTGGCTTACTTGGTGGCGAGGTGCGGGGCTGCCTGGGCCGGAGCAGCGCCGGCCGGCGTGGTGCCGGTGGCGACCCTCGGAGTCACGGCGTTGCTGGGGGCGCTGGCGATGCTCACCTCGTTCTGGGTCTCCGCGAAGACGGTGAACGAGTACATGTGCGTGGTGTTCAGGCCGCCCTGGAAGAACGCCGGTCCGGTCGGGGTGCCGTCTTTCTGTGCGCCGACCCCGGTGAACTGGTCGCGGGCACTCGGGTCGGTCAGGTCCCTGGAGCGCACCGTGTAGGCCAGGATCCCGGAGCCGGTGTCTGCGGGCTTGGTGAAGGTGACCGTGGCGGAGCCGTTGTTCGGCGCGGCGGGCGCGCCGTTGCCTGTCTGCGGGGCGTTGGTGGTGTCACCACCGGTGGCCACGACGTTGGCCGGCACCCCGGGGCGAGGGTTGTTCAGGCCCTGGGTGAAGTTGGCGCCGCGGGTGGTGCCGGCGGGGCAGACGGTGCCCAGCACGGTGCGGGTCTGGGTGGAGCTGGCGCCGGAGGCGAACATGTTGACCGTGACGAGCGCGGTCGCCTTGCCGGTGGTCTGCACCGAGAAGGGGACGCTGTCGGCCGGGGGCGCGGTGGTGGTGGTCGTGCCGGGCGACGCCGCGAGCAGCAGCGTGTTGATGACCGGCGGGATGTTGAACAGCAGCGGGTTGCGGTAGACGTGGCCCGGCACGGTCACGGTCGCGACGTCGGTCTTGCCGCCGCCGGACTTGGTGGTGTCGTACTGCGTCGTGATCTCGAAGCGGTAGCCGGTCGGGACCACGCCGGCGAAGGTGGTCGGGTTGGGCGTGGCGGTGCCAGAAGCCTTGCTCGAGCCGGCGAACAGCTTCGTCGTGTAGACGGGGGCTGCCGGGGCGGGTACGGCGACGAGGCCGACGCACTCGATCGCGGTGTTCTGATACACGGGGGTCGGGTCGGCCGCGGTGGCGACCATGGTGCCGCCGACCACGATGCCGCCGACGAGGCCGGCCGCGCCGACCACGGTGACCGCACTGCGGCGGCGGGTCGAGCGGGGGGTGCTCTCGGCGGTGCTGCTGGGGGTGCTGCTGGGGGTGCTTGTTGTCACGCGGGTGGTCCTCCTCGTTGAGTGCCGTCACCGCTCCGCCTGGGTTGTGCTCCCCTCGCGCGTGCGGTGCTTGCGATCTCGTCGCCGTACCCTGACCTGCGTTACGTCACCCACCGTCACACCGTCAGGGAGTCACCGTGCCCGAGGCCGTCGTCGTCGCCATCGCCCGCAGCCCGATCGGACGGGCCTTCAAGGGGTCGCTGAAGGACCTGCGGCCGGACGACCTGGCCACCGTGATCACCCGGGCCGCGCTGGACCAGGTGCCGGCGCTCGACCCGCACGACATCGCCGACCTCTACGCCGGGGTCGGTCTGCCCGGCGGTGAGCAGGGCTACAACCTCGGGCGCAACGTCGCCGTCGCGCTCGGTTACGACTTCATCCCCGGCGCCACCATCACCCGCTACTGCTCGTCGTCGCTGCAGACCACCCGGATGGCTGCGCACGCGATCAAGGCCGGGGAAGGCGACGTCTTCCTCTCCGTCGGGGTCGAGACGGTCAGCCGCTTCGTCGCCGGCAACAGCGACGACGCCCGCACGGTCAACCCGGTCTACGCAGCCGCGCAGCAGCGCACCACCGAGCGCGAGCAGCCCGGTGCCGCGACCTGGACCGACCCGCGAGACGACGGCGCCGTTCCCGACGTCTACATCGCCATGGGCCAAACCGCGGAGAACGTCGCGCAGATCACCGGCGTCACCCGCCGGGAGATGGACGAGTTCGCCGCGCTGTCGCAGAACCGGGCCGAGAAGGCCATCGCCGACGGCTTCTTCGCCCGCGAGATCACCGCGGTGACCACGCCGGACGGGACCGTGGTGTCGGCCGACGACGGGCCGCGCGCCGGCACGACGGTGGAGGCGCTGTCGGGGCTCAAGCCGGTCTTCCGCCCGGACGGGTCGGTGACTGCCGGCAACGCGTGCCCGCTCAACGACGGGGCGGCGGCCGTGGTGCTCATGAGCGACTCCAAGGCCAGCGAGCTCGGGCTCACCCCGCTGGCCCGCATCGTCTCGACCGGCGTCACCGGCCTGTCGCCGGAGATCATGGGCCTCGGCCCGATCGAGGCGTCCCGCCAGGCGCTGCGACGCGCCGGCATGTCCATCGCCGACGTCGACCTGGTCGAGATCAACGAGGCCTTCGCCGCGCAGGTCATCCCCAGCGCCCGCGAGCTGGGCGTCCCAGCGGACAAGCTCAACGTGCACGGCGGCGCGATCGCCCTCGGCCACCCCTTCGGCATGACCGGCGCGCGCATCCTCGCCACCCTGCTCAACGGGCTGCGCAGCACCGACAAGACCATCGGCCTGGAGACCATGTGCGTCGGCGGCGGCATGGGCATGGCGATGGTGGTCGAGCGCCTCAACTAGTCAGCGGCCGACCGGCCGGGCGCCGGCCAGCTCCTCGGCGGCATGACGCACGTCGGCCAGGGCCGCGGCCGCCACCGTGTCGTCGGGCCCCGCGGCCAGCAGGTCGGCGCCGAGCACCGCCACCTGGTCACCGAGACCGTGCGGCAGCACCGGCGGCGGCACCATCCCGGGGGGTGCTCCGCCGCCGGCCGCGCGTGCATGCTCGGTGAGCGCGAGCACCAGCGTGCGCACCGCGGTCGCCCGGGCCGGGGCGGCCCAGCGGGTCGGCGCGGCCGTGCGGAGCCGGCGCACGAGGGTGGAGAGCTCCCGCTCCAGCTCGACTGCCAGCACGCCAGGAGCTAGCGGCGCAGCTGGTTGAGCAGGCGCAGCAGGGTGATGTAGACCCAGACGAAGGAGACGACGAGTCCGTAGGACAGCCGCCAGGCCTCCCGGCTCGGCGCACCCTGGCTGACGGCCTGCTCGACGAAGGTGAAGTCCAGGGTGAACTGCAGGGCCCCGATCACCAGGATCGCCAGCGAGATGATGATCGCCAGCGGGCCGTTGCCGTCCAGGATGCCGACGCTGCCGCCGAGGGCGTTCACGACCAGGTCGACGAGGAACAGCGCGACGATGCCGAACGACGCCCCGATGACGACCCGCGTCATCCGCGGCGTCGCGCGCAGCCGGCCGCTGGTGTGCAGCAGCAGCATCACGACGAAGATGGCGCCGGTGCCGAGCAGCGCCTGGGCGACGATGCCGCTGCGGAAGGTCTCGAAGGCGTGGCTGAGGCCACCGAGGAACAGCCCCTCGGCCGCGGTGTAGGCCACCACCAGGGCGGGCCGCACCATGCGGGTGAAGACGATCACCAGGCTCAGCGCGAACGCGACGAACAGGGCGGCGATCGCCACCGGTGACACCCGACCCGAGGGCGAGATGGCCCAGCCGAGGCCGGCCATCACGCCGAGCAGGGCGAGCAGGCCGCCGGTGTGGACCACCACGTCGTCGACGGTGAGGCGATCACCCCCGTCGTACATCCGCTGGAGCTCGTCGGGCGTCGGCGCCTGCTGGCGGAACGCGCGGTTGGTGAAGACGGGGTTGGTGGACCGGAGCTCGGCCATCGACTCTGCACTCTCCTCGCGGCCCTCGCACGGGACCGTCAGACCCATAACGTACGGCGGGGGCCGGGTGATCCCTCGTTGTGCCCCGTCACACACCCGGGCCATCGACCCGGAGGGCACGCTGGCACCCTGGGTGCCGGTCCTGCGCTCGCCGGCCCCGGTGTCGGCGCGGTGGCTGCCGTGCTGCTGGGCCGTCGCCGCGGGGGCGGGGGCGACCGAACCGGCGTCAGGCCTACGTCGGTGCCAGTGGCGGGGCGAGCGGGCTGGGGATGCCGCCGCCCAGCAGCGCGTGCACGGAACGTCCGGCGACGGCGCACCAGGCGGCGAGCAGCCCACCGAACGCCGCGACCGCGCCCCAGCGCAACGTGACCAGGTCGGTGCGCGCGGCCAGCGAGGACAGGCCGGTCACGCATGTCCCGATCGGGAAGGTCAGGCTCCACCAGCCGAGGGTGAACGGCAGACCCTGCCGGTGGGCGCGCACCGTCACCGCCGCCGCCAGCGCCGCCCAGAAGGTGGCGAACCCCAGCAGAGCCAAGCCGCCGGTCAGGGCTAGCACGGCCAGCCCGGCTGGGTACGGCGGGGGAAACGCGCCGGGTGCTGCCACCGCTATGGCCCCCAGCGCGGTGGCGCCCTGCCCGAGCGGCCCGAGCACGACCCACACCGACGGCGCCGCCGCCGCCGGCTCGCCTCCGTGCAGCAGCAGCCGGGCCCACACCAGGGTGAGCATCAGCAGCGCCGCGAGCAGGGAGAGCCCGAACAGCGCCAGGCAGAGCACCAGCACGCCCGCCCGCGCGGCGCCGAGGTGGGGCGCGAGCAGGGCGCCGGCAGCCGCGCTGACCATGGGCGGCACGACCGGGAGCAGCCACACCGCGGCGGCATCCCCTGGACCGGAGGGGGGGCGCCCGGTGGCCAGCAGCAGCGGGACGCCGACGGCGGTGGCGAGGCCGAGCAGGCCGGCGGGGACCTGCACTGCGACGTCGACGACGACGGCGGCCCGACCCAGCAGGTGGCCGCCCACCAGCAAGGTGGCGGTCCCGACCGTCATCGCGGCCATCGCAATCGTGCCGGTGGCGGGGACGGTGCGCCGATCCAGCAGGTGGACCCGCGCCACCTCCGGGTGCCGGGCGGCCTGCAGGACCAGCACGGCGACGACGAGGACCAGCAGGGCGCTGGCGGCCAGCCAACTCGCCGTGGCAAGCACCCCCAGGCCCGGGAACCGCACCGGGAGGGTGTGCGCGGCGACCCCCACAACCCCGGTGCCCATGACCGCGCCGCCGTAGGCAGGGACCGCATGTCTGACCGCTCCTGGTTCGGCCAGGGTCGCGGCCACCGCCGGGCGGACCGGTGCTGACGCGAAGGTTGTCTGGCCGGTCACGCCGTCGAGGGTGCTGCCGGGGGCTTGGCCGCGCCAGGGGGCAACGCGGCATGAGGACTCAGTCGGGTTGATGGGCCAGTGATGGGAAGCTGGCGGCGTGCTGTCGCCCCACGTGCCCGACCTGGACGCCCTGGAGCTGCTGCTCACGATCGCCCGCACCGGCAGCCTCGGTCGCGCCGCAGGCGAGCGGGGTGTCGGGCAGCCGGCGGTCTCCGCGCGCGTGCAGACGATGGAGCGCCTGGTCGGGCTGCCGCTGCTGGAGCGCGGCCCCACCGGCTCCCGGCTGACCCCGGCCGGCGCGCTCGTCGCCGGGTGGGCGCGCGACGTCGTGCTGGCGGCCGACCGCCTCGACACCGGGATCGCCTCGCTGCGCGGCCGGCGCGACGCCCGGTTGGTCGTCGCCGCGAGCCTCACCGTGGCCGAGCATCTGCTGCCCGGGTGGCTCACACGACTGCACGAGCGGCGACCTGGCACCTCGGTGTCACTGTCGGCGGTGAATTCCGCGATGGTCGCGGAGCTGGTGCTGGCTGGCGAGGCCGAGCTGGGCTTCGTCGAGGGACCCGTCGTCCCGACCGGGCTGGGGGCCCGGCTGGTGTCCCGCGATCGGCTGCTGCTCGTCGCGGTCGCCGGGAGCCCGCTGGGCCGCCGGCGGCGCCCGGTGGGTGCCGCCGAGCTGGCCGCGCTGCCGCTCGTCGAGCGTGAGCCGCGGTCAGGCACCCGGGCCGCGTTGCAGGCCGCACTGGCCGCGGCGCTCGGGGGCGTACCGCAGCGGCCGCCGCCCGTGCTAGAGCTGTCGTCCACGACCGCGGTGCGGGCCGCGGTGATGGCCGGCGCGGGCCCGGCGGTCCTGTCCGCCCTGGCGGTCGCCGACGACCTGGCGGCCGGACGGCTGCGCGCCGTACCCACCGAGGGCGTCGACCTGGCACGTGACCTGCGGGCCGTGTGGGCCAGAGGGACCCGACCGGCCGGGCCGGCCAGGGATCTGGTGGCGCTCGCCGTCGCGGCGCGGACCTGACGACTGGGACCTGCCGGCGCCGGGTGGGAGCCGGCACCGGCGTGCCAGGGTGTCCGGCGTGCGGCTGACCGAGGAGCAGGTGCAGGTGCCGGGACCCGGCGACGGGCAGACGATCCGGGCGGTGGTGCTGCGGCCGGTGGGCGACCGGCCCTGGCCGGGCCTGCTCTTCTACAGCGACATCTTCCAGCTCACGCCCTCGACGCTGCGCACCGCGCGCAGGCTGGCCAGCGCCGGCTTCGTGCTCGTGGCACCGGAGGTCTACCCACACGGCGAGCTTGCCGGTGTCGCCCTCGCCTTTGACGACGACGGCAAGCGCCGCGGGCAGGCGGGCGCCGACGCGACCTCCACGGCCTCCTTCGACGACGATCGCGACGCCGTGCTGAGCTGGCTCGAGAGCCGTCCCGATACGGCTGGAGCCCCTCGGGCCGTGGGCTTCTGCCTCGGCGGCCACCTGGCGTTTCGGGCCGCGATGGACCCACGAATGGTTGCCACCGCCTGCTTCTACCCCACCGGGCTGCAGGACGGGAAGCTCGGCGCCGACCGGGCGGACAGTCTGGCCTCCGCCAGCGACATCCGCGGCGCCCTGATGCTCGTCTTCGGCTCGCGCGACCCGCATGTCCCCGCCGTCGCCCGGCAGCGGGTCCTCGCCGAGCTGGAGCGGCAGGGCATCGAGCCCGAGGTGTACGTCTACGCCGCCGAGCACGCGTTCATGCGCGACGAGGGCCCCCGCCACGACCCGGCGCTCACCGATGCGGCGCTGGCCGCGGCGGTGTCCTTCCTCGTCCGGGCCTGAGACTCAGCCGCCCAGGAAGCCGAGCAGGGCGCCGTTGAACTCCTCGGGGTGCGACGCATTGATCCCGTGCGGTCCCCCCTTGATGAGGTGCACGGTGCTGCCCTGGATGCTGTCCGCGGTCCGCTTGCCGCTGACCTCGAACGGCACGACGCCGTCGCTGTCCCCGTGGATCACCAGTGTTGGCACGTCGACCTTCGCCAGGTCGGCGCGGAAATCGGTGCGCGCGAACGCGGCAATGCAGTCCAGGGTGCCCTTGGGGGAAGCGAACTCGGCGATCGAGGTCGCGTAGCGCACCTGCGCCTCGCTGACCTTCAACTCGTCGCCGGCGCTGAAGAAGGCCGAGCTGAACGTCTCGAGGAACGCGGCCCGGTCGCCGGTCACGCCACCCTCGAACCCGGCGATGGTGTCCTCGTCCAGGCCACCCTCCGGATTGTCGGCGGTCTTGAGCAGGTACGGCGGCACGGCCGAGGCGAACACGGCCTGACTGACCCGCCCGCTGCCCCGGGTGCCGAGGTAGTGCGCCACCTCACCGCCGCCCATCGAGAAGCCCACCAGCGTCACCGCGGTCAGGTCGAGGGCCGTGAGCAGCGCCTCGAGGTCGGCGGTGAAGGTCTCGTAGTCGTAGCCGTCCCAGGGTTGGCTTGAGCCGCCGAAGCCGCGGCGGTCGTAGGTCACGACGCGGTAGCCGGCCGCCACCAGCGGACCGATCTGCGGCTCCCACGAGCGGCCGGACAATGGCCACCCGTGAATGAGCACGACCGGCCGGCCGGAGCCGTGGTCCTCGTAATGGAGCTGGATCGGCGTGCCATTCTCGTCACCGACGGTGAGCAGGGTCAAGGGCGTCTCCTTCGATCGTGATCAATCCTGCGCGACGCAGCCGTCATGCCCGCTGCGCCGAGGGAAACGCCATGGATCACGCAGTGGAGAACCGGGCGGCCGAGCGGGCCTTGGCCTTGGCGGCCTCCACCTCGCGGTCCTTCGGCGGCGCGCTCGTGACCAGCTCGTCAAGCAGCCGCAGCGACGCCGACGTCACCGCGTCGACGGCGCGCGCGAACGCCTCGGCGTTCGACTGAGACGGGTGCGCCGTCCCGCTGATCTTGCGGACGTACTGCAGGGCAGCCTCGTGCACCTCGTCCCGCGTCGCGGGGGGCTCGAAGTTGTGCAGGGGGCGGATGTTGCGGCACATGGCCCGATCGTAAGTCGCCCGTGGCGGGGAGACTGGGTCCCGTGCCGGTCCCCGTCGAGCTCCGGCACGCTCTCACCAGGCTGGTCACGGCTGGCAGCGGCACGGCGTTCGTCCTGCTCGACGACGGTGGGCGCATCACCTATGCCTCACCCGGGGCGCTCGCCCCGCTCGGTCGCGACGACGCCACCGCGGTCGGCCTGCATTGGAGCGATCTGATCCGCGTGGAGCCCCCACTCGCGGTCGACCTGCGTGATCCCGGCTCGCTGCTGCCGGCGCTGGAGGGGCTGGGGCTCGCCGCCGCCCCGCGCCGCAGCGAGGGCCACCTCGGCGAGGGCGTGGTCGCCCTGCGGGCCGGCAACGGCCGGACGCGATGGGCCCGACTGTCCGTTCTGGACGGGCGGGCCGACCCCGAGGTGCGCGGCCTGCTCGTGGTCGGCCGGGACGTGACCGCCGAACGGCTCGCCGCCGAGGCGACAGCTGCGGTGGGTGCGCTGCCGCTGCGCGCCGCGGTGGACCGGGTGGCGGCCGTGCTGGCCCATGTCGTCGACTTCGACCGGCTGGCGCTGTCGGGCATCGACGGCGACGCCGTGCGGCTGCTTGCCGTGTCCGGGTCCGACCTGCCGGCCGGGCTGATCGGATCGGAGCGCCCGCTCGGGGAGGAGACCCTGGCCGAGCTGCGGCGCACGGGGTGGCAGGTCGTGACCGACACCGGGGACCCGGAGCACGGCGACCCGCGGACGGCCGCCGTGGGCCCGGGCTCCTACGTCTCGACCGTGGTGCGCCTGGCCGGCCAGAGCGTCGGGCTGATGACCCTGTTCAGCGGGCGGCCGGGGCGATTCCGGCCGGCCCACGGGCCATTGCTCGCGGAGGCCGCTGCCGGGGCCGGCGTCGCGCTGCTGCTGCTGGCCCGGCTAGCCCAGGAGCAGGCCGCGGCGAGCGCGCTGCTGGACCGCACCGCGAACCTGCTCCGGCAGGCGACGAGCGACCCGCTCACCGGGTTGGCCAACCGGAGCCATCTGCGCGAGGTGCTGTCCGCCGCGCTGGCCGCGCAGGGTCCTGGCGCCGAGCTGGGGGTCGGGTTGCTCTTCTGCGACCTCGACCGTTTCAAGGTGGTCAACGACGCGCTGGGTCACCACGTCGGCGATGTCCTGCTGCAGCAGGTGGCGGACCGCCTGCGCACCCAGGCACCGGCCGGCGCCCTGGTGGCGCGGCTCGGCGGGGACGAGTTCGTCGTGCTGGTGCCCTCGGGGGCCACCTCGCAGGGGCTGCTCGACCTCGGGGTCGCATTGCAGGCCGCGGTGGCAGCGCCTGTGCAGGTCGACCACCACGTGCTGCGGGTGGACCTGTCTGCCGGCGCCGTGCTCGCCGGCGCGGCGGACACCCCCGACGAGGTGCTCCAGCACGCCGACACGGCGATGTACCGCGCGAAGTTCGGCGGCCGGCGCCGGGTGGCGCTGTGGACCCGGCAGGTCGGCGAGGCAGCCCGGGCCCGCTTCGACCTCGAGCGCGAGCTGGCCCTGGCGCTGACCCTCGATGTCGACGACGACGCGGGGATCACGGTGGTCTACCAGCCCGTGGCGGACCTGCGCAGCGGGCGGTGGCACGGTGTCGAGGCCCTCGCCCGCTGGCAGCACCCGCAGCTCGGGGAGGTGCCACCGTCGACCTTCGTCCCGCTCGCCGAGGAGGTCGGCCTGTCCGCCCGGCTGACGGCCATCGTCGGGCGGCACGCGGTCGCCGCACTCGCCGCGTGGTCGGCCCTGCCGGCGGCCCGCGGGCTGCGGCTGAGCGTCAACGTCAGCGGTCGGGATCTCGTCGAGTCGACGGTGCTGGCCGAGCTGCGGGCCGGGCTGCGGGCGGCCGGCCTGCCCTCGGACCTGCTCATGGTCGAGCTGACCGAGACCGCGATCGCACAGGCGTCGGTCGAGGCGGTGGCCGAGCTGCAGCGGCTGCGCGACGAGGGGGCCCGGCTGGCGCTCGACGACTTCGGCACCGGCTTCTCCTCCCTGGTGCACCTGCGCGCGCTGCCCGTGACGACGGTGAAGATCGACCGCGGCTTCGTCTCCGGGCCGGTGTCCGGCGGCGGCGGCGGGCTGGCCGACCCGGCCCTGGTGCGGGCGGTCATCGGGCTCGCGGTGAGCCTGGACCTGGAGGTGGTCGCCGAGGGCGTCGAGACGCCGGAGCAGGCCGACGCCCTGCTGGCCCTCGGCTGCCATCAGGGGCAGGGGTGGCTGCTCGGCCGCCCGGTTACCGCCCGGGCCGTGCTCGACCGGTTCGCAGCCGGCAGCTGACCGCTGCTTACCCCGGGTCAGCCGCGGGCGCTCCGCCGTCGGCGGCGGAAAACGTAGGCACCGCCGGCCGTCGCGGCGACCACCAGCAGGGCCGGGAACGGAGCCCCCGGCATGACCGAGGACGGTCCCCCGCCCGCCCGCCCCGCCGCCGGGCTGGCCGATCTGCCCGTCGTTCGTGGCGTAAAGCCCCATGCCGGTGGTCTAGCGCATCACGAAGTCCGCGTGGCTGGTCGGGCAGCCGCGCGTCGAGGTCACCGGCTCCGTCGAAGGTCCTTGTCGGGCGCTTGCATCTGCTCCGTCCGGTGGAGCACGTGCAAGCGCCCGGGCACCATGGTTCGGACCTCCCGCGCCGCCCTCCCCGAGCCGCGGCATGCGACGGGCACATGCTGGCGTGCCCGGGGCGGGACTCGAACCCGCACTCCCTCGCGGGAAGCCGGTTTTAAGCCGGCCGTGCCTGCCTCTTACACCACCCGGGCGCGCCGCCCATGGTGCCAGTCCGGGGCGGCGTCAGCCGTAGCGGCGGCGGACGTGCACGCCGGCGGAGGTGCGCACGCGGTCGAGGAACAGCCGACCGTCGAGGTGGTCGATCTCGTGCTGCAGCGCGCGGGCCTCGAACGCGTCGGCCTCCACCACCCGGGTGTGACCCGTCCCCGGTTCCACCCCGGACACCACGACGGATGCCGCGCGGGGCACGTCGCCGGTCAGGTCCGGCACCGACAGACACCCCTCGCGCGCGGTCTGCTCGCCGTAGCGGGCGACGACCACCGGGTTGCAGAGCACCAGCAGGCCGTGCTCGGAGGCTGCCTTGCGGTGACCCTTCACGTCGAGCACGAACAGTCGCCACGGCTGCCCCACCTGAGGCGCCGCGACGCCGACGCACGCCGGCGAGGAGCGCATCAGCCCGACCATCGCCTCGGCCAGCACGAAGACGCCGAGGTCCATGGGGTCGACGTCGGAGCAGGAGGTCGCCAGCACCGGGTCGGGCAACGTGCGGACGTCCTCCGCGCGCAGCCCCCGGAGTTGGCTCACAGCAGGTCGTCGTCGGCGGGGCGCAGCGTCGCCTCGACGTCGAGCTCCTCGGCCAGCGCGGACACCGCCCGCACCAGCCCCTCGACGGGCGCCGAGGTGGGGACGTCGACCGACACGTGCATCACGTAGACGCCGCGGCCCGCCTCGCCGACGAGGCGGGTGGCCAGGTCGGTGATGTTCGCGTCGTAGGAGGCGAACAGCGCGGTCGCCCGGTGCAGCAGGCCGGGCCGGTCGGCGCCGTGCACGCGCAGCACGTACGGCGACGCCGGTGGTCGCAGGTCGTCGCTGTCCGGCGAGGTCTCGCGCACCGACACGAGCAGGTCCAGCTGGCCCGCGACCCGGTCGAGTGCGGCCGAGACGTCACCGACGCTGCGTGGCACGTCGACGACGAGGGCCATGGTGAACTGCCCGCGCAGCAGGGTCATCGAGGCGTCCTCGAGGTTGCCCCCGTCGGCGAGCAGCACCTCGGTCAGCGCGGCCACCACGCCGGGGCGGTCGGGACCGAGGACGGCGACGGCGAGCTGGGGCACGCCGACAGTCTGGCGGCTCAGCGCGCCGCGGCCCGGCCCAGCACGTCGTCGAGCATCGCCTCGGTCAACCGGCCGGTGAACGTGTTCTGCTGGCTGGGGTGGTAGCAGCCCATGATCACCGGTGCGTCGGGGTGGGTGCCGTCCCCGAGCAGCACCTCCGCGCCGTGCTGGAACGCCGGCGGCCGCTCCGGGACACCTGGCACACCCGCCGCCTGCAGTGCGGGGAACAGCGCCTTCCAGGCGAAGCCACCGAGCGCGACGTAGGCCCGGGCGTCACGGCGCACGAAGGCGAGCTCGGCCACCATCCAGGGGTTGCACGTGGCGGTCTCCTCCGCCGTCGGCTTGTTCGCCGGCGGCGCGCAACGCACCGCGGCGAGCACCCGGGCCCGGGGCAGCTGCAGGCCGTCGCCGGCGTGCTCGCTGGTCGGCTGGGACGCGAGGCCGACCCGGTGCAGCGACGCGAACAGGAAGTCGCCGCTGCGGTCACCGGTGAACACCCGCCCGGTCCGGTTGCCGCCGTGCGCCGCCGGCGCCAGCCCGACGACGACGACCTCGGGCCGCTCGGCGCCGTAGCCGGCGATCGGGCGCCCCCAGTAGCGCTCGTCGGCGTAGCTCGCCCGCCTGACCTCGGCGACCTCCTCGCGCCAGGCGACCAGCCGCGGGCAGGCCCGGCAGACCTGCACCCGCCCGTCCAGCCGCTCCATCGTCGGCGCGCTGCCGGCCAGCCGCCCCACGGCGGCGGCATCGCGCGCGATCGGGGTGGTCGCCGACGCGGCGTCACCCGGCCAGCCGGCCCCCACCGGCGCGGGACCGCCGGACCGCGGGCGCACGGGCTCAGCCGGCACTGCTGCCGCTGCGGCCGTAACGGTCCTCCAGCCGGACCACGTCATCGACCTCCGACGTGCTGGCCTCCAGGAAGACGGTGTCGACCACGGCCGTCATCCGGTGCCGGACGCCGGGCCGCAGCCGCACCGACTCCCCCGGCAGCAGCTCGAAGGTCTCCAAGGCTGCCTCATCGGCGCCGACCTCGAAGCGCAGCCGCCCCGTCTGCACGGCGACGGTCTCGTCCTTGACCACGTGGTACTGCAGCGACAGCGACTCCCCGGCGCGCACGTGAATGGCCTTGCCGCAGTACTTCCCGTCGACCAGCGCGAACCATTCCTCGTGACCCCAGGGCTTCTCGACCCGCCGGACCGGCTCGACCCACTGCTGCTTGCTCATCCGACCACCTCACTACTCGGCACTACTCGGCACTACTCGGCACTACTCGGCCACAGTCCAGGCAATGCCATCGAGGATGTCGTGCTCGCTGGCGACGCAGCCGTCGCTGCCCACCCGCTCCAGCACCGTGCGGAGGATGACGGCGCCGGCGCCGAGCACGTCGGCGCGCGCCGGCTCCACGGCTGGCAGCGCCGCGATCTGCGCGCGGGGCAGGCTCAGCAGCCGATCCGTGACGGCGTCGATCGCAGCGAGGGACAGCCGGGCATGGTGCACCCGGGAGGAGTCGTACGCCGGCAGCCCGAGCGCCAGCGCGGCCACCGTGGTTGCCGTGCCGGCCACGACCACGACGGTGGCCGCGTCCGCGACCGGCACCACCTGCTCAACGAGGTCGAGCGCGGCCTGCACGTCGGCCACCGCGGCCGCGACCTGTGCCCGGGTCGGCGGATCGGCGTGCAGGTGGCGCTCGGTGAGCCGCACGCTGCCGACGTCGACGCTGCGGGCGGCGAGCACGGACTCGGTGCCGAGGACCAGCTCGGTGGAGCCGCCGCCGATGTCCACGACGAGGTACGGCGAGGGGAAAGGCCCCCCGAGCAGCTCGCGGGTGGCACCGGCGAAGGCGAGGCCGGCCTCGGTGTCCCCCGTCACCACCTCGGGCTGCACCCCCGGGCCGAGGGTGGCCCGCACCAGGTCCAGGAACTCCCCGCCGTTGCTAGCGTCGCGGGTGGCGCTGGTCGCGACGAAGCGCACGCGGGCGGGTTCCACCCCGGCCGCCTTGATGTCGCTGGCGTAGTCGACCAGCGCCGCGCGGGTCCTTTCCAGCGCCTCCGGCGCGAGCCGCCCGGTCGCGTCGACGCCCTGCCCGAGCCGGACGATCCGGCTGCGGCGCAGGACTTCCCGGGGCTCCGCGCCGTTGCCGGCTGGCGGCCGGTCGACGATGAGCAGCCGGACAGTGTTGGTGCCGCAGTCGATCGCGGCCACCCTGGTCACGACTGCCCCGTCACGGCGGCATCGACGCTGACAGCCACATGGACGCAGGGGCCACCGGCGCCCCAGTCGGGCAGCAGTGCCAGCGCCTCGTCGCCGAGCACGTCGACGCCGGGACCGACCGCGAGGCTGTGCGCGACGAGCACGTGCAGGCACTTGACCCTGGTCGGCATCCCGCCGGCACCGGGGTCGCCGGGGAGCGGACCCAGCGCGTCCCGGCGGGCCAGGTAGTCCGCATGCGAGCGCCGGTGCGCGGCCGCGAGCGCCGGGTCGGCCTTGAGCCGGTCGGTCATCCGGCTCATCAGCCCGCTCGCCTCCAGTGTGCCGATGGCCGACGCCGCCCGCGGGCAGGTGAGGTAGAACAGCGTCGGGAACGGCGTGCCGTCCTCCAGTCGCGGGCTGGTCTCCACCACGTCGGGCAGGCCGCAGGCGCAGGTGTGCGCCACCGCTCGCATGGCCCGGGGCTGGCGACCCAGCTGGGCGGTGACCACCGCGCGGGTGTGCGCGTCGACCGTCACCCGGCGCCGCCGGCGCTCTGCGCGCTGTCCCACAACGCGCCGAACCAGGGGCGCGACGGCGCGCTGGGGAGCACCGCGGTGGGTCGGTCGCGCGGGGGCGGCGGAAGCGGGGCGGGCGACGGCGCCACCACGACGTAGTCGCGCTCCCCCGGGGCGACCAGCTGCAGCCGCGCGCGGGCCTGCTGCTGGATCACCGCCGGCTGGTCCGCCTTCGCGTTCTGCTGCTGCAGCTGCTGCACGCGGTGACGCTGCAACGCCTGCGCGCGCTGCACGGAGCCGATCTCGGCGTGCTGGGCGAGGTAGGTCCGCAGCGGCAACGCGAGCAGCAGGATCAGCGCGCTGACCACCACGCCGAGCAGGGCAGCGCGGGTGGTCAGCGGGGTACGCCGTGGGGCCGCGGGCGGCCGGCTCCCGGCCGCGGCCGGAGTCCTCGGAGCCGACCGGCGGACCGGCCGGCGCCGGGATCGGGAGGGAGGGTGGCGCTCAGCCACGCGGGGTACCCATCTCAGCTGTCCGAGGGGTGTGGCGCGCGGGGGAATGCGCGCGCGCCGGCGTACCGCGCGGCCTCGTCGAGCGTCTCCTCGATGCGCAGCAGCTGGTTGTATTTCGCCACCCGCTCGCTGCGGGCGGGTGCTCCGGTCTTGATCTGCCCGCAGTCCACGGCCACCGCGAGGTCGGCGATGAAGGTGTCCTCGGTCTCGCCGGAGCGGTGGCTCATCATGCAGCGGTAGCCATTGCGGTGGGCCAGCGCCACCGCATCCAGGGTCTCGGTGAGGGTGCCGATCTGATTCACCTTCACCAGCAGGGCGTTTGCGGTGCCGGTGGAGATGCCGCGGGCTATCCGTTCGGGGTTGGTGACGAAGATGTCGTCGCCGACGATCTGCACGCGGGCCCCGAGCTCGCTGGTCATCGCCCCCCAGCCCTCCCAGTCGTCCTCGCCGAGGGGATCCTCGATGGAGACGATCGGATACGCCGACAGCAGCTCGGCGTAATAGGCCACCATCTGCTCCGAGGTCTTGACCGACCCCTCGAAGCGGTAGCCGCCATCGACCGCGAACTCCGTCGCCGCGACGTCCAGTGCCAGCGCGATGTCGTCACCCGGCCGCAGCCCGGCTCCCTCGATGGCGGTGGTGATCAGGTCGAGGGCCTCCCGGTTGTGCGGCAGGTCGGGCGCGAAGCCGCCCTCGTCGCCGACCCCGGTGGCCAGCCCGCGGCCCTTGAGCACGGACTTCAGCGAGTGGTAGACCTCCGCGCCCATCCGCAATGCCTCGCGGAAGGTGGCGGCCCCGACCGGCGCCACCATGAACTCCTGCACGTCGACGGTGGTGTCGGCGTGCGCGCCACCGTTGAGGATGTTGAGCATCGGGACGGGGAGCAGGTGCGCGGACGGGCCGCCGAGATAGCGGAACAGCGGCAGTCCGCTGCTCTCCGCCGCCGCCCGGGCCAGCGCGAGGCTGACGCCGAGCATCGCGTTGGCACCCAGCCGCGACTTGTCCGGCGTGCCGTCGAGGTCGAGCAGCAGCTGGTCGACATAGCGCTGCTCGCTGGCGTCCTCGCCGAGCAGCTCCGGCGCGATGACCTCCTCGACGTTGGTCACCGCCTGCTCCACGCCCTTGCCGCCGTAGCGGGCACCACCGTCGCGCAGCTCGACCGCCTCGTGCGCCCCGGTGCTGGCTCCGCTGGGGACCGCCGCGCGGCCGACCGTGCCGTCGTCGAGCACGACCTCGACCTCGACGGTCGGGTTGCCGCGGGAGTCGAGGATCTCCCTGGCGACGAAGGCCTCGATCGTGGGCACGGCGCGACTCCTGTGTCGGGGCGGGCGGTCTGGTGTGGGGCTGGGTCGCCGCGAGGTTACCGGCGGCGCGGTGCCAGCACGCGGCGCCCCGCCGCGGTGCTCAGCACGGGTCAGCCTGGGTCGGAGCGGGACCGCGGCCGGCCCGAGCCGGGGTGGCCGGAGGCGCGGGTCACGGTGGCCGTGTGCGTGGCGACCCTGCTTCGACGTGTCTGCACCACGAAGATGACCGTCGCGCCGCATCTGCGGCGCTAGTCTGCGCAGCGTGACCGGTCTGCGCCACGCCATCCTGGCCCTGTCCGCCCTGCCCGGGCTCGCCCTCGCCGGCTGCGGGTCGGCTGCGCACGGGTCGGCGGGCACGGTCACAGGGAAGATCAGCGGGAAGATCACCGTCTTCGCCGCGGCGTCGCTCACCGGCTCGTTCACCGACCTCGGGAAGGCCTTCGAGTCCGCGCACCCTGGAACGACGGTGGCCTTCTCCTTCGGGGCCAGCAGCACGCTCGCCATGCAGATCACGTCTGGGGCACCCGCCGACGTGTTCGCCTCCGCCAGCGCGAAGAACCTCGACACCGTGGTCGCGGCCGGTGCCGCCGCGGCGCCCCGCACCTTTGCGACCAACAGCGCCGAGGTGGCCGTGGCGCCGGCCAGCAGGACCTCGGTCACCTCGCTGGCCGACCTCGGCAAGGTCGGGGTGAAGGTCGCGCTCTGCCAGCCGGAGGTGCCCTGCGGCGCGCTGGCCACCAGCGTGCTCGGCCACGCGGGGGTGCAGGTCACGCCGGTCACCCGCGGGCTCGACGTCAAGGCCGTGCTGGCCAGCGTGACGAGCGGGGAGGTCGACGCCGGCATCGTCTACGTCACCGACGTGCTGGCCGCTGGTGCGAAGGTGGTGGGCGTGACGATCCCGGCCGGGCAGAATTCCTCGACCGCCTATCCCATCGCCACCGTGACGTCGTCGCGGAACCCGCTGCTGGCCAAGGCCTTTGACGACTTCGTCCTGTCCCCCGTCGGCGAGGCGGTGCTGGCAAGGGCGGGCTTCGGCAAGCCATGACCGTGAGGTGAGCCCTCGACGGCGCCCGCCGGTGCCGCTGCCGCTGGGCATCCCGGCGGTGCTGGCCGCGGGGTTCCTGCTGCTCCCCCTGCTGGGCCTGCTCGTGCGCGCCCCCTGGCGCGGCCTGCCCAGGCTGCTCACCGCGACAGCGGTGCGGCAGGCGCTGGTGCTCTCGCTGGAATGCGCGGCTCTCGCCACCGCCGTGTCACTGCTGCTGGGCGTGCCGCTCGCCTGGGTGCTGGCGCGCGCGGAGTTCCGCGGCCGCCGGCTGCTGCGCGCGCTCGTGACCTTGCCGCTGGTGCTGCCGCCCGTCGTGGGCGGTGTGGCGCTGCTGCTCGTGCTCGGCCGGCGGGGCCTGCTCGGCCCGACGCTGGAGCACGGGCTCGGCGTGACGCTGCCGTTCACGAGCGCGGGGGTGGTGCTGGCCGAGACCTTCGTTGCCCTGCCGTTCCTCGTGGTGACGGTGGAGGGTGCCCTCGCGGCCGGGGACGGCCGGCTGGAGGAGACCGCGGCCACCCTCGGCGCCGGCGGCTGGACCGTCTTCCGTCGGGTCACCTTGCCGCTGGTCGGCCCAGCGGTCGGTGCCGGCGCGGTGCTGTGCTTCGCGCGCGCACTCGGGGAGTTCGGAGCGACCATCACCTTCGCGGGGAACCTGCCGGGGACCACGCAGACCATGCCACTGGCCACCTACGAGGCCCTGCAGACCGACCCCGAGGCCGCGATCGCGCTGTCGCTGGTGCTGCTGGGCGTGTCCGTAGCGGTGCTGGTCGGCCTGCGCGAGAGCTGGGTCGGGCGGGGAGCGCGGGCGTGACGCTGGTCGCGCGGGTGGGGGTCCGCCGTCCGGCGTTCGGGCTGGATGTCGAGCTCACCGCCGCGGCCGGTGAGGTCGTCGCCGTGCTCGGCCCGAACGGCGCCGGCAAGAGCACCCTGCTGCGCGCCCTCGCTGGACTGCAGCCGCTGGACACCGGACGCGTCGTGCTCGACGGGCGAGTCCTCGACGACGCCGCGTCCGGCCTGCACGTGCGCCCCCCGCAGCGGGGGGTCGCGTTGGTGCCGCAGGACGGGCAACTGTTCCCCCACCTGTCGGCCAGGGACAACGTCGCCTTCGGCCCGCGGTCGCGGGGGCAGGACCGGCGCACCGCGGGCGGGCTGGCGGACGAGTGGCTCGCCCGGCTGGGCCTGGGGGACCTCGGCGACCGGCGGCCGGCGGCGCTGTCCGGCGGGCAGGCCGCGAGGGTCGCCCTGGCGCGGGCGCTGGTCGGGCGGCCGCGCCTGGTGCTGCTCGACGAGCCGCTGGCGGCACTCGACGTCGGCACCCGGGCGCAGGTGCGGTCCGAGCTGCGGACACACCTGCACGCGGTCGACGCCGCAAGCCTGCTCGTCACGCACGACGCGCTGGACGCGGTGACGGTGGCCGACCGCCTGGTCGTGCTGGAGGGCGGACAGGTGGTGCAGCAGGGACTTCCGGCCGAGGTGGCCCGCCGGCCGGCGACGGCGTACGTCGCTCGGCTGGTCGGCGTCAACCTGTGGTCCGGGACCGCCGACCGGCTCGAGGTCTCGGTCGACGGCGGCGGGGTGCTGCACCTCGCCGAGGCCGCCGGTCCCGGCCCGGTCCTGGTGAGCCTGCGCCCGAGCGGGGTGGTCATCGGACCGGCCCGCCCGGTGGGGAGCGCCCGCAACGCCTGGCCGGGCACGGTGACGGCGGTCGAGGTGCTGGCCGGCCGGGCCCGGGTCAGCCTCGACGGCCCGCCCGCCGTCCTCGCGGACGTCACCGTCGAGGCCGTCGCCGCTCTCCGGCTGGCCGTGGGCGACCGGGTGTGGGCGTCGTGCAAGGCGACCGAGCTGGAGGTGGAGTCGCGATCGCTCGCGTGAGGAAGCGCCGACCCCGACGGTGCGGAGCGCCTGCCCTGTCACGCATGACTCACGCCGACCGCACGACGCCCCGCCGGCACCTCCGGCCTGCCCACGGACCCGTCCGCGACCGTTCCACGGCTTGCGGACCCGGACGTCGAGCCGTAACGTGCTGACCGATGAAAGGGTGTGACACATGTCACGTAGCAGGATGGTGGGCAGAGCTGCCTCCATAGCGGCCAGCGCGCTGATAGCGGTTGGTGCCCAAATCGTGGGATCAGGCCCAGCCTCGGCAGGCAGCGGCGCGTGCGGGACCCCTGGGATCTGCTTGTTTGTGTCGACGAGCTACGACGGCAACAACTTCAGGACCGTGACCCAGGCTCCGGACTTGACGCAGTTTCCCAGGCCAGAGTGCATTTACCACACATGGAACGATTGCGCGCACTCGGTTTCTAGTGGCTCTCAGTCAAGCTACAAGTTGTGGACGAACAAGTGCTACATCGGCAATCCTGGCTACTACGAATTCATCGATGCGTATGGTTACGACCCATCCTTGTCGTTCGCGGGTCAGACGTCCGCGCTGATGGTCTCCAACCAGGCTTGCTGAAAGGACATAAGGACATGTCACACAACCACAGGTTTCTTGCCGGGGGCGCCCTGCTTCTCGCCGCCGCTTCGCTCTCGGCATGTAGAAGTCAAGGGAGGGCGACCGCGGACATAGGACCCGCTGGTCCCCCTCCCCCAGCCAGCGTCGCCATGCCAGGAGTTCGCCCTCAGTCAAACAACCCGCGCCCGCTCGACGCGATGTACACCGGCAAGATGATCGTCAGCCCTGTTCGACAGTACAGGGGCGGCGCCCCCTTTCAGTACAAGGGCGAGGAAGTGCTGTGGTTTGAGAACGTCGGGGGCGAGATCAACCTGTCGTTGGGGATCAAGGACGTGGTGGACGGTCAGGTCCACCAGCTGTACGGCATGACCAGCGGCGGTGGCTCTCCAGAGGACAAGCTCTCTGCGGGTCAGGCCATCGCCTCGCCGTCACCCTTCGGGGATTACGGCTGGTACGTCGGTCCGGCTACGGCCGTGGTCGACGGAGCCGCGGCCCTGGCGGCGCCCGGACACCCCACGGTGCACGTCTTCTACGGCGTCGGCACTCCCTCCGGTGGGAGTCTGGTGCTCAAGAGTGCCGAAGGTGCGGTGGCGGCCACTGCAAAGGTGCTCTAGCTGGCCGGCTTCGGAACTGTCACCCACGGTGGCGGTCGCGTCGGCGCGTCAGGCGTCCCACAGTCTCCGCCAGTCCGCCTCCGACAGAGCCGCCGGGTCACGGCCCTGCGAGCGGGCGCGGCGCTCGGCCGCGGCGAGGCGGTCCCGGAAGCCCCGTGCCGTGGCGCGCAGCACCAGCTCGGCCTCCGCGCCGCCCGGCTCGGCGACCAGCCGCCAGAGCTGCCCGCCGAGCCCGTCGTCCACGACGAACAGGTCGGCCGGAGCGCCCAGCTTGGCCGCCCGGCGCTGCAGCTTGGCGGCGAGGGCAAGCGAGGCCATCCCCATCGGCACCCCGTCGGTGACCGAGGTGCGCCCCTTCTCGGCGCCTTTCAGCTCCTCCCAGCGCGCCTCGACGTGCTCGGCGTCGCGCACGCTGGCGTCACCGAAGACGTGCGGGTGCCGCCCGACCAACTTGTCGACCAGCCCGGCGGCGACGTCGTCGACCGACCACGCGCCGGCCTCCGCGCCCGCCTCCTCCTCGCCAAGTCTGGCGTGGAAGAGCACCTGCAGCAGCAGGTCTCCCATCTCCTCGACCAGCCCAGGGGTGTCGCCGTCCTCGATCGTCTGGTACGCCTCGTAGGCCTCCTCCAGCAGGTAGGGCAGCAGAGACTGATGGGTCTGCTGGGCGTCCCAGGGGCAGCCGCCCGGCGAGCGCAGCCGCGACATCACGGCGACAGCGTCGAGCAGCCGGGCACCTGGCAGGTCCCAGCTGCCTGGCAGCACCTCGAGCACGGGCGGGTCCGGCTCGCGCAGCACCAGCCGGCCCAGCGCGGCGGCGAACTGCTCGTCGGCCACCGACTCCTGCCCCGGGGGCGCCCCGCTGCCGCCGCCGAGCCAGACCGCGGTGCCGGTGACGCGGGCCCGCGCGCGGAAGGCCGCGGGGTCAGCCGGGTCGCACACCTGCACCGCGATGCCCGCCGCGGCGAGGGCGTCTGTCTGCGGGTGCGCGGCGACGCCGGCGCAGACCGGGGCGCCGGAGCGCAGCAGCTCCCACACCGACCACGACAGCTGCCCCGGCGCCACCCGCGGCGACAGCGGGACGAGCACCAGGCGGTCGGTCACCTCACGGACCGCCGGGTGAACCGCCGGGCGACCCGCCAGGTGGCCCGAGCTGGGCGTCGCCGGCGGCAGACGGGGACGCTGCGGCACGCCCGAGGGTCGACAGCGGGTCGACCGGCGGGGCCACGGCCAGCCCCCTGGTCACGTCGATCCGGCCGAAGCGCGGGTTGACGGCGATGCGCATCCGCTGCGCCTCCTGCGCCTCGGCCGTCGTGACCAGCGACTGGACGTACGCCGAGTCGGGCCCCGACAGCTGCCGCTGCAGCGCCGGTCGCGCCTGCTCGAAGGACTGGTCGGTGACCATCACGACCTGCAGGATCTCGAAGCCGCCCTGCACCGGGCTCGGACCGAGGATCGCCCCCGCGGTGGCCCCGCGCACCGCCGCGGCCCGGGCCGGTGGCAGCGACGACAGCGGCACGGTGCCCTGGTCCCCGCCCTGCGCCTTGGTCGCCGTGTCGATCGAGACTTGCTGCGCCACCGAGGAAAACGTGGTCGGCGCCGCCCGCAGCTGGGCCGCCAGCTGCTGCGCGGCCGGGCCGTCGGCGACCACGATGTGCGCGAGGTGCGCACTGTGGAAGGTGTCGCCGGCCTGCTGGTATCCCGCCTGCAGCACCTCTTCCGGCACCGGCTTCCCGGCGAGGGTGCCGGCCAATGCGAGCCTGGTCTCGCCGGAGATCAGATAGACGTCGAGTCCCGCGTACGCCGGGATCGGCCGCTGCTGAGCGCTGCCGAGGACCACCTGCTGCTGGATCGCGACCCGGCCGCCGGGCTGCCCGTCGACCTGGCGCAGGGCGCCGTCGACCGCCGGCTGCACCGAGGGCAGCGACCGCCGGGCCGCCAGCGAGGACACCACCCGCTCCTCCACCAGCTCCGAGATCACCTGGCGCTGCACGTCGGCGCGGGACAGCTTGGCCGCGACGGCCGGGGTGAAGACCGCGGCGACCCGGGTGCCCACCTCGTCGGCGCCGACGCTGGTCGCCGTACCGGAAGCACCCGGCATCGACACGGCGTCGGCACCGCTGACTGCCCCGCAGCCGACCAGACCGGCGCCGGCAGTCGCGGCCGCGAGGACCACACTGAGCCGGCTGAGCAGCCTGGGGCGCTTCACGACCGCGAGCCTGCCAGACCGGCGGCCACTGCCGTCGCCACCTCCCCGACCACCACCTGGCCGCCGACGCTCGGAGGCGGCGGCTCGCCCACGACGGCCCGCAGCAGGTCGCGGCACCAGCCGAGCAGCTCCCGGTCGCGGACGGCCGGCGAGCCCATGCCACCGGTCAGCGGTCGCGGGACGAGCACGACCTCGGCGGTCTGCTTGACCAGCGCCCCCTTGTAGAGCCGCTGCAGACGCAGCGTCTGGGACTCCAGCAGCGGCAGCGGCGCGAAACGCACCTGGGGACCGAGGCCGCTGATCTCCTGCACGCCGTAGCGCCGGGCGACGATGCGGAACGCCGCGACGGCCAGCAGGTTCTCCACCGGCTCCGGCACCGGGCCGTAGCGGTCGACCAGCTCGGCCCGCACGCCCTCGATCTGCTCATCGCTCTCGGCGGAGGCGAGGCGACGGTAGGCCTCCAGCCGCAGCCGCTCGCTGGTGACGTAGTCGTGCGGCAGGTGCGCGTCCACCGGCAGCTCGACCTTGACCTCGCTGACCTCCTCGGGCGTCTCGCCCTTGAAGTCTGCGACCGCCTCGCCGACCATCCGGATGTAGAGGTCGAAGCCCACCGCCGCGATGTGGCCACTCTGCTCGCCGCCGAGCAGGTTGCCGGCACCCCGGATCTCCAGGTCCTTCAGTGCCACTGCCATTCCGGACCCGAGCTCGCTATTCTGCGCGAGCGTGGTCAGCCGGTCATGCGCGGTCTCGGTCAGCGGCTTCTCCGGCGGGAACAGGAAATACCCGTAGGCCCGGTCCCGGCCCCGGCCGACCCGGCCGCGCAGCTGGTGCAGCTGCGACAGGCCGAGCACGTCGGCCCGCTCCACGATCATCGTGTTGGCGTTGCTGACGTCCAGGCCGCTCTCCACGATCGTGGTGCAGACCAGGACGTCGAAGTCCCGCTCCCAGAAGGCGACCATCACCGGCTCGAGCTGGTCCTCGCCCATCTGCCCGTGCGCGACGGCGATCCGCGCCTCGGGGACCAGGTCGCGCAGCCGCCCCGCCGTACGGTCGATCGACTCGACCCGGTTGTGGATGTAGAAGACCTGGCCCTCGCGCAGCAGCTCGCGGCGGATCGCGGCCGCCACCGTCGCGTCGTCGTAGGCGCCCACGAAGGTCAGCACGGGGTGCCGCTCCTCCGGCGGCGTGTCGATGGTGGACAGCTCCCGGATGCCGGTGATCGACATCTCCAGGGTGCGGGGGATCGGCGTCGCCGACATGGTGAGGACGTCGACGTTGATGCGCATGCGCTTCAGGTATTCCTTGTGCTCGACGCCGAAGCGCTGCTCCTCGTCGACCACCACCAGCCCGAGGTCCTTGAACACGCTGGCCGGCGCGAGCAGACGGTGGGTGCCGATCACGACGTCGACCTCGCCCTTGGCCATCGCCGCCAGGACGAGCTTCTGCTCCCGCTCGGTCTGGAAGCGGGACAGCTGCATGACCCGCACCGGGAACTGCGCGTAGCGCTCGCTGAACGTCTGAAAGTGCTGCTGGACAAGCAGAGTCGTGGGCACGAGCACGGCCGCCTGCTTGCCGTCCATGACCGCCTTGAAGACCGCGCGGACGGCGATCTCGGTCTTGCCGTAGCCCACGTCGCCGCAGATGACGCGGTCCATCGGGACCGACTTCTCCATGTCGGCCTTCACCTCGTCGATGGCCGAGCGCTGGTCCGGCGTCTCGACGTAGGGGAAGGCGTCCTCCAGCTCGCGCTGCCAGGGGGTGTCGGGCCCGAAGGCGTGGCCGGGCGCCGACGTGCGGGCGGCGTAGAGCCGGATCAGCTCGGCCGCGATCTCCTTGACCGCCTTGCGCGCGCGGCCCTTGGCCTTGGCCCAGTCCGCGCCACCGATGCGGTGCAAGGAGGGGGCCTCGCCGCCGGAATAGCGCGACAGCTGCTCCAACTGGTCGGTGGGCACGAACAGCCGGTCGGCGGGCTGGCCGCGCTTGCTGGCGGCGTACTCCAGGATGAGGTATTCCCTCGTGGCCCCCTGCACGGTGCGGCTGATCATTTCCACGAAGCGGCCGACGCCGTGCTTGTCGTGCACGACGAAGTCGCCGGGCGACAGGCTCAGCGGGTCGACGGCGTTGCGCCGGCGGCGGCTCGGCAGCGCGCGCATGTCCCGCGTGGAACCCCCCGACCCGGCGCCCTTGACGCCCACGAGGTCGACCTCTGTGAGCACGGCGAGGCGCAGCCGGTCGGCGACGAAGCCGGTGTCGAGGCTGCCGCAGGCGACCGTGACCAGGCGCGGCTCCGGCCGGTCGCGCACGCCATCGGCGAGCCGGGCCGGCAGGTCGGCCTCGCGCAGGGTCTCCACCAGCCGCTCAGCGCTGCCGTGCCCGGCGGTGGTCAGCACCACGGCGTAGTCGTCGTCGAGCCAACGCCCGAGATCGCCTGCGATGCGGTCGCTCTCCCCGCGGTAGCGGTCGGCGGCGCGGGCCGCCACCACCACCGTGTCGGCCTCGCTGGCGTCGGCGTCGGTGGTGAACGGCGAGACCGTCCACCAGCGGTGCTCGGCCGCCACCGCCGCGGCGCGCACGTCGACCATGGAGCGGTACGCCGCGGCGCCGAGGTCCACCGGCGCGTGCCCGCCGCCCGCCGCCGTCGCCCAGCTCGCCGCCAGGAACTCCTCGCTGGTGCGCACCAGCTCGTGGGCCCGCAGCCGCACCTTCTCCGGGTCGCAGACCACAATGTGGGTCCGGGCCGGCAGGATCTCCACCAGCAGCTCCAGCGCGTCGGCCAGCACCGGCGTCAGGGCTTCCATGCCCTCCACCGGGGTGCCGTCGGCGATCTTGTCGAGCATCTCCCGCAGCCCCTGCTGGGAGGCCGGCTGCTCGGCGGCGAGCCGGGCGGCGCGGCCGCGCACCTCGGGCGTGAGCAGCAGCTCCCGGCAGGGCGGGGCCAGCAGCCCGTGGTCCGGCGTGGCGGCCGGGTCGGCGGCGTCGAGGCTGCGCTGGTCGGCCACCGCGAAGCGCCGCACCGACTCCACCTCGTCACCGAACAGCTCCACCCGCACGGGGTGGTCCTCGGTCGGCGGGAAGACGTCGACGATCCCGCCGCGCACCGCGAACTCCCCGCGCTTCTCCACCAGGTCGACGCGGGCGTAGGCGATCTCGGCCAGCCGCTCGACCAGGCCGTCGAGCCCATCCGGCAGCTCGTCACCCACCCGCGCGATGACCGGCTCCAGGTCGCCGAGGCCGGGGACCTGCGGCTGCAGGATGCTGCGGACCGGCGCGACCACGACCTGCAGCCGCTCGCGGCCACCCGCCTGCGGGTGGGCCAGCCGGCGGAGCACGTCGATGCGGCGGCCGACGGTGTCGGCGCGGGGCGAGAGCCGCTCGTGCGGCAGCGTCTCCCAGGCGGGGTAGTGCGCGACGACCTCGGTGCCGCCGGGGAGCAATGTGGCCAGCGCCGCCGTCAGCTCGTCGGCCTCCCGGCTGGTCGCAGTGACGGCGAGCACGGGCACCTGCGCGCGGGCAGCCAACGCGGCGACGACGAAGGGCCGCAGGCCGGGCGGGGCGCTCAGGTCCAGCGGCTCGGCGGCACCGGCCCCGGCGGCCGGATCGGCCGCGGTCCGGACGGCACGGGCCAGCGCCGGGTCGTCGGTGACGGCGTCCAGCAGGCCGGACAGGTCAGGCGAGGTCATGGGGGGAGCGACTCCGGGGCGCGCGGGCAGTCCCCCGTCGCAGTGGCGACGGTGGTGCGCCCAGTTTACGTCGGGCTCCCGGGCCGGCCCAGCCGTCGCACGGTGACGCGGATCCTCGGGCTACGCCGGAGAAACGATGTGCGTCCGTGACGTCCAGCCGGGGTGCCTGGCGCGAATGGCGATCACAAGCCGGGTGGCGAGCAGCCTCCGGTCACCCACACACCGGAGGACATCCTCGTGCACAAGACCCGCCTCGCCGGTCTGGTCAGCCTCGCCGCTGCCGTCACGCTCGGCACCGCAGCCTGCGGCTCCAGCTCGAAGTCGACGGGCAGCGGCTCACCGAGCGCCGCCTCGACCACTCCGGCCGTGACCGTCGCCAAGCTGACCGGCAAGCAGACCGCCGTCACCCTCAACATGGACACCGTCAAGTTCCTCAAGGGCCTCGGCGTCGCCGTTGCCCCGGAGGGCAAGGCCGCCCTCACGATGCTGCCCGACGGGGCCGCTGTCGCCTTCCCGATCACCGGCGGCAACGTCAAGGTCTTCGCCAAGGGTGCCGTCGACCCCTACGTCCAGGGCGAGCTCGACCACCGCGGCTCCGGCCTCACCTTCTCCTCGGCGAAGACCAAGGTCACCGTCACCGACTTCGTGGTGGACCCGGGCAAGTCGATGCTCACCGCCACGCTGGCCGACAAGTCCACCCCGCTGTTCCTCCTGGACGGCAGCGCCCTGACCATCGCCCCCGGCGGCGGTGGCTACATGCTCGACGGCACCGTCGTTAAGCTGCTGCCTGGTGCGGCCCGCGCATTGGAGACGGCCTTCGGCGCCCCGCCGAAGACCATCCCGGACTTCGCCCCCATCGGCGTCGCGCACATCATCGCCACCGGCTGACCCTGTCCGGCACGACCGGCAGCCCCCGCCCCCTGCTCCCGGGTGGGGGCTGCCGCGCGTCCGGGCCCCGCAGTGAGGTCAGGGGGCGTGGAAGCGGTTCTGCGCCGCGGCGACGCCCTCGGCGAGCACCACCTCGACCGCATCGGCCGCCCGGTCCAGCAGGAACGGCAGCTCCTTGCGCTCCGCGGCCGAGAAGTCCTTCAGCACGAAGTCGGCGGGATCCTGGCGCCCCGGAGGCCGGCCGATCCCCACCCGAACCCGGGCGTAGTCGCGGGTGCCGACCGCCCGGTCGATGTCGCGCAGCCCGTTGTGGCCGCCGGCCCCGCCCCCGGTCTTGACCCGCACCTCGCCGGCCGGCACGTCGAGCTCGTCGTGCACGACCAGCAGGCGGTCCGCCCCGACCTTGAACCAGTCCGCCAGGCCCTGCACCGGGCTGCCGGACTCGTTCATGTACGACGAGGGCTTGGCCAGCACCACGCGTACGCCGACGAGCCGCCCCTCGAGGGCCTCGGCGCGCCGGCCCTTGACGACCTTGAAGGAGCCGCCGACACGGCGGGCCAGCTCGTCGAGCACCAGCGCGCCGGCGTTGTGCCGGGTCCCCGCGTACTCCTTGCCGGGGTTGCCCAGGCCGACGACCAGCCAGGGGCCGGCCGGGCCCTCAGGAGGAGGCGCCACCGGGACCGCCGGAGTGGCCCTCGCTGTCGGGCACGACGTCGCCCTCGCCGTCGGGGGCGTCGCCGGCGGCCTCGATGTCGGCGGCCTCCGCGGCCTCGGCCAGCTCCGCCTCGACCTCCTCGGCGGCGCTGGCGCCGACGACGGACAGGACCAGCTGGTCGGGGTCGCCGACCAGCGTCACGCCCGGGGGCAGCTCGATCTGGCCGGCGGTGAGCTGGACGCCGGCCGCCAGTCCCTCGACGGTGATGTCGAAGCCGTTGGGGACGGCGGTCGCGTCCGCGTCGACCGACAGCGCCTGCATCTGCAGCTCGGGCAAGGTGCCAGGCGCGGTGTCTCCGGTGATGGTGATGGCCAGCTCGACGGTGACCCGCTCGCCCCGGCGCACGAGCAGCAGGTCGACGTGCTCCAGGAAGCCCTTGATGGGGTCGCGGACCACCGCGCGCGGCAGCGCCAGCTCGGTGGCGCTGCCGATCTCCAGGGTGAGCAAGGCGTTGGGGTCGCGGCGAAGAGCGTTCATCAGGTCGTGGCCGGGCAGGCTCACGTGCCGGGGCTTCTCCCCGTGGCCGTAGAGCACGGCCGGCACCTTGCTGGCCCGCCGCACCCGGCGCGCGGCGCCCTTGCCGAACTCGGTGCGTGGCTCGGCGACGATGCGGACCTCGGACACGGCGGTGCTCACTCTCTGCTGACGGGCGACGGCTGACGACTGCGACGACGACGGGATTGCTGCGCGGGCTGCTGGGACGGGCGCACCCCCGACGGGCGGGGGGTCGCTGCTCACCGGCCTGCAGGCAGACTACCCGCGCCGCCGGCTGACCCAGCCCTCGACCACCCGCTGCCGAGCCCGGCCGACCCCGAGGGCGCCGGCCGGCACGTCCTCGGTGATCACCGAACCTGCTGCGGTGTAAGCACCGTCGCCCACCGCGACCGGCGCGACGAGGCTGTTGTTGCTGCCCACCCTGACGTCCTCGCCGACGACGGTGCGGTGCTTGGCGACCCCGTCGTAGTTGACCACGATGGTGCCGGCACCGATGTTGCTGCGCGCGCCGATGCTGGCGTCCCCGATGTAGGCAAGGTGCGGCACCTTCGCGTCGTCGCCCACCAGCGCGGCCTTGGTCTCGACGTAGGCCCCGACCTTCGCGCGTCGGCCGAGCCGGGTCCCGGGGCGGAGGTAGGAGTACGGCCCGACGGTAGCGTCCGGGCCGACCTCGGCGCCGGTGCAGGTGCTGCTGGCGACCGTCGCGCCGGCGCGCACGACGGTATCGGTCAGGGTGCTGCCAGGGCCGACCACCGCGCCACGCTGGACGGTCGTCGTCCCCCGGAGCGCGGTGCCGGGCAGCAGCGTCACGTCGGGTTCGAGCACGACGTCGACGTCGACGTACGTCGTGGCGGGGTCGACCACGGTCACCCCGGCGCGCATGTGCTGCTCGAGCAGCCGCTCGCGCAGCACCGCTCCCGCCGCTGCCAGCTGCACCCGGTCGTTGACGCCGGCGGCCTCGGCCGGGTCGGCGGCCACCAGCGCGCCGACCGTTGCGCCACCGGCCACGAAGCCGGCCACCAGGTCGGTGAGCAGCTCCTCCCCCTGCGCGTTGTCAGCGGTCAGGCCGGCGAGGCCGTCCAGCAGGGCGCCGGCGGTGAAGACCCAGACGCCGGTGTTCACCTCGTCCAGCGCAAGGGTCGCTGCGTCGGCGTCGCGCTGCTCCACGACCGCGGCGACATCACCGCCAGCGCCCCCGGCGGTGGAGCGCACGACCCGGCCGTAACCGGTGGGGTCCGCCACCCGGGCGGTCAGCAGGGTGGCCGCGTCGGTGCCGGCGAGATGGCGCGCGAGCAGCTCGCGCAACGTGGCCGGCGTGAGCAGCGGGGTGTCGCCGGCGAGCACGACCACCGGCCGCTCGGCGTGCAGGACAGCGACCGCGGCCAGCGCCGTGCGCACGGCGTGACCGGTGCCGCGCTGCTCGTCCTGCACGACAGGCACGGCCTCGGGGTCCAGCCGCGCCAGCTCCGCAGTGACCTCCGCGCGACCGTGGCCGACGACGACGAGGCGGCGATAGGCGCCCAGCGGCGCGGCGGCGGCCAGCACGTGGCCTAGCAGCGAGCGGCCCCACAGCTGGTGCAGCACCTTCGGCAGGGAGCTGCGCATGCGGGTACCCCGGCCGGCCGCGAGGACGACCAGGGCGGCGGGGCGGGGGTCGTCCACGTCCGGCGACGCTACCGTCGCCGCGGCGATTCCGGGGCTCCGCGACCAGGGCTCGAACCTGGATCACTGGTACCAAAGACCAGGGTGATGACCGATTTCACTACCGCGGACCGCGCAGCCGACGGTACCCGCGCCGAACCCGCCGGCACCGCCGTACCGTCGTGGCGTGACCCTCGCCGGACCGGTGACCCTCGACCCAGCGCCCGGCCGCACCGCCCGCGCGCCCGAGCCGCCGATGCAGGTGCTGCCGGGCGGGATGGGTCTGGCCAGGGCGGAGCAGGTGGCCCTGCTGTTCGTCGTGCTCGTGCCGCTGGCCGCCGTGCTGGCGGCCGTGCCGCTCGCCTGGGGCCGCTACGTCGGGTGGCGCGATGTGACCATCGCCGCGGTGATGTATGCGATCACCGGCCACGGCATCACCGTCGGCTTCCACCGCTATTTCACCCACGGCAGCTTCAAGGCCAGGCCGTGGGTGCGGGTGGCGCTCGCGGTCGCCGGGTCGATGGCGATCGAGGGGCCGGTCAAGCGCTGGGTTGCCGACCACCGCCGCCACCACGCCTTCAGCGACGCGGACGGCGACCCGCACAGCCCGCACCGCTACGGCGCCGGCTTCTGGCCGATGACCAGGGGGCTGTTCCACGCCCACGTCGGGTGGCTGTTCGACGCCGAGCAGACCAACCAGCGCCGCTTCATCCCGGACCTGCTGCAGGACAAGGCCATCCGGGTGGTGGACCGGCTGTTCGCCCCGCTGGTGGTGGTCAGCCTCGGGCTGCCGGCGCTGCTGGGATGGCTGCTGTCGGACTTCACCCTGCGCGGCGCGCTGCAGGCCTTCTTCTGGGGCGGGCTGGTGCGGGTCTTCGTCCTGCACCACGTCACCTGGTCGGTCAACTCCATCTGCCACACCTTCGGCAGCAGGCCCTTCCGCACCCGTGACCAGGCGCGCAACGTGTGGGCCCTCGCCGTCATCTCGATGGGCGAGTCCTGGCACAACCTGCACCACAGCGACCCCACCGCCGCGCGGCACGGCGTGCTGCGCGGCCAGCTCGACAGCTCCGCCCGCGTCATCCGGGTGCTGGAGCAGCTGCGGCTGGTGTCCGACGTGCGGTGGCCGAGCGCCGAGCGGATCGCCGCGCGCCGCGTCTCGACCCGCTAATCCGCTGCCGGGGCAGAGCAGGCGGCCGGCACCTACGCTGGCGCGTGTGACCGCCGCGCGCGCCCCCCGCGCGGCCGCGGTCGCCACGGTGAGCGTCGGGCTCGGCCTGGCGGCCCACCGCGCCGGCGGCTCCGCCCTCCCGTCCACCTGGCTCGTGCTCCTGCTCGCCGTCGGCGCGAGCGCGCTCGGCTGGTCGATGACCGCCCGCGAGCGGGGCCTGCCGGTGCTGACGGCGACCGTCGCCGCCGGGCAGCTCGCCGTGCACGCGGCCCTCGTCGTCGGCGCTCCCGGTGGCGGGGCGCACGGCTGGTGCGGTCCCCCGGCCGCGCACGTGGCGCACCATCCCGTCGCCCTGCTCGCCGGCTGCCACGCGCTGGCCGCCTGGGCCACCGCCTGGTGGCTCCGGCGCGGAGAGCAGCGCGCCGGTCGGGCCGCCCGGGCCCTCGCGGCACGTGCGTCGGCACGACTCGCCGCCGCCCTCACGCCGCTGCGCGGCCCGGCAGCGTCCGCCACCCGCCGCCTGCCGGCGTACGTCGTGGTCGTCGTCCCCCGGCGGCGCACCGCCGGGACCTGCCTGCCGGACCGCGGGCCGCCGCGCGCCCCGCACCTGCGCCCGCTTCTGCTGCCAGCTCCCGCCTGACGCGCCCCGGCCACCGGTGGCGCGCCCCCACCGGAAAGGTCCCGCCGTGTCCCGTGCCAGCCTGCTCGTGCCAGCCCTCGCCCTGTCCGCCGCCGCCGTCTCGTGCGGATCGCCTGCGTCGCAGGGCTTCCAAGGCGCGACCTTCCCCCACCCCTACGCCGTGTCGGCGGTGCCGGCGACGACGCTTGCCGCCACCGACGGGCGGCCGTTCGACCTGAAGGCGCGGCTAGCGGGGCGCACGACGCTGTTCTATTTCGGCTACACGCACTGCCCGGACGTCTGCCCGACGGTGGTTGCGGACGAGGCGGCCGCCCTGCGGCATCTGCCGGCGAAGGTGCGCGACGCGACCCAGGTGCTCTTCGTGACGAGCGACCCGGGACGCGACACCGTGCCGGTGCTGAAGGACTACCTGGCCAGATTCGACAGCGGCTTCATCGGGCTGACCGGGACGCTGCCTCAGATCCAGGCGCTGGCGACCGCGCTGGGCGACGACGTCGAGGTGCCGAAGGTGGTCAACGGCGACTACGAGGTGGGACACGGGGCCCAGGTGCTGGGTTTCGGGCCAGGGGGCACCGCGCCGGTCGCCTGGCTGCCCGGTGACCAGGACCAGATGGTCAGGCAGCTCGAGCACGACCTGCCGTTGCTGGTGTCCGGTCACACCACGTGAGCGGCGCGCCGGACAGACTGGCGGGTGCCGTGGTGGAGCGGCGGCACCGCAGCGGCGGGCTGCTGGCGGTGCTCGCGATCGGGGTGCTGGCCGCGGTCCTCCTCGCGGGGCACTCCGGCGGCCGGGCGCAGGCCAGGGCCGGGCAGTTGTCGGTGACCGGCGGCTATGTCCGGGAGCCGGCCTCCCCCGACGTCGCGGCGGCCTATCTCGTCGTGCACAACGACGGGGACGCCCCGGACACGTTGCGCGGCATCAGCACTGTCGCCGCGACGTCGGTCGCGGTGATGGCCGAGCAGGCAGACGGGACGATGAGCGACGCCGGCCCCGTCGTGGTGCCGCCGCACGGCAGCGTCGCGCTGACGCCGGGGCACGAGCACCTGATGCTGGCCGCACCACGCCCGGCCGACGTCCGGCCCGGCGGCCGACTGCGGCTGGCCCTGCTGTTCGACCGGGCCGGCGAGCTGGCGGTGGACGTGCCCGTCGTGGCCATCGGCGCAACGCCGTGAACCCCCGCCGCAGCGCGGTCGCGGCCGGGCTCGCTGGCCGTGCTGACCCTGGGGAGGTACGACGTGGTGTCCGGGTGGCTGTCCCAGCTCGTGCCTGCCGCAGCATGAGCCGGCCGACGTGAGCCGGCGGGAGTGGCTGCGCCTGCTCGCCGTCATCGTGGCCTTCGTGGCGATCGGCGTTGTCGTGGTGGTCCTGGTGGCTGGCGACCCGGGCACGAGCACCCGCCGGCGCTGACCCGGTCCGTCGGCGCCGCCGGCAGCCTCAGACCTGGTTGGGCGGCCGCTCCCCGCGCGCGAAGGCCGCGATCTGCTCCGCCGCCACCGCCCAGGCGCGGTCGGTGAAGCCGGCGGTGCTGCCGCCGACGTGCGGCGTCAGCAGCAGCCCGGGCGCGTCCCAGAGCGGGTCGTCGGCGGCGAGCGGCTCGGGCTCGGTGACGTCGAGGGCGGCCAGCAGCCGGCCCCGCCGCAGCTCGACCAGGAGCGCGGCCGGGTCGACGAGCGGCCCACGGCCGGCGTTGACGACGACCGCGCCGTCGGGCAGGGCGGCGAGCAGCGAGGCGTCGACGAGGTGACGGGTGGAGGCGAGCAGCGGCAGCACCACCACGAGCGCGTCGGTGCCTGGCAGCAGCGCTCGGGCCTGGGCGAGGTCGAGGACCCCCTCTCGCGCATGCGTGCCGACCAGCGTCACGGTGGTGCCGAACGGCATGAGCCGGTCCCGCACATTGACCCCGAGGTCGCCGGCGCCGAGGACGAGCACCCGCGCGCCCAGCAGCGTCCCGGTGACCCGCTGGTCCCAACGGTGCTCGCGCTGCTCGGCGGCGAACGCGGGAATCTCCCGGACGACGGCGAGCAGCGCCGCGACCACCCATTCCGCGGTCGAGCCGCCATGGGCGCCGCGGGCGGTGGACAGCACGACACCCGCCGGCAGCCGGCCGTCCCACTGGTCACTGCCGTGGGCGAGCGTCTGCACCAGGCGCAACCGGGGCAGCTCCCGCATCCGCTGCAGCGCAACGTCGACGCCGTCGCTGGCGACGACCAGCACCTCGGCCGCACGGGCCGCTGCCGGCAGCGGCTCGTCGGGAGCGGCGAGCACCGTGGTCACGTCGCCGAGACCGGCGAGGGCGCGCTCACCCCAGGCATCGGGGACGACGACGGTCAGCATCGCGGTCACGTGATGGCGTTCCCGGCGAGGCCGAGACCGTAGGTCACGGCCATCGTCACGGACCCGACCAGCAGGTTGCGCGCCGCCGCCCGGCCGGTCGGCGCGCCGCCCCAGCGCGCCGCCAGCCAGCCGGTCGCCGCCAGCCCGGCGAGCACCGCCGCCACGCAGACGCCCACCCGGATCCCCCTGGGCGGCAGCAGCACCGCGAGGAGCGGCAGCAGCCCGCCTAGCAGGAACGCCACCGCGGATGTACGGGCGGCCACCCACGGGTCGACCTGGTCATCGAGGTCGATGCCGAGCTCGACCTCGGCGTGGGCAGCCAGGGCGTCGCGCACCGTCAGCTCGCGGGCGACCTCGCGGGCCAGCCGCAGCGAGAGGCCCTTCTCGACGTAGAGGTGGGTGAGCTCGTCGAGCTCCTCCTCGGGGACCAGCTCGAGCTCGGCGACCTGGTGCCGGAGCAGCGCGTCCTGGCTGTCGCGCTGAGCCCGCACCGAGGTGAACTCCCCACCGCCCATCGACAGTGCCCCGGCGACCACGCCGGAGACCCCGGCCAGGGCGACCGCTGTCGCCCCGGCCCCGGTGGCGGCCACCCCGACGACGAGTCCGGCGGTGCTGGTCATCCCGTCGTTGCCACCGAGCACGGCCGCACGCAGCTGGTTGAGCCTCCCCACGCTGGTCTGCAACAGGTGCGCAGACGCATGCGCGGGGAGGCCCTCCTCGTCCGCGTGCTCGCTCGTGGGGGCCGCGCTGCTCACGAGCCAGGGTAGGTCCGGGAGGTCAGCCGGCCGACCTCCGGCGGTCGCGGGCGAGGCCGGCGCCACCCAGCAGCAGGCCGAGGGTCCCCACCACGATGCCGACGGCGCCGAGCGTCTTGCCGGTGTCGGCCTCGCTCCTGGTGGCCAGCGCCGAGGTGTCGGCGGCCGGCACCGCCGCCGCGACCGTCACGCCGGTCGGACCGGCCGCGCCGGCCGGGCCGGCCGGGCTCTGACTGGCCGACGTCGCGCTCATGCTCTTGCTGTGCCCGGCGCCGGCGGCCGGTGCCAGGTCCAGTGCCGGCACGGGGTGGTCGGGCTCCGTGCCTCCGGGAGGCGTCGGCTCCGTCCAGGACACGACCGTGCCGTCGGCGTAGGTCTGCAACGTGGGGAAGCCCATGCTGGCGACCTTGGGCAGCGGCCCGACCGACACGTCGAACTCGTCGAACCCGCCCACCGGGATCCCGCCGCCCTTGGTCGCGGTCCAGCTGATCTGGCCGACGACATCGGCGACCTGGCCGTCGTCGGAGGTGAGCGGCACCGCCAGGTGGGTCATGGTGGTCGTCGCCGTCCACCCCTGCTTGGGCTTGATGGCGACCGACGCGATCGGAGTGGCCTTCGGGATGGTGACAGCCACCTTGACGGTGTTGTCCTTCTCCTCGGTCGGGACCCGGAAGGTCAGCTTGGCGTAGCCGCCCTGGGTGGCCTCCTCCGAGTGCACGGTCACGTGGGCGCTGGCGAGTCCGGTCAGCGCCAGGGTGGACAGGGTGGTGGTCGTGGCGACCACCAGGACGCGGTTGCGTCTGGACATGCGGGATCTCCTCTGCGAGTCGGGACGTGGCGGATGCCGCGCCCCCTCGTGTCGGGAGGCGCGGTCTAGCTGGTCGAAACGGCGACGGGCGCAGGCGGTCCACGCCGCGGGTGCGCGCGCAGGAGCAGGGCAGGGGTGGGTACGCCGAAGGGCCCGCTGGTGGGCACCGCCGGCAAGCGGGTCACCGGCGGCGTGGGTGCCACCACCGGCACGCGCAGCACGGAGCCCGCGAGCCGGCGGGCCGCCGCCCAGAGCATGGCCTCGCCACGACGCAGCCAGACCGCCAGCAGCAGGCCGGCAAGCGCGTGCGCGGCCAGCATCGCCAGGTCCCCGCCCGCCCCGGGCGCGGCACCGGAGCCGACGTGGTGGTGGTGGCCGGCGAACGCGAGGTGCAGGCCCGCCTGACTGGCCGCGACGTAGGCGAGCACGGCGGGCAGCGGGTGCTCCCGGTCGGCGAGCACGTGGGCGGCGAGGGCGAGCAGGATCACCGACCCGGCCAGCAACCCGGCCCCCGGCGCGGCACCCCCGCCGGCCAGGTGGGCAGCGGTCGCGAGCGCCGTGGTGGTGGCGGCCGCCACCACCGAGCGCGCGCCGCGCAGGGGGGCGCTCACGTGACCCGGTAGTCGAACGCCGCGGCGTAGCCGTCCGTCGCGCCGACCGTCACCTGCAGCGTCATCGTCCACAGGCCAGGTGCCGGCACGACCACGTCGTACGCCGTGCCGTGTCCCTCGCCCGCCGCGGTGAACGGCTGGCGCACCGGCGGGAAGCGGCCGGCCTTGTCGGTCAGCAGCAGGTCGACCCGCGTCACCGGCTGGACCCGGCCGACGCTGTCGTAGGTGTATGCGTGCACGGTCGTCAGCCCGCGCCGGGTGGAGGTGACGTCGACCGTGACCGCGATCGACTGCCCCGACGTACCCAACGCTGTGACGGTGGTGTCGAAGGGCGCCGAGTAGGCGTCGCGGGCCGGCAGCGAATTGACCAGCATCGCGGTCAGGGCCAGCACCGCGGCGGCGACGAGCACCTCGATGCCGACGGAGCGGCGCAGCGCGCGCACCTGCAGCGGCGTCGGGGGCGGGGGGCTGCGCACCGCCGCCGGCGCGTCCGCGAGCGACGAGGCGGCGACGGCGACCGCCCGCCCGGTCCCGGCGTGCCGCAGCACCCATCGCCGGCCGAGGTCCCCCAACGCGAGCAGCAGCAGGAAGCCGCCGATCTTGGCCAGGAGCAGCACGCCGTAGCCGGTGGAGGTGAAGGCCGGGAACGTTCCGACCTCGCGCCAGGACTGGTAGCCGCCGGTGACGGCGATCACGGCCACGCTCACCATCGCCCAGCGCGACCACCGTGGCAGCACAGCCCGCAGCTCGGCGGCGTGCTCGACCCGCAGCAGGCTGGCCGCCAACAGCACCAGGCCGCCGACCCAGACCGAGGAGGCGGCGAGGTGCGCCAGGTCGGTGGCGGCCGACAGCGGCACCTGGGTGCCCGTGCCCGCGTGCTCCGACAGCGAGAAGGTCGCCAGCACGGTGATCCCGAGGCCGGCGAGGTCGATGGCCTGGCCGCGGTCGCGTTCGACGGCCCGCGGCCCGGCTGGCTGCTGCGCGGCCAGCAGCCGGCGCAGCACCGGCACGGCGAGGGCGAGCAGCAGCACCCGGGCGAGCAGCAGCTTGCCGTAGCGGGTGCTCGCCACCTCCGCGATCAGGTCGCCCTCGGTGACCGCGCCGAGGCCGAGCCCGTTCTGGTACGGCCCGGCCAGGAAGAAGAGCAGGGCGGTGCTGACGAGGGTGGTGATCCAGCCTCCGAGCAGGAGCTGCCGCGGCCGCCGCTGCGAGCCGCCTGCGGGCCACAGCCCCCAGAGGAAGGCAGCGCCACCGACGAGCAGGGCCACTCCGGCGTAGGCGATCCCGCGACCGACGCCGTCGAGCACCGTGACCAGGGGGGAGCCGTCGGTGCCGGCCGAGGCGACGCCCGCTGCGACGCCGTAGCCGAAGGTGAAGGTGCCGCTGACCGGGTGGCTGTCAGCGCTGACGACCTTCCACACCACTGTGTACGACGCCTTTGGCAGCCCGCCCCGCACCCCGACGGCGACCTCGCTGCCGCGGCCGCCGGGGTGGCTGACAACGCCGGTGTCGACCCGGCCGCCGGACCCGTCGAGGACCTCCATCGAGCGCCCGTTGACGGTCACGCTCTCCCCGAAGGACAGGCTCACCGCCGGGGGCAGCACCTCGACCTCGCTCCCCTGCGCCGGGGTGGTCTGCTCCAGCTGGGCGTGCGCCGAGGCCGGGCCGGCACCCGCGAGCAGGCCGAGCAGCGCCAGCAGCAGCGCACCGAGGACCGTCGCGACCGCCCTCCTCACCCGGCCAGTCTCCCTCGCGCCCGCCGCGAGCGGGAGAGCGCAACCACCGCCGCCACCAGCCCGCCAGCGAGCAGCAGCCCGACGGTGAGAGCGGCCCGGCCGGCCCGACCCGAGGAGGGGGCCGCAGGCGCGCTCACCGGCACCTGGCCGTAGTCGAACGGCGGCTGCCCGACCCGCTGAGCGAGGATGTGCACCGTGAGCTTGTCCGCAGTGGTGGGGGTGCCGTCGAGGGCGGCGAAGGCCTGGTCCGGCAGGGACAGCGCCATGCCTGCTGGGGCGCGGAACCGCACGACGGCACCGGCCGTCGTGACCGTGGGGAGGTGGCTGTCGCCCGTCGCCCGGGTGAGCCGGAAGCCGGCCGGGACGGTGACGTCGAAGCCGTTGACCGGCCCCTCGTCGGGCAGCAGCAGCAGGGTGATGGTCGTCGGCACGCCGCGCCGGAGCTCCTGGCTGACGGCGTTCGGATGGGCGGCGGCCGGCAGGGCGAGCAGGCCGAGCAGCAAGCCGGCCGCCGGCAGCAGGGCGGCACGTCGCACCACCCTCACCGTAGGCGCGCTGGGCGCCGCGGGTGCCCGGCTGCTCGCGGCGTACGCCCTGGCCCTGGCCCTGCCCCTGCTCGTGCTCGCCGCCGCGCCCGCGTCCGCGCACACGGTCAGCGGCGGCAGCGCGAACGACTACACGGCGACCCTCGGCCCGCTGACCCCGGCCGTCGCCGGCGTAACGCTGCGGACGGTGGAGAACAACACCCGGCTGCAGCTCACCGTCGCGGCCGGCATGCACGTCGTCGTGCTCGGCTACGGCGAGGAGCCCTATCTGCGGGTCGGGCCGGACGGCACCTTCGAGAACAGGCTGTCGCAGTCGACGTATGAGAACCGGACCTATACGGCGACCCAGATCGGCGGGACCCCGGACGCGAAAAGCTTCCCGCCGCAGTGGGTCCGCACCGGCGGCGGGCGCATCCTGATCTGGCACGACCACCGCGAGCACAACAGCGGCCCCAACCCTCCCGAGGTGCGGGCCGACCCGAGCCATCGCCACGAGATCGGCACCCGGGACGTGGTCATCGAGGTGGAGGGTGCCCGGCACACCGCCGCGCTGACGCTGACCTACCTCCCGCCGCCGCGCGCGCTGCCGCTCTGGGTGCTCGCCGGTCTGCTGGCCGTCGGCACCACCGCGCTCGCGCTGCTGCCGCGGTCGTTTCGGCTGGTCGGGGTGGTGGTCGCTGGGCTGGTCGCCTGCGACGTCGTGCACTCGGTCGGCATCGGGCTGGTGAAGGCCGGCACGACCGGCGAGCGGCTGTCGGCCTTCGCCAGCGGGAACGCAGCAGAGGCGGTCGCCTGGGCGCTCGGCCTGATCGGCGCGGGCCTGGTCGCGCGTGGGCGGCTGGCCGGCTGTTACTGCGCCGGCACCGCCGCCGCCGTCATCGCCGCGGTCGGGGGGCTCGGCGACGCGGCCACCCTGTCGTCGGCGACGGCGCCCTTCGCGGGGCCGGTGTGGTGGGCCCGGCTGCTCACCGCCGTGACCATCGGCGTGGGCGTCGGCGTGCTGGGGGCCTCGGCCGTCGGCGTCGTGCGGCTGGACCGGGCCGAGCGCGCCGCCCTGGCTCAGCACGCCCTCGCCGGGGAGCCGGTGTCCGGGAAGCCGGTGTCTCAGGAGGGCAGTGCCGCCAGCCCGGCGACGCCGAGCACGTAGAGCACAAGCACCGCGATGCTGTCGATGCCCATCCTCGCGTGCTCGCGCGACGGGCGGAACACCAGGCCGGCGCAGTAGACGATAGTCAGCAGGCCCCCGAGCCCGGTCAGATAGAGGTCGCTGGGGTGCGCGTGCGGCAGCACCGCCTTGCCACTCAGCACGGTCGCGAGCAGGAACAGCACGGGCAGGAAGGCATTGCCGCCGAAGATATCCCCGACCGCGAGCTGGTAGTCCGCCTGGCGGGTCGACGTCAGCCCGGTCGACAGCTCGGGCAGGCTCGTCGCAGCGGCAAGCACGGTGGCTCCGAACAGCACCCCCGACAGCCCCACGTGGTCGGCGGCACCGCTGCCGCTCTGCTCGAGCAATGCGCCGGCGACCAGCGTCGCGACGGCGGCGGCGGCGAACACCGAGGCGGCGCGTCCGGTGCCGATGCCCTGCCCGGCCGCCACCGTCTCCCGGTGGCGGCGGCGGGTGCCGCGGGGCGCCGCGTCGCTGTCGGGGGCGTTGCCGCTGCCGGCCCAGGGCAGCCCGCGCCCGGCCCGTTGGGTGAGGAGGAGCCCGGCTGCCCAGACCACGGCGATCAGCACGACATCGGGCGACAGCCGCGCCAGCACCAGGGTGTCCGGCAGTTGGGTGCCCATCACCACCGCGGCAAGCACTGCGACCACGAGCAGCCCCTCCAGCACCAGCGTCAGGCTCGCCGCCTGATAGGTCAGTGGCCGCCTGGCGCGCACCCCGAAGGCGTCGAGCGCCACCAGAACGACCGTCTGGATCGCGATCCCGCCGAGGATGTTGCTGACCGCGATGTCGAGCTGGCTGGAGGTCGCCGCCGACACGGTGATGGCGATCTCGGGCAGGTTGGTCGCGACGGCCAGCAGGATGAGGCCCCCGAGCGCCTGCCCGATGTGCAGTCGCTCGGAGAGCACGTCGGTGGTCCGGCTCAGCGCGATGCCGGCGACCCAGATGACCACCGCGCACGCGAAGAACACGACGAGGTCGACGCCCAGCGGGGCACCGGTCATCAGGTCCACCCGTCAGCTCACACGCTCGAGGAGGTCACGGCCTGAAGACCACCTTGCGGACGCCCGGGTCCTTCTGCTGGAACTTCTCGTACCACTCCGGCGCGTCCTCCAGGGGCACCTGCTGGGTCACCAGCTCGGCGGCGCCCAGCACGTCGCCGTCGGCGAGCAGCGGCATCAGCTCGTCGATCCAGCGCTTGACGTTGGCCTGCCCCCAGCGAAGTGTGACCTGCTTGTCGAACAGGTCACCGAGCGGGAACATCTGCATCATCCCGGTGTAGACGCCCGTGACGCTGACGTTGCCGCCCCGGCGCACGCTGGCCAGCGCGTGGTGGAAGGCGATCAGCCGGTCCGGCTGCAGCTTCAACGTCTGCAGCACCCGGTCCGCGGTGGACCCGTGCGCCTCCATGCCGACCGCGTCGATGACGACGTCGGCGCCGCGGCCGCCGGTCATCTCCTCGATCACGGCGGCGGGGTCCTTGTGCTCGTCGTCGTCGACGGTCTCGGCGCCCCACCTGCTGGCCTCCTCGAGGCGATCGGGGACGTTGTCCACCGCGATCACCCGCTCGGCGCCCTTGTGCTTGGCGATGCGCACGCACATCTGCCCGATGGGACCGAGGCCGTAGACCGCGACGGTGCCGGTGCGCTCGCCGACGTCGCCGTAGGTGACCGCCTGCCACGCCGTCGGGAGCACGTCGGAGAGCAGCATGGCGGCAAGCTCGGGCACCCCGTCGTCGACCTTGATGGGGCCGTACTGCGCCTGCGGCACCCGCAACAGGGTGGCCTGGCCGCCGGGCACCCCGCCGTACATGTGCGTGTAGCCGAACAGCGCGGCGCCCTTGCGGCCCTTGAGGTTCTGCGTGGTCTCGCACTGGCTCTGGTAACCGCGGGTGCAGAGGAAGCAGTGCCCGCAGGAGATGTTGAAGGGGACGACGACGGTGTCGCCCGCCTTGATGTGGGTGACCTGGCTGCCGACCTCCTCCACCACGCCCATCGGCTCGTGGCCCAGGATGTCGCCGGGGAGCATCGCCATCGACGCGCCCTTGCCGAACAGGTGCAGGTCGCTGCCGCAGAGCCCGGTGGCCGTGACCCGGATGACCGCGTCCGTGGGCTCCTGGATCTGCGGGTCAGGGTGGTCGTCGACGCTGACCTTCTGCTGGTGGTGCCAGGTGACCGCCCGCATCAGCCCTTCCCGCCGAGCAGGCCGCCCAGCGCGCCACCGATGCCGCCACCACCGCCGCCGGTGAACTTCGAGATCAGGTCGGCGGGGTTCAGGCCGAACTTCTGCAGCATCCCCGCGTGCTGGTCGGTGTCGACCTGGTCGGGGAGCTCGCCGTCGGCCTGGGTCGCCTCGTCGTGCTGGCCCTGGCTGTGGAGGAGCTCGAGGATCTGGTTCTTGTCGATGTGCATGCGACCGGTGTGCCCGGCTGCACCTAGTGCGAACGCTGCCGCGGCCGTCAACCCAGCGACTCGGACAGCTCCAGCCAGGCGTCCTCGGTGGCTGCCTTCTCCGCGACGACGGCCTTGAGCTCGCCGTCGAGCGAGAGCGCCTGCTCGTAGTCCGCCGCCGCGAGCGCGAGGGCGGCGTGCAGCTCGGTCTCCTTGCGGTCCAGCCGCTCCAGCAGCCGCTCCAGCTTGGTCAGCTCCTTACGCGCCGCCCTGCTGTCCCCGCCGGGGCGCGCCTGCTGGGGCACCGGCGACTCGTCCCGCCGCCGCTCCACCAGGTATTGCGCGACCCCGCCGGGCAGCGCCGCGAGCGAGCCGTCGCCCATCAGCGCGACCGTGCTGTCGCACACCCGCTCCAGGAACCACCGGTCGTGACTGACCACGACCAGCGTGCCGGCCCAGCCGTCGAGCAGGTCCTCCAACGCGGTCAGCGTGTCGACGTCGAGGTCGTTGGTCGGCTCGTCCAGGAGCAGCACGTTGGGGCCGCCCATGAGCAGGCGCAGCAACTGCAGCCGACGCCTTTCGCCGCCGGACAGGTCCCCGACACGCGTCCACTGCCGCTGCGCCGCGAAGCCGAACCGCTCGAGCAGCTGCCCGGCGGAGAGCTCCTCGCGGCCGACCCGCAGCATCCTGGCCACCTGCTCCACGGCCTCCAGCACGCGCTGGGCCGGCGGCAGCTCGGCGACGTCCTGGGACAGGTACGCCGGGGCGACGGTCTGCCCCACCCTGACCGTGCCGGCGTCCAGCGCACGCTCCCCGGTGAGCACCTTCAGCAGCGTGCTCTTGCCGGCACCGTTGACCCCGACGAGCCCGACCCGGTCCCCCGGCCCGAGCCGCCAGGTGATGCCGCGCAGCAGCTGCCGGCCGCCGAGCACGAGCGACGCGTCCTCCACGTCGTAGACGCTCTTGCCGAGCCTGGTCGCGGCGAACCGCTGCAGCTCGGCGTTGTCGCGCGGCGGTGGCTCGGTCTCGATGAGGGCGTTGGCCGCCTCCACGCGGTAGCGCGGCTTGCTGGTGCGGGCCGGCGCGCCTCGGCGGAGCCAGGCAAGCTCCTTGCGCAGCAGGTTCATCCGCCGCGACTCGCTGGCCGCGGCCTGCCGGGTGCGCTCGGCGCGGGCCAGCACGTACGCCGAATAGCCGCCCTCGTAGGCGTAGACCTGTCCCCCCGCCACCTCCCACACTGCGGTGGCGACCTCGTCGAGGAACCAGCGGTCGTGGGTGACCACGGCGAGCGCGCGGTGCCGCGGACGGCTGCCGGCCGGACCGCCGGCCGGACTTCCGGCCGTCCCGCTGGAGAGGTGCTGGGCGAGCCAGGCGACGCCCTCGACGTCCAGATGGTTGGTCGGCTCGTCGAGCAGCAGCAGGTCAAGGTCCCGGGTGAGCAGGCTGGCCAGCGCCGTTCGTCGGCGTTCACCTCCCGACAGGCTGCCGACGGTGCGCTCCAGCAGCCGCTCGATCTCCAGTCCCTCGAGCACGGACCGGAAGCCGGCGTCGCCGCGCCACAGGTGCTCGGGGGTGTCGTCGCCGACCACGGCGTGCAGCACGGTGTCCGCGTCGTCCAGATCGTCGGTCTGGGTCAGCAGCCCGATCCGCAGGTCGCTCGCCTGGGTCACGCGCCCCTCGTCGGGGGCCTCGCGGCGGGTGAGGACGTCGAGCAGCGTGCTCTTGCCTCCGCCGTTGCGGCCGACGATGCCGATCCTGTCGCCGGCGGACAGTCCGAGGCTGACCCGGGTCAGGATCGCGGTCGTGCCGTGCGCCTTGCTGACGGTGTCGAGGCTGACGAGCGCCGCCGCGGGGGAGGTCACGCGACCACCCTGGCGCCCGGGACAGGCCCGGTTGCCCGCCGGACCGCGCGGCAGGTGCCCGAGGCGGTCAGGCCGTCGGCGATCCGTACGGCGTCGGCTGGCGTCCGGGCCAGCACGGCGACCGTCGGGCCGCTGCCGGAGACCACCGAGCCGGCGGCCCCGAGTGCCTCCGCCGCATCGAGCACCGCGCGCAGCTGCGGGCGCAGGCGCAGGGCCGCTGCGGCCAGGTCGTTGTGCAAGGCGGCGCCGAGGGCCACCGGGTCGCCGACCCGCAACGCGGCGAGCACGCCGTCCGGGCGGTCGTCCCTGCGCACGGTGCCGGGCAGCGGCCGGGCCGGCAGCTGCCTGTCGTGCTCGGCGAAGACGTCGGCGGTGGACAGCCCGCCGCCGGCCAGCGCGAGCACCCAGCAGAAGCTGCCGGTCCCGAGCACCGGGGTCAGCTGCTCGCCGCGGCCGGTGCCCAGGGCCGTCCCACCGTGCAGGGCGAACGGCACGTCGCTGCCCAGCTCGGCGGCCAGATCGTGCAGCTCCTCGCGCGTGCACCCCGTGCACCACAGGGCATCACAGGCGACCAGCGCCGCGGCGGCGTCCGCAGAGCCGCCCGCCATCCCGCCAGCGACCGGGATGCCCTTGTGCAGCGTGAGCCGCACGGCGGGGTCCACCCCACGGCGCGCGGCCAGCAACAGGGCGGCCCGCACCGCGAGGTTGTCCTCACCGGTGGACAGGGTGCCGGCGCCCTCCCCGGTGATCTCCACCGTCGTGCCGGGTCCGGCAGCGGCCACCACGTCGTCGTAGAGCCCGATGGCGTGCAAGACCGTGACGAGCTCGTGGAAGCCGTCGGGACGGAGCCCGCCCACGGCGAGGTGGAGGTTGACCTTGGCTGGCACCCGCACGGTGACGGGCGCGCCAGGCCCGTTGCGCGGCACGGGGTCGAGCCTAGGTGGACTCAGGTCAGCGTCTCCGCGGCGTGTGTCAGGGCACCGCCCGCGTCACCGGTGTTTACCACACCGCGCGGCTCGAGCAGCAGCGCGCTCACCTCGCCGTCGGCGCGCGGGCAGTGCTCGACGCCGCGGGGTACGACGAACAGCTGGCGCGGGCCGAGCACGACGTCGCGGTCACGGAGCTGGATCGTCAGCTCGCCGTCGAGCACGAGGAACAACTCGTCGGTGGCGTCATGGGCGTGCCAGACGAAGTCGCCCTGCAGCTTGACCAGCTTCACGTCGTAGTCGTTGAGCGTCGCCACCAGCTTCAGGGACCAGTGCTCAGCGATCACGGCCAGCTTCACGTCGAGGTCCACGGCATCCACGGACGCATTCTCTCGCGTCAGGGGACGAGCGTGACGCGGGCTCCGACGGCGGCGTAGGTCGGCTGGGCGCGGGCATCCCGGCTGGCGAGCTCCAGCCCGTGCTCGACCGCAGCGAGGCCGATCATCGCGTCGTAGACCGCGCCGCCCGTGATGCCAGCTCCGGCGCAGGTCTCGGGGATGCGCCGCCACGCCTCCTCGCTGAGGGCGGGTCGTGACGAGAACCAGTCGGACAGCACGCGCCCGGCAACAGTCGCCACGACCCGAAGGTCGGGAGGCAGACGCGTCAGGACGGAATACGTCTCGACCAGTGCGTGTCCGACCAGCGCCACCGGCCGCCCGGCCCACCAGCGGGCGACGAGCTCGTGGTCCGGGTGCCGCTCCACAACGAGGGGGATGGCGACGCTGGTGTCAACGCCGACGGGCGTCAACGGCGCCCGGCGTCGATCAATGCGTACATCATCTCGTCGGTGAGGACACCGTCGCCGGTGATCACGAGATGCCCGTTCTCCTCGATCAGGCGCCCGCCCCGGCCGCCCGGGATCACTGCGAGGCCGGCGCCGTAGACGCTGATGTCCACGGTCGACCCTGCCGTGAGGCCGAGCTCGTCACGCATGGCCTTGGGGACCACGATCCGGCCGGCAGCATCGATCGCCGTCAGCATGGTAGGAGAGTACCAAGATCATGCCATTCCTGCGGTCGCGATGCTGGCGAAGGCGTGGACGTCGATCGCCTCCCCGCGCAGGCCCGGGTCGACGCCCGCCGCGCGCAGCGCCGCCTCCGCGAGCGCGGGGCTGCCCGCCCAGCCGGCGAGGGCGGCCCGCAGGGTCTTGCGGCGCTGCGAGAAGGCCGCGTCGACGACCTGGAAGGTGCTGCATCGCAGAGCCTCCGGACCCGGCGGGTCCCGGCGCTCGACGGCCACGAGCGAGCTATCGACGTTCGGCACCGGCCAGAAGACCCCGCGCGGGACACCGCCGGCGAGCCGGGCCGTCGCCCACCAGGCGGTCTTCACCGACGGCACGCCGTAGGTCTTGGACCCGGGCGGTGCCGCGAGCCGTTCGGCCACCTCGGTCTGCACCATCACCAGCGCTGTGCGCAGCGAGGGCAGCGTCTCCAGGGCGCGCAGGAGCAGCGGGACGGCGACGTTGTAAGGCAGGTTCGCGACCATCCGCACCGGCGGGTCACCCGGGAGCAGCTCGCGCTCCAGCCGCAGCGCGTCGGTGACCACGACGTCGGCGCCGGGCGCCGTGGTCGGGAGCTCGGCGCCGAGCACCGGGTCGATCTCGACCGCGACCACCGAGGCCCCCGCTTCCAGCAGCCCCAGCGTGAGCGAGCCCAGCCCGGGGCCGACCTCCAGCACCCGCTCGCCGGGCTGCACCCCCGCGAGGCGAACGATGCGGCGCACGGTGTTGGCGTCGTGCACGAAGTTCTGCCCGAGCTGCTTGGTGGGGGTGACGCCGAGCCGGGCCGCCAGGGTGCGGATCTCGGTAGGGCCGAGCAGCTGGCGAGAGCTCACGATCTGCCACCCGGGCCGGCGTGTCGGTGGCGAGATGTCAAGGTCTGCCGAAGATGCGGGCGGCGGTGGCGTCGGCGTCGGCGGCGAGCTCCGCGACGTCCTGCCTGCGGACCTCGGCGAGCACCCGCAGCGTGAGCGGCACCAGGGCCGGCGCGTTGGGCCGGCCCCGCCACGGAACCGGTGTGAGGAACGGCGCGTCGGTCTCCACCATCAGCTGCCCGGCCGGCACGACCGCGGCGGCCTCGCGCAGCGACCCGGCGTTGGCGAACGTGACGTTGCCGGCGAACGACATCGCATAGCCGCGGTCCGCGCACAGCCTGGCCATCGCCGCGTCGCCGCTGAAGCAGTGGAACACGGTGTGCTCCGGCGCGCCCTCCTCCAGCAGCACCCGCAGCACGTCGTCGTGGGCGTCGCGGTCGTGGATCACCAGCGCGATCCCGGCCGCCTTGGCGATCGCGATGTGCGCCCGGAAGGCCAGCTCCTGCAGCGCCCAACCCTCGGCGGTGGTGGTGTGGAAATGGTCCAGGCCGGTCTCCCCCACCGCGCGCACCTCGGGTCGGGCGGCCAGCGCCTCGAGCTCGCGCAGGTCTTCGTCAGTGACCGTGGCGGCCTCGTCGGGGTGTACGGCGACGGCGGCCAACACCCCGTCGTGCACCGCCGCGGTGTCGGCCGCCCACCGCGAGCTCGCGACATCGGTGCCGATGGTCACCACTCGGGTCATCCCCACGGCGCGCGCCTGCGCGAGCACCTCCCCGACCGGCCGGCCGATGATCTCCAGGTGGCAGTGGCTGTCGGTGCAGGTCACCCCGTCCGGCAGCGGCTCGGGCAGGGGTGGCACCTCGCCGGCGCGGTCACCGCCCGCCATCGCCCTCGGCTTCCAGCCGCGCGTGCTCCTCGGCGACGACGGAGGCGTCGAGCTTGGTGAACAGCGGAGTCGGTGGCGCCAGCGGGGCGCCCACCGGCAGCGGCCGGGTCTCCCAGCGGGCCGCGACGTCGGCGTACTCCCCCTGCAGGACAGGGTAAGAGGGGCCGCCGTCGAGGTCGGCGACCTCACGCAGCTCAGGCTGGCCCTGCCATCGTCCGGTGCCCCCGAGCATGCCGTGCACCAGTTCCGCACTGCGCGGCAGGAACGGTGACAGCAGCGTCCCCGCGTCGCTGACGAGCTGCAGCGTGGTGTGCAGCACCGCCGCCATCCGGTCCGGGTCGCTCTCGCGCAGCTTCCACGGCGCCTGGTCGGAGAGATATTTGTTCGCCTCTCCCACGACCCGCATCGCCTCGTTGACGGCGGCCTTCTGGTTGCTCTTCTCCAGTAGCGCACCGACCGTGTCGAAGCCGGTGCGCGAGGCCCAGAGCGCATCCTGGTCGGCGTCGGTGCGCTCCCCGGCCGCCGGGATCGAGCCGACATTCTTGGCCGCCAGCGAGACCGAGCGGTTGACCAGATTGCCCCAGCCGGCGACGAGCTCGGTGTTGTTGCGGGTGAGGAACTGCTCCCAGGTGAAGTCCGTGTCGCTGCTCTCCGGCCCCGCGACGGCGAGGTAATAGCGCAGGGCGTCGCTGTCGTAACGGGCCAGGAAGTCCCGGACGTAGATGACCACCGAGCGCGAGGAGGAGAACTTCTTCCCCTCCATGGTGAGGAACTCGCTCGACACCACCTCGCTCGGCAGCGCCAGGTGGCCGAGCGGCCCGACGTTGCCAGGTGGGGCGCCCTCGCCGTCGTAGCCGAGCAGCATCGCCGGCCAGATGACGGAGTGGAAGACGACGTTGTCCTTGCCCATGAAGTAGCGCGCGTCGGCGTCCGGCCCCCACCAGGGCCGCCAGGCATCCGGGTCGCCGCTGCGCCTGGCCCATTCCACCGACGCGGACAGATAGCCGATGACCGCGTCGAACCACACGTAGATCCGCTTGTCGGCCCGGTCCCGCCAGCCGTCGAGCGGGATGGGCACACCCCAGTCGAGGTCGCGCGTGATGGCGCGCGGTTTGAGCTCGGCGATGAGGTTGGTGGTGAAGCGCAGCACATTCGGCCGCCAGTCGGTGCGCGCCGCCAGCCAGCCACCGAGCGCGTCGGCGAACGCCGGCAGGTCGAGGAAGAACTGCGCGCTGTCGACGAAAAGCGGCTCCTCACCATTGATCCTGCTGCGCGGCTCGATGAGGTCCTGCGGATCGAGCTGGTTGCCGCAGCTGTCGCACTGGTCGCCGCGGGCGCTGGGGTAGCTGCAGATCGGGCAGGTGCCCTCGATGTAGCGGTCCGGCAATGTGCGCCCGGTGCTCGGCGAGATGGCCGACAGCTGGCTGCGCTCGACGATGTAGCCATTGCTGTGCAGGGCGGTGAAAAGGTCCTGCACCACGGCGTAGTGGTTGCGCGTGGTGGTGCGGGTGAACAGGTCGTAGGACAGCCCGAGCTTCTGCAGGTCCTGCGCGATGACCCGGTTGTAGCGGTCGGCAAGCTCGCGCGCCGTCACGCCCTCGCGGTCGGCCTGCACCTGGATCGGGGTGCCGTGCTCGTCGGTGCCGCTGACCATCAGCACCTGGTTGCCGGTCATCCGCTGATAGCGGCTGAAGATGTCGCTCGGCACGCCGAATCCGGCCACGTGGCCGATGTGGCGGGGACCGTTGGCATAGGGCCAGGCGACCGCGGTGAGCACGTGGCGGGCCATGCGGCTCAGATTAGGTGGCGAGCACGACCGAGATCCGCAGCGGGTACGGCGCCGCGACGCTTGGCCGCCACCACCGCGTCGAACACCGCCCGCTTGGGCACGCCCGCCGCCAGCGCCACCGCCGCGATCGCAGCCTTGCGCTCCTCACCCGCCGACTCGCGCAGCGCCACCTCGTCCGCCAGGTCGGAGGGCGCGGCGACGACGGGTACGGCGGGGGCACCGGCGACCACCAGCGTCACCTCCCCCTTCACCTCGCGCCCGCCCGCCCAGGCGGCGAGCTCCCCGAGCGGCAGCCGCACGACCTGCTCCCACGTCTTGGTCAGCTCGCGGGCGAGCACTCCCGGCCGCTCGGCGCCGAAGGCGACCGCGAGGTCGGCCAGCGCACCCGCCACCCGGTGCGGCGACTCCAGCAGCACCAGCGTCCGCGGCTCGGCGGCGAGCGCGAGGCAGCGGGTGCGCCGCTCGCCGGGACGGCGCGGCAGGAACCCCTCGAACACCCACCGGTCGGTCGGCAGCCCCGACAGCGCCAGCGCGGTGGTGACCGCGCTGGGGCCCGCCACCGCGGTCACCAGCACCCCGGCGGCCGCGGCGGCCGCGACCAAGCGGTAGCCGGGGTCGCTCACGCCCGGCATCCCCGCGTCGGTCACCAGCGCCACGGTCTCCCCGGCCAGGATCCTGGCGACCAGCTCCGGGGTGCGGGTGGCCTCAACGTGCTCGTAGTAGCTGACCACGGGGGGCAGCCGGATCCCCAGCGCGGACGCGAGCCGGCGTACCCGTCTGGTGTCCTCGGCGGCCACCAGGTCGGCCGAGGCGAGCGCGGCGCCGAGCCGCGGGGAGGCGTCGGCCGGGTCGCCGATCGGCGCGCCGCAGAGGACCAGCCGGCCCGCAGGCAGCTCAGCCACCAGCCGACCCTAAGCGGGCTCCATGATGCTCGCGCCTTACGCTCCCGCGGTGACCGCTCCCGTCCTCCTCGAGGCGCCAGCAGCCGGTCCGCCCCCCGCGGACGACCGGCTCCGGGAGCGGCTCCGGGAGCGGCTCGGCCTGGGCGGCTGGCCTGCCACGCGTGCCGACCGGGTGTGGGGCTGGCTGGCCCCGCTGGCCGTCTTCGTGATCGCCTTGTGGGACAGGGCATCCGGGGTCACCAGGGTGCGCTGCACGGTGAAGCCGGACGGCATGTTCGATGGCTGCTTCGACGAGACCTATTACGCCAACGACGCGCACGCGATGCTCACGCACGGCTACGAGGTCGCCCCCAAGATGACCACCGGCGAGTACGTCGTCCACCCCCCGCTGGGGAAATGGATGATCGCCCTTGGCGAGCAGGTCTATGGGTTCAACGAGCTGGGGTGGCGTATCTCCGCCGTCGTCTGCGGCTCCCTGACGATCCTGGTCTTCGCCCGGCTGGTGCGGCGGATGACCCGCTCGACGCTGCTGGGCACCCTCGGCGGTCTGCTGCTCGCGCTCGACGGCCTGGAATACGTCCAGTCCCGGATCGGCATCCTCGACATCTTCCTGCTCTTCTGGATCGTCTGCGCGCTGGCCTGCCTGGTCGCCGACCGCGACCACGCGCGCGGCCGGCTGGCCGCCCGGGTGCTGGACCCGACCCGACACCGGGCCGGCAGCTGGGCCGGTCCGCGGCTCGGACTGCGCCCCTGGCGGCTGGCCGCCGGCGTCAGCCTCGGCGCCGCCTGCGCGGTCAAGTGGAGCGGCGCCCCACTGCTGGTCGCCCTGGTGCTGCTGAGCTTCGGCTGGGACGTCGGCGCCCGTCGTACGGCCGGGGTCAGGGGTCCGTTTCTCGCGACGCTGTGGCGCGACACGCTCCCGCAGGCCGGCGCGATGCTGCTGCTCCCGCTGGTGGTCTACACGGCCTCGTGGACCGGCTGGTTCGCCACCGACGGCGGTTACAAGCGGCACGAGCGCGGGTCCGGCGTCGTCAACACCGTGGACTCGTGGCTCCAGTACCACCGGCAGGCGCTGTGCTTTCACGAGGGGCTGGCCGACACCCCGCAGCGCAAGTCGCCGTTGCTCTGTGACGGCGTGCCGGCCGGCTGCGACACGGCGCCGATGACCGACAAGAACTGCTGGTCGGACCCGAGCTCGCATGCCTACGAGAGCAAGCCCTTCGGCTGGCTGACGCTGTCCCGCCCCGTCGCTTACGCCTACAACGGGATCAAGAGCGGTGAGTCCCTGGACGGCCAGAAATGCCCGGCGACCGGGAAGGACTGCTCGCGAGCCGTGCTCGCCATTGACACCCCGGCGCTGTGGTGGGCCGGCCTGCTCTGCCTCCCGGTGGCGGTCGGAATGTGGGCGGCCAGACGGGACTGGCGGGCCGCCACAGCGGTCGTCGGCGCGCTGTTCGCCTTTGTCCCGTGGCTGACCAACACCCAGCGGGTGATGTTCCAGTTCTACGCCTTGCCGATGCTGCCGTTCGTCGTGCTGGCGCTGGTGCTCGTGCTCGGCAAGGTCCTCGGACCGGCGCGGGCGTCGGAGAACCGGCGGCTGGTCGGGGCGATCACGGTCGGGTTGTTCACCCTGCTCGTGCTCGCGGACTTCGCCTGGCTGCACCCGATCCTGTCCGGGCAGGTGATCACCTACCAGGCGTGGCACGCCCGGGTGATCGGCGTGCTCGGCTTCCCCGGTTGGCTCTAATAGCCCGACCGCTAGCCCGCCGGCCGACCGTGCCGGCCCGCCCCGGCCGCGAACCGCCCGGCACCCGCCACCGCCTCCCGCTCCAGCGCCTCGGTGCCGTGGGCGAACTCGTTGGCCAGCGCCGCGGCGAGGGGCAGGTCCAGTCCCTCGTACGCCGACAAGCGGTCGCTGCGCAGGCAGGTCTGGGGCAGGGCGGCGAGCTGGTGGGCGAGCTCCTGAGCGGCGGCGCGGGCCGTCCCGGGCGCGACCACCCGGTCGACGAGACCCATCCGCAACGCCTCGTGCGCGTCCACCGGCCGGCCGGTGAGGATCAGGTCCATGGCCCGCCCGAGGCCGACGAGGCGCGGCAATCGCACCGTCCCGCCGTCGATGAGCGGCACCCCCCAGCGGCGGCAGAAGACCCCGAACACGGCGTCGGACTCGGCCACCCGCAGGTCGCACCACAGCGCCAGCTCGAGGCCGCCGGCGACGGCGTGGCCCGCCACCGCGGCAATCACCGGCTTGGACAGCACCAGCCGGCTCGGGCCCATCGGCGCATCGCCGTCGGCCGCCAGCCGGTTCGGCTCGCCGGCCGCGACGGCCCTTAAATCCGCTCCCGCGCAGAAGGTCCCGCCGTCGCCGACGAGCACGCCGACCGCGGCGGCGTCGTCGTCGTCGAAGCTCCGGAAGGCATCGGCGAGCAGCTCGGCGGTCACCCGGTCCACCGCGTTGCGCGCCTGCGGGCGATGCAGGACCACCGTGGTGACCGGACCGTCGTGCTCCACCCGCACGCTGTCCTGGGTCATGCCGGCAGTGTCCCCGAGGGCGCCCGGTCCGGAGCTTGGCACCCACTGTTCTCCTGCCGGCTCCCCGGGCGTCGCCTGTGCGGGCTTGGCTGCGTCGGGAGCGACGACGCCGGTCGTCGGACGGGAGGACCACGATGGCGCGGAGCAGGTTCACACGAGGGCTGGCCGGCGGTGCCGTGCTGGCCCTCGCGGCGGGCGGCGTGGTCGGCACGGCCGGGCCCGCTGCCGCGGATGCCCCGGTGCAGCACGTGGTGCTGGTCAGCGTCGACGGCCTGCACGCCGGCGACCTCGCGCGCTACGTCGCGGCCCACCCGTCGTCGGCGCTGGCCGCCCTGACGCGGACCGGCACGACCTACACCGCAGCCCGCACCGCGTCGCTCTCGGACTCCTTCCCCGGTCTGCTCGGCATCGTCGCCGGGGGCACGCCGCGGAGCACCGGCGTCTACTACGACGACAGCTACGACCGCACGTACTACCCCGCGGGGTCGACGTGCTCGGGCGCCGCCGGCACCGAGGCCCTCTATGACAGCTCGCTGGACCGGCTGGACGGCAACGGCAAGATCCCGCTCGACACCACGCTGGACCCCGCGACCTTCCCCCGCGACGCCGGCTGCGCGCCGGTGCAGCCCAGCGACTTCGTCGCGACCAACACCATCTTCTCGGTGCTGCACGCGGCCGGCCGGCGGACGGCCTGGATCGACAAGCACCCCGCCTACCAGATCGTCGCGGGGCGCGGCACCCCAAGCGCCGTCGACGACCTCTACACCCCCGAGATCGACGCAGAGGTGCTGCCGTCGAGCCACTCCGACCTGCGCGGCGGCACTGTCTCCTTCGACACCGGCAAGAGCGTGACCGGCTGGGTGCCGAACGTCGAGGCCTACGACACCCTGCACGTCGGCGCGCTCCTCAACGAGCTGGACGGCAAGCGGTCGGACGGCACCGGCACCCCAGGGGTGCCGGTGCTGCTCGGGATGAACCTGCAGTCGGTCAGCGTCGGCCAGAAACTGGTCGACCCGGTGAAGTCGTGCGCGCGCAACACCGCGGGCGGCTGCGACCCCAGCTACGTTCCCGGTGGCTACCAGGCCGACGGCAGCCCCACCCCGCAGCTCGCCGGCACGCTGGACTTCGTCGACGCGCAGCTGCGGCGCGTGGTCGCGGAGATCGCCGGCCAGGGTCTGGCCTCGTCCACCGAGATCATCCTGACCGCCAAGCACGGGCAGTCCCCGGTGGACCCCTCGACCCTGCAGAAGCCGGGGGACGTCATCACCCCGGTGGTCGGCGCGGACTCGATCGCCCAGCAGACCGCGGACGACGTGTCGCTGCTGTGGCTCACGCCGGGCACCGACGCCGGCAGCAAGGCGGCGGCGTTGCGCAGCTCCAGCAGCAGCGACAAGTGCGCGACCGTCTACGCCGGATCGGGACTGACCAACGCGTTCGGTCCCCGGACGGCCGGGTCGCTGCAGGCCGCTCGGCAGCCCGACATCATCTGCCAGCCGGTGCCCGGGGTCATCTACACCACGTCGAAGGCGAAGGTCGCCGAGCACGGGGGCATCGCCGAGGACGACACCCACGTCGCCCTGCTGCTGAGCCGGGCCGGGGCCATCGCCTCCACGGTCGCCGCCGGGGTGACCACCGCGCAGGTCGCGCCGACGATCCTGCGGGACCTCGCTGTCTATGACGGCAACGACACCACGCGCAGCCCGCTGGACGCTGTCCGCGCCGAGGACACCCAGCCGCTGCCCGGCACCACGCTCGGTACGAGCCTGCCCGAGGTGCCGGTGGCAGCCGCGCTCCCGGTCGCCGGCCTGCTGGCCGCCGGTGCGGTGGTCAGGATGCGGCGCCGACGCCGCCTCGCCGGCTGAGCCAGCGCGGGCTGACCCGGCGCGGGCTCAGCCCTGTCGGCGGCGGCGCCGGAGCAGCAGGCACGCCGCCAGCGCCACCAGGCCGAGCGCCGGCGGCGCCGCCGACCCGCCGGTGAAGGCGAGCGTGCGGACGGGCTGCGTCACCACCGGGGTCACCACCGGGCCCGGCGCCCGCAGCGACGCTCCGCCGGCGGCGCGGAAGGCGCTGGTCGTGCGTCGCGCCGGGAGCGGCGCGCGCCGCACGGCCGTTGGCGCACGACCCGCGGTCGAGTTCGGCGCCGTCGACGGCGCCGGCGCGGCCGCTGGCGCGACCACCGGCGTGGCAGGGGTGGTCGTCGTCGGAGGGCTCGCGCAGGTCACTCCGGCGGTGACAGCCGGGTCGGACACGGTCGCCGGGATGCGCTGCCGGGTCGCCTGCTCGTAGGAGTAGGCCAGCCCGACCAGCTTCGGCTCGGCCCACGCCGTACCCAGGAACTGGATGCCGTGCGGTGTGCTGCCGATGGTGGCCGGGGTGTAGCCGTCGGGCACCGTGACGCTGGGATAGCCTGCGGCCGCGCCACTTCCGGCGTAGGCAGCGTCGGGGGCGACGTAGGCGTCCAGGGTGCCCGCGGTCAGCGTGCTGTCGATGGACTGCCGCGCGTTGAGGATGGTGCCGGTGCTGCTGGGGTCGTTCTGGGTCGCGCCCGCCGTGGCGTCGCTGGCCTCCAGCAGGCTCTGGCCGTAGGGGATCCGGTCGGAGTGCATCTGGTTGTAGGCGATCACCCCGGTCAGGTCGTCGGTCACCAGCGCCGGGCGCCCGTGGGCACCACCGACGGGACCGGACTCGTGGGCGAGGTAGTCGGCCACGCCGTACTTGAACTCCGACGGGATGCCGGCGATCTCGGTCAGGCTGAGGCTGCCGGTGCTTGCCAACGTGTCGGTCTCCACCAGGGTGGCGCCGGCCGCGGTGAGCGCGGCGCGGGCCGCGTCCCAGACGGCAGCCGCCGCCGGGTCGCTCGGCTCGTCGGCGGTGGAGTAGCCGATGCGTGACCCCCGCAGGGCACCCGCGTTCAGGTACGCCGTGAAGTCGTGTCCCGCCGGCGGCCCACCGGGGGCGCGCTGGTTCACCACGTCGGTCGCGTCGGGTTCGCTCACCGCACTGAGCAGCGCAGCCGCGTCGGTGACGTCGCGGGCGATCGGCCCGGCGGTGTCGAAGCTGTGCGCGAGCGGGACGACGCCGTTGCGGCTCACCAGCCCCACCGTCGGCTTGATGCCGACCATCGAGTTCACCGTGCTCGGCGAGAGGATGCTGCCGCTGGTCTCGGTGCCGAACGTCGCGGCCGCGAAGGCGAGCGTGCCACCGGCGCCGCTGCCGCTGGAGGAGCCGCTCGGGTCGCCCTGGTCGTAGGGCGCGATCACCTGGCCGCCGAGGCTGCTGAACCCGTTCGGCATCCCGAGGCTCATCCAGTTGGCGAACTCCGAGAGGTTGGTCTTGCCGAGGATCACGGCTCCGGCGGAGCGCAGCTGGGTGACCAGGGGTGCGTCGGCTGGGGGCCGGTTGCCGGCCAAGGCGATCGACCCGGCGGTGGTGTCGGCGTCGGTGGTGTCGATGTTGTCCTTGAGCAGCAGCGGGATCCCTAGCAGCGGCCCGGTCCGGCCGGCCCTGCGTGCCGCGTCCGCGGCGTCGGCCTGGGCGAGGACGCCGTCGGTGAGGGTGCGGATCGCGTTGACCTGCACGCCGCCGTGGTCGTAGGCGGCGATGCGGGCGAGGTAGGCCAGCGTCAGCTGCCGGCTGGTGAAGCTGCCGGCGACCATCGCCGCCTGCAGCTGCGGGATGGTCACCGTCTGCAGGTCCAGGCCCCGGAAGACCACCAGGCAGTCGCGGTACAGCGGGTTCACGAGCGGCGGCGGGGCAGCGGCGGCCGCAGCCGACGCTGGCGAGACCGCCGGCGCGGCTGCCCCGATGGCTGCGGTGAGGGTGAGCGCGGTCACGGCACGGCGAGCGGGAGCGGCGAGGGGCATAATCCCGACTTCGCCACCGCCGCAGCAGGTCCTACTCCGCTGCCTGTTGCGTTCGTGTCAATTCGTCGGACTCAGGCCGCATGCACCACGCGCACACTGCGCACCGTGGTCCTGGCCCGCAGGCTGCGGCTGGGCACGACGGTGACGGCCAGCCGGTGGGGGCCGGTGCGCAGGGTCGGCAGCCGGAGGTGCCACCGACCGGACGCCACCGTGCGCGCCGAGCCGACCTTCCTCGCACCGTCCCTGACGATGACGGTCACGCCGGCGTGCGCGGGGGCGACGCTGCCGGTGAGCAGGCTCCTGGCGCTGCCCGTGACCGTGGACAGCCACGCGACGTCCAGCCGCGCGTCCGTGCTGCGCAGGCCGGCCGCCGTGGCGACGCAGGCACCGCTGGCGGCGGCTCGGGTGTCGATGGTGAAGCGGCCGGCCGCGTCGGTGGAGCCACTCCCACGGCTGCCGGCGCAACTGAGCAGTACCTGCGCGTTAGCGACCGGGGCTCCGCGGCTGTCGAGCAGTCCCCCGGTCGCGCGAAGGGGGTCGTGGAAGACGGCGGTCGCACGGGACAGCCGCATGCTCAGGCTGGCCGGCCCAGCCGCGGCCGCCGCGGCCGCCGCGGTCGGCGCCGGGGATGCGCCGGCAGCCGCCGGCTGGGTGAACACGTCGGCGCCGAAGGGCACCAGGCCGTCCTGGCCGGCGTACCCCAGGTGCCCCTTGCCGTCCGCCCCGCCGGTGGAGATCCCGAGCAGGTCCTCCAGGCTGCGCAGCAGCGAGTAGTGGTTGTAGGGCACGTCGCTGACGGTGCCGGGCCGGACGAACGGCGAGAGCACGACCGCCCCCACCCGCCCGCCGCCCGGCCCGGTGGTCCCCGGCATCGTGGTGTTGGGCCCGGTCGGCTCCCCACAGCAGGCCAGCGCCGACGTACCGCCGTTTCCGTCGCTCTCGTCGAAGGTCACGACCAGCACGCCGCCGTCCCGGAACGCCGGCGAGCCGGTGATCAGCGGCACCCAGTGCCGGAGGAAGGCGTCGGACCCGACGAGGCCGCCGGCGTGCGTGCCGTCGGTGTTGACGCCGGTGCAGGGGTCGTCATGCCCGTCGTTGCACAGGTTCGGCGTGATGAAAGAGAAGTTCGGCGTGGTCGCCGCGCTGCCCAGATCGCTGGGGAGCTCGTCCAGCCGGTGCACCCGCGCGGCGCACTGGCCGTCGTCGAGCAGGGAGTGGAAGTAGACGAAAGGGTTGTGCCGGGCGGCGTACTGGTCGGTCGCGGTCGACGTCTGGGTGGGGTCCCGGACCGGCGTCGGACCGGCCGGCCCCGGGTTGCCGCAGGTGCTCGGCTCCCGGCCGGCGTCGTTGCCCATGTCCTCCATGTAGCCCTTGTAGGTCAGGCCGGCGGCGGTGAGCTGGTTGGGCAGGGTCTGGACCGAGGTGGGGTAGACGCACCCCTGCCCGACGACCTGCCCCCCGCTGGTGGGGGTGCCGGGAGCGACGTCCTGATAGTTCTGGCAGTCGCTCTGCGTGTCGGCGTTGGGCGCCTGACCGGACAGCTGGGCGATGTAGTTGTCCAGGCTCACGTGCCCGATCCCGTAGTACTGCCGCAGCAGCGCCCCCTGCCCCGGCAGCACGCTTGCCAGGTAGGGATTGGTGGCGCCCCCGAAGGTCTCGTCGTAGCCCTTGTTCTCCAGGTCGATCAGCCAGACGTGCCTGGCGGCCGGCAACGACCCGCCGGACGCGTGCGCGCCGCCCCCGCCGAGCGTCGCCACGGACGCGAGCAGTCCGAGCAACGCCGTCGCGAGCACGCGACGGCGACGGCGGCGACGGCGGCGGCGGGGCACGGGGGCAGGGTGCGGCAGGTTCATGTCCTCCAGGGTGCTACGGCGGCGGCGGAGTTCCTGCCAGCGGCCGGGTCCCGCTGGGATCGGACCACGGTGTTCGTCCGGCGTTCATCCGGTGGCCGCGCCGGCCAGCAGCAGGCCCAGGCCGCCGGCGAGCACCGTGAGCACCAGCGAGCCGGCGCCGTTCAGCACGGCCGCCACCGGCCGTCGTTCCTGGATCAACCGCACGGTCTCGAAGCTGGCCGTGCTGAACGTCGTGTAACCGCCGCAGAAGCCGGTCCCGAGCACGCTGCGCAACGCCGTCGGGACGCCGTGGAACAGCACCAGGCCGGAGAGCAGCCCGAGCAGCAGCGAGCCGCCGACGTTGATGACCAGTGTCCCGTAGGGGCCGCGGCCCCAGCGCGCGCGCACGGCCCCGTCCACCACCAGCCGGCAGACCGCGCCGAGGCCGCCGGCCAGCGACAGCAGCACCACTGTCACGGCCCGGCCTCCCGGTGGTGTTGCCGGTGCCGTTGCCGGTGCTGACGGCGGTGGTGCGCGGCCGCCGCCTGGATGCCGGCGGCGCTGAGCAGCAGGCCGGCCAGCACGGTCACCAGCGCATAGGCAGCGGCCAGTCCAGGGCGCCCCGCGCGCACGAGGAGGTCGCTCTCCACGGCGAGGGCGCTGTAGGTGGTGAAGGCACCGAGGAACCCGGTGCCGAGGCCGAGGCGCAGCAGGCGGCGCCGGCCACCGTCGGCGCCGCGGCGGGACAGGCCCTCGAGGAGGGCACCGAGCAGCAGCGCGCCGAGCAGGTTGACCACCAGGGTGCCGGTCGGCCAGCCGCCCGCCCCGGTCGGGAGCGCGAGGGACACCGCATAGCGGGCGGGGGTTCCCAGCACGCCGCCGGCGAAGACGACGAGGAGCAGCCGCGGCTGCAGATGCGCGGGACGCGCGCCCCGCCCCGTCGAGGCGGCGCCGGTGCTGGCGGCATCGGGGTCCAGCGGCAGTGCGGCGTGCGCGTGGGCGGGATCAGGTCCGGTCACGGTCCTCCTGTCGTCGCGTCGCACCGACAGGAGCCATCAGCCTCGCGGAACGCTACCGCAGGCGGAATCGCCCCCCAGTCACCACCGTGCGTTCGTGCCGGGTTCACCTTGCTCGGACACCCTCACGGCATGACTGCTGCTCCGGTATCGCGTCGTTCTGTCCTGCAGGGGCTGGCCGCCGGGGCGGCGGTGACGGTGGCACCGGTGCGATGGTTCGACGCCGAGGCCGCCGCCGCGCCGGCCGCCGACGGCGTGTTCGGCTACGGCGTGGCCAGCGGCGACCCGACAGCCACCTCGGTGATCCTCTGGACCCGGGCGACCCCCTTCCCCACAGCCATCCCGGGCAGCGGGCTCGGCGGCCCGGTGTCGGTGCACTGGGAGGTGGCCCGCGACGACGCCTTCACGTTGCCGGTCGCCAGCGGGGATGTCACCACCAGCTCCGACAGCGACCACACGGTCAAGGTCGACGTCACGGGCCTTTCGCCGTACACGCGCTATTACTACCGTTTCTCCGCGCCCGGGCTCAAGCACACCAGCCGGGTCGGCCGGACCCAGACCGCGCCGGACGACGCCGCCGCCGACCACGCCCTGCGATTCGCCTTCGTATCCTGCAGCAATTACACCGGCGGGTATTTCACGGCGCTGCGGGGCATCGCCGCCCGGAACGACCTCGACTTCGTGCTGCACCTCGGGGACTACATCTACGAGTACGGCGAGGGCGCCACCGCCCCCGACCGGTACGGCCCGGCAGCGCTGAAGAACGTCCGCGACGGCGTCCCAGCCACCGAGATCTTCACCCTGTCCGACTACCGGCTCCGGCACGCGCTGCACAAGGCCGACCCGGACCAGCAGGACGCGCACCAGCGCTTTCCGTGGATCACCACATTGGACGACCACGAGGTGGCCAACAACCAGTGGGCGACGGGCGCGGAGAACAACCAGCCCGGCGAGGAGGACTTCGCGCTGCGCCGGGCCATCGCCTACCAGGTCTACCTGGAATGGATGCCGATCCGCCCGACCCCGGTGCCCGACCCGATCCCGCATGCGGGATCCAACCGCTGGTTCCGCCGTTTCGGCTACGGCACGCTGGCCGACCTGACGGTGCTGGAGACCCGGCAGAACCGCAGCGAGCAGATCGACGCACCCGGCTCGATGACCCGCGGCGGCGGCTTCGTCCCGGCAGCAACACCGGGACTGAAAGATCCGGCCCGCCACCTGCCCGAGCCGCAGCAGCTGACCTTCCTCAAGGACGCGATGGCCGGCACCGGGCACCAGTGGCACCTGGTCGGCAACAATGTCGTCTTCGGTCCGAACCAATTGCCCGGCTCGGTCGTCGGCGCCCCCGGGGTCACGCTCGTCAACAGCGACGCCTGGGACGGCTACCAGGCCGACCAGGCCGCCGTGATCGCGCTCGCCAAGACCCTGCCCGCGGCGGCGGGCGACACCGTGTTCATGACCGGCGACATCCACTCCTCCTGGGTCTTCGACATCCCGGCCGACACCACCTCCTACGCCACGAAGAACAACTCGGTCTTCGTCGAATTCGTCGGCCCGTCGGTCACCAGCGACGGCTTCAAGGAGATCTTCGGCGGCCCCGCGCAGGCCACGGTGGTCACGACCGCGATCGTCGCCACCAACCCCTGGATCAAGAAGTTGGACGGCATCGGCCACGGCTTCTGCGTGCTGGACGTCACCCGCTCTCGGGTGCAATGCGACTGGAACTTCCTGTCCAGCGCCAACAGTGACCCTCGCGTCGACCCGCAGGCCACCACGGCATACGCGTTCAGCTACCAGACGCTGGCGGGCAGCCGCCGGGTGAGTGATGCCACCGGGCCGCTCGGCCCGCGCAGCGACACCCCGACCGACGCCAGCGCCAGTGTCCCGAACGCCCTGCCAGAGCACCTGGGGCCGGTCGCGCTCGCGGGGACCCTGGCGGTGGGTGCCGCGCTGGCCTGGAGCCGCCGGCGCGGCACTGTCAGCACTGCCAGCACGGTCGGCACCGGCGACGCGGCGCGCGGGGATGGCGCTTCCTAGGCGATCGGCCTGGAACACAACCACGCACGAGACTGCGGAGCTGGCGCACTGGGGCACGTCAGATCCATAGCGAGCACAGCGCGGCCGCGCTGGCCTGACCGACTGCACCGACTGCACCGACTGCACCGACTGCACCGACTGCGGGTGGGGCCAAGGGCCCGGTGGGCGCTCAAGCGGGTGCGCCGGGATGACGAACCACCGGCATGCCCTTGCGCGCCCGCCGGTCCACCGTGCCGCTCGTTCGCTGCGTCATCGTCTCCTGCCTGCTCGCCGCCGGAGGGCTCGCCACCAGTGCGCGCGCCGGCGCCGCGGACGATCCCGGCGACCACTCGGGGGGCGCGCACCTGCTGGCCCGCGTGGACGGCGGCACGCCGGTGCGCGGACATGACGTGGTGCTGCAGGCCTGGTTCGGGCAGTCCCCCGACCGGTGCTACCACCCCGACGGCGCGGGGAGCTGGGCGGTCGACGGCGTCCCGCTCCCCGACACCGGGGTCTCGCCGGGAGCCCCTGCCGACCCACCGCCCGGGGTCCTCCCGCCTGGCGCCTATTTCCTCGACCAGAACCTCTGGGACAGCAGCACGGTGCCCGACGGCGTGCACCGTCTCACCGTCACCTACGGCGACCGGGACTGCGCCGACCCCGCCGCGGCGTACACCGTCGTGAGCTCCCTCGACGTCACGGTGGACAACGCGCCGACCGGGATCGCGCTGCCCACCCAGGCCGTGGTGCGGGGGACCTCGGCCCGGCTGCCCATCACGCTGACCACCCACGGCAGCGCCGTCACCCAGGTCGACGTCACCGGCGACATCGTCGACGGCGGCACCGCGAGCGAGCAGGCACCGCCGTACGTCGTGCCGCTGGACCTGACCCGCGCCGGCAACGGGCGGCACTCGATCACCGTCGCGGCCACCGACGCCAGCGGGACCGTCACCAGCGCCACCGGAACCGTGGTCGTCGACAACCACCGGGTGCTGCGCCTGGACGCCCAGCGGCGTGCGCGGCGCGGCGCCGTCACCTCGCTGCGCGCCACCGTCGGTCCGGTCGGCGGCAGCGTCCCACTCCTCGTGCAGCAGCTCGTCGGTCGGCGCTGGCAGACGGTGGGGCGTGCGGTGGTCGGGCCGAGCGGGCGGCAGGCCGTGCGGGTGCGCTGCCCGGCGTCGGGCTCCCGGCAGGTCCGGGTGACCACGCTGAGCACCACGGTCTTCCCGGGGACCAGCCGGCCGGTGACACTGCGCTGCGGCTGACCCCCCGACCCCACCCCGGCCGGGCGCCCGCCGTTCACGAGCGGGCTACCTGCAGCGCTTAGCGTCCACCACATGATGCACCGCCGGCGTCGTCCCGGATCCAGAGCCTTCGTCCCCGTGCTGGCCGTCTGCGCGGCGTCCCTGGTGCTGGTGGCGCAGGGCAGCGGGCGGGGCGCGCCGGTCGGCCGCGCCTCCGAGCCCGGTGTGAACCTCACGAGCGTGCTGTCCTCGCCGGCCGGTTTCCTGCCCTCCGGGCCCCGCAGCAACGGCACCGCGGTGCTGCCGGACGGGCGCTTCGTCACCCCGGTCGGTCGCAGCGTGCAGACGACCCTGGAGCCGCAGAACGGCGTGCTGAGCCACGACGGCCGCCGGCTCTACGTCAGCTCCGAGGGCACCGACGACGCCCCACCGGCCGGCACCGACCACGACCACACCAAGCACGCCCGGTTCTTCTCGGTGGTCGACACGACGACGCTGGCGATCACCACGGTGGAGGACGACGCGTTGCATTCCGGGCTGGCCGAGTCACCGGACGGCCTGACGCTCTACGTCGCCGAGGGCCAGACCGACGCGCTGGGCGTCTTTCGGCGTACGCCGTCTGCCGGTGGCGGCGTGGGCAGTTTCGCCAAGGTGGCCGATTATCCGCTGAATGCCGCGAGCCCGAAGGACTACCCCTGGGGCCTGGCGCTGTCGCCGGACGGGACGCGTGCCTATGTCACCGGCTTCTCCGGCGACACGCTGACCACCGTCGACACCGCCAGCGGCACAGTGCTTTCCAGGGTCTCGACCGGCTCCTACCCCTACGGGGTGGTCGTTTCCCACGACGGGCGCCGGGCCTATGTGTCGAACATGGGCCTCTATAACGCCGACGCGGTGCTGGGCGTGAACAGCCCAGTCTCGCCCCCGCCGGCGACCTACGGCGGATACAACTCCACCAACAGCGATTCGGTGTGGACCTATGACCTGACGACGGCGACCCCCACGGTCGTCGCCGCCACCCGCATCGGCGCCGATCTCAACGGCGCGGACGTCGAGGGCGGCAGCTCGCCATCGGGCATGGCGCTGTCGCCGGACGACCGGACGCTCGCGGTGACGGCCAGCGGCAATGACGAGGTCGAGCTGCTGGACACCACCCGGACGACGCCGAGCCTGGCGGTGCCCAGCACGAATGCGCCGACCGCCCCGCGGCACCCGGCGACCGCGGTGGACCTGCGGGTGCTCGTCGGCAGCACGGCCCTCGCGTCGCCGACTGGTGCCCAGCCGGACACGGTCGCGTGGTCGCCGGACGGCAAGGTGCTCTTCGCCGGGGAGGGCGAGCGCAACGACGTGGTGGTCATCGACCCGGCGGCGGTCAGCGGCACCGACGCCGATGACGTGCCCGGCCCCACCGGACCGCTGGCAGGCGGCGTCGGCACCGGGGCCGGGCCCAGCCGGGCCGCGGTTGTCGGCCGCATCCCGACCGCGTGGTATCCGAGCGCATTGCAGGTGAGCCCCGACTCCGGTCACCTGTTCGTCGTGTCGATGAAGGGGCTGGGCTCCGGGCCGAACACCGACCCGGCCCTACCGCTGCCGACGACGGCGAACGCCGAGCCGCCGGCCGTCGCCTACATCCCCAGCACCATCCACGGCCGGGTCACCGACATCGAGCTGTCGGCCGCCTGCGCCGCAGTGCCCACCCTGACCGCGAACTCCGACGCCGACAACGGGCTGGTCCCGGCGACGGCCACCTCGGGCAGCAACGGCAACGGCTACGTCGTGCCCACCGCCTTCGGCCAGCCCCCCTCGGACAAGATCAAGCACGTCTTCCTGGTCATCAAGGAGAACCGCTCCTACGACCAGATCTTCGGCGACGACGCCAGGACCGAGAGCGACAACAACTACGCCTCCTACGGCGCCTTCGACACCCCGAACTCGCACGCGTTGGCCAAGCAGTTCTCGCTGTCGGACAATTACTATGCGACCACCGAGACCTCGACGCAGGGTCACATCGCCATCGACACCGGCCAGGTCAACGAGTTCGTCGACAAGCTCACGCCCTCGCAGTACGCCGGGAAGCTGCCCTACGGCTCGTTCGACACCTTGCCGGAGAACCTGCCCCAGGGGGGCTTCATCTGGAACAACGCGGCCCGCCACGGCGTGCGCACCACCGTCTTCGGCGAGGGCACCTTCGTCGTCGGGGCGGCCCCGGCGCTGCTCGGCCAGAGCCCGTCCCAGCTCCCGTCGGGGCAGCTGATCCCCGGCGTACAGAAGGACGCGTTGACCACCTACTACGCGCCCTACCCCAGCCAGGTGAACCCGGTGGGGAGCACCGGACCGGCGAAAGGTCCACTGGAGACGGCCTTCCCTTACAACGACGAGGGCCGGGCCAGCGCGTTCGCCCAGGCGGTCGCGGCCGGCAATGTCGTGGGCCAGCTCAATGTGATGATCCTTTTCGACGACCACCTGAGCGGTGACATCGCCGGCGCGCCAACACCTGAGCGGCAGGTGGCGGAGAATGACCACGCGCTCGGGGAGGTCGTGTCCACGATCAGCCACTCGTCGCTGTGGAAGGACTCCGCTGTCTTCGTCACCGAGGACGACACGCAGGGCGGGCAGGACCACGTCGACGCCTATCGGACGCTCGCCCTGGTGGCCAGCCCCTACGCCGCGCCGGGCGTCGTCTCGCACACGCACACGTCCTTCTCCGGGATGACCAAGACGATCGACCTGCTGCTCGGGCTGCCGCCGACCTCGCTGCAGGAATTGACCGCCACGTCGATGGCCGACAGCTTCATCTCCGCCGGCGCCCCCACCACGGCGCCGTACGAGACGCTCGCCAACAACACCCAGCCGGCGACCAACGCCAGCGTCGCGCAGGCCCCGAACCAGCTGCTCAAGGCGGCCGCGAAGCTCGCGCTGAAGATCCCGCCGGGCATCGACCGCGGCGGCGCGCTGCTGCCCCTGGACAACAAGCTGCAGCGGATGGGTCAGCTGGCCGCCGGCGACCCGAACGTCGTGCAGACCGCCAATGTCGTGCGGCACACGCTGCCCGACGGCTCCCCCGTCCCGGCCACCCTCGGGCCACCGGTGGACACCCATGGCGTCGCGGCGGCCGACACCTGCCTGCTCCGCGAGGGAGCGGGGCGGGTGGCGGCGACGACCGGCGGGGTGACCGGGAGCACGAAGCCGGTGTCCCTGCCGGGGTCGGGCAACCGGACCGGCCTCGTCTCCGGCGACCGTGGGACGCGTACGCCGGAGACTCTGGCCCGCGTTCCCTCCCGGGCCGGTGGCCCGCCGCCGCCGGCGGTCGGGTCGCGCGCCGGGTCGGGCGGCGGCAGGACGCTGGCGGGGACCGGACTCGGGCTGGGCCTGCCTGCGGCCGCCCTGGTCCTGCTTCTGACCGCCCTCGCGCTCAGCGTGCGGCGCACCCGCCGCAGCTCGTAGGGCACACAGCCGCGGAGTCGACACGGCGAGCAGCAGCCGTCCTTGCAGCCACCCGGGGTTGGTCACGCATGCGCACCGGTCTCGTGGGCGGCGTGTCCGGCCGGTTCGAGCTGAAAGGTCGAGTGCTCGACGTCGAAGTGCCCTTCCAGGCATTCCTGCAACCGGTCGAGGATCTGGGGGCAGTGCCCGCTGACGAAGCAGTCGTTGGTGACCACGACGTGGGCGCTCAGCGCCGGCAGGTCGCTGGTCACCGTCCAGGCGTGGAGGTCGTGCACGTCGGTGACGTGCTCGGCGTCCATCAGGTGCTTGCGCAGATCGTCGAGATCTACGCCGTCCGGCGCGGCCTCCAGCAGGACGCGGCCGGAGTCGCGCAGCAGCCCATACGCCGCCCGCAGCATCAGGGCAACGACGATCAGCGAGGCGATCGAGTCGGCGCGTCGGAAGCCGGTGGCCAGGATGATGATGCCGGCGAGGAGAGTGGCGACGAAGGCATAGAGGTCGGTGACAATGTGCTGGAGCGCGCCCTCGACGTTCACGCTGGAACGGTTGGCCGTGGCAAGCACCCAGCTGGCGCCGATGTTGACCGCCACGCCGAGCAGGGCGACGAACAGCACGGCCAGTCCGGCGACCGGCGGTGGGTCAATGAGCCGATGAATGGCCTCGACGGTGATGAGCGCGCCGACCACCAGCAACGTGACGCCGTTGCCGGCGGCCGACAAGATCTCGGCACGCTTGAAGCCGAAGGTCCAGACACCGCGGGCCGGTCGGGCCGCCAGGCTGATCGCCCAGATCGACGCTCCTATCGCGCCGGCGTCGCTGAGCATGTGGCCGGCGTCGGCCAGCAACGCCACCGAGCCGGACACGAAGGCGGCGATCACCTCGACCACCATGAAGCCGACGATCAGGCCGAGGGCGACACCCAGGTGGCGCTTGTCGGCGTTGGCTGACACGCCGTGGCTGTGCTCAGACACTGTCGTCCTCGCGCTCAGGGTGCATCGCCGTGGTGTGCTGCGTGTGCTGGAGCGCCACGTCGAGCAGCATCCGGACGTGACCGTCGGCCAGGCGGTAGTAGGCCATCCGTCCCTGTCGCCGCGGAGCGGTCACCACCCGATGGGCGCGCAGCCACCGGATCCCATGGCTGGCCGAGGATTCACTGACGCCAGCGGCGGCCGCCAGGTCGCAGACGCACATTTCGCCGCCCTCGAGCAACGCCACGAGCAGCCGGAGACGGTTCGGGTCGCCGAGCAGCGCGAAGACGTCGGCGGCCTCGACGATGTCGTGGTCGTCGGGCATCGCCTCGCGAACGTCCGCCACCTTGTCACGGTCGACCACCCGGAAGGAGCAGCCATCGAGCGCCAGCACGTCGGACGGTGCGTTCATACGTCGCACCGTACGCCGTCGACGGCGGGAGCGGGCTGCCCTCGTGCGCAGCCCGCTCCTCGCCGTGCAGCGCATGCCTAGAGCTGCTTGAGCAGGTCCTTCATCTGGGTGACCTGCGCGGCCTGACTGGTCGTGATGCTCTGCGCGAGCGCCTTCGCGTCGGCGTACGTCCCCTGACTCAGCTCGGTCTTCGCCATGTCGATGGCGCCCGAGTGGTGCTCGGTCATCATCGTCAACCACATCTTGTCGACGGCAGCACCGCTGAGCGTCCGCAGGGTGGCCATATCGCCGTCGCTCATCATGCCGTGCATGCCGCTCATTCCGCCGGAGTGTCCACTGCTCGTGGTGACCGGCTGGCTCCAGTCCTTCAACCAGCCCGTCATCTGGTTGATCTCGGGGCTCTGCGCCCCTTCGATCTGCACGGCCAGGGCCTTGACCTGCGGGTTGCTGGAGCGGGTGGCGACGTAGCCGGCCATGTCGACGGCCTGCCGGTGGTGCGGGATCATGTCCTGCGCGAACGTCACGTCGGCGGCACTGTGATTGCTCGACGAGCCGGAGCGGCTGACACCGAAGGCAATTCCACCGATAGCGAGTACGGCGATGACCGCCGCGATGAGGTAGCTGATCTTCTTCTTGTTCATGGTCTGGGGTCTCCAATGAGTGGACAGGACGGAACGCGGACTGGTGCGGTAGCTGCTGTCCGGCCGTCTAAATGCGGAGCACTCCCAAGCTGTCAGTGGGATCGAGCTGACGGGACCGTGGTGGCTCGCGGCCGGTCGGGCCAGCCAGCTGAAGCGCAACCGTCAGCTGCACAGCACTGCTCGCCGCTGCATCGCCTCGGTCCTCCTGCGGCTGCTGAGCTGCCGCGGCAGTGGACGGCGGCAGCGCCAGGCAACCGGCCTGTTGGTGGTCCTGAGCAGGTTGCTGTGGCGCGGCCGGCATGTGGTGCGCAGCCATGTCGCCACCTGTCATGGCCGCCACGCCGCCGTCCACGGCCAGCGCAGAGCAGGCTGAGGTGCCGACCCCGCCGTGCATGACGAGAATGCCGAACAGCGTGGCGGCGATCAGCACCAGTCGTCTCATACCGCTGCCGCATGCGACTCAGCCGGCGGGGCGGCGTGGTGCTCGGCGTCCGGGCTGCCGCCCATCATCCTGAGCATCGGCATTCCGCCGGTGCGCAGGAAGCGCAGCACCAGGACGGCGGCCAGGACCAGGAAGACGATGTTCAGGTAGGCCGTGTAATTCCACGTGACGGCGGCGTCGGTGACGCGGGCGTGGCGCGTGCTGGGCACCAGCCCCAGCGGAGTAAACACCAGCTCGATGACGTAACCGGCGATGACCATCACGAGGTAGAAGATGCCGGTGATGCGCACCGCCATCCGGGTGCCGTAGTACTTCCGGTAGATCAGGATGATCGGGATGATGATGAGGTCGGCGAAGATGAACGACACCACACCGCCGAAGCTGATGCCGCCGTTCCACAGCACCGCGGCGAGCGGGACGTTGCCGATCGAGCAGACGAAGGACACCACGGCCACCAGCGGCCCGACGAGCGGCCCCCAGATCTTGCTGAGCAGGGGGTGCCCCTCGAAGAAGAAGGAGCGCAGGAAGCTCGCTGGCACCCAGGCGGCAAAGGCGCCGGCGATCAGAAGGCCGCCGAAGATGTCGCGGTAGACAGCCGCCCAGTCCATCACGAAGTATTGGCTGGTGCTGGTGAACCCCGCCGGCGAACGCAGCCGCTGCCAGAGACTGCCGTGCGTCTGGACGCTCATGTCCATGGCGGCGTGCCCCTCCATGGAGCCGGCGCGGCCCTTGTCGGCCTGCTCGCGGGCGGCGTCGACAATCTGACCGCGGACCCAGAGTCGGAACGCCAGGGCCAAGAGCAGGATCATGAGGGGGCCGCCGACGAACTCGGCCAAGGTGAACTGCCAGCCGATCAGCAGCGCCAGGATGATGCCGAGCTCGATGACGAGGTTGGTGCTGGCGATCTCGAAGGCCATGGCGCTGGTGAAGTTGGCGCCCTTGCGGAACAGCGACCGGGCCAGCGCCACGCTGGCATAGGAGCAGGAAGAGGACGCGGCGCCGAGACCGCTGGCAACGAGCAGCGTGCGGGGCCGATCGTCGGGCAGCAGCCGGGTGATCTCGTCCTTGCGCACCACCGCCTGCACCGCGGCCGACAGGCCGAACCCGAGGATCAGGGCCCAGAGCACCTCCCACGTCATCGACCCGGCGATGCCGAGCGCGTGGCCGAGGGCGTTCAGAAACGACACGACTATCCCTCCGCCGGGGCAACAATGGTCAGGAGCTGACGCAGGCAGTGCTCGAGCAGCTGATGCGGGAAGGCGTCACTGAGCCGGTAGTAGACAACGCGCCCCTCCTTGCGGAAGACGACGAGGCCGGCCGTCCGCAGCAGCTTCAAGGCGTAGGAGACGGCGTCCTCGGTGGCGTCCAGCGCCAGCGCCAGATCCCCGACACACAGCTCGTCGGCCGCCGACAGCGCAAACAGCACTCGTGAACGGACCGGGTCCTGGATGAGGCCGAGCAGACCGGCGAGGCGGCCGGCATCGTCGGTAGTGATGAGGCCATCCCGCGCCGCTATGACTCGCGCAGGGTCGACGGGATGATCGTGGTCCAGCATCATGTCCACCTCCTCCGCACATCCGTAGGGTCTCACGGATTATCCCGGGCTGTCCACTCTCCCACCGAACGTCGCTGCCCGCGACGGCGGATCACCTCGGAGTCCCCGCGCGCGGAGGAGCCGGGCCTGCGTGTCTCGTCGGCCTTGCTCGGCTGGGTGGCGCCGGACATGCAGCAACAGGTGTCGCGCGCTGGCCCAACTGCGTCCTCGTCCACACCCCGGTGTGCTCGACCCGCATCGATCGGGACCGCCCGGGTGGCAGGGTGGGATGTGGGTGGGATGGCAGCGGCAACGGGCCTGGATCGAGGTCTTCGTGCGCCACGAGGCGCCGCGTTACCGGATGGAGGTGG